>ENA-UOJA01001853-UOJA01001853.1-human-gut-metagenome-genome-assembly--contig:-C19-NODE-1853-length-16119-cov-11.726780_pt1 | contig 16119 bp, 15 predicted proteins | sample MGYA00242337_ERZ723884 | MGnify/ENA metagenome assembly ERZ723884
CTTTGTTACTCATATAAACCTCCATTCCCGGATCAGCAATAGACCCGTAAAAAATAGGATCTGAAAAATAAAAAACCTCTGCACAATAAATGCAGAGGATCAGATCCTAAAACACAGAAAACGTTGTTTTCTGTTAAAAACATTAAAAATTATATCTACATTATATCATTATTTTTTTATAATGCAATGAGATTTTGTTAAATTGGGTTGACTTTTTATCTGTGTTTGTGACTATTCTTTGTTAAGGAAAGGGAGAAAATGTGATATGGGACTAATTCGTATACTTTTAGATGATTATATCAATGAAATGAAAAACAAAAAAGTAATAAAATGTTTTGGTGAATCTCTGGGAAAGACAAATCAGAGAATTACAAAAGACAAGTACAACAATGATACATATGGTGAACAAACTGAAAACAAGTATAAAACTATAGAAATTAAATCAGAAGATAATAAAAATGAGGACACATTTTTTAATTCGATGGAAGAATATGATAAAACAGGGCAGCTGGACAAAGATACTGAAATGATGATAAAAAATGAAGATTTCGATTATCTCTTCTCACAGGCTGTAACTTTCGGGTCAAAATACGGAATGAAATGTGAGGAGAAAAATGAAAATATTTACATTACGACCGAAGCCGGGAAATGGTATTTTAAGCCTAAAATGAGTGGAAGAGTCACTTTGTACCATAAAAATTATGAATTTCGGATGAACCAGACAGAATATTATCACAAGCAGTTTACCGTTGAATGGTCTGTAAGGGAAATTCTTGAGTACATATACAGACATGATCGGAAAAAGCTTTTAAGGGAAAAGAGGAAAAAACAAAGAAATGAGAATTGATATAGATCGTGGAACTGTGGAAATATGTGGCAAAAAAATTTGCCGGAGAGAGACCTCAAAAGTTGTCTACAGAAAATTAGAACAATTTATTGTAAGAGAGACGCATAGTGGGAGTTATTATCAGATGCAGATAGAACCAGATCTTATGGGTGGTTTTCCAGTTGATTCCTTTTTGCTTTTTCGATGTAAAAAGCTTATATCCATTAAAATTCGTCCCTGTTGAAGGAAGATAAGCAGAATGGATATAACATGGCCGGACAAGACATTCCCAGAATTGGTTACTATTTATGCAAAAAGTTTTGGTGATTATCTCGGGAAGACTAATGGACTGCATACCTCAACAGGACCAGGTGAATTTAAAACATTTGGACGAAGAATAAGTGTTACTGAAAAAATTATAAAAGCTAATCAAGATTATCTTATTTTTCTTGAATTTTGATAAAAAAAGCATGGTGCATTTTAAGACCATGCTTTTTATTTTAAACTGCTCTTTTCGTGCTTGACATTTTAACTATATTTATGACTAAGATGGCGCGATGCCGGGAAAGGAGTGAGTATATGTTATCGGCCAGAAGGCTGCGGCAGTCTGTATACAGAAAGGAGCAGGAATATTTTTAGCTTTTTTAGGAAAAGAAAAGTTCGTCTGACGGCCGTATCCATTGCAATACTGGTTATTATGGCCGCAATATCCCAATATGGCGATGCTGATATGGACTATCCATGGGTATCTTCCGGTCCGCAGGATGTTACCAGTTCCAAAGGTCAGAATGAGGATTTTGGAATAACGGACAGCATAGAAAAGGTTTCCGGCCATATAAAGAAATCTGTAGAAAAACAGACGGATTCTTTAAAGGAAAAAGTCTCTGAATACAGTAATACCGGCAGCAAAAAAAATCACGCATCGATTAAGGAAACGATGAAAGATGTGGTAGATAAAGTTGCCAATGGGACAGGAAAGGCTTCCACCAATACAACCTCAAAAAAGAAGGATGCATATGTACATTCCCTTAAAGACACAAAAGGGAATGTGATCATAGATGAAATTCCGGCATATTCTGGGGAATCCTATTGTACCCTAAATAAGAACATTCCGGATTTAGATCTTTCAGATGCCTCGAAAGGCGCTTTTAAAAAGTTTAGTAAACTTGATAAACTTGGAAGAACCGGCACAGCATATGCATGTATTGGAAAAGAGTCTTTGCCAGAGGAAGAGCGTGGTGAAATTGGGATGGTAAAGCCATCTGGCTGGATACAGAACAAATATGCGGGAGTGATAGAGGGAAACTATTTATATAACAGATGCCACCTGATCGCATATTGTCTGTCGGGGGAAAACGCAAATCCAAAAAATTTGATTACTGGAACAAGACAGCTTAATTCTGGTAATGATGCTCTAAAAATAGGAGATGGGATGCTTACATTTGAAACAAAAACCGTTCAATATATTGAACGAACAGGAAACCATGTTCTTTACAAAGTCACTCCTTTATATGAAGGAGAAGATCTGCTTACATATGGAGTTATGATGGAAGCGGAATCCGTGGAGGATGATGGGAAAGGTATTTGTTTCAGCGTATTTATATACAATGCACAGGAAGGTGTATCCATATCCTATGAAACCGGCGATAACAGATTGGATGTAAATAAATAGGAGGAAAACGGGAAATGAAAAGGAAAACAAAAAATGTCCTGATAGGTGGATGCATTACATTGTCCCTTGCCGTGGTAATACTGGTGACTTTTATCATCGGTCAGAATACAGGACAGAAAGCTGTTCTGGCAGAAGCATTCGTTGATAAGGTATCCGATCAGGTTACCGATCAGATGGACGATGATGTAACCGGGCAGATTGCAGAAAAGGTCATATCAGAGAAGGTAGGGGATTATGTATCGTCTGAAATGATTGAACAGGCGGTAAGTGATCATATTAAAGACAACATTCCAGCAGCAACGAAAAAGGAACTTGTCAAGCAGGTTACCCAAAATGTGAAGCAGACTGTGGAAAAGGCTGTAGCAGCAGAAGGATCTTACAGTATGGACTCACTTTCCGAAGGACAGCGTTCTGAGGTCAAGGGAATGATCAAATCGGCTGTGAAAGGTGCAGTTGGAAATACAGATGTTTCCAAAATATCCGATGATGATGTGGCTGCCATCCAGAGCACGGTTGAGAAGAATATCCAGAGCAGCCTGCAGAATACCATAACAAAATATATCAAAGGAAATGATGTAACACTTTCCCCGCAGACGATTGAGCAGATCACAAAGCAGCTCAACGTCACCAAAACGGTAAAAGATGTACTAAAGAATACGGATACCGTGGTGAAAGAGAAGGAACTTACAAAAATCCAGAATGACATTATTAAGCAGGTAGAGAAAAATGTAAAGACACCGGTAAAGGGAACCGACTATTTTACATCTGCTGAGATTAGTGAGATCGAAAGCAGCTCTGCCAAGAAAGCGGCGGAATCAGTGGCAAGTGATATCAAGGGTGTTAAGGATTCTGTGAATTCCATAACTTCCAATATTAACAGTATGCAGTCACAGATTACTTCTTTAAGCAGCCAGATCAAGGATTCACAGAAGGAATCAAGTTCAAACCTTGATAACAAGATGGCAACTGTACAGCAGTCAGTGACAAATATCAATGAACAGATCAAACAGATCAATCAGAATGCGGACGACCTTGGTGGGAAGATCAACGTAAAAAATGCTTTCCTGCGCCGGATCACCGCAAAGAAAGGTTCCATTGATAAAGCGGAAGTTGTTGATACTTCTGATATGACGATAGCACAGTTCGTCGGTGTCCTTTCCGGAAATGAGAAGGAGTATACGAAAGCAATCAACCAGCTCAGCTATGCTGTGACACAGATTGAAAACATTATCGGGGAGAACTTTAAAAGCCTTTCCGATGAGTGTGCATCCCTTTCACAGACCATAGATGCAAATGGAGATAACATCACAACACTGCAGGAAGCACTGAATGCAGAGAGCCAGAAGAGGGAATCTGCCATCACGGATATAAAGGGATCAATCGCTGATAACATGTCGGATGTGCAGGAGAAGCTGGATGCATACAAGAAAGCAAGCCAGGCATATGCCGATGATCAGTCAGAGTCGAACCGGACTGCGCTCGAGGATGCAAAACAGGCCCTGCAGGATTCCCTTAATGCATATAAAGGCAACCTTGATTCCCTGTCTGACACTGTGGATGGGCTGGATAATGCAACGCAGAAGAAAGTTGCAGACATCAACCAGCAGATCGCAGATGCACTGGATGCACTTAATGCCGGTGACAGTTTGCTCGACGAGAAGATCACCCAGCTGTCTGGAAGCACAACTTCCCTTACTGATGCACTGCAGAAGGCCATTGATAAGGAGATACAGGACAGAAAAGACCAGATTGACCAGACAAAGAAAGAACTTAGTGACAGTATCAATGACCAGATCAAGAATGTAAATGATAAGATGTCAGAGGTTGAGGAGGCACAGAAGAAATATACGGATGATGCCAGTGCGGAGAATAAACAGGCTCTTGCACAGGCAAAAACAGATCTGCAGGCTGCCATTGACCAGCTGAACCAGACGTTATCAGGAGATATCAGCAGTCTTGATGCTGACACGCAGCAGAAAATTACAAATGTAAAAGCCACGATCAAAACATTGGATGATCAACTGAAAAAGGATGGAACAGACATCACAACGCTTAAGAATGGGGTGGCAGGACTTACCACAAATCTTTCCAGTGTAACAAAATCCATTGACAAGGAGATACAGGACAGAAAAGACCAGATTAACCAGACAAAGAAAGAACTTGGTGACAGTATCAATGACCAGATCAAGAATGTAAATGATAAGATGTCCAAGGTTGAGGCAGCACAGAAGAAATATACGGATGATGCCAGTGCGGAGAATAAACAGGCTCTTGCACAGGCAAAAACAGATCTGCAGGCTGCCCTTGACCAGCTGAACCAGACGTTATCAGGAAATATCAGCCGTCTTGACGCTGACACGCAGCAGAAAATTACAAATGTAAAAGCCACGATCAAAACACTGGATGATCAGCTGAAAAAGGATGGAACAGATATCACAACGCTTAAAAATGGTGTAGCAGGGCTTACCACAAATCTTTCCAATGTAACAAAAGCCATTGACAAGGAAACCACTGCCCGTCAGAATGCGGATAATGCCATTAAAAAGACAATGGGGGATTCCTCAGACGCTGTAGATGTAAAAGGCGGTACAATTTTCGCAAAAATTTCTACGCTGTGGCAGAAAATTACAGAGGTATCCAAGAAGGTGAATGATACGGATCAATGGACTGACGGTATTGTTTTGGTGAACAGCACTGGAAGTAACTCTGGAAAAACGGTGCGGTACGAGAACGTAACCGGTGGAACACATGCCGGCGGCATCCGGTGGAAAATTAATGGAAACCTTGTGGGGTTGACCAATATCAAGTCGACAAGCAACATCACCATACAGTATGGTGCATCGACTCCGGATATAGTCTGCAGCTATGAACAGGGCAGTGGATATCTGTACATCTATGTAGATGCGGATTACAAGGCAGCTGCACTGTCCAGAAATATTACAATTGATTCTATCCATGTTGAGTCAGAACAGTAAAATGGACGGTGGAAACCTGTCAATTATCGAGGCATTCCGACTGGAATACACAGAAAACAAAGGGGAGGATGCAGTTCATGGTATCTTTCATGTACACGCGGGATGCGTCAGGGAACACCGGGCATGAGATGCTGTATATCCAACATACGGTTATAATCCAGCAGAGCGACAACATGAAAATCAGGTTCTGCCGGATATAACATAAATTTCTCCTGAAAATGACGTCTGTAGTTATATGGGGATCCGTGAGGACATAAGGACATTTGAACATCAGAGTATTATCGGAAGAAAAGGGAGTACAGGACTGCCAGTGTATGATTACAGATGTGTAATCTTACACGATTCACTGCGAGAAAAAAGAAGCAGTGGAATCCTGGATCAGTCTTTTTACCATAGGAGAAAAAATTTAAAGCAGGCGCATTTTTAAAAAAAGACATCTGGCTTTACTGTGAAGGTCAGTCCGGGAAGATCGGAAAGTAACTATTGTAAAAATATTTTTTACACCAATCCATACAAACCATATAAACACCGTGGTCCTGCTAACTAAGCACAGTATTGGGAAAGCTGGATCACAAAAACTGTAAGATATGGAAACAGACATTTTTTTAGTTATTAACAGATATTAACAAGTTAATAGATGTTAATTTAAAAAATTCAACAACTGAGAAGCTCGGAATTTGTTTTACAAATTCCATAACATACGCATTAAAAAGAAAGGAGCCGGAAATGAAACATTTATTTACAAAAGTTTCGCAAATTTTCGGGGGGGGGTAAAATCAGATCCTCCAAAGCAAGGGACAGAACACGGTAATCCCAAACACAAACCTAAAAACTTAATACACGATCATACAGAAAAAATCAGAACATTTGCTTTTTGCATTATTTTTGCTCTGCTATGGGGGACTTCTCCCGTGGGTGCCGCTGTAAATGACAATTTACAGACTGTAGCTCAGGCACTGCTTGGGCCAGTCGATGCACAGGTAACAGGATCTTACGAATCTTCATCTACAAATGCAAAACTTAATAGTTTGCAGACGCAGGTTACAACGCTTCAAAATTCTGTAAATGAATTGCGGACAGCATTGGGAAAGTAGGTGGATTCACATGAAAAATGGCGGGATATTAAGAAAAATTGTATTTTTGGTTATTTCGTTTATATTGATCTGCAGCATTCCGGTTTTTGCATCTAATGTACAGTCTAATGCAAACAGACAGGAGAACAGGCTCGTATCGACAATTGGGCAGACAGATGATGTTGTGACAACTACTTATGAAGCAGCAACTACTAATGCCAAACTGAATTCATTAAACGGTAGTTTTCATACGATTCAAAAAAATGTTGATTATCTGATCAACAACTGTTTTTCTAAGTTGACAGTGTGGATTGACTCTACAAACAGCGCATATGCATCTAAGACAGTCATTTTGTTGAAAGGCAGTGGCAGTACGACCGTAGGATCATGCACAATGAAGGCAAATGGCACTCATTATGAAGCTGTTTTTGAAAAACTACCAGATGGGACGTATACAGTAAAGTATCCGTATATCTTTTCGAATGGAACAGTTCAATCTATCACAACAAGTATTACTATACAGGGAAAAGATGTAAGTAAACGCCTGTATGGGGATTTGTTTCAGATGACAATTGCAGACATACAGAACATGTGTAAAGCAGGAATAATTCATCAAATAGCACATGTCGGAGATACTATAAGTGATGGTACTTATACCTATACCATCATCGGAATCAACCAGGATAGGCCAAGCGATGCAAATGGCAACCTACTGAACAGCAACCAGTATGGTGATGTACTTACGGTTATGCCATTAGGAGCACCAAAAGGAGCAACAAACGGTCAGCCTGTAACGATGAATGCCAGTGCGACGCCGTTTGGTGTAAATTATGCACCGATGAACAGCGAACCTTCAAACTATGGAAGCTGGGCATCATCGCAGATGAGAAGTGCCACGATGCCACAGTACATTGCAATGCTGCCACAGGCTACGCAGAATGCCATTGGGTATGTTCAGAAAGTTACCGGAACTTTTAATGGAGGACTTGACGACGGCGGAAATAATTCTGTTACAGGAGATAAATGTTTCCTGCTTTCTGGAAAGGAAGTATTTGGTGGAAGCGGTGTCGGCAATGGATCATGGTGTACGACAAACGAAGCAAATGCAACGTTCCAGTACCAGTATTTCCAGAACATTGCAACAACACTTGCAAGCCGAAACATTAACAGTTCAGCCAACCAGTTTTGGTGGCTCCGCAGCCCGAGCAGCTACAACAGCAACTTTTTCAACATTGCCAGCACGGGCTGCTCCAGCTCTGACGGCGCGTGCAGCAGTAATGGCGTCTATGCCGCGTTCTGCATTTACTGATATCTTTATTCCATTTTTATGATCGTGTATGCCTTAAATGAAAGGGGACACGATACTATGTCTAAAAAATATATCAAATATTTCGGGGGGGGGTAAAATCCCCTCCGAGATAAAATCTCAATCAAAATCACATAAAAACTTAATACACGATCATACAGAAAAAATCAGAACATTTGCTTTTTGCATTATTTTTGCTCTGCTATGGGGGACTTCTCCCGTGGGTGCCGCTGTAAATGACAATTTACAGACTGTAGCTCAGGCACTGCTTGGGCCAGTCGATGCACAGGTAACAGGATCTTACGAATCTTCATCTACAAATGCAAAACTTAATAGTTTGCAGAAGCAGGTTACAACGCTTCAAAATTCTGTAAATGAATTGCGGACAGCATTAGGAAAGTAGGTGGATTCACATGAAAAATAGCGGGATATTAAGAATAAGAAAAATTGTATTTTTGGTTATTTCGTCTATATTGATCTGCAGCATTCCGGTTTTTGCATCTAATGTACAGTCTAATGCAAACAGACAGGAGAACAGGTTCGTATCGACAATTGGGCAGACAGATGATGTTGTGGCAACTACTTATGAAGCAGCAACTACTAATGCCAAATTAAATTCCCTGAAGAACAGTTTTGGTTCCATACAGGAAAACATTGATTATCTAATTCAAAACTGCAGCTCAAAACTTACAGTATGGATTAATTCTTACGATGAATATTACAATGGAAAAACAATAACGCTGACAAAGGATGGCGTGACTGTCAGGAAATGTCAAATGTATAGCCATAACGGGCGTTATGAAGCAGAATTTCCAAAACTGGCAGACGGCGCATATCAGGTTGATTATTTTTTCAAAACTGGAAACGGCGGCATATTACATCTGAAAACAAATGTAACGATCAGTGGCCAGGATGTTTTAAGACAGCTGTTTGGTGATCTGCAGCAGATGACCATGGCAGATATACAGGCAGCATGTAAAGCTGGTGTTATCAACCAACTTGCAAGTGTCGGGGATACGTTCAGCGGTGGTACAGGTTACACATACACGATCATCGGTATTGACCAGGATAAGCCTTCGGACGGAAACGGAAATCTTCTTCCATCAAATAGTTATGGCAACGTTCTCACTGTAATGCCACTGGGGGCACCCGCCGGCAAGGGAAATAATCAGCCGGTAGCAACAAATGCATCAGCTACACCATATGGAACCGCATATAAAATCGCAACAGCAACGATGAATAACACTAACACAAACTCAGGCGGATGGGCGTCATCACAGATGAGATCGTCCACAATGACGGATTACTACAATAAACTGCCAGAAGCCACGAGAAAAGTTATCGGTCCGGTTCAGAAGATAACCGGTGTTATCGGTCCGGTCCAGAAGACTACAACTACAGTAGATTCCGTATTCCTTTTATCAGGAAAGGAAGTGTTTGGTGGTACAGGAAACGGAAATGGATCGTACTGTATGGCATCAGAAGCATCAGCAACGTTCCAGTATCAGTATTTTGCGAATATCGCAACAACAACGGCTAGTCGTGCAATTAACGGAAATCGTGGGATGTGGCTCCGCAGCCCTTATTGCAACAACTGCAACGATTTCTGCAGTGTCTACGCGGGCAGACCCAACAACACCAATGCGGACGCCTGGTCTGACGTCTTTGTCGCGTTCTGCATTTACTGATATCTTTATTCCTTTTTATGATCGTGTATGCCTTAAATGAAGGGAGACACGATACTATGTCTAAAAAATATATCAAATATTTCGGGGGGGGTAAAATCCCCTCCGAGATAAAATCTCAATCAAAATCATATAAAAACTTAATATTGCACGATCATACAAAAAGAAGACAGTTTATTATATGTACTATGCTTGGAATGTTGATAGGAGTGACACCTGTGGCGGCAAATGTCACAGACAACTTATCGGGTTCGTTGAAAAATTTATTAGGATCAAGGGAAGTTATTACAAATGCATCCGGTTATAATTCAGCTCCCACTAATGCAAAGATCAATTACCTTGAAAAAAGGATAGAGGAATTGCAAGAAAAAACCGATGTCCTTAAACAGATTGTTGAATCAAAGTGAGGTGCAGGCAGATGAAGAAAAAACTTGGATGGAAGAAAAACATTGGAATTACGGCAATATTCCTTATAGCAATCATTCTTTTTAACCAGATTCCGGCAAGTGCGGGGATAGTAGACAATGTTCAGAATTCTATTGCGTTAATAATTGGGCATGCAGATGATTTACCTGCATCATCATTTGAAAAAAGCTCTACTAATGGGAAATTAAATCAAATGAAGACCGCTGTGGATACAGTTAATGCATCCATAGATCAAATGGTTTCACCGTATATTGGTAATTTAACAGTATGGGTGGATAATGAAAATACAGCATATAGTGGCTTGCAGGTTTCTATCAAGGATAGTAATGGTAAAATCAAAACTTCCAGTTATGTAGCAAAAAACGGCCATTATGAAGCTGATTTTGGCAATATATTAAAAGGAAATTACACCATATCATATCCCTATATTATATCTGGAAAGATAGCTAATCTGTCAGTATCGACTACGCTGAGTGCCGGTTCAAACAGGAAACAGCTATTTGGAGATTTATTCCGGATGTCAATGTCGGATGTTCAGGCTGTGTGCAGAGCAGGTGCAATCAGTGAGATAGCGCATGTAGGAGATACCATAAGTGATGGCACGTTTACATATACCATTATAGGTATCAATCAGGATAAACCATCAGATGCAGACGGAAATTTATTACCAGAAAGCAGCTATGGGGATGTTCTTACTCTTATGCCGCTTGGCGCATCTGTAGGCGCTTCTAACGGGCAGCCTGTAGTAACAAATGCGAATGCTACACCATGGGGTACAACTACTGATGTAATGAATGACGAATATTCGAATCGTGGAGGATGGGAATTATCCAAAATGAGAAGTGCTATAATGCCACAGTATTTTAATAAGCTGCCACAGGCCACGCAGAATGTAATAGGATATGTTCAGAAAATAACAGGTACCTATGATTATAACAATATCAATAACGGTGGGAAAAATTCTGTAACTGGGGATAAATGTTTTCTGCTTTCCAGTAAGGAAATTTCTGGAGGATCAGGAAATGGTAATGAATCATGGTGTACAAAAGAAGAAGCAAATGCTACGTTTCACTATCAATATTTCCAAAGTATTGCCACGTCAGAAGAAAGTCGCAATATCAATAAGCAGTGGTGGCTTCGCAGTCCGCGATATAGTCAAAATAATCTTTTCTGCGGTGTTAATCTGGGAGATGCATCATTCGAAGCGGGAGCTGCCTATAAACATTGCGTCTTTGCGGTATTCTGTATCTATTAAATTATTGTCTTTCTTTTTGTATGATCGTGTATACCTTGAATGAAAGGATACAATGCTATGTCAAATAAGTACAACGATTATTTCTGGGGGGGGGTAAAATCCCCTCCGAGATAAAATCTCAATCAAAGAAACCTAAAAACATAATATTGCACGATCATACAAAAATAAAACAATTCATTCTATACACCGCTTTTGGGGTATTGATAGGCACAACGCCTATTGCAGCCAATGTGACAGATAATCTTTCCGGTCCGATCAAACAACTGCTTGGATCGAGAGAAACAGTTACGGATGCATCTTCCTACAGTTCGGCTCCGGCCAATGCAAAGATAAACTATCTGGAAAAGAGGATAGTGGAATTGCAGGATAAAGTAGATGCCATTAAACAGATTATTGAGTCAAAGTAAGGCGGTGCGTATATGAAAAAGGCTGGTTTGAAGAAACATAAACGGAATATTGGAATTATAGCAGCATTTCTCGTTGCAATAGTTCTCTTTAATCAGGTACCGGCAGATGCCAGTGTCACTGATAACATTCAAAACTGTGTGGCTGCTATTCTGGGTCATGTGGATGATAAGCTGAGTGGTACATTTGAGAAAAGCTCCACGAATGGAAAACTTAATCAGATGAAAACGGATGTGGATGCAGTTAATACATCGCTTGATCAGCTGATTTCCCCTTATATGAGTAGTTTAACGGTATGGGTTAATGATTCAAATACGGCATATAACGGAATGCAGGTGTCTATTACTGACAGCAAAGGAAAAGTGAAGACGGCTGGTTATGTGGCTCGCAACGGACACTATGAAGCAGATTTTGGTAACATCCTAAGAGGAAACTATACCATATCTTATCCCTATATTGTATCAGGTAAAACCATGAAATTTTCCATATCTTCCACATTAAATGCGGGAGGGAACAGAAAACAGCTGTATGGAAATATCTTTCAGATGTCTATGACTGAGATACAGAACATGTGTAAAGCAGGAATAATTCATCAAATGGTACATGTAGGAGATACAATAAGTGACGGTACCTATACATATACAATTATAGGTATCAATCAGGATAAACCATCTGATGAAAGTGGAAATCTGTTACCGGAAAGTAGTTATGGGGATGTTCTTACACTTATGCCACTTGGAGCACTTGTAGGTGCTTCTAACGGGCAGCCGGTCACTGTAAACAGAAAAGCAATGCCTTGGGATTACCCCGCGCAGATGAACAGTTCAGATACGAGTTTAGGCGGCTGGAAAAGTACAGATATGAGAAAAATAACGATGCCACAGTACCTTGCAAAGTTGCCTGCGGAAACTCAGAATGTTATAGGATATGTAAAAAAAATATCAGGGAGACCATCATCTACTGATAGTACAGACTATGAAAATGGTAGTAGTAATGTTATTACAGGGGATAAGTGTTTCCTCCTTTCTGAAAAAGAAATTTTGGGCTATGCAAGGTGTGCTACCGGAAATGAAGGAAATGCTACTTTTCAATACCAATATTTTAAAAGTATAGCTAAATCTGATGAAAGCCGTTGTCTGGTTTTATTTTCCTGGCTTCGCAGCGCGTACTATGGGAACACAGATGACTTTACTTTACTCTATACTGTAAAAGAATTAACTTGCGCCTGGAATGCCAGTACAAAAGCCCAAGTTCTCCCTGCTTTCTGTATCTATTAAGTTTTAAGCATTTTCTGTATGATCGTGTAAGCCTTACTGAAAGGAGACACGTTATAATGTCTAAAAATTATATTAAATATGCTTCGGGGGGGTTAAAAACCTAACCGAAAGACATAAGTCCGGCAGGGCTAACAATTTAATAAGAAAAAAATTATTTGATAAGGCTAAATTGCTGCTCGTATGCATCATTTTCGCTTTTGTCTGGGACACCGTCTGGAATACAATTCCTGTGACGGCACAGGTTACGGATAACATTTCAAGTTCCATCCAGTCATTGCTTGGAGCAAAGAATGCGCAGGTAACAGGTTCTTATGAAGATGCTGTAACAAATGCAAAAATCAATTACCTCGAAAGCCAGATAACGGCATTAAAGGGAGATTTGCAGACATTACAGACGGTTCTTGATTCAAAGTGAGGTAGCATATGAGAAAAGCAGATCATACAGAAAAGAAAAAACAAAATAGAAAAAGCAGAAAAATATATGTGACAGCCATAGCTGTAATGCTTGCGATTGCAACGTTTGTCGGAACATACCAGGCAACAGCAAATGTGGCAGATAACCTGGCAGGCAGTGACATAAGCATTCTTGGAAAACTTAACGATGTGGTTTCCGGAGACTTTGGAACAGCGACGACCAATGCCAAGCTGAACCGGATGAAAACGGATGTGGACTCTGTAAGAAGTTCGGTGTCCGGGATGATCCAGCCGTATGTAGGCAGTCTTACCCTCTGGGTTGACAGCAACAGTGGCTCATATAGTGGCTCATATGCCGGACAGACAGTTACGGTAACCAATGCAAAGGGACAAAGCCAGACTGGACGATTTGTTGCACGAAACGGACATTATGAAGTAGATTTTCCATCACTCATAAAAGGAAGTTACGCAATTGCCTATCCATATTATTTGCCAAGTGGGAAAAGACTTGATCTTACATGGCACGTAAACGTTACCGGAACAGTAAAACAGCAACTGATGGGCGACATTGTACACATGAACATGTCTGAAATCCAACAGGCTTGTAAGGCTGGGATTATTAATAACGTTGCGCATGTAGGAGATACCGTAAGCGATGGTACTTACACATATACGGTTATTGGTATAAACCAAGACAAGCCTTCTGATGCGGATGGAAATCTGTTACCGGCAGATAATTACGGTGATGTGCTTACGCTGATGCCGTTGGGAGCTGCAGCTGGTGCAAGCAATGGAACACCGGTAACAATGAATGCCGAAAAAACACCCTATGGAACAGATACAGAAGTAATGTATAAAGGTGATGGATATTGTGCAGAATGGAAAAATACACGTATGCGTGTTACAACAATGCCACAGTATCTTGCAAAGTTACCGACAGAAACACAAAAAGTCATTGGCTATGTTCAGAAGATTACTGGAATATATAATGGCAAAAATGATGGATTGGCCAATTCCATTACAGGAGATAAATGTTTCCTGTTATCCGGGAAAGAAGTGTTTGGAGAAAAAGGAGATGGCGCATTTACCAGCAGGGTACCTTGTACGGAAAATGAAATGGATAAAACATTTCAATACCAGTATTTCGCAGACATAGCCACAACTTTATCAAGCAGAAATGTGTACGGTACATACTGGCTTAGAAGTCCGACATATTACGAAATAGCTCACTGTGTTAATGTAGACAATGGCAAAATTGGAAATTACACGGATTATACATATAGCTTTTGTGTTTTTCCGGCCTTCTGCATTTATTAAATTTTCGTTTTTATTTAGCCTTGTCAAATTTCAATTATAAATTCTTTATCCCTCAAACAAGCTGAGAAAAGGAGAAACCTATGATTTTTGACAAGAAAAATGCTGCGGAGAATCCTCCGCAGAACCAGAAAAGAAAAATGCCGTCCTGGTTTAAAAGCAAAGTGAAGATTGTAGCCATGATGGTTGTATTCGCCCTGCTTTGGGGACAGGTTCCAGTAGGGGCAACCGTTAATGACAACCTTTCGACCGTATTACAAAAGCTGATCGGTGCAAAGACAGATACAATAGCTGACAGTTATGATAATTCAAGTGTACATGCAAAACTAAATTATCTGGAGAAACAAACCGTTGCCCTGCAGTCCTCAGTAGAGCAGATCAAGGGGCAGAACAGCGCCTATTCGCTTTACTGCTTTATCCAGAGTGCGGATACCCGGTATGAGGGATGTGAGCTTACACTTACATCCGGATCCGGGAACCAGGTAGCAACAGGAAACCTGCATCTGGATAAGAAGCTGAATAAGTATGTAGCGAACATCTACAGTAACTTTAATGGAAACTGTACGCTGCAGTATGGCTCAGTAAAAGAGAGTATCAACCTCGGTGCGACCGGTCAGGAGCACCAGTTAAAACCGTACATAAGTGACCTTACGGTATGGATCGACAGCAACAACAGTGCCTATGCCGGCAGAAGCGTAGTCTTAAAAGACAGCGGTGGCGGTACCGTACAGAGTGCAGAGCTGAAATTGGTGGGCGGCCACTATGAAGCAACAATGACCGCGTATGCAAATGGTAATTACACCATTGCCTACCCATATGTGGCAAGCAGCAAGATCTTAAACCTTACCACCGGTGTTACATTAAACGGATCAGCTAAGAGACAGCAGCTGTTTGGTGATCTGCAGCAGATGACGATTGCAGACATCCAGGCATGTTGTAAAGCCGGTGCAATTACAAGTATTGCAAAAGTGGGTGATACCTTCTCCGATGGAACTTATACTTATACCATTATCGGCATCAACCAGGATAAACCGTCTGATGCAAGCGGCAATGCATTAAGTAAGAACCAGTATGGTGATGTACTTACGGTTATGCCACTTGGAGCACCAAAAGGGGCTACAAACGGTCAGCCGGTAACGATGAATGCCAGTGCGACTCCGTGGGGTGTAAATTATGCACCGATGAACAGCAATGGTTCAAACAGTGGAAGCTGGGCAGCATCACAAATGAGAAGCACCACGATGCCGCAGTACCTTGCAAAGCTGCCGCAGGCTACGCAGAATGCCATTGGCTATGTACAGAAAGTAACTGGAACTTATAACGGAAGTAACAGTGGTGGTGGTAATTCTGTAACGGGAGATAAATGTTTCCTGCTTTCCGGCAAAGAAGTATTTGGTGGAAGCGGTGTCGGCAATGGATCGTACTGTACGACAACTGAAGCAAATGCAACGTTCCAGTACCAGTATTTCCAGAGCATTGCAACAACACCTG
>ENA-UOJA01001859-UOJA01001859.1-human-gut-metagenome-genome-assembly--contig:-C19-NODE-1859-length-16065-cov-15.710546_pt1 | contig 16065 bp, 21 predicted proteins | sample MGYA00242337_ERZ723884 | MGnify/ENA metagenome assembly ERZ723884
TAGCGTAGTCGTGTACTACTGTCAACTATTAATCTTGCGCAAGTGGAAAATAATACTATGTGTAGGAATTATGAAGGTACACAACCGTGTATATTATAAGTGCGCCAAATGAAAGGCGCAAAGACATAGGAGAAAGGACAGAACAATGATTGATAATGTCGAAGTAGCCTATTGTATGGCGAAACTTGAAGATGCAATTCGCGCAGAGTATAGGAGCGCCGCTGTTTATATTGATTATCACGGTGGAAACGAGGACGCCGCCTATAACCGAATGATTGCCCGTTGGTCTTCGATGATTACAGCGTTCGAAATCGCTTTCGCAAGCGGCATAGTTACAGGCGTCGAACCAGAGCATTGCAAGTGCGAAGGCTGCGTTAATTGGCCGTGTGAAGGCGTTTGCGCACTGACGGAGCACGTAGAAACCTACTAGGAAGGCTGTATCATGTCCAATCAAAGGGCGTTTCAAGACGGTGCTAAGCGTTATCGGGCGGGCATGCAAGCCGCGAAGCATGATTATTGCACGTGCGGCGCGGGCGCTGTGAGGAGTAATCTACTTTACGGCTTGCCAGGCCGTTCGGCAACATATTGCAAGGGTTATAAGGATTATTACCGTCGTTATATAGGTGTGTAAGTTTTGTGAAGCGGCTTGCAAGTTGGTTTTAATACTTGACAAGCCGCTTCGTTGGACGTAATATAAGAGTTGCCATTAAGGTACACGACAGAAAGGACAGAAAATGGCCCGCAACACGATTCAAAAGAAGTTCACAACTACGGAGGTTCACGGATTCATCATCAAAGATGGCCAGCCCGTGCAAGTTGCCTACCAGCTTGGGAAGAAATGCGGACTGAGCACCGCGCAAGCCCTTATCAGAAAGGAGGAGCCGAGTTTCGCTGCCGTTGAGGTTGTGGAGCACGAGCAGCTTTACAAGATGACATTTGACGACTTCAAGAAGTACGGCACGCCCTGCGATGCTTCGGAAGCTGACGAGGACTAACACGCCGCAAAGGGCAGCGCATGGTGTGCCGCCCATGAACGAAAGGAACGAAAATGGAGAACAACGAACTTTCAACTATCACCAACGATGCACCCGAATTCTCACGCGGGATGTACTGCTCAATCCATGCGGAGACGCAAGCGGACAGGCTCGATATCTATGAAGCCGTGTCCAATTCCCTGCCGCTTGACGATATGGTGGGGAAGACTGTCGAGGTTGAGAACGTTATTATTCAGCCTGTTGAAATGACGGACAACGCGACAGGCGAGCAGACTGTTCGCAACCGCATTGTGCTCATCACTCCAAAGGGCGACGCCTACGGCTGCACCAGCACGGGCGTTGAAACCTCGATGAAGAACCTTTTTGCCATCGTCGGCTGCCCGCCGTGGAATCCTGCCATTGCTTTCGACGTCGCCAAGAAGCAGGGACGCAACGGCTACAAGTTCACCACGCTTCAGCGCCACAAATAATACCCCGTAGCAGAGCAGCAAGCGAGGGCGGGCTATATGCCCGCCCTTCCTGTTAAGGAGGTGGGCCGATGACGAAGGCTAACGAGAACGCCCGCGCCCGCGTCAAAGACGCCGAACGGAGGGCGCGGCGCAAAATCAAGAGATTGCAGAGCAAGGGAATAAGAACGGGCAGCGTAGAGCCGTTCAGGACGGTAGACCCATCGAACACGAGGGCGCTGAACTCATACGCCAACCAGTTGGAAAAGTTTATATCGCGCTCGACTCGCTTTGTCGCGGGGCGGGACGGCACCCCGATACCGTACACCGCTTATAGGGACTACAAGCGCATTGAAAGGCAATGGAACAAGGAGCACAACAGATACTGGCAGAAGTTCGCCGCGCATCCGTTCCTAACCGCCTATGGCGAGAGCGACACCTCTTTGGGCATGCTCTCCGCCATGTCCCACGTGAAGGGATTGCCGTTCGGCAACATCGACTATCAGCGCCAGCTTCTCCCCGAGCAGATTCGGAGCGAGTCCGATTTGAAGAAGCGCATGAAGATTCTGAAGCGGGAGCTTTCCCCCGCGTATCAGCGGCAGAGGACAACGCAGTTGAGAAAGAACCTCATGGAGCACGCGGCATCGTTCAACGACCCGCGCATCCCCAAGATGATAAAGAAGCTGAGCAACGAACAGTTGTTCGCATTGCAGAACTTCACGAACTTCGTTCCCATCTACTACCGCTATATGTCGACCAACGCGGAGACAACGCTAGGCGAGGACATCGACGCGACAGAGCACGATGCGCAAGTCGAGCACATGCTGATGCTCATCGAGCAGGTCAAGAGCCGCTACCCGCTGGCTGCGAAGGAACGGCAGGCGAAGGGCGGGAAGACCAAGAACGGGCGCAAGCGCGCGAAGGGCAAGGCAAGAACCAAGGCTTGCGCGCCGACCAAGGATGCAGCCAAGCAGAAGGCAAGGGAGATGCACAGGGACTTTAACGGCGGCTAGTCATGGATTATTCAGCGGATTTCGAGACAACCACAGATGTGAGTGATTGTCGCGTTTGGGCGTGGTGCGTTTGCGAGGTTGACAACCCCGACGCGCTAAGCTATGGCACGGACATTGCAACATTTCTTGATTTCTGCAAGGTGCATGGCGGCACATATTATTTCCATAACGCTGCTTTTGACTGTGAGTTTATTCTGTGCTACCTGCTGACCAACGGATTTGAGTACAGCGAGAAGGCAAGAACAAAGACGTTCAAAACGCTTATATCCAGCATGGGCAAGTTCTATCAGATGCAAGTATGCTTTGAGAAGAAGGGTAAGAAGAAGGCTATTGCTGCAACTTTCAAAGACAGCTTGAAAAAACTTCCCATGAAAGTTTCGCAGATTGCAAAGGCTTTCGCTCTCCCCATTTCAAAACTTGAGATTGATTACACAGAGTACCGCCCGATTGGACATGAACTAACACACCAAGAACGCGACTATATCAGGAACGATGTTCAGATTGTCGCACAGGCATTGCGCCAACAGTTCGGCAAGGGACTTACGAGATTGACCATAGGGAGCGACGCGCTCAACGGGTACAAGGACATTATCGGCCCCAAATGGGATGATTGGTTCCCGAAAATTCATATCGAAATGGACGCGATGATACGCAAAGCGTACCGTGGCGGGTATACCTATGCGAACCCTGTCTATCAATCCGATGCAGACCATGAGGACAGATTGCAGGGCAGTGGCTCGGTATATGATGTGAACAGTCTGTACCCCGATGTTATGTATCATCGCCCCCTGCCGATAGGGCATCCAATTTATTTCAAAGGGCAGTACAAGGACAATCCACAATATCCGTTGTACATTCAGTTCCTAACATGCCATTGCAAGTTGAAGCCGAACCACCTCCCCACATTGCAGATAAAGAACAATCCATTTTATTCGGAGACGGAGTATATACATGACACGGAGGGCACCGTTGACTTGGCTTTGACCAACATTGATTTGGAAATACTCATGCAGCAGTATGATGTTACGGTTTTCTCTTATAACGGCGGTTACATGTTTGAGCAGGCTACGGGGCTGTTCAAAGAGTACATTGATTATTGGATGCACATAAAGGAGACGACCACAGGCGGTTTGAGACAGCTTGCAAAGCTAATGCTCAACTCGCTTTACGGGAAGTTCGCGACCAACCCCGACGTTACGCCGAAGGTTCCATATCTAAAAGATGATGGAAGCGTGGGTTACAGATTGGGGGACAAAGAGACGCGCGACCCTGTTTACACGCCTATGGGATGCTTCATTACTGCATGGGCAAGACATAAGACCATAACCGCTGCGCAAAGCGTGTATGATAGGTTCATGTATGCGGACACTGATAGCATACATGTTTTGGGTACTGAACCAGTACAGGGAATTGAAGTTCATCCTACGCACCTTGGTGCTTGGAAACACGAGAGCAATTTCAGCATGGCTAAATATATCAGGGCTAAAACGTACATGGAAAGAATCTATCAGGTTGGCAAGATGGTTGATGGCGAATACAGAATGGTTGACGTTCAGCCGTTCGATGACGTTAAGTGCGCAGGCATGCCAGATGAATTGAAGCGCATGGTTACGTTCGACAGTTTCAAAAGGGGCTTGCAACTTCATGGGAAGTTGAAGCCAAGGCACGTTAGGGGCGGCATAGTGCTTGAGCCTATAACGTTCACGCTCACCTGATAGGAGGCAACATATGATTGAGCGTAGCTTTAGGATTGACGAAGTGATGTACGAGCAGCTTAAAGAGATAAGCGAGCGGGAGAATCTTCCCGTTTCCTATCTTGTTCGCGTTGCGATTTCGCAGTTTTTGAACGCTTATTCGGATTCGATTGACTTGGTGAAAATGAACGCGAGTGCTTGACAGTGCTTGTGAAGTGGCATATATTGGCTATGGTGATACCCAATCCGTCTGGACGATGACCGATGCGGGGTTGCTACGGGTGATACCGCCCGCACGAGTGCGAGCCGCATTAGCAGCGGCGGCGTTTCGGGAATGGCAATATCACCGGCACAGTCAGCCCCCGCCACGGTCGCAACCAGATGACGGGGGCTATTTTGTTGGAAGGAGAAGGAATGAGCCTAGAGGAGTTGCTTGCATGGCTTCGTGAGCGCATGGAGGACGGCGAGTACGCCGCTGCAGAGACGTCCTTGAAGGACATGCAGAAGCGGGGTGCCGACTTTGACGAGTACCGCAGTTCTTCGGAAGCGCGAATGAGCGAGTACGCAGCCAACGAGGAAGCGATGAAGTCAGAGATTCAGTCCCTTAAAGCCCGCAATTATGACCTGTTGATGCAGGTACCTGCCGACAACAGCGGGGACAATGATGGTGACGGTGCGGTTGTTGAGGACGTCGACGATGATGGAACCGTGTACCACATCGACGATCTTTTCACCGATGACAAGGAGGATGGAAACAATGGCAACTAAGACGGTTAAAACCCTGAACGCGACGAACACGCAGATTTTGAACGCGGTTCGCACTGATGCTTCGTTCGCGTATCAGCAGAGAATCCCTGCCGCAACGCAGGGGGACATTACCGACACGGTGAACAACCTGCTTGAATATCGACCGATGATGAACGAGTTTATCGATGCGCTTGTGAACCGCATTGGCGATGTCGTTATTAAGAGCAAGGTGTGGACTAATCCGCTTGCGCAGTTCAAGCGCGGCATGATGCAGTACGGCGAGACAATCGAGGAACTCGCGACAACGCTGATTAAGGCAAAGCGATATGACCCTAATTCTTGCCATGAGGATGTTTTTAAGTGCAGCACCCCTGATGTTATGAGCAACTTTCACAGCATCAACCGTCAGGACTATTATCCGCTGACTATCAATGACATGCTTTTGCGCCGTGCTTTCCTTACCGATTATGGACTTCAAGACCTTGTTGGGCGCATCATGGAAACTCCGTACACCTCTGATTATTGGGACGAGTACCTTATCATGCGCAACCTGTTTGCCGAGTACGCGCGCATCGATGGGTTCTACAAGGTGCAGGTGCCCGACGCTTCGGCAGCGTCCACTCGTGCGGAGAAGCAGGACAACGCCATGGCAATCACGGAAGCCGTGCGCTCGATGGCTGGAAAGATGCGTTTCCTTTCTGGTCAGTACAACGCCGCTGGCGTTCCAACGTTCACGAACAATGATGACCTTGTTCTGTTTGCCACGCCCGAATTTGTGGCGATGCTTGACGTGAACGTTATCGCGTTCGCGTTCAACGCGTCCGCAGCAGATTTTAAGATGCGAGTTGTCGAAATTGACGATTTCGGTATCGACGGGTGCCAAGCCATTCTGTGCGACCGTGATTTCTTCATGTGCGCGGACACGCTGATTGACTTTGAGAGCATCCGCAACCCGAAGGCGATTTCTTGGAACTACTGGCTGCATCACCACGGCATCTACTCTGTGTCCCGCTTTGTGAACGCCGTCATGTTCACCACCGAAGCGGGTACTAGCGTGGCTGTTCCCGCCATTAAGGCAACTGGTGTTGCGCTCGATTATGCGGAGGTTGACGGAGTGAAGCCCGCTTTTGCAGAGCGCGGTGGAAAGACGCGCCTTATCGCCACGGTTCAGGGCAGTGTTGCTCCCGAGACCGAGGGGTATGCTGTCCCGCAGGGCTGCACGTTCGCAATCACCGCGAACAACACTGGTGTCGCGGGCGGCGGCGTTCGCCTGAAAGCGGGGACTTTCGTTGACGCAGAGGGAGTGCTGCACGTTGACCAGGACGAGGTTGCGGAGAACGTCACCGTCACTGCGACCAGCACCTACATCGACCCTACGGTTGCGATGGGCGAGCAGGTGTACCAGCACAAGGATTTGATTGTTGGTATTGGCAAGGCGTACACGGCTTAAGGAGTAGGACATGGCACAAGATTTCCCTGGGCTGCCAGAGAACATCTATGAATATGAGAACAGGTTCAACTATTCGGTATGGACACCGAACACTACCATTCTCATGTGCAACGTGCCGTGGGATTCTTCGTACCGCGACGTGGTGCGCTTTGATTCCGACAAAGAGCGGGATGCTTATTTTGCGTCCCGCTCCTCCGATGGTTATGCGTTCACGATTAACGGGCTTGTGTATCTACGTTATGGCGAGCCTGTTCGCGTGAACGCGCCATTCGATATGGTTACGCGTTGCAACTACATGGTTGTTAAGAATCCTTTGCAGCCCGTTCCGCCGTCTGGTGGCAGGAAGCCAGACGTTTTCTACTACTTCGTGAACGACGCGAAGTACATCGCACCGAGCACAACGCAGGTGAACGTGCAGCTCGACGTGTGGATGACTTATTACAATCGCATTGAGTTCAATATGTGCTATGTCAACAAGGGGCACATCGGCATCGCCAACGAGAACAGCACCGTCTACAATCTTTCGGATTATCTGACCGATGCCGAGGGCTTGAACATCGGCGACGAGTACGAGATTACGGACATCGCAATCGATAACTTCCTAGACGAGCCGCCGTACATCGTAATCATGTGCACTGCGGACTTGACGGCGGGGTTCGGCACAGTGTCCAACCCGACGCTCAAGACGGCGACAGGGTCTGTCAACGACGGCATGCCGTCTGGCTCTGCGGTGTACGCGTGCAACAGCGAGAACTTCCTCGCTCTGATGGCAAAGCTGCAGGACGCGCCGTGGGTCTCGCAGTGCATCAGCATGGTGACGGTCGTTCCCGCGAGGTTCGTTCAGAACGCCACGGCTGTCACGGTCGCGGGCATCGACATGCTCCGCATGCCCGACACGCCTGCGGAGAACATACAGTCGCTGCAAGTCGGCAACGTGATGGGCAAGTTCCATATTCCCGAGCGCTACAGGAACCTCTTGAAGTTCTACACGTCGCCGTACTGCGTCATCGAGATGACGGGCTACAACGGCGGCGAGGTCGTGCTGAAGCCCGAGTGTCTGCGGCTTGACAGCGACGACGGGATAGCAATCGCCACCGAGACGGTAGTCGCGCCTCCTGACATCCGCGCTTATTCCTACGTTGCGGACTACAACACGGCGAAGGGCGTCGGCGGCAGCGTCGATGCGGACTACTGCCTTCCGAGCGGGGGAGACCCGTTCCCTCATTCGGAGTACAACCAGGAGGGGCTGGACATCGCGATTCAGTTCAGCAACTTCCCTCAGTTCTCGCTTGTGAACAACCAGTACATATACTACATGGCATCGAACAGGAACAGGCTCGCGTACCAGTTCGCCGCTGCGGACTGGTCGCAGCAGAAAGCGCTCACGGCGGCGCAGCTCTCGTTCAACCAGAGCGGAGCGAACATGCAGAACGCATGGGCGAACCAGCAGGTCGCGAACCAGGCGAACTGGGCACTGAGCGGCATCTCGCAGGAGAAGAACCTGTGGAACGGCGCATCGTCCATGATATCGTCAGGCGTGGGCGCTGTGGTCGCCGATAAAGCCGGCAACGTCGGAAGCGCCGTGTCAGGCGTTGCCAACATGGCGCTTTCTGGAGTGAACACCGCTCTGAACGCCGATTGGATTAACAGGACTACCGCGACGCAGGTGGGAGCGGCTACGGCGACGACGCAGAACAACATCGGTCTGCAAGGTTACATGCGGGACACGAACTACGATTACGCGGTGTACGCGGCGAACGGGGACTACGAGACGGCGATTCAGGGCATACAGGCCAAGATTCAGGACGCGCGGCTCACGCAGCCGTCCACCTCTGGACAGAACGGCGGCGACGCGTTCAACTTCTGCAAGGGCTACATGGGAGTGCGCTTGAAGTTCAAGCGGCTGAAGCCGAACTTCATGCGCCAAGTCGGCGACTTCTGGCTGCGGTACGGATACTACGTGAACCGCTGGATTGTCCCTCCCGCCGACTTGAAGTGCATGGAGAACTTCACGTACTGGAAGATGCAGAGCGTTTCTTTGTCCACAAGCGAGGTCCCCGAGCTGTTCAAGGAGACCATCAGGGGAATTTTCGAGAAGGGCGTTACCGTTTGGAACGACCCTGACAAGATGTACAAGGTTGATTTAGAGGACAACGAGCCTGTGAAGGGAGTGCGTTACTGATGGGAAGGAACCGCAAGGGAAAGCGCAGCACGTGGCAGTCGGCCGAGATGAACAATCTTCAGTACCGCATGTACTACGAGCTGCTTGAGCAGATGGCTTGCGCGATATACCGGTGGGAGGGCTTGCCAGCGGAGATTGACCAGCGATTCTTGGAGCTTACGCTTTTCAATCGCGGTATGAGCGTTTTCTTCTGGGATGACGAGTATGACGCCTATTTCGCCACTATGGGTGCGCCGTCTGGGCAGATTAACATGTACCAGAATCCGTTGGCGTACATTGCGTATGGCACAAACGGGTTTCATCGCCGCTTGAAGTCAACGGAATGTGTCCCGATATGGAACAACTACTTGCGCCGCCCCGACATTAACGCCATGCGCATATACGCGCGTCGCCTTGCAGACATTGACAGAACCGTGGACGTGAACCTTATGAGCCAGAAAATGCCAATCTTTGCGGTTGTTCCTGAATCGCAGAGGTTGACCATTCAGAACCTTATGAAACAGTACGTGGGCAACGAGCCTATTATTGTTGGCGCTGATGGGATGTTCGACCCGTCGCAGATAACGTATCTCAATTCTGGTGCGCCGTTCATCACGCCCGAGCTGCTCAAAGCCAAGCACACCGTGTGGTCAGAGATAATGACGTACTTTGGAATCGAGAACACCAACGTAAGCAAGGCAGAGCGAGTGCAGAGCGCAGAGGTGGAAGCGAACAACGGGCAGATTGAGGCGAACAGGCTTATCCGCCTTAATTGCAGACGGGAGGCGTGCAGGCAGATTAACCGTAAATACGGGCTTGAAGTTTGGTGCGACATGAACAAGGATGTTTCTACCGACAATATGAACACGCTTCTTATGGTTGACCCCGAGATTCAATCGGAAGGGGGCACGGGGCTATGAGTTTGTATGAAGACGGAGAGTGCGGCGTCCCGTACCATCGTGGGGCTATGTTCACGGTTGAACTTGGTTCGCTTGTTGAAAACGGTTTCGATTTGGGACTTGACACCTACCCTATTTTCGACGAGGATTACCGTGCGCCGCTGAACGCTAAGATTGTGGAGCATTTCTTCTTTCGGGAGATAGGGATGGAAACGCCCGCGCTCTTCAAGCGATTCCTGAACCGCAAGATGAACGAGATTATGCCGTTCTACAACCAGCTGTACAAGAGCGCCCTGCATGACTTCGACCCTTTCAGCAACTACGAGATGCGCACCGAAGGAAGCACCACAGGAACATCCGACCAATCTAGGGATTATTCGCGCACGGAGAATACGAACACGAAAGCCACGAGCGATACGGTGAACGACACCGACTCCAAGGCGCGGACGGTCGTGAGCGCCACGCCGCAGATGCAGCTTTCTGGAAACGAGGATTACGCGACCAACCTAACCGACAGCAACAGCAGCACCACTGCTAAAGGCACAAGTACACAAGACAGCAGCGCGGACAGCGCAGCAAGCGATACCACGAAAGCGAGTTCAAAGACGCTAGAGGATTACGTAACGCACGTGAGCGGCATATCGGGTATCACCAAAGCACAAGCCCTCATGGAGTTCCGTGATACGTTCCTCAATATCGACATGATGGTGATTGGCGATTTGAACGAACTTTTCATGGGTATATACACTGATTATTGGAACGCTCTTTAGGGAGGTGAGATTATGGGAATCTATTATCCGTTCCTTGGTGGCGGTCGAACGTGCAACCAGATTACAACGCCGCTTGTGTATGATGAATCGCTTTCCGTAGAGCAGCAGATTGCCTGCCTGTTCGGCAAGCTTGCCGCCATCGACGGCGATTTCGTGTCCACGGTAGTGTTCGACGATTTCAAGAGCCAGCTTCATGCGGAGCAGAAGGCGCAGACGAAGCAGCTCGAAGGGTACACGGATACAGAGGTCGCTAAGCTTGACAAGAGCTTGCGAGACATGATTGCAGGGCTGCAGGTCGGCCTGTTCGTATGGAACGTCGCGGTAGGCGCGTACACTGACAACGTACGCACGATGCGGGACTTCTTCAACGACGTCACGGTGCACGCAATCACCGTAGACCAGCTTGCACAGCTCGACCTGACCGTTGACCAGCTTGCCGACTGCGGGCTGAACGTCCGAGGGCTGGCAGTTTACAGCGGTCAGCTTATAGGGGACGGTTTTGTACCAGAAGGAATCATGTATGATGAGGAGAGTGTATAATGGCTACAGAGCACACACCGAACTATAATTTGGATTTGTACGCATCGGCGGACAAGCCGAACCTGCGCGACCAATACAACGCCGCGATGGGCAAGGTCGACGCGCAGATGAAGAAGACGGCGGACGACGTTACCAACGCGAACGCGAACGTCCTCACGATGCAGTCGCAGGTGAGCAAGAACAAGGAGGACGTCGCGGCGCTGGAATCCACAGTGGAGACGCACGGGACGCAGATTGCGGGTGCGCAGAAGACCGCCGACGACGCGCTGTCCCTCGCGCAGGCAAACGAGACCGGCCTAGCGGGAACGCAGGCGGGCGTGACCGCGCTGACTGGACGCGTGACCGCGGTAGAGGGCGCGGCGACCAAGAACAAGGGGGACGTCGCCGCGCTGGGCGCCCGCGTCGACGGCTTGCAGACGGACGTGGGCCGGAAAGCGCCCGCCGACCACGCGAGCGCTGCCGGCACCTACGGTCAGGGCACGCCTGCGATGTTCGGTCATCTGAAGGTGACGGACGCCGGCACTGCGTCGGCGTCCACGGGAACCGCAGCTTCGCCGTACATGGTCAGCCAAGTCGGCGAGCAGGTGAACAAGCTGCGGGCGGATATTGCTGCGAAGCCGAAATCAGTCAGCATTGCCACCTCCGTCGCCAACGTCAGCGCACGTTGCATCTACAGCCCTCTTGCGAGCATCTGCGTGGTGAAGGTCTTCTTGGCAAACGCAACCTTGAAGGGAGGGACGACGCCGCTCTTCACGCTGCCCGAGTCCATGCGCCCGACAGCGGACTACGACGGCGACGTGTTCTTCTCGAAGACCGCCAACCCGTACGGGCGCGTCAACTACAACAGCTCCACGGGCGTGGTCGGGCTTTACTCGTACATCGAGCAGGAATACGACACGAGCGGTACCATGGTGTTCTTCTACGGCGAGGTTCCCTCGACAGTGGCGCCGGATTAAAGACAAGGAGGGAGCGAAATGCCGTCAACGAGAACCATATGCTATTACGCGATGTACGTCATCGGCGAGGTGGAGTCCGAGTGGGACTGGACGGCCGTGTATTACAGCGACCCTGTCACGATAGGCATGATGCAATGGTACGGTACGCGGGCGGCAGCCCTCCTCGACCGAGTCAAGGACGAGACGCCGGCTGCCTACGGGCGGTTGGCGTCCTCGCTGCGCTCCGACCTCGAATCGCACGATGCGGGCAGCACGTGGTGGAACAGCAGGTACCTCAACAGGGAAGAGGGGAACAGCATCGTAACGGTCTTCCAAGACAAGGAGAACCACGCGATTCAGGAGAACCAGGCCATAGCGGACTTCGAGGGCTACATCTCGACGCTCGAAAGCTGGGGCATGAGCCAGTCCTACCCCAAGCCGCTGATTTTCGCGATGAGCATGTACCACCAGTCGCCAGCGAGCGCAGGACAGGTCATTGCAACGGCAGGCGGCAGTGCAGACCTCGATAGGATTTACACCGTTTGCATGAACCATGGCGTTCTTGGGCAGTACAGAAACCGCTACAATACCGTGTACCAGAGATTGAGGGATTGGGATGGCGAGAGTGCCCCGCCTGATTTCGGTCAGAGCGGGGACGTTGACACAACGCCCGGGGGCAACGAGCCAGGCATCGGAACAGGTGCGAGCAAGCTGGGCTATATCATTCAGAACGGCGACACGCTTGTCCTTTACGGCAAGGACGAGTACAAGAACGGCGTCATATTCTATCCTGCGTCCGGGCAGGTCTGGGTAAACGGATACAACGCTGACGGAACTGACATCGGCGGCGGCAACGAAGGCGGCGGTTCTGAAACAGGAAGTGAAGCACAGAGCGCGATATGCGATTTGTACCGTTCGTGGCTTGACAAGTTCGCGTATTCGCAGGGCGCAGGAAGGCTCGACCCCGTTAGCAGCGGTTACGGCGACTGCTCGTCGACAATCTGGTTCGCGTACCAGCAGGTTGCGGGAATAGACGTGGGGACGTGGACGGGAGACATGGCCGACAAGGGGGAGAGGATAGCCGGCGGGAACTCTTCTGACGACCTTCCCATCGAGGACATGGAGCCAGCCGACCTGGTTCTTATCATGTGGCGCGGATGGAACCCGTCGTTCGACCACGTGGAGCTGTATATGGGGAACAACGAGCTGTGGGGGCACGGCGGGCCGGACTATGGACCAGACCAGACCACGACGGATGCGAGGAACTGTCCACGGCGCATGTATTATTGGGAGGTGAGACGGTACCTGTGAGCGAAAGCATGTATTATGATTCTCACGACATCATGACGCGGAACGCCATGTTCAACTTCGTCATCGGCGGCCGAGGAACGGGCAAGACGTATGACTTCAAGTACAAACGGACAAGGCATTTCATCAAGACGGGCAAACAGTTCATCTACCTGCGCAGGTACAAGTCGGAATTCGACGACAAGCAGGAGTTCTTTCAGGATATTGTTGAACGCTTTCCATCGTGGGAGTTCAAAGTTGAGGGAATGAAAGGGTACATCAGAAAGGTTGCAATAGGTGATGAAAAGCCAGAGAAATGGCGTTTGCTATGTTTCTTCATCACGTTGGCAAACGCGTTGACCAAAAAGTCTGTGCCCTATCCCGACGTTGATATGATAGGATTTGACGAGTTCATAATTGACAAGGGGTCGCTACACTACTTGCAAAACGAGTTGAAGCAGTTTCAAGACTTCTACAACACGGTTGACCGATTTCAGGACAGAGTTAAGGTAATGTTCATGGCTAACGCCGTCGCACTGACTAACCCATACTTCATCGGATGGAGATTGAAGCCGAGAAAGGGCAAGCGCTTTCTCATGGCACACAAGGGGTACATGTGTGTTGAGATTGTGCAGAGCGAAAAATTTAGGGCGCACGTTGACAAAACTAGGTTTGGCCAGATGATACGTGGAACGTCATACTACGATTACGCAGTTGGCAACATGTTCTATGATGACAACGACAAGTTCATTGCCAAGAAGTCGGAGGAAGCGAGATTCTATTTCGCACTGCGGTTCGACAACAGGACGGTTGGCGTGTGGGTGGACTACGCGGAAGGCGTGTACTACGTTTCACGCAGGTATCCGAAGGATGCGCTGGTTTACGTCTTGACAAAATCGGACATGCAGCCTAACCTGCTTATGATAGAGAAATCGAGCGTGGTGCTGCGGAGCGTGCGAAAGCTGTACATGCAGGGAAGCGTGTTCTTCGACACTATTGAAACGCGGGAGTTCTTCAACAACGTGTTCGACTACCTTGGTTTTTAGAAAGGAGGCTGACAATGGACACTGCTGCATTCGATATGGTGGTTACGGCCATCGGCAGCGTTGGTTTCCCTATCGTGGCTTGTTGCTTCATGGGGTGGCTTTACGTGAAGATAAACGACACGCTCAAAGACCTGACGCTTGCCATTACCGCGCTCACCACGAAGTTCGACGACCACGTAGACAAGATGGAGGTATAACATGCACATTGCGATTGCAGGCGGTCATTCAGCCGTCGCGAGGGGAGCGTCGGGATACCTCGACGAGTACGAGTGCGACCGCGCTTTCGTAGCGCAACTTATAGACGCCTTCGATGCGCAGGGCTGGCACGTCACCGACTGCTCGAACGAGGAGTCCGACGTTTCCGCAGAGCTTCGCGAGGAGTGCCGAACAGCCAACGCGAGCGGGGCAGACCTGTTTATAGCTGTTCATTTCAATGCGGGCGGCGGAACGGGAACTGAGGTCTGGTACTATCCCTATTCAATCGCCGAGACTTGCGCGAGGGAAGTGAGCCGCGAGCTTGCATCGGCTCTGGGCTTGCCGAACAGGGGAGCGAAGAGCACCACCGGGCTATACGTCTTGAATCACACGGAAATGCCCGCCATCCTCGTCGAGGTGTGCTTCGTGGACACCGAGCAGGACGCGGAAGCCTGGCACGCGACGAGCTGGAACGCCCTCTGCGGCGCGGTAGTTCGCGGGCTTTGGGGAGATTGCGCAAACAAGGAGGAAGACATGTTGACCGAGCATCAGGACAAGCTTTTAGCCACCATTTACGAGCAGGTCACTGGTACCTACGACCCCACGGGGCGCGGTATGAATTTCAACGACCACGACCACATCAAGTGGATTGCTAAGGCGGTGGCCGACAACGCCGAGGACATCAAGGCCGTCAAGGAGCAGCTTGCGGCGATTGCCGAGAAGCTGGGCTAGCCGCACCGCCCTCTGAACGCTTCGGCAAGAAATGAGAAATGCAGGAAACCCAAACGGAAGCAGCCCTCGAAAAGGGCTGCTTTTCTTGTTGACATGGCAAGTGGTTTTTGATACTATTCTATTGCAGGCAAACCGATTGAAAGGAATGTGTTATGGCCAGGCTATTCTACTCGTACCGCGATGGGCAGGTGTACATGCTCCACAAGTACTGCCCGTTAGAGCTGCTCATGGACAAGCAGATAAGCGGCGGAAACGGTCTGCTGATTTACGCCAGCGAGGAAGCGTTTGAGATTGTGGAGTACATGCACGGAAAGGAATCAGGTTACGCAGTCGAGGTGTGCCCGAGAACAGCCGAACCGCTGCTCGGTATCATATTGAAGAAGGTGGGAGAGAAATGATAATCTGCATTGCCTTGATTCTGTTCGGAACAGTGTTGATTTACTACGCTTTGACAAGCACTGATTGCATCACGTGTTGGAGACGACAGCACGAGAACATAATCGCAGCCCGTGCAGGAATGGGCATAGTCGTCGTTGGTTGCCTTTTGGTTTGCTGTCAGTTCGCGTATTGGGGGTAAAAGATGGTCGCAGAGTTCATGGAGTTTGAAACTCCAAGCGAGCCGCAAATGGGTTCAGCTACCGCCGTTCAGTACAAGTACAACAACATGATACTTGACCTGAACGATGATTTGCAGGATGAAATTGGTACACGTCGAGAACAATTCGATTCCATTTCGAGGACTTGCTCTGATTTGGACGCCCGAATTGGACGGGTCGATGTTGAAATGGGGACAAGGATAGAAAGGAACTTAAAACTTGCGGTTATCGGTATGACGATGGGGATGATTGGAATATGCGCAAGCGTGGCTTCTATGATTTTGTAGAATGTAGTGATTCGAATACGAAAGGTGCGTCTATGCTATCTGCACATGAGGATGTTAAGTACGAATACTGGCGCGACGGTGAACTTATCGTTTCGTTCACAGATAAGGACAAGGCTATAAACCACTACAAGAAACAGTGCAAACAGGCACCAACATCCTTGCACACAATCTTCAAAGTTGTCCCTACCCGTAAAAACATTGTTCAATGGGTGCCGTAGACAGAGATAATGTTGTACTCTGTTCCCTCCGTCTCTCATGTCCTCCTCACGCTG
>ENA-UOJA01001862-UOJA01001862.1-human-gut-metagenome-genome-assembly--contig:-C19-NODE-1862-length-16037-cov-6.509386_pt1 | contig 16037 bp, 9 predicted proteins | sample MGYA00242337_ERZ723884 | MGnify/ENA metagenome assembly ERZ723884
ATATTGTAGTGAAATGTAAATTAGAGGAAGCAATCTTTGGGCGAGAACTCGGAGGTTGCTTCCTCTTTTGCTGACAGTAGGATGGGGCTTCATTCTCTACAAACGGCTGGCGAATATACTCTCGGGTGAGCGAATAGCGAAGCTACTTAGCTACTGTTGAATTATGCGCATGAAACACAGAAATGAACTGCCACTGGGATGTAATATATCGTTGCTGTTCAAACGCAAGCTCGACACCACGCTGTCAAGCTATGCGCCAATAAATCAACTATTGTCAGATTACAGCCCCTGCCTCGTAGAGGCACTTTTAATGGGCTGTAATCGTTACTGGTCACACTGATGGTGTGAGCAGTAATGGGCAAGGAGAACCGCGCCACGGACGGCGCGGTTCGACGGTTTGGTCGGGCATAGAAAATCTAAAAGCATAATTCCTACAGTATCTTGGCAGTGTAGCGTAGCTCTCACGAGAGTGTATGCGTTAGCCGGTCACATGGAGTGAAGCCCCTCACGCTGTGCCAAAATACAGCCCGGGAGATTATTTCTTTGAAAAAATATGATTTAAATGCAATAAATCGGTTAAAATTTGGTTAAAATTGCTAAAAAAAGCGAAAAAAATTATACAGCAATGATACTATTGTACTAGAAAATAACTTGCATTATGCTTTGATTTATGGTACAATGAGCGCATACAAACCAAAGAGATGCTGATAGGGCACAGCTCTTTGCACAAAAACCATGTTATAATGAAAAGGAGAAAAGAACTATGGTAAAGAATGTATTTAAAAAGTTAGGAAAGAAACAGAAGAACAACAAAGGTTTCTCTCTCGTAGAGCTTATTGTTGTAATCGCCATCATGGCAGTGCTTGTAGGTGTACTTGCTCCACAGCTTATCAAGTATGTTGAGAAGTCTAGAGAGGCTACAGATATCCAAACATGTGATAATATTGCTACAGCTTTAAAGACATATTATGCAGACGAAGAGGTTGCGGCTTCGGCTACTGCTACTACGGTTACTGTTACATTGGGTAAGACAGAGCTAGGAACAGTTGCTGATACGGCTGTTAAAGATGCCGGATTAACAAAAGCGAAAATTAAAGGCACAAAGTGGACTGGTGATAAAATAACAATTGTATATAATAAGGCAGACGGAACTATTACATATACAGGAGATTCTCCATATTACCATTCAGACAAAGATCAGTTCAAAAAAGGCCCTAAATCATAAATAATATATAAAGAGGCTTTTAACCATGACCACAGAACTGATACCCATCTACATCTTAATATTTGCATTCGGTATAGTTATAGGCAGTTTCCTAAATGTCTGTATCTACCGCATACCGCAGCATGAGACAGTGGTGACCGAAAGATCCCACTGCATGAGATGCGGGTATCAGCTCGCGTGGTACGATATGGTGCCGGTTTTCAGCTGGCTGTTTCTTCATGGCAGATGCCGCAAGTGCAAAGAACCGATATCACCTCAATACCCTATTATTGAGGCGCTAAACGGTATATTATACATAGTAGTTTTTGCAGTAAATGGACTTGAGCTTACGAGTATCATCTACTGCTTTCTTACATCTGCACTCATAGTTCTGAGTGTGATAGACTGGAGAACATATGAAATTCCATTCGGAATCAATATATTTATACTGGTACTTGGAATCCTGCATGTGTTTTTAGACCATGATAACTGGTCTGAATATGTGATAGGATTCTTTTGTGTCAGTTTATTTCTTGAAATCCTTCTTCTTGTAAGTGGAGGAAGAGCCATAGGTGGCGGAGACGTCAAGCTCATGGCATGTGCAGGCCTTGCGATAGGCTGGCAGAATATTACATTAGCATTTTTCTTAGGATGCATCATCGGTTCCGTGATACATCTGATTCGTATGAAAGTGACAAACGCAGGCAACAGACTTGCGATGGGACCGTACTTGGCAGCCGGAATATTTATTTCGATGCTATGGGGTGAGAAAATGATATCGGCATATTTGACACTCGCAGGCTTTTGAAAAACGTGTTATAATATAGCGTACTTAATATAAAACAGGTAGTACGACAAGCAGTGAGACAAAAGCAGAGAAGACATAGATATACCGAAATATATATATAGAATGTTTGTAACTGAACAGTTACGAATGTTTTACAGATGTATACAGTGTAAAACAAAGATAAACACGGAGGACTAGGTTATGGCAAATAGGGTACTCGGTATTGAAATAGGGGAGAACCTTACCAGAGTAGTTGAGATTGATTACAAAGCAAAAAATCCCAAGATTTACAATATGTTCGGCTTTCCGACACCACCGGGGATGATTGATGATGGAGTGGTACAGCCGGATGGGATGTTTCGTTCTATCTTATACAGTAAGCTGAAGGAAAAGAAGATTTCCACCAAAAAAGCTGTTTTTGTTTTAAATTCAGCGCGTATAGCAAGCAGAGATATTGAGCTTCCGCTTGTTAAGGAAAAACAGCTTAAGGAAATGATTGCAATGAATGCATCGGATTATTTTCCGGTGGATTTGAGCCAGTACAAGCTGGTACATCAGATTATAGAGAAGATTGACAGACCGGAAGAAAAGAAATTACGTCTTTCGGTTATTGCTGTGCCTAATGATCTTATTTTGTCGTATGGTGCTCTTGCAGCTGATTGCAGGCTGCAGCTTGTAGCACTTGACTATAGTGGAAATGCCATCAAGCAGCTCATGAGAAGAGAGATTCCCGGAGATGTGAAGGTGACTGTCAAGGTGGATGAGGTTTCTACCACACTGACTGTAATGGATGGAAGCATGGTAAAGCTGCAGCGCAATGTCAACCATGGACTTGCTGATGCTATTGAGGCGATTCAGGATAGTGAGCTTTTTGGAGAGTATCTGTCATTTACCGATGCAGTTGATGTGGCACGCAGAAAGACCTGCCTTGCAATAAGGCCTGATGGCACAGTACCTGATGAGCCGGCGGGCGGCGGCATGGATCCTATGGGGCATGAGATTGATTCTGAGCGCTTTAAGAAGCTTCGTCTGAATGTTTCATATGCACTTTCCAATCTGATAAGCAGTCTTGGACGAGTAATAGACTACTATCAGTCGAGAAACTCAGATACTCCTATTGAGAGAATTTTCCTCATAGGCTTAGGTGCTGATTTCAGCGGACTTTCAAAGCTTTTGACCAATGAGCTCAATGTCAAGGTGGTTCCGCTCCAGCAGTTTGACGGCATACATGTGGCAAAGAGCATAAACCTCGCAGAGGCAAAGCTGGCAGAGTATTTCAACTGTGTCGGATGTTCATTGAGCCCGCTTGATATACTTGACAGTAAGAAAAACAAGGGAATCGGTGCTCCGATTATGGCAGGAACAGCTGCAGGTGCTATGCCACCCGGCGGTGCACAGGCAGGTATGCAGGGAAAACCACCTGTCGGTCCTGATGGGAAGCCTCTTCCCGTACCGGCAGGGGAGGAAGCAGAAAAGCCTGTTTCTTTTGCGGTGCAGCTTCTCATTTTTGGATTGTGTGTGGTAGTTGCAGTTGGTATCACGGCATACAGCATTTTTTCAAATCTTGTTTTAACTTCAGACAATATGACGCTTAAAGCTCGTGTTTCTGATTTGTCATATGCACAGAATATATATGATGTGTACAACCAGACAAAGAAGGACTATGACTGGACTAAGCTTCTTGAGAGCGCCTCATCCAACAAGAATGATGAGATAACGGGCTTCGTGGATGAGCTGGAGCAGAAGCTTCCGTCAGAGGCCAAGCTTGTGAATATGTCTGTTACGACTGATGGTGTTTCGATGACCATAAAGACGGGCAGCAAGGATATAGCGGCTGATGTAATTGCACAGCTTCGTACATTTGAGAGTATCATGGTATCCAATGTGTCAACCATTACAGAGGAGGTTGATGAGACCGGTGCTTCAAAGGTTCAGTTCACAGTAGATTGCACATATGTAAAGGCTGATGACAGTGCTGCTTCTGAATCGGGGGATGGCACAGGCAGTGAGCCAGATGATACATCAAAAGATGCGTCATCACAGTCACAGACGGATAGTAATTCATCATCAGATACAGACAGTACAAATCAGTAGGGGGTGTTAGGATGTCAACGAGAGATAAAAAGTTACTTATTATATTAGCGGGTGTTGCCATTTTAGCACTGACATATTTTTTGATTTTTATTCCACAGTCCAATAAGAGGGATTCACTCAAGAGCGAAAATATGAATCTGAAATCACAGTACAATCAGCTTTCAGCACTTGCGGCAAAGGCGGATGACTACACAAAGAAGACAAAGGATATGTCTGATGCCATGCAGCAGGTATATGACAATTTCCCTTCATATTTACAGATTGAAAACGGCATCATGGATGCGGTTGCTATCGAGAAATCTACCAATACAAATATTACAGAGCTTACAGTCGGCTCACCGACAGCTATTGATGTGAATAATCCGACCGGCGATGCAGGTACAGATTCTTCGTCAGGAAGCAGTTCAGACAGCAGTACCACGGATAGCAGTAATGCAGACAGTTCGCAGAGCTCTCAGACCGCTGATGGCAACAGCTCTCAGTCACAGACAGGCGACGGCAGTGTAGATGATGGCAGCACATCATCAAGCTCTGCAAAGTCTACGGTTACAGGCTATCAGCTTTATGATGTCAGCACGGTTATGGCATTCAAGACAGAGTATCATGGGCTTAAGGCTATGCTTGGAGAGGTGATTGGTTCATCACAGAAGAAAACTATCAGCACGCTCAATGTGAGCTTTGATGATTCGACAGGCAAGCTGACAGGTGAGATGCTTGTGGATTCATATTTCCTGTATGGACTTGATAAGCCATATGAGGCACCATACATACCTGCAGTACCACATGGTACAAATAATCTGTTTGGTACAACAAACTAACTGATTATTATAATATTAGGTTATTAGATTAGCGGGTTATTGAGACCGTAAGTGATAAATATCAAATGTTAGATTATTGAGTTATGAGATAACAAAATACAAGAGGGGAGGAAGCAGATTTGAGAAAGCTAAAAAACGATGATCGAGGAGTAACACTTGTGGAGATTATTGTGTCGATTGCTATTCTCGCAATAATCGTGCTTCCTTTTTTGAATGCATTTGTCACAGCTACAAAGACCAATGTAAAGGCTAAAAACGAGATGAATGCTACACATCTGGCGACAAACATTATGGAGGGTATTGAAAAGAACTCCATGAAGACACTGGCATATCAGTTTAACTATCCGTCGGAGGGCTTTGATGTGGCGGACGGTTTTAATATATCAGATGGAAGCAGTGCATGTGAGCTTCTTAAGAAGTCGGGTAAGTTTGATAATGTAAAGAGGCTTGAGGATATCAGTGCTGAGATTGTAAACAAGGACGATGTCATCACTAGCTGTATCCACAAGACTGATGCATCAGCCAAAATAAGCGATACATCGCTTTGGAATTTCAGGGAGTCGGATGCGCACAAGTATTATTTCTATATGTCTGGTGTGCAGTCAGGCACAAAGAAATACAATGCTCTTGTGACAGTGGATGCAAAATCGGACGCAGAGTCGGACAATAAGGTTAAAAAGTACAACATGGACGAGGTAGCGGATATGTCGGCCATGGATGCAAATTTTGACTGCATGAGTGCAGACAAGTATTCTGCTACAAATATTATATATGCATTTAATAATATGCCTGGTGTAGGCGGCATCACTCAGCAGGATATCAAAAGAACTATCACCATAGATATAGAAAAGTATGGAGCTTCGAGTAATAAGGCTACCAAGGTTACGGTGTCGTATTCATATTCTATCAATAAGAATGGAGTAAGAAAGACTTTTCCGGATCCGAATAGTGCACTGAAGGATGATTATACCATGGTGATTTATGATAATTCTTCAGATACTGTGAACCATAATCTAAGGAATGTCTATCTGTTTTACAATCCATGGTACACATCTACAGGAACACTTTACAATACCTGCAACGATGTCATTATAATCAATAATAAGGACAAGCTGGACTGCACGGTAAACATTGTAAAGCAAAAGACTATATCGGATCAGTCAGAGTTGAGCACGAAGGAGAGTACATATAAGGCATATGTGAAGGTAAGTGAGCCGGGAAATCGTACAGGTCATGCTTATACTCATATAGCCACCAATCTGAATGTAAATATGGGAGCACCGGATAATCCACTACAGCCCGATCAAGCTATATATGGCTTTAATAACAATGTAATTCAGAATGATGTAAAGGCAATTGTCGATATAAAGAATCTGACAAAAAGCAATGCATCTGAAAGGCTGTATGATGTGAAGGTGGCTGTATACGAGAGCAAGGCTTCACTGGATGATATATTTAAGGATAAAGACCCGGTTGTTACGATGACCGGAAGCATGGGGTATTAATTATGAAGCGTAATGATAACCGTGGTGCTTCCTTTGTGATGGTTGTAGTTGCAATGGCTATAGTGGCTGTTTTAGCTGTGACTGTGCTGTGGATAGCGCTTATGAACCTCCAGATGAAGGTGACGGACGAAAAAAATACAGACAACTTTTACTCGGCAGAGGGTGTGCTGGATCAGATATGTACCGGTCTGCAGGGAGATATTTCCAAGGCTTACTCAGCAGGATATACAAAGGTTATGGAGAATTACTCTGACAGCAGCATAAATGAGGCCGGCAGACAGAGTATATTTGCGCAGGAGTATTTAAAGAGCTTAAAGGGAAGTCTTGAGTCTGACAATACCGGTATGCACTATAAAACTGAAAAGCTTAAAGACTATGTGGATAGTAAGCTCACAGACGAAAACTCAAAGCCACACGCTGTGGTCAAGGCGGTAAATGCCGATGAAAATGGAAATGGACTGCTCAAGGTATACAACAGCCGCGCAGTCATTAATGGCATCAGGGTAGAGTATACCGATGAAAAGGGATTTAAATCAATAATAGAAACAGATATTTCTCTGGGAGTTCCATCCATGAGCTTTACAGCATCGGGAGGAGTTCCGGAGCTTTTTACATATTCTCTTGTCGGAAATGAAGGACTGGATATTATATCAGGACTTAATAAAGTGAATCTATCCGGTAATCTCTACGCCGGCTGTGAAAATGCGGCAGGCACAGGGACTTCTACTACGAGTGTTACCATTCCAAACAATGCCACACTTGATGTAAAGGATACCAGCTATATGATTGCAGAGGGCGATATAGAGGTGGGAGACTTTGCCGGAAAAGATACTGGTACAATAAAAAAGAATATGGCGGGGGTACACAATAACAGTACACTTTCTGTTGATTCACAGTGCCAGCTGTGGACAAGCAACATAAATGTAAATGGTGCAACAGTCAATTTAGATGGCATGACATATGTGGCAGATGACATGACCTTAAAGGGTACAGGCTCAAAGGTTACACTTGGCAAGAATAATAAGAATAACAATGCGAAGTACGTCGGCTTTGGCAACGGAGGTGCTGACAAGGAAAATCCTGTCGCAGGCGATAGCTCTGCTATTATCATAAACGGCAGGGAGGCATCTCTTGATATGTCAAATATCAGGGAGCTTATGTTAGCAGGAACCGCATATATCAATACCCAGGCTATTGTAAACTCAAGTAGTGTGGGTACACAAAACAGCAATGTGGGCATGGGTGAGTCAATCTCTGTAAAGGGTGACCAGATAGCATACCTTGTGCCGCCTGAGTGCATAGGCACAAGTGGAGATGGTGCGGATGCCAAATCGCTTTACAACAAGAATCCACTTTCCTATAAGGAGTACAAGGATATCACGGCAACCGGACAGGATCAGACAAAGTATACTGAAGTTAATGCTAATGTGGTCAGCACAAAGACAGGTAAGTCTCTCTCGGCATATCTGCCGGAGAAAAAGACAATCGACAACTGTATAAAGAAGGTCTTTGTTCCTTCTACTGATAATAGTGATGATGGACTTGTATACTATTATGTAAATCTGCCAACGAACAAGGCAGCTGAGTATTACAGAGACTATTTTGGCGCAGACAGTGACAAGCTCAATAGATACACTAAGTTCTATACTGACAGCATAAAGGTAAATGAGGCAGCAAGCATCTATACTGCCGGCAATTACAGCATCTACGATGGCAGCAATTTAAGCCTTTTGAAGGGCATAGCTGATGGTGTGGACATGGATGCACAGTCAGATGCCTTACAGCGCACGTATACTGCACTAAACTCAAAGCTTTTGACAAATTATGCGGATTTACCGACAAATGCAGCAAGTGTTTCGCTTTTTACAAATATAGTTAACAATACCAATTTGTTGAAAATAGTGCCAAATTCCGGTAATAAACATATATTTGAGACTGAGTATCAGGGGAAAAAATACCAGGCAATTGTCAAAAACGGTAACTACACCTATGATGCAAATGACAAATCACATAATGTGGATATAATTGTTGCTACGGGAGATGTGACACTGAATGCTGACTTTACAGGTACCATAGTTGCAAAGGGCAGGATAATTGTAAACAAAGACCAATGCGAGATTGATAATGGTACTCAGGAGGTATTTAAGGCATTGCTTCTTGAAAAGGTAAGTGATGCAGACGATGCACTGCACCTGTATGATGTGTTCATGGACGGTGCCAACTATCTGGGTAATGTTTCTTCTTTTTCAAATAAGAAAGAGGCGGACACAAAAATAGATTATGCTACGCTCATTACATACCAGAACTGGACCAAGGAGTAGAAAACAAGCGGCTTTTAAGGCGCAAAACAGCTGCGAAATATTTATATTTGGCAAATTTTGACGATATATACAAGGGAGGAATCCAATATGTCTGTAACAGAAAAAAAGAATAATGGCGGTTTCTCTCTGGTAGAGCTTATAGTAGTGATAGCGATATCTGTCGTACTTATAGGTGCGGCAACCATATCCATTCGTTCGGTCATGGGTGTTGAGGTGAAGCAGTGTGCCAGAAATATTGAATCGATAATTAACAAAACAAGAGTTACCACGATGGGAAAGGACAGCGCAGTTCTTGAGATATATAAGGATGCATCAGATGGTGCCTACTATTATAAGACAACCATAAATGGTACAGTATCTGCTCCGAGCAAAGTCGGAAAGAGCAGGATTGATGTTTACTATTCCATGAAGGATGATTATAGTGACAAGACACAATTGAACAGCTCAGACAAGATAATGCTTCAGTTTGACAGAAGCTCAGGTGCACAAAAGCCTGATGCCAATGGTAAGTGCTGCAGCCGTATCTGGATTCAAAAAAACAGCACAGAAAAGGTTATCACGATATACAAGGAGACCGGTAAGGTGGTATGTGAGTAATTTACATAGTTTAATGATGAATATTTTATTTTGACGCAAGGCTGTTATAAGGTTGTATGATGAAATCGGAGAGGAAGATGAACCATGAAACTTTTAAGGCGCATGAACAAATCAAATAATAGGAAAAACAGTGGCTTTACACTTGTTGAGCTTGTCATTGTCATGGCGATAATGGGAATACTGGGTCTGGCTGTTGTGGGCTTTATCGGTACGAGCACGAAGCAGTATAAATACGCTTCAAAGGATGTAGATTTACAGTATGAGGCACAGCTTACGATGAATCAGATAGGAGACCTGATAATTGATGCGCAAAAGGGTGTCAAGTATGAGCCTGCTACAGTGGCAGCGCCGGTGGAGGTGGCATCAGCAGCCCCTGAGGCCGGTTATATTGCAACTGCATCAGCGGAAGAAGCGTCATCCGAAGAAGCATCATCTGAGGAAACATCATCCGACAGCAAGCTGATTATCTACAACAAGGATTGTACATACAATATCATATACAGACCATCAGAGCACAAAATTTATCTGCGAAAGGATACACTGGATCCTGCAACAGGTGCGGTGAAGGCAGATGGTCAGGGCAAGGAATCTCTTATGGCAGAAAATGTCACAGGCTTTACACCTGATTTAAGCGAGGCAGAAAGCAAGAATTCTGTCGGAATTGTCGTGGACTTTAAGGCAGGAGACAAGAAGTATACTTCAAAGCAGAACTTCACTATGCGCAATAAGGTACCGACTGGGGCAGATGTGGAGTATGTGGCACCGGCAGAGCCTGAAGGAATAAGGATATATTACAAAGGCAAGGATGTAACCAACGGAACAGTATACTATGAGATGAAGAAAAATCAGAATAAATTAAAGTTTACTGATAAGATTCTGGGTGGAAAGTATGACTCAAAAAATGTAACGTGGGATCATTCCGGAACCAAAAATGGTGGAAACTTTAATGCTAATGGTGATGTATATAATGTAGAACTTATGGATAATGAAACTACAGATCAATTTGTTATCACAGTAACATCCAAAGACGATACGTCATTGACGGCAAAGGTAACTGTAAACGTAGCACATCCAATCAATATTCTGCATTGTGATGCAGATAAGCATTTCAATTTAGGACAGACGCATCAATTGTTTATTGATGAAGGGGAGTTGAAAAATTCTTCATTAAATGGCAAATATCAGATTAAGGATTTTGTATGGCATATGGAGGTAGAAAGTGTCAGCTCAACAGGTGCAACAGAGCACAAGGGAGATATATCCTTTAGAATGGGCGATGATGGCAAGCTGACTTATGGCCCGGAGGGCAATGGTGAGCCTGATGGAATATTTAAGTTTAGTTCAAATGAGATTGCAGGAGAAACAGGAGCACAAGGTAAGCTAGATGATCCTAAATATAAGAACTATCTTAATTATTATATTTTAGGTTATAATAAAGAAATGCATATCACTCTCGGAAATGATTTTCTTACCGGAGAGAAATTAAATATCAGCGTCTGGCTTGGACTTGAGGATATGCCGGAGTTTAAGTCAAATACAATTACGTTTTACACATATCATGAAACAGAGTAGTTTTTTACAAAAGGAGCAATCGCAATGAGCAAATTAAGAAAAAAAATAGTGGTTCCAATATCACTCACACTTACAGGATGTCTCGTTGTGGCAGCTTTTGTGCTGAATGACAGCCTAACAAAGGTCGATGCAAATGTAGCATTCAATGGAATATCTGATATAGTCAGCTCACATGGCAAGGACAAGCCCTTCAATATAGTGGAGGTGGTGCCTGACAAGAAAATGGCATCCATCGGTTATCTGATTGACGGTCAGGAGCCTGACGATTGGTTTGGAACACTGTCAAAGATGTCTGACAAAGAGGGGGACGGTGTACAAAAAAGGGCTGATTATATGGCAGGTCTGAAAACAAAGCTTGAGCCTATTACTACATATAAAAAGGATAACACAAAGCCTCTGTACTATGAGCAGTATGAGGAGAGCTATGTCAGTCTGGGCAATGACTGGAGTGAGCTTGCCCTTGTAGATATGGATAAAATAAATCAGGGCACCGAAGGCTACAAGATGACAAAGCAGGAGAAGGGTGACTACAAGTTCAATACCGATTACCAGCTTGCTGTAAATGAAGATGGACTGCCTACAGGTCATTACAGACAGAATGTTGACCATTATGTTTTCATGCAGGGCGAGGATGAGACAGAAGATGGCTCTGAATCTGTGGATACAGGAAAAAGAGGCTACTACAGTGTTGCGTTTACTGCAGTCAAATTGCCGGATGGCATGACAAATACACAGTATCTGGTAGGGACTGATAATTCACAGAAAGCTGATGGAAATACAGACAGCGGTACAGCTGGTAATATCGATAGCAGCACAGACAATACGACAGATACAGGCACAGCAGATGACACATCAGACAAGCATGTGGTTTATTCTATAAAGAGCGCATATGCCATTGGTTCTGCTGAGGGCATGCAAAACATAGCAAAATATGACCCAAAGGCATATATTTACAGAAAAGACAATTCAGATATCACATCACCATATGAATTTGTTGCAAGAGCTGACCAGATGGCAAGTCTGCCTGATGGCAGTAAGCCGGATTATGAGAAGTATACATACTGTACGGTTGAGATGGAGTATGTGCCTGCAGATAAAATCATTGATGACGAGACCTACTACGAGGTGGACACTAAGGTACCTATTGAGTTTAATTACGATGAGACCGGCGAGTATGGAGCAGTGCTTGACTCACAGAATCCATACGAGAAGATAGATGATGGCACACCGGACAATCAGCCGGCAGGTAACACAGGCAGGGTAATCCTCACTGATACAGACGGATATTTTGATATAGTTAAGGACAGCCAGACATACACCTATGTGGGTGAGGGAAATGGTGATTATATCATGGAGGCTGATAAAAACGGCTCGCTTGATTATCCTGTAAATACCACACGCATATATTATAAGGGTGGTTTCAAGAACAATAACTGGTTCAGAACAGGTGTATTTAACCAGGAGGGCAAGACAGGCGATGCTGATAAGACTGCCAATATGACCTTCAATGTAAAAACGGTCACACCCAAGGAGCTTGAGCAGATAGATGTGTCAACAATTGATTTACTCTATCTTTCCGGCTCAAAGTCCGTCCTTTCAAAGGATTTAGGAGACGATGCTGCAAAATATAATACTGATAATGACATTTCATGGGACAAGGTAAAGCAGATAGTCCAGCGTGTACACCAGAGTGGTATAATGATGCCTGTTATAGTGGATAATGGTATTGTGTGGCCTGATTCGAATGCAGATTACTCCAGCAACATTAAAAAGCTTGCAGGTCTTTTAAGCTGTAACAATTTCAGTTCCTTGAATTTTACTAAGGACTCTGCTGATAATTTTATTAACTGGGGGAATGACATAAAATACTATAAGGTTGACAGTGGAACCCATAAATATGGTTTTGTAATTGGCAACGAATATGTTATTCCACGAAACTATAATCCTAGTACGGATGTGCCATTTGTTTTAAGAGATGATTTTGCTTCTGCATTTATTGCAAATGAAGATGAAACTCAATTTGTCGAAGCAGCTAAAAATGAAAATTTTGACGAGATAGCAGAGTATATCAACTCAGAGAATACAAGCAGGAAAAAAGAAAATGATACTCTTGGAAAGGACGAGTATGCATACTATGACAAGGAGATTTCAAAGGCGATAGTTTTAAGCTATATCATATCGTATGCCGATAAAAAGCCTGGAACTGTAAAAAATGAGTCTGACGCTTTAAATTATGATAAGCTAAAAAATTGGCTTGGATCAAGATGCCCGGAGAAAAAAAAGGTTACAATAACAAGGGTTACGAGTGCAGAATTTATTGGAAGAATAGAGGATCTCAATAATTATGATATGATATATATGGGACTTGTAGCCGATAATCTGAATTATAGAGATGGTCATACAGTATATAATGATTGGAAAATGGATGGGCTTAAATACTCAAATGTTGGTGACATTGTTGTTATAAATCCGAAAGATGTGGTAAATTATTGGGGATATGATATGCTCAAGAATGGTCATGCGGGATTGCTGGATACTGATTATATAAATGATGGAGAGGCGCTTAATACTCAGCTTACATTAAGAGGAAATGGAAATAATGCTGATTATTTAACTGCTCCAAACACATACAGAGGTTCAGGCAATGATATTACTAAGCAGAAGGTTTCAGAATTGGAGGATTATATAAAGGCGGGCTTTCCTGTCGTCTTTTCAGATGGCTTTTTCAGCAATGATAGCAAGTATAAAAGTGGAATTAATGAGGATTACATTGATAACTGTTCAAATGTTTTTACCTTATTATGTGATGTAAAAGATAAAGATAATGTTCTTAAAGTGGACAACAAGGGAGACTTAAAAAATAAGTCAAATGAGACAGCGGTGCTTGTTACATACCTGACTACTGAAAAACCTGAAATATTACTCAAGGAGCAGGAAAAAGTAAAAGATACAGATTATGTTGAGATTAGTAATAATCAGATCACATTGGAATTTTCAATAAACAATGCAGGCGGTGCGGATTCCAAAGCGAGTTTTAATGCACAGCTGTTCTTGGATTCGAATTCCGATGGTAAGTTTTCGACAACCAATGAAGGAATAGATGCAAATAAGATAAAAATATATTGTGATGGCACTATTGTGAATCCGGTAATGGGTGATAATGGTAAATATATGTATAGTCTGAATGCAGGCAATTATAATTATAAACTGGTCTATGATTTGCCGAATGGCTATGTAGGAGTTATGCCTTGGCAGCTTCGTGTAAGTCAGGCTACAAATAGCTACAGATATGATCAGAAATCCGGATATGTGTATGCCAAAAATTCAAAAGGCAGTCCTACAAAAGTCAAGATTCTTCAGATTAATTCAACCTTGAAGCATAATGAGGGCTTTAGGGGAAATTTTGATATGCAGGCGCAGAAGAAAGATAGCAATACAAAGTTTCATAAATTGCTTAATAAAGTGAAGGATTTTGACCTGGATATAGAAACAGTTTATTATGACAACGTACCTAAAATGGATGAGGTATGTGATAAGCTGCAGACATACGATATGCTTGTGATTGGATTTGGTGATTGTTATGATATTGATAATACAAATGGACATCTCGATCAAATAAAAGCATATATCCAGTCAGGAAAACCGGTATTGTTTGCTCATGATACAACGTCATTTTGTAATAATAAAAATGATAATCAATATAATAATGTCTGGGGATATAAGTTTAACTCTATAATTCGTGATACTGTCGGACTGGATAGGTATGGAATCTTGTCAAATGCGTATTTAAAGAAGGGCAATAGATTACAGGAGGGTACTGATGCGGATTTTGAAAAAGCTAAAGAGACCGCCGAAAAGAATAACACTGATATTGCATATGAGCCAAAATCAAATAGAACAGTTATCGTCAGACAGAATCAGGGATTTACTTATGCAGATTTAAATCAGTATCAGTGGAAAGATAATGGTAACGATCATGGCGAGTACAGGCTGTATTCAGGGCTAGATGGTAATGATGTTGAAGCTAAGACTAATAAGGCAGTCAAGGTTAATTCAGGACAGATTACCACATATCCTTTTAAGATTGATGACGAAATAAATATAGCTACCACTCATAAGCAGTACTACCAGCTGGATATGAATCAGGATGCTGATGGTGATGGTGAGAGTGATATTGTTGTATGGTATACCTTGTCAGGCCATGGAGTTTATGACCAGTCTCCAAAGGATGTAAGAAATAATTATTATATTTACACAATGGGAAATGTAACATACTCAGGTGTAGGACATTCCGATTTCTCAAATAATGAGGATGAATTGAAACTTTATATAAACACTATGATTGCTGCATATAGTGCATCAGTTCATGAGCCGTCAATTTATCTTAAGGAGAATGCAGATACTGATTCAAATGACATAACTACATTATATGCAACTATTGATGATGCCATTGAAGAAGAAGCAGCTAATAAAGCGGATGCCAGACTAGATGGTGCAGACAGTACGCAGGATGTTTATTTTACGGTAAAGGATTCAAACCTTGTGCGAAATCAGATTGATGAAAAAACTGTTGTTTATTTGGATTTTTATATCGAGGATCCGCAAAAAAATCCAAATGATGAAACGATTGGCACCGGAAATGATAAGATTTACTTAAAGAAGGTGGACTGGGATATCTATACACTGAATAATGATGGAACAGAAAATGAACAGATAAATAACAGTAAAGAAAACAGTCAATTAAATAAGGATCCAAGGGACTTCTTTGAAAATAACAAGACATATAAGGTAAAGGTACCATTGAGTGTTTTACCGGAGGGAGCTAATTCTATAAAGATTTATGCCGTAGGATATAGTAAGATTTACCAGTCACAGGTGAGCGGTGGTGATAAAGAAACTACAACAGCAAAGGCATACAAGACCTTCCAGATACAGCGTGTAGGTCTTGCAGATTTGGATTAGTTTTCAAAGGCTCCTAGCTATCACATACTTTTCGATTAAGCACAATTTATCAAACAGAGACTTATATAAACCATTTATATAGTCTCTGTTTTTTTACTGTTTCTTTATACTTTCTTTATTGAATTATCCACGCTAATTGATAAAATAAATAGTATGCGCACGATTGCGGATATTTTT
>ENA-UOJA01001869-UOJA01001869.1-human-gut-metagenome-genome-assembly--contig:-C19-NODE-1869-length-15967-cov-7.796129_pt1 | contig 15967 bp, 14 predicted proteins | sample MGYA00242337_ERZ723884 | MGnify/ENA metagenome assembly ERZ723884
ATAGTAATATATGAAATTACTTTTATAGTTTATATATTATTATGTTAGATTCACTTTTGTTTAGTAGAGTAAAGTCTACCGATTCTGTCCATTTTGTGATAATATACATATAGATTTATACATTCAAAGTGAGTGAGGCGATATCATGACTTCTGTAGAAACTATTCGTCAGTCAGTGCGTACAGCGATGGCTGAATTGCTAGATTTGGCAAAGGTTCGTGAAGGTCAATTGTTCGTGGTGGGTTGTTCCACTAGCGAAGTTATGGGTAAGAAAATTGGCACTGATTCCCACATTGATGTGGCTCAGATCCTATTTGATGAAATATATAAAGCTGTTAAAGCTAAAGGTCTTAATTTGGCTGTTCAATGTTGTGAGCATATTAATCGAGCTCTTGTTATGGAACGTAGTGCAGTAACTTGGGAGGAAGAGGTTAATGTAGTACCTCAACGTCATGCAGGTGGAGCCATGGCTGTTACTGCCTATGAACGTTTTGACGATCCAGTGATGGTTGAATTTATTAAAGCTGATGCAGGTATCGACATCGGGGACACTTTCATAGGTATGCATATGAAACATGTTACTGTACCAGTGCGCCTCAGTATTAAAGAAATTGGTGAGGCTCATGTAACTGCTTGTCGTGTTCGACCTAAGAGCATTGGTGGTGAACGTGCTGCATATAATGAAGCGTTGATGTAGGGGGATAGTATGTCAAACGTAATACCATATTTTGTATTAGCTGTTGTAGCGCTTGGATTTTTTGCCATTTGTTACGCCGTTTTTAATCGTAATGATAGTGAAAGCCAAGCTAAAGATGAGCATCGTCATAGATCTGATACTAAGTTTGATGGTGAACATCATAGAGAAAAGTCCGTTAATGAATCTAGGGTAGGCGATGTAACTGTTACACATGAAGGTGGAACCAATGTGTATACGGCCTCTGTGTTAGAGGATAATGAAGATAATAATGCTTCTGAACCTGTGGAAACTCATAAAGATACATCTTATAACCGACGAGATGGTAATCAATTACATGTGGAAAACTCCGAAATAGGATATTCCTTGGCCTTAGGTCATCATGCAGGCGAGACTGAGACTAAATCAAGTCAAGCTGACTTAAAAGGACAAGAACCTGTTCAAGATACATCTGTTTCTGCTGATTCTATTCCGCATGAATCTGTTTCACATGAATCTATTCAAGTAAATTCTGGTTCTCTAGAGAAGACAGAATCTGCTCCAACAGAACATAGTAATGATGAAACTATTATAATGCCTGCAGTTTCTGATGGTAAACGCTCTAATAGTGAGCATCATTCCACTCCATTGATGGATAAGACTATTGTTCTTGATGCTGTTACAGATGAACTTCGCAATCGCGCTAATTCTGTAGAGGATACGATTGCTATGGGCGAATCTGTAGAGGCTCTTGAAGCTGATGAAGCAGAACATATTGAGGCTACACAAATGATTGGTGGTGTCGATGAGGTTAAAACAGCAGAAGGCCCATCTGTATTGGATGAAACACGCTTGTTTGATGCTTCAGAAATAGAGGCTCAATTGGCAGCCGCTAGTATGGTTGAAGAAGAGGTACCAACAGGGCAATGGGCTAAAGCGGCACATGAAGATAAATGTATTGAATTGGCAATCGCGCCATTTGTTCATGCCTTCGGCGTGTTGCATGGAGATACACAACATTATGTGGAATCTATTACAAGAGATGCATTAGCAGCTCTTAATATTACAAAGTTAGCTGAAGTCAATGCACTTCTTGATAATATTGTTATTCAAGAAGCCTTGATGAGTATGCAAAAGGCTTATGCTGCGACGAATACAGAGTGGATGAAATCCGCCGCCTTAGGTGCGTTCTTAGATGTAGTACAATCACCTAAGTCTAGTACACCGTACCTTGTAGCCTTTGATGCGTTACGTGTATTGCCACACTTGACATTAGGTCATTTCCAAGTCATGGCATTGACACTATTGCTACAATATTCTAGAAACTCTAATAATTATGGATTAATTCATTTCCAACATTATGTAGAGAAATATATTGAGCCATTTATTTCTGATTTGCCTCAAAATAATTCTTTCTACCGTCAATTAGATTACTTACGCTGTACACAAGAGGAACGTGAACCGATTACATTAGCCCAAGTATTATCCAATTCTTATCCATTCGTGTTCAATTATCGTGGTTTCTCCAAGGAGGAACTCTTCCGTGCTACCGATGGTCATGGTGTGGATCCGCGCTATGTAGTGCGTAGCTTGAACTCCAATCTATATAAATTGGCATTGGTTGATGAGTCTTTAGCACCACGATTCTTTAGACAAACTCGCATTTCCGATTCTATGGTACAACGAGATCTCATCGCTCTTATGAAGAGTAAACCGACTGCTTTCAGAGGTCAAGAAGCACGTGATATTATGGATGATATTTCTCCAGTTCTCTTAGATTTAGCAGATGTATTTGATCATACGCCTATGTCTAAAATCAGTTTAACATTACTTGGCCTATATTTAGGTCGTGCTCATGTGAAAGCTACGATTGGTGAAGAATTCGATTTATCTCATTGGTTCTAATGTGTAAAATTAATTGCTAAGAACTAATACTAAAGAATTAATACTAAAGAATTAATACTAAAGAAATAATAACTGTATACTAAAAGGTCTCCCTAGATTATATAGGGAGACCTTTTTACGTTTATTGTATATTATTAGTTTTATTATAGGTTAAAAGATATGCTAGAAGCTATTAAAACCGAATTCTTCGATTCCTTCCACGTCTTTTAGTATTACTGTACGGCCTGTAATATCGATAATGCCTTCATCTCTTAGGCGCCCGAGTTCGCGGCTAAGTGCTGTGCGAGATACATTGAGTACTTCTGCCATTTGCTCGCGGTTATGTGGCAAATGGATTGTTGTAGACTGCTGACGTTTATAAATGTCTGTTAAGTACGCGAAAATCTTCTCGCGCATACCTTTCAAGGTAAGATAATGAACCTTTCTTGTAAGGAGAATAGCTTTTTCAGATAAGTCCTCTAATAGGTTGGATAAGATTTTAGTTTGGCATTGTTGGCAATCAGGCAATGTATCAATAAATGTTTCAAGAGGAATGAACATAATTTTTGTAGCCTTCGTAGCTTTAATAGTAGCAGGCCATAGAGGTTGCTTACTAAATAGCAATGCTTCACCAAAAATATCAGATTGTTCAAGGTTAGCCATAATAACGCGTTGGCCCATAACATTTTCACGTGTCAGTAACGCACTGCCTTCGAGAATGACCCCAATGCCTTCCATCGGATCCCCAGAGAGGGCAATAAAATCATTTTTCTTATAGCTATGCACAATAACTTTCGCATTATGTAAATAACTGCGTAGTTCAGGTTCGCCCAACTTATTAAATAAAGGGCATTTAATTAGGGTAGGTAGATATTGGTTGATAATGTCATTTGAAAGTATTTGCTTCATGGTCGCCTCCGATGTGACGAAGTCTATAGTAAATTAAATTGATTATTGTATAATAATAGTATAAGGTCAAATGACCTACCTGTTCCGAAAGGGGAGCCAGGTAAAAATTTTGAAAAAGTTTTTTATTTGTTGCTCAAGCTACAGAAATTGTATCATCTTTACGTTATACTTTCAAATGTAATCAATCAGACACCTGATAATTCATCAGTGTAATGTATAGGTTTTATATTATCTAGCTTGAATGCGAGGAAGTCTCGCAAAGGAGGATTTTTAAATGAGCATGTTCTGTTATCAATGCGAACAATCTGCAGCACCAGGCGGCTGTACTGTACAAGGTGTATGTGGTAAAACTGCACCAGTTGCTAACTTACAAGACGAATTAACTGCTGCTTTAGTTGGTTTAGCACGCGCTTTAGACGTAAAAGGCCAAACTAAAGAAGGCGTTGACTATTTAATGCGTGGTTTGTTCATGTGTGTAACAAACGTAAACTTCTCTGAAGACCGCGTTCAAGAATTCATCGACGAAGTAAACGCTTATCATGCAAAAATCGATAGCGCAGCTCAAAACTTCGATTGGGAACAATTGTGGAAAGGTGAAGAAGATATCGTATCCCTTCGCTCCACATTATTGTTAGGTATGCGTGGTATGGCTGCTTATGCATGGCATGCTGCACGCCTTGGTTTCCATGATCCTGAAGTTGATGCTTGGTTCATCAAAGGCATGGTAGAATTCGCTAAAGACCACAGTGCTGAAGAATGGTTGAACTTGTTGATGGAATTCGGTCAAATCAACTTGAAATGCATGGCTATTCTTGATAAAGCTAACACTGAAACATATGGTACTCCAGTACCAACTACAGTACCTTTGACTGTAGAACCAGGTCCTTTCATCGTTGTAACTGGTCATGACCTTCACGACTTGAATCAATTGTTGGAACAAACTGATGGTAAAGGTGTAAACATCTATACTCATGGTGAAATGTTACCTTGCCACGCTTACCCTGAATTGAAAAAACATCCTCAATTGAAAGGTAACTTCGGTACTGCATGGCAAAACCAACAAAAAGAATTCGTTGACGTTCCTGGCGCATTCTTGTTCACTACAAACTGCATTATGCCACCAAAAGAAAACTACAGAGCTAATATCTTCACTACAGATATGGTAGGTTTCGACGGCTGTGCACACGTAGAAGAAAAAGCTGATGGCACTAAAGACTTCTCCGCTGTTATTGAACGCGCAATCGAATTGGGCGGCTACAAAGAAGCTCAAGAATTCACTGGCATCAACGGTGGTCACGAAGTAACTACTGGTTTCGGTCACGGTACAGTATTGGGTATTGCTGATAAAGTAATCGACGCTGTAAAAGCTGGCGCAATCAAACACTTCTTCTTAGTTGGTGGTTGTGACGGTGCTAAAGTAGGCCGTAACTACTACACAGAATTCGTAAAACAAACTCCAGATGATACTGTAGTATTGACATTGGCTTGTGGTAAATTCCGCTTCAACGACCTTAACATCGGTGAAATCGGTGGTATCCCTCGTATCCTTGATATGGGTCAATGTAACGATGCTTACTCCGCTATTCAAGTAGCAGTAGCTTTGGCTGGTGCATTTGAATGTGACGTAAACGACTTGCCATTAACATTGGTATTGTCCTGGTACGAACAAAAAGCAGTATGTATCTTGTTAACATTGTTGGCATTGGGTATCCGCAACATCTACATCGGACCTTCCTTGCCTAAATTCTTCTCCAGCAATGTATTGAACATTTTGGTAGAAAAATTCCAATTACATCCAATTACAACTCCAGAAGCTGACATGAAAGCTATCTTGGGCTAATAGGATCCATTAACTTATTAACTACAGTTCTACTTCCCCTCTCTTTTATGATTTAGGACTGTTGTTATAAATAACGCACCTTAGGTTCGCCTAAGGTGCGTTTTTTACTATTTTTGTGAAAGCTATCTATCGAGTGTTTGTATATTGATGGGGCCCAGTTTTCTATCTACAACTTAGTCCTCCGTATGTGTACAAAAATACAACTAATGTGCATATAGACATATTTAAATATCGATTGTTATACTATAGATATAGTAAGATTTTCTCACATTATTTATGTGTATATAGAGGCATGTATGAATAGTATTTTTGATATTATAGGGCCTGTTATGATTGGCCCGTCTAGTTCGCATACAGCTGGTGCTGCGCGGCTAGGTAAGATGGCGCGGTGCATTTTCCGTTCCACACCTAAAAAGGTAGATTTAACCTTATATGGCTCTTTTGCTAAGACTTATAAAGGCCATGGTACAGACCGTGCCTTGATTGGGGGCTTATTAGGTTTTAAAGAGGATGATACGAATATTCGTGTTGCTCATAAATTAGCTGAAAAAGAGGGCATGGAGTATAACTTTATCGAGTCTCCTCTTGATGTAGGTCATCCTAATGTAGTTCGTTTTGATATGTACGATGAACATAATCGTCATATGACTGTGATTGGTCGTTCTCTTGGTGGCGGTCAAATTATGATTACCGAAGTAGATGGCAATGATATGTCTATTACAGGCGATGAGTTTACTCTTGTTGTATTCCATGAAGATAGACCTGGCGCCATCTCTTTGGTGAGCCAAGCATTGAGTGAGTCCGATATTAATATTGCAACGATGCGTGTATTCCGTAAGGGTAAGCACAAGGATGCAGTGATGGTCATTACTACAGATACAGTAGTAAATCCTATTACCGTTCAGTTTATGCGCGAGTGTCCAGGCATTCAAGATGTCATGACCTTTGAAGCGTTATAGGAGGGTGAATAATGAGCTATGCATATGATACAATTGCAGATATTATTCGCCTAGCTGAGGAAAATAACATTTCCTTTGGCGAAGTAGTGCTGCGTTATGAATTAGAGAATTATGACCGCAATGAAGAGGCGGTTATTCGTGAAATAGAGCATCGTTTAGACATTTTTGAAGGTTCTATTCAAGATGGTATAGACTATGCAGAAAAAACAGCGTCTGGTATGTCCGGTGGTCAGGCGGCACAGCTTAATGGCCAAGCACCAAGATTTATGAGTGATATTGCGTATAAAGCAATGACCTATGCTATTGCTGTTAATGAAGCAAATGCAAAGATGTTTCGCATTGTTGCGTGCCCTACGGCTGGATCTTGTGGTGTTATGCCTGGTGCGGTGAAAGCAGTAGCGGATCATTACAAGCTAGATAGAGCAACTATGGTAAAGGGCTTCTTGGCTGCCTCTGGCATTGGCAATGTCGTAGCGAATCGCGCTTGTGTGGCCGGTGCCGTTGGCGGTTGTCAAGCAGAAATTGGTACGGCCGCTTGTATGGCCGCCGGTGCCATTGTAGAAATGATGGGCGGTACGCCTCGTCAAGTAGGACATGCTATCGCATTGTGTATGAAAAACTTATTGGGCCTTGCCTGTGATCCAGTAGCAGGGCTTGTAGAGGTACCGTGCGTTAAACGTAATGGTTTCTATGCAGTTCATGCCATTACTGCATCTGAATTGGCTTTGATGAATATTGAAAGTCAAATTCCACCAGATGAAGTTATTGAAGCAATGAATAATATCGGTCGCGCTATGCCAGCAGCATTGCGTGAAACAAGTGATGGCGGCCTTGCGGTAACACCGACGGGTACAGCTATTGCAGAACGAGTGCAATCCTTATAGGATTGCACTTTTTTCATGCTTTCATTTGTAGTAAAATAAAGACTAGACTAGTTTAGAAAAGGGGGTGTGCATGATGGAACAAGCAAATCGAATATTGACAGTACTAGAAGAGGCTGGCTATGAAGCGTATATTATAGGCGGAGCTGTACGGGATATATTAATGCATCAAAAGCCTCATGACTTTGATATTGTGACATCTGCACGCCCTGATACGGTAATTGAAGTCCTACGCGGTCAAGATATTCAAACGACAGACTTAGTAGGAAAATCCTTTGGTGTAGTAGTAGCTACACTAGAAGGAAAGCAATATGAAATTGCAACGTATCGCACTGAACGATATGGAGCGGATAGTCATCGACCAGAAGAAATCACTTATGCCGATACCTTGGAGGAAGACGTGTTGCGTCGCGACTTTACGGTCAATGGCATGGCTATGAATCGTTTTGGTGAGGTCATAGACCTAGTAGGGGGACGTCGAGATATCAAGCATAAGACTTTGCGAACCATTGGGAATGCACAGCAACGCTTCGAAGAAGACGCATTGCGATTATTTAGAGCCTGCCGCTTTGTGGCAAAGCTAGATTTCTTACCTACCGAAGACTTATTAGAAGCTATGCCAAAGGCATTTCATCGTGTGCCCGGGTTATCTCTCGAGAGAGTTCGTAGTGAACTGGACCGACTCATGTTAGAGCCCGCTGTGGCTAAGGGCCTTGATGTATTAGTACAATCTCGCTTGGCCGAGTGCTCTTGTCGCGTTGTAGAAAATGGCGTCGCTCGTGAAGTGCCTATTTTACCAGAGCTATACCATCTTGTGAATTTACCACAAGAAAAAGACTTTCACGAATTTGATGGTTGGTATCATACATTAGCTGTTGTATCTCATACAGAACCAGATTTAATATTGCGTTGGGGTGCACTGTTACACGATGTAGCAAAGGGTATGCCGGCGGTACGAGCTGTTATTAACGGACGTTTAACGGATCGTGGCCATGATACATTAGGTGCTGAAATGACAGAAACCTTGCTTACTCGTTTAGGTTACCCTAAGGCTTTTGTGCGCCGTGTAGCTTGGATTGTAAAAAATCATATGCGCTTTCACTATTTTGTACAAAATGGGGAAGCTAATGAGAAAAAGTGGATCCGTAAAGAGGCTCGCAGCGGTGAGTTTCGCGATAGTCAAATTATGCGAACTGCATGGGAACAATTATCTAAGGTTTGTGCTGCCGATGTGTTAGGCTGTGGGAAGCCTTATGCATCGACTGATGGTACCTTAGCCTTTGGTGAATGTATGGCAGATCTTAGCCTAGAGATGCCTATCCATACAAAGGATTTAAATTATGACGAACGAGTTATTAAGCTTGCAGGGAAAAAAGTGGGGGAAGGATTGCAGTATTTATTAGGTCAGGTACAAAATGGAGTGATTCCTAATGAACCAGATGCATTATATGATGCATTAGACCATAAGTTACGCCGTCCAGTGGAGAAATGATGAAGTTATTAAATAAAGCGTTATTACGCATGAGTGATTGGAGTCGCACTACGTGGTGCCTTGCCATACTCATGACCGTTGCCTTCGTCCTTATCGGGCGTTTAGCACAGTTACAGGTCTTTGATACCTTTGACCTAGAGAAGAAAAACTTATTACAAGTTCAAGTAGATAGAAAATTACAATCGCCGCGCGGTACAATCTATGACCGTAATGGCAAGCCTTTGGCGATGAGTGTAGTTACAAAATCTTTATATGCGGATCCGAAGATGATTAAGCAGTCTCCTCAAGAGATTGCGGAGCTCATCTCACCGTATGTAACGATGTCAAAAGAGAATATTGTGAAAGCTTTGCAAGAGGATACCGCCTTTGTCTGGTTGAATCGTATGATGGATGCAGACAAATCAAAAGCAGTACAACAAGTTATTAAGGATAATAACATTGCAGGCCTCAATTTCGTTGAAGAATCTAAGCGCTATTATCCAAATGGTGTCTTAGCGGCACAAGTATTAGGCTTTGTCGGTACTGATGATAAAGGTCTCGATGGTCTAGAAATGGTTCTTGATGACGAATTAAAGGGGGGCGTACAACAAGAAATTGTAGCTACTGATAATAAAGGGAATGCCATCTTTGGTTCCGTACTATCTAAATTTTTACCAGATAAGGGTAAAAGCGTAACCTTAACCATCGATGCAACAATTCAATTTATTGCAGAACGCGCTCTTGATAAGGCGATGGTTGATACAGGAGCTAAGCATGCCAGCGTTATCGTTATGGATCCAAAGACCGGTGAAATATTAGCGATGGCCAATCGTCCGAGTTATGATCCTAATAACTACAACCAAAGTGGTGAAGAGGCTTTCAAAAATATTGCGGTTACCAATTTATATGAACCAGGTTCTACATTCAAACCTATCATTGCATCTGCAGCTCTTGCAGCAGGCAAATGGAAGTTAGACACTGTGTATAACGATAAAGGGGCCTTCGCTGCCAATGGACATATCATTAGAAACTGGAATGGTGAGGGATATGGACCTGTTCGTTTGCTAGATATTTTGAAGTACTCTATTAATACTGGTATGGCTGAAATTGGTACATTAACAGGTGCAGATATTCTCTCGAAATATGTCCGTGATTATGGCTTTGGTTCTGAAACAGGTATTGAATTGCCTGGTGAAGGAGCAGGTATCTTGTATAATCCAGAGGATATGAGTAAGCTAGACGTTGCTACTATGTCCATCGGTCAAGGTATTGCGGTTACACCATTACAAATGGTTCGCGCCTTTGGTGCACTTTCTAATGGTGGGGCTATGATGAAACCACATATCATCAAGTCTTATAGTAACTCTCAAGGGGATGTAACAAGTACGACTGAAACATCTGTTGTGGGACAACCAGTTCCGGCGGAAACCGCTAAAACCATTGTAGATATTCTAGAAAAAGAAGTATCTGAAGGTGGCGGTACAAAAGCGATGGTAGAAGGTTATCACTTCGGCGGTAAAACTGGTACGGCGGAAAAGCTAGATACTAAACATGGCGGTTATCTCGACGGACAATACATTGCATCCTTTATTGGTTTTGGACCTGTAGAGGATCCAAAATTTGTAGTTCTTGTCGTTATTGATGACTCACAAAAGGGTTCTATTTATGGTAGTCAAATTGCAGCCCCTGTGTTTAAGGACATCGTATCTCAGCTTGTACGGTATTACCAAATGAGTCCGTATGTTAAAGAAAGTACACCAGTAGCTGTTAAAGCTGCTAATACATTACCTGAACCAAAACCGGAAAGTGATGGTTCTGTTACATTGCCTAACTTTACGGGCTTTACTTATGGTGAGGTACGTGATTGGTTACATAAGGCGGGACTTGCCTTTAAACCGGATGGAACTGGTACGGCTACATCTCAAGATGAAAGTAGCGGTACAACTGTTCAGGCTGGTACAGCAATTACTGTTCATTTCCGTAGATAAAACGAATTCGGTCATAATTAGAAATTATAGACAGTTCGTTATATAATAGAATAAGAGACTTAGGTGCCTCTCCGGAGGCACCTTATTTTATAGATAGTTTGAATGAATGGAGATACAAATGATCGAATTACGCGGTAAAGCAGTAGCAGATGCTCACAAGGCGATTTTACAAGAAAAAGTTGCAGCAGTAGGCGACTCTGTAATTACTATGGCAGTATTACTCGTTGGTGAAGACCATGGGGCTCATATGTATGCTACATTTATGGAAAAGACAGCTAAGAACTTTGGCTATGGCTTTGTATTAAAGGAATTACCTGAAACGGCTACACAGGATGAAGTAGTTACAGCATTGCAAGAATTAAATAATGATGCGGCTGTTCATGGGATTTTACCGTTAATGCCGATGCCTAAACACATTGATACAGAGGCTCTTATTGATATGCTAGATCCTAAAAAAGATATCGATGGTTTAACTACGTACAATATTGGCCTTGTAACTGCAGGTAAAGGTGGTTTTGCCCCTTGTACAGCTAAGGCGTGCATGGCAATTTTGAATCACTACGATATTCCTGTAGAGGGGAAACATGTGGTAGTAATCGGTCGTAGCCAAGTTATTGGCAAACCAGTAGCTCTTATGACCCTTGGTGCACATGGTACTGTTACAATGTGCCATTCTAGAACTCCTGATTTGGCAGAGCAAATAAAACGAGGCGATATCGTTATTGCTGCAGCGGGTCGTGCTCATATGATTACAGCAGATATGATTAAGCCAGGTGCTGTTGTTATCGATGTAGGCATTAATGAACTAGAAGGTAAGACGGTAGGCGATGTTGATTATGAAGCGGTAAAAGATATTGCGTCTGCAATTACTCCAGTACCTGGTGGTGTAGGCTCTGTAACGACTACTATGATGCTTGAAGCTGTATATGAGGCATACCATGCATGAGATGTCTATAGCAGAAGGCATACTTGATGTAGCCCTCGATACGTTACGCCAACACGATGCATCTGTGATTCATTCTGTTCAACTCGATTTGGGTCTTATGAGTGGCGTGGAACCAGATTCGCTTCTTTTCTGTTGGGAAGCCGTTACAAAGGGGACTGCAGCAGAAGGTTCTCGTATAGAAATTAACACGATTCCTATTGAAGGAAAGTGCTTGGATTGTGATAAAACATTTCCTGTAGAAAATTATAAATTTATCTGTCCGTATTGTGACAGTCATTTCGTACAAACCATTGGTGGCCGCGAACTACAAGTGACCTCCATGGATATCGATTGATAGAAAGGTTAGGACATGCAAGTTCAAGTTAAAACTAATGTATTGGCAAAAAATGATGCCATTGCAGAGTCCTTACAACAGTTGTTTAAGGAAAAAAATATTTTTGTATTTAATCTATTAGGTTCTCCAGGGGCTGGTAAAACATCTCTGTTAGAGGCAACTTTACATGATTTAAAAAAAGATTACCGCCTTGCTGTTATTGAAGGTGATTTATTTACTGCTAAGGATGCGGAACGGATTCATGAATTAGGCGTTCCTGTTATTCAAATCAATACAGTGGGAGGTTGCCATCTTGATGCACAAATGATTCAAGATGCACTAGGTGATTTAAATCTTGATGAACTGGATATGATCATTATCGAGAATGTAGGTAACCTTGTATGCCCTGCAGAATTTGAGATTGGTGAAAGCATGAAGGTAACTGTATTATCTGTTACTGAAGGTGAGGATAAGCCTCTTAAATACCCATTAATCTTTAAAGAGTCAAAGGCTATCCTCATTAATAAGATAGATTTATTGCCGTATGTACCTTTCAAAAAAGATAAGGCCATACAAGATATACGTAATTTGAATCCAACAGGAGAGATTTTTGAAGTAAGTTGCACGGCCCATAATGGACTAGAGCCATGGCTGACATGGTTGCGTGCACAATTGGAGAGTAATCGATGAATCATTCTATTAAGAGCCGTATCGTAGCGGCACTTCTAGTAGGCTTATCTGCTACATCGGTAGGGTATGCAGCAGAGCCGGCTATTTCGACTGTGAAACAAACTGCGGTGGAATCTACAGAGAATGCAAATGATGTTGCACATACGGATGATAAGACAACTGTAGAAGCAGCGGGAACTGATGCGGCTGAGTCTGTTGCGTATATAGATAATGCACCGATTAAAGCTGTTAAAATCGATACAAAGACAAAAAAGGAAAGCACTAAAACAGGCTGGCTAGCTGAACAAATGGCAGTTACCGAGTTTGGTGATTCCATACAGTTTTGGCAAGCAGCTAGCGAAAATGAAGGTCCATTGCCTAGCGTAACGCAAAATAACTTGGCTGATATTGGTAAGTCTTATACGGCTAATAATTTGCCAGCTTTAGGGTCTGAAGATGATTATGCTATTGATGGGTATCGCCTAGGAGATCAGTTTGTAGCGCCTAAAGATGTGGAAAAAACAGTGGTTCGTGATAACTTTACGACGTACTATATGAAAGACTTGGAGGTGACCGTTTATACGGGACCTGCTCAAGAGCGTTTAGTAAATAATCAATTACGCGGTCAAGGTGCTACTTATTTCTTTGAACCGAATACTATTACTAATATTCATAGTACGAAAAAAGGCATCCACACTGTACGCGATATTGGTGTTGGTAGTACGCGTATGGAATTGGTATTTGCCTATGGTAGCCCTATTGCGATGTGGCGTGATTTAAAAAATGAAAGTTATATCTTCCTATATGAAGGTCATTCCGAAAATTCATGGTCTCGAAAAAAGGAATTTAATAGCTCGATAGAGAATACAAATAATAATAGCCAACAACAATCTATGCTAGGACAACAGAAAGAATATATTGCTTTCACCATCAAACAAAGCAATGTAGAGGCTGTTGATATGATTAGTGGGCAAGTATGGCCGCGATTTGGATTGCCTAAAGCTCCAGTATATGATTTTGAAGCAGGTAAATTGACTGCTGATGATTTTGTGTTGCGTGGCTATAAATTAAATGATTATTTTGTTAATGATCCCAATAATGATTGGAAACATCAAGGTATGTTGTTTGGGTCCACATTTATTGGTTATAACGAATATGGCGTGAGTGTTGATAAAAAAAATCTCATCAATCGTGTTCTATTAAATATTTACACACCTACTCGTCGCGGCATTGCGATGGGGGATACTAAATACTTATTACTCTTTGTATATGGTATGCCTACTCGTATTGTTGAATCTACAACAAATGCGGGCACATCTACTGTATATGAATATAAAAATCCAGCGGCAAGCGACTCATATTTGCAGTTTGCCCTAGATGATAAAAACCAATATATCAAATCCGTTATGTTATCTGACCGTCCGGTTAAGTAGGAACGGTTACAGCGAGGAGGCAAGGGATATGGTTACAGTTCAAGATGTAAGAGAACGTTGGGAACAAATTCAAGGTGATGATGAACGCATATTGTTTATCGTTGGTGGTCCTGGTTCTGGTAAAAGTTTGTTAATTCGTGAATTATCTGAACAAAAAGGGTGGAAGTACTTAGAGGCAAAACAACTTATTGAAGAAGAGTTTTTATTAGTACCTCGTGATGAAAGACCACAACTTGCAGAAGAAGTAATTCGTCGTGCATTAAGTCGCAGTGATACAGAAGTTGTTCTTATCGATGGTATTAATGTATTGTTTGCACCGATATTAAATTTAAATCCTCTTGAACTATTAAAGACTATTAGTAAAACATATCCGATTGTTGTAGGTTGGCGTGGTCATCTCGAAGGTGATCAATTGTACTTAGAACACAATAATGATCCAAAACATGCGGTAGTGACAATCACTAAGCCTGATCGTGTTATGGTTATTGATTAATAGAGTTATATTGATTGCTGAGGGCATTATATATTGCCATGAGTATGACCACATATAAAAGGTAGGTGATATCATGGACCAATATGTAATTGCCCTCATTTTAGGTGTTATAGAAGGTATAACAGAATGTATTCCTGTATCTAGTACAGGGCATATGATTATTATCGGGCATATGCTTAATTTTGAAGGTGCCCATGCCGATGTGTTTGAAGTGTTCATTCAAATTGGTGCTTCCAGATTGGGCTCTATCAAATGCTCTGTTTGTGGCCTGGGTTTTCTCGGTCTGGCGCTACCATTGCAGGGGCATGTTAATCGGTTGTACTCGAAGAGCTGCTGCTGATTTTTCGTTTATCATGGCTGTACCAGTTATGATTATTGTTTGTATATATGATTTGTTACGGGTAATACATTTATTAGACTTAAATGATATTATTATGTTTGCCATTGGCACACTCGTATCATATATAGTAGGTTATATTACAGTAAAAGTATTTTTGTGGTACTTGAATCGATCCTCTTTATCCTCCTTTGGGTACTATCGGATAATAGTAGCTATATTAGCAATTATCTATCTTTATCTATGATTGCCAATGAGGAAAAAATGAAGTTTAAAAAGTTTAGAAAAAATACTTGCATAGGGTATCGTTTCATGTTATTATGATTAAGCACTAAGGGTTACCGCAGTGAACAAAAAAAACTTTAAAAAAGTTTTTAAGAAGTTCTTGACACTTAGTGAGACGGATGATAAAATACATCTTGTCGTAATGATGCTGGCGTAGCTCAATTGGTAGAGCAGCTGACTTGTAATCAGCAGGTTGTGGGTTCAATTCCTATCGCCAGCTCCATTTTATTTTTGGAGGGATTCCCGAGCGGCCAAAGGGAGCAGACTGTAAATCTGCCGTCTTCGACTTCGAAGGTTCGAATCCTTCTCCCTCCACCATTTATAGCGGGGTGGAGCAGTTGGTAGCTCGTCGGGCTCATAACCCGAAGGTCGCAGGTTCAAGTCCTGTCCCCGCAACCACAAAAATTCACAGTGAAATGATCGTTCATTGTGCTGGTGTAGCTCAGTCGGCAGAGCGTATCCTTGGTAAGGATAAGGTCACCGGTTCAATCCCGGTCACTAGCTCCATACATGGCGGCATAGCTCAGTTGGCTAGAGCAATCGGTTCATACCCGGTGTGTCCGCGGTTCAAATCCGTGTGCCGCCACCATTAAACCTCACATTGGTGAGGATTTTTTTATTTCTCCATAAAATACAAATTGAAGCTGATGAGTGTAAGGATTACATTTGTCAGTTTTTTTTATTTTAGAAGAATATTTGTATTTTTAGAAGTTTTTCTATATATGGTATAATAATGTATAAGGGAATCTCATATTCCATTGATAAATTAGGGTTAATATATTATATTAATACTAGAATGTAATTTGTTTTTGTGAAGGAGGATATAATCCTAATGGCTAAAGAAAAATTTGAACGTACGAAACCGCATGTTAACATCGGTACAATC
>ENA-UOJA01001889-UOJA01001889.1-human-gut-metagenome-genome-assembly--contig:-C19-NODE-1889-length-15870-cov-47.423269_pt1 | contig 15870 bp, 15 predicted proteins | sample MGYA00242337_ERZ723884 | MGnify/ENA metagenome assembly ERZ723884
AAGGGGTTCACATCTGTCCATTAAGGTGCAATCCGCCAGGTTATTGATATTGTACTGGATAACCACAAGTTCAAGATTAGGTATCTCGTCCTTGTGGGCATATAAATCGGACAGACGCATTACCCTGATTGGCGGCTGCTCATTAACACCGTTATAAAATACAACAAACTTAGGATTAGGTAAGGTAAGGGCTTTGCCGGAATATACATCAAAATTACCAACATATCTTTTAAAACACTTTGTCACATATTCAAGGTTGCGGTATGGCATGTTCGGGTTGACTGTTGACTGGTGTTCAAAAAGGTTAAGTTTCATATCTATGATACAGGAAATATCATTCTTGCTCGTCATATATATGGCATTTTCAAGGGTGGTTATCTTGATATCGTTTTCATCGGAAAAGTCGGTGTCGTTAACCGCGTTAAAGAGTGAGAGAAGATTAGACTTATCTTTGAATAAAAGCCTGAATACGGTATCCTTGTATTTTCTGTTTACAGTTTCATTATTCATATGTACTCCTTTCAGGCAGAAAAAGCCATTAATTCTAAATAAAAACTTCCTGCCTTATAAAATTAGATTGGGTATAAAGCATTGATTTCAATTTAGAAATTAGAAATGACTTACGTCATAGAAAAAAGAATATGAATGCTCTAATTGTATGTTAGCACAAGACTATAGAAAAATAAAGAGGATCATTATTAAAATTTTATAAAAAATATCAACTACAAAAAGACGTCCGGTTTCCCGAACGTCTTTTCTTTATTATGGTCTGTTTTATCAACTGATTATAATTACTGAAGTAATGATAATACACCCTGGTTAGACTGGTTAGCCTGTGCAAGCATTGCCTGACCTGCCTGTGCAAGGATGTTGTTGTTAGAGTACTTAACCATCTCTGTTGCCATATCTGTATCACGGATTGATGATTCAGCGCTTGTTGTATTTTCAACAACGTTGTCAAGGTTAGCGATTGTATGCTCGAGACGGTTCTGAGCTGCACCAAGTGCTGAACGCTGCTTAGATACTTCCTGAAGTGCTGATGCGATTGTATCGATTGCTTTTCTTGCATTATCATCATTTGATCCATTTACAAGAAGGGTATCGTTCTCTGCTGCTGTTGTTGATGACTTGCCTGTCTTTAATCCAAGTACATCTGCTGACATCTGCTTGATATCTACACTAATCTGGTTGTCCGATGTTGAATCTGCACCAACATGAAGACTAAGTGTAAGGATTCCTGATGCCTTTAATGTTACATCTTTGTTAGCTGTTTCTGATAACTTGTCATCTGCTGCTATTACACCATTCTTAGCTGCTGTAAGTGTAATCTTAGCACCGGCATTAGTTGCTGTATAATCACCGCCAACCTTATCAGAGTACTTATTATTGTTAAGGGCATCCTTAATCTTTCCACCAATCTTGTCGGCATCATCACCGGCTTCTACTGTGATAGAATAAGTCTTGCTTCCAACCTTAAATGAAACGTCTGATTTACCTTCTGCTGGTGCTGTGATTTTACCAGCGAAATCAATATCATATGTCTGAGCTGCACCTGCTGCACCTGCTGCACCTGCTGTTCCTTCAGCTGCTGCTGCATCTGCAACAGTTGCTGCTGTAGTATCATCCCCCTTTAAGAGGTATGTCTCGTTGAACTTGGTTGTTGTTGATACTCTGTCGATTTCCTTGATGAGCTGGTTAACTTCATCCTGGATGTAATTTCTGTCATCTTCTGAGTTAGTTCCGTTAGCTGCCTTAACTGCAAGTTCGTTCATTCTCTGTAACATATCCTGAACTTCATTTAATGCACCTTCTGCTGTCTGCACTGCACTGATACCATCCTGTGCGTTTGAAGAAGCCTGTGTAAGTCCACGAATCTGCTTTCTCATCTTTTCAGAAATTGAAAGTCCTGCTGCATCATCGGCTGCTCTGTTAATCTTATAACCTGATGATAACTTCTCTGTTGATTTTGCCTGTGTGCTTGTTGTTACTCCTAACATTCTGTTAGAGTTCATAGCTGTTAAATTGTGCTGTACTACCATAATAATTACCTCCATGTAATTGAAATTTAAAATTATCTAAGCCAATAACAGATGACACCGGCCAGTGTCTCACTCTGTTCCGCTTAAACATTATCTCCGGCGAATCCTTTTGCCGGAATAATGATGGGATTCCCAGGTTCCCATATTCATCATATGATATTCTTTGCTACATTTTTTATATCGGGCACAGAATACATTTACTTAACCTTTTTTAAAATTTTTTGATAAAATTTTATAATAAAAAGACGTCCGGTTTCCCGAACGCCTTTTCTATTATGGTATGTTTTATCAACTGATTATAATTACTGAAGTAATGATAATACACCCTGGTTAGACTGGTTAGCCTGTGCAAGCATTGCCTGACCTGCCTGTGCAAGGATGTTGTTGTTAGAGTACTTAACCATCTCTGTTGCCATATCTGTATCACGGATTGATGATTCAGCGCTTGTTGTATTTTCAACAACGTTGTCAAGGTTAGCGATTGTATGCTCGAGACGGTTCTGAGCTGCACCAAGTGCTGAACGCTGCTTAGATACTTCCTGAAGTGCTGATGCGATTGTATCGATTGCTTTTCTTGCATTATCATCATTTGATCCATTTACAAGAAGGGTATCGTTCTCTGCTGCTGTTGTTGATGACTTGCCTGTCTTTAATCCAAGTACATCTGCTGACATCTGCTTGATATCTACGCTAATCTGGTTGTCTGCTGTTGAGTCTGCACCAACGTGAAGATCAAGTGTAAGAATTCCTGATGATTTAACTGTTACGTCTTTGTTCGCTGTTGCTGATAAATCAGTTGTAGCTGCTGCTTTCTTAGCGCCTGTAAGTGTAATGGTTCCGTCAGCGTTAGTAGCTTCGTATTCACCTGCAGTATCATCTACAATCTTGTTGTTATTAATTGCACTTGCTATCTTATCACCAATCTTTGCTGCATCGTCACCTTTTTCTACAGTTACAGAATATGACTTACCTGCAATATTAATTGTAACATCAGACTTACCTTCGGTTGGAGCTGTAATTCCGGTAAAATCAATTGTAAATGTTGGGTTAGCAGTAGCACTACCTGTTGTACCCGCATCAACTGCTGTATCTGCAACAGTTGCTGCTGTAGCGTCATCCCCCTTTAAGAGGTATGTCTCGTTGAACTTGGTTGTTGTTGATACTCTGTCGATTTCCTTGATGAGCTGGTTAACTTCATCCTGGATGTAATTTCTGTCATCTTCTGAGTTAGTTCCGTTAGCTGCCTTAACTGCAAGTTCGTTCATTCTCTGTAACATATCCTGAACTTCATTTAATGCACCTTCTGCTGTCTGCACTGCACTGATACCATCCTGTGCGTTTGAAGAAGCCTGTGTAAGTCCACGAATCTGCTTTCTCATCTTTTCAGAAATTGAAAGTCCTGCTGCATCATCGGCTGCTCTGTTAATCTTATAACCTGATGATAACTTCTCTGTTGATTTTGCCTGTGTGCTTGTTGTTACTCCTAACATTCTGTTAGAGTTCATAGCTGTTAAATTGTGCTGTACTACCATAATAATTACCTCCATGTAATTGAATTATAAAAATTATCTAAGCCAGTAACAGATGACACCGGCCAATGTCTTATTCTGTTCCGCTTAAACGTTATCACCGGCGAATCCTTTTGCCGGAATAATAATGGGATTCCTAGGCATCCCACAATTATCATATGATTATGTAACTTTTCTTTGTTACATTTTCTATATCGGACACGCAGTTTAATTAATTAACCTTTTGTATATTATTTTATAAAAAAATTTATTCCTTTTCTTTTCCTAACAACTTATCCCTTTTTGCCCCGGGAAAATGATTGAATCTTTCGGATTGATTACTCCAAATCTCTCCGATTGATTTTACAAAAACTCTCCGATTGGTAGATAATTTTCGCAAGAGGTGATAATAGATTTATGATTAAAAAATGGTGTGGTGCCGGTACTTGAAGGAGATTCTCCAAGATTAATTGATGAGTGGCAGGCACTTGGCTTTTTTTGACTTCACCTCCAAAATTCTCCTTTCATAACTTCTGTTAGTCATTTCTAACTGTATAGTAATACTCAAAAAAATTAATGTCAATTTCTTTTATTTTATTGATTTTTTTTATCAGGTTTGCTATTCTGTAAAAAGGTTATATATATTCATAATAAGGATGAATGTTTCTACTAGCTGCCGCAAACAGTTATCTATAATCTATTATAGGTGAACTGTCTGTGGTTTTTTTATGTCCATAACAACACAGGAGGTTTTTGAATGAAACATTATGACGTTATTGTAATCGGTGCAGGGCCGGGCGGTATATTTGCGACTTACGAGCTGGCAAAGAAAAATCCAGACCTGTCCATCGGTGTATTTGAAGCGGGGCACCGGTTATCTGACAGGAAGTGCCCTATTGACGGTGACAAAATTCCCGCCTGCATTAAGTGTAAAAGCTGTTCCATCATGAGCGGTTTTGGCGGTGCAGGTGCATTTTCTGACGGCAAATACAACATTACCAATGATTTCGGTGGAACATTGTACGAATACATAGGTAAGCAACAAGCCATAGAATTAATGAAATATGTAGATAAAATTAATATGGAACACGGAGGCGAGGGCACCAGACTTTTTTCAACTGCGGGTACACAGTTTAAGAAAATCTGTATGCAGAACAAATTAAAACTTCTTGATGCTTCTGTCCGTCACCTCGGAACAGATATAAATTATGTTGTTCTTGAAAATCTCTACAATGAATTGAAGGAAAAAGCTGATTTTCACTTTGATACACCTGTTGTATCAATAAACCGTACCGATAACGGGTATCTTATTAAAACAGCTTCCGATGAGTTTGAATGTAAGAACTGTATCGTATCTGTGGGCAGAAGCGGCAGTAAATGGATGGAAAAAATATGTCATGAAATGGATATCCCTACTAAATCAAACCGTGTTGACATCGGTGTACGCGTTGAACTTCCTGCCGTTATTTTTTCACATCTTACAGATGAATTATACGAGAGTAAAATCGTATACAGGACACAGCAGTTTGAAGATAATGTCCGTACTTTCTGTATGAATCCACACGGCATTGTTGTTAATGAGAACACCAACGGAATCGTAACCGTCAACGGCCACAGTTATGAGGGTGAGGAAATGCAGACAGAAAATACTAATTTCGCACTCCTTGTTGCAAAGCATTTTTCTGAGCCTTTCAAGGACAGCAACGGTTACGGCGAAAGTATTGCCCGCCTTTCCAATATGCTTGGCGGCGGTGTAATCGTACAGCGTTTCGGCGACCTTGTCAGAGGCCGAAGAAGCAATGAGACCCGTATAAGAGAAGGGCTTGTAACACCTACTCTTAAGGCTACACCGGGTGATTTAAGCCTTGTGCTTCCAAAGCGAATACTTGACGGAATTATCGAAATGATTTATGCCCTTGATAAAATTGCTCCCGGCACCGCCAATGATGATACATTGCTTTACGGTGTTGAGGTTAAATTCTACAATATGGAAGTTGAACTCAATGAAAATCTTGAATGTAAATATGACGGCCTGTACATAATCGGTGACGGCAGCGGTGTTACCCACTCCCTTTCACACGCCTCCGCAAGCGGTGTCTATGTAGCCAGACATATCTGTGAAAAATAAGAATCTATCTGCCCCGGATTCACATGAATCCGGGGTGATTTAATATTATTTTGTAAGAACTTTTTTACAATATCTGTGTGCACCACACTTAGGGCATATTAGTTTTCTCTTAGTCAGTGTATGCGCTGCCATGATATATGATTTCATATCAGGGATAAATCGTTCATGACATTCAGGACATTCAAAAGCCCCTGCTTCTCTGTCCATAATGCACGCAACTGCAATTCCTATTATCAATACAACTATACCAATTACAATAAATGTTATTCTGACACCAGTCCTCATATCAAACATTCCCGCAACCATAAATAGAGGAACGGCGGCAAGTATTGTTAATATGCCTACCATTACCGACAGAATTATTTTCTTTTTATTTTCCTGTGCTTCTTTAACTAAATTCACCATGTTTTCCTCCGCCTTCTTACGATATTGCTCTTCAGAAACCCTTTCTCCAGAGAGCAATTCATTAACTGTTATATCAAGTTCACTGCATAATGGAATCAGAAGTGATACTTCAGGAAATCCGTTTCCCCGTTCCCATTTAGAAATTGTCTTATCACTTATTCCAAGTTTTTCGGAAAGAATCTTCTGGGTGTATCCCTTCCTTTTCCTTTCTTCTGCAATAAATCCGCCAATCTTTATCTGGTCCATCCTCTTCCTCCTTTCATGGTCATAATATCCTTTGTGCATCATATTTTAAACCCACAATTCGTAGAATTTGGTGAATTTATGCGAATTCTACGATTCGTGGAGAATTAAATATTTATTCCGTCGTATTTTCCTTTCCTGACATATAACCCGATAGCGTTGGTTTGTTCTACCCATTCAGAAATACTTGGCGTGAAAGTCAATAATCCGGCTTGTTTTTTAAAGTGTTCAGATTCGAACACTTTAAAATTAGGATTATAAATTTCCTCCCATGTTGACAAATATTCAAGAGTAGCTCTATTTCTAAGCCAATTTCTAACTACATCCGCTGCCCTTGAATTATCAGATTTGGCTGCTGCCATATCCGTTATACATATATAATCATCAATATCCGCTCTGGATATTGTGATAGGAATATTTTGTACCGTGATAACTCTATTCTTGTCCATTCCGCTCCTCCTTCTTAATCATATTCTCACTCTTAATATAGTAAGCCAACAGCCTCAAAACATAATCCGGTGCATTACGGGTTCCACGCTCCCATTCGGTAACCGTCCTGTATGGTATGTTAAAATGCTCGCAGAACTCCTTGCGGTTCATTCCTGTTGCTTCACGAATTTTCTTTATCTCAATCTGACACTCTGTTAAATTCTCCATGGATACAGTCTCCCTGTTTTACACATTGTGTATATTGTATCATATATTTTTAGATTACACAATGTGTAAATTATTAAATATAGAAATACCTCAGACCACGGCTGTCAAAACCGCAATCCGAGGTGTATATAATTACTGTAGATCTTCAAAAATCTGTTCCGGAGTAATACGGTTCTCTTTTAAAATCTCATCTACTGAATATCTGTCAATAAACTCCTTCTTTAAGCCATAATTGTAGACTTTCATATCCGTTGCGGCATAGAAAGCTGCAATCTTTTCGCCAAATCCGCCGTCAAGTATTCCGTCCTCAAGGGTTACTACTTTTGTATGGTTCTTTTTGAGGTCCTCAAGCATTTCATTGTCAATACCTGTGATGTATCTTGGATTGATAAGTGTTGGTGCCACTCCTGTCTTGTCGGCAATTAACTCTGCTAACTTTTCACCAATCTGATAGAAATCGCCAAGTGCAATAATTGCAATATCCTGTCCTGACTCTGTCACTTTATATCTGTTGATTACGCTGTAGTCTGCGTCTGCTTCTTTACCTATTCTGATTACGCCGTTGCATGGGATTCTTATTGCCACAGGATGTTCATTCTGTTCAATACTCCATTCAAGCATGGCAAAATATTCCTCACAGCTTGTAGGTGCAAGGTACACAAGATTAGGAATATTGGACATCATAGGAATGTCATATATTCCAAGGTGGGTAACGTCATTCATGCCATATACGGAAGCTGTGTTTACAAGCAATGTTGCAGGATTATTATTGATACAAAGGTCCTGGGATATCTGGTCATAAGTTCTCTGGAAAAAGCTTGAGTGAGTTGCAAATACAGGTTTGCCACCGTTTTTGGCAATTCCTGATGCCATTGCAACTGCATGTTCTTCGGCAATTCCCACATCAATAAACTGTTTACCGGCTTCTTTTCTCTTATCCCCGGTAAAACCTATACAGGTAGGAACTGCGGCTACAAGTACAACAACGCTTTTATCCTGCTTCATTTTTTTCAAAAGATATTCGCAGGTAAGACTGCCATAATCCTCACCGAAATCGCTCACATTGCTTTTACCTGTTTCGACATCAAAAGGCATGCACCAGTGCCAGCTCTCCTTATCGGTCTCGGCAGGCTTATATCCTTTACCCTTTAATGTATTGATGTGAACAACAACGGGGTGGTCTATATCTTTAACCTCTTCAAAGGCTTTGATTAATGATTCAATATTATTTCCGTCAGCGACATATCTGTAATCAAGTCCCATTGCCTTAAAAAGATTACATTCACATTTTCCGTCAGAATCACGAAGTTCTTTCAGGTTCTTATACAGTCCGCCATGATTTTCCGCAATTGACATATCATTATCATTGACAATGATAATAAAATTGCTGTTAAGCTCCGAAGCGAAATCCAGCCCTTCCAATGCTTCACCGCCACTTAATGAACCATCGCCGATTACCGCAACAATATTTTCATTATCACCCTTCAAGTCCCGTCCCTTTGCAAGGCCGCAGGCAAGACTGATTGATGTGGAAGTATGTCCCACATTGAAAAAATCGTGTTCACTTTCTTCAGGATTGGTATAACCTGACACATCTGCAAAATGTTCATCATAAAAATATGCGTCTTTACGTCCTGTAAGCATTTTATGCACATAACTCTGATGAGATACGTCAAATACAAATTTATCCACAGGCGAATTGAAAACATAATGGAGCGCAATAGTTGCTTCCACGAATCCAAAATTAGGTCCGAAATGTCCGCCCTTCTTAGAGAGGCGGTTCATAAGACCTTTTCTTATCTCCTCTGCCAGTTTCTCTAACTGTTCTTTACTAAACCCTTTGATGTCTTCAGGGGATTTTACATTATCAATTAACATAAATATTTACTCCTTCTTTTTTTTATTATATAATGAAGTAATTGTAATACCTAAACCTAACTTTAGGTCAATACTTTTTTGAAAGGATTTAAAAATGTATACAATAGGACAGGTTTCGGAAATGTTTAGCATTCCAATTTCAACTTTAAGATATTATGATAAAGAGGGATTTTTCCCAAATCTTGAACGAAGCGGTAACATCCGGAAATTCAGCGATAACGAGCTTGCTTCACTTAAGCTCATAGAATGTCTGAAAAAATCGGGACTGGAAATCAAAGATATAAAACAGTTTTTTAAACTGGTGTCCGGCGGGAGCTCAACTTATGCCGAGAGAAAAGAAATATTTGAAGCCCGCAAGATAGCTGTTGAAGAAGAAATTGCAACTCTTGAAAAGACCCTCGCCATGCTTAAATTCAAATGCTGGTACTATGAAAAAGCAATGGCTGACGGAAACGAGGACTCAATCCACGAAATGATGCCTGACAAATTTCCTCCTGAAATTCAGGCGTTATATAATAAAGCCCACGTCTAGTATTTTTTTCATATTTTTTGTTGAACGATGTACCATTTCTGGAGGGTCGTTCAAGTTCATCGACTTCGCCAGACTCGTCAGCAGAGCTGCCATCTCAGGATTTCCAAGCACTTTCATAAGCTGGGCATTCTTTTTGCGGTTCTCGTCCAGAATATGTCCATATACCTCTGTTACCATGTCTGCCTGCGCATGACCGGAATCGCCCTGGACCGCCTTTATATCACCGCCACTCAGTTTTAGCTTGTATGTCACCGATGTATGACGCAGGCTGTGAAATACCACATCCGGCAATCCTTCCTTTTTAATAATCTGCTTCATCTACATTGTTCCGATTGCAGCTTCATTCACGATTACTTCATATGCATGAAATGGTGCAAACTTATTTATCAGATTCTTCTTCATTACATTTTTTATATAAATAACCAAGTTGTTTTCATTAGCATCAATAACCTTATTACAATTCTAATAGATAATGCGGAAATGAAAATTTCAGTTATAATGAAAGTTTTATGTTATAAAAAATACCAATCTTAATTCTCCACTAGTTACGGATTATTAAGACCGGTATTTATTTCATTTTTTAATTAGCAATTAATCCCGACGTAGTGTAAACTTTTCTACCATATCGTTTAATGCATATGCCTGTGCGGATAATTCCTCACTGGTAGCAGACGATTCCTCTGCTGCCGCAGAGTTCGACTGCACTACTTCCGATATCTGATTCACACCAAGTTCTGCCTGTTGCATCGCCTGTGCCTGCGCAGCAGACTCTTCACTCAATCGTTTTGCATCTGTCGCAATCTCCTTGACTCCCGCAACGATCTGCTCCAGAGATTCCGCTGCTACCTCCGCTGCCTGGTTGCCATTCTTGATCTCCTGCAGCGATCCCTCGATCAGGCTTCTGGTATCTACTGCCGACTGTGCACTCTGTTCGGCCAGTTTACGGATCTGTTCTGCCACCACTGCAAATTCCTTTCCTGACTCCCCTGCTCTTGCAGCCTCAATTGCCGCATTCAGAGACAACAGGTTCGTCTGACTCGCAATATCTTCAATGTCAGCAATAATATTCTGTATCTTTTTAGATGTTTCATTGATTCGGTCCATTTCCTCCATCAATGACCTCATCTGCGTATGCCCTGCATCCGCCTGCTGTGCATAATTCTCAGCCTTTTCCGTCGTCCTCTGCAGTTCGCCGGCTGTACGTGACACGGCATCTGTGATATTCGTAATGGTTGCCGTCAGTTCTTCCACAGATCCTGCCTGCTCTGTTGCTCCTTCTGCCAACGCCTGGGCAGATTGTGCAAGATTCTCCGATCCGGCAGATACCTGATTAGCGGCCTCTTCTACCTGCTGTAAGGTGCTGTTCATCTGTCGGTTCATCTTACGCATGGCATCTTTCAGTGTCACAAACTGTCCTACATATTTCTCTTCGATCTTAGTACCGATGGCATAATTACCCTCCGCCATCTGTCCCAACAATTCTCCTGCATCCGTAATGATCAGATTCAGGTTAGCAGCCATGCCTTTTGCGACTTGTATCATATAGAATATCTCATCTTCCGTGTTTCTGTCCGGGAATGCACTATTCAGATCTCCCTGTGCAAAAGTCTGAAGTCGATCTGCCAGCGCTATCATCGGTTCTTCGATATTTCCTGCCATTTTCTTGCCTAATACCACAGAACTCCAGAAAGAGATCATTACGATAACCAGAATCGCGATCAGCATAAAACGCTCCATATTGTGCAAATCCACCTCCGCCTGATCTCCTTTTTCGACGCACAGATTCATCAAGTCTACAAACTCCGCGTATATCCGTTCGTACTGTGTGGTCAGATCTCCGATATCCAGATTCTGTGCCTTCAGATATCCGTCCTCGTCATCGGAAGTAGCCAGTTCCAATACCTGTGCATCCAATTCCCAGTACCCGTCCAGTTCCTGCAATACTTTATTATATGCATCCCTGCCTTCGGTGAATTTGATTGAGCGGTTCAATTCATCTATGTAACTCTCAAACGCTGCCTTTTTCTGGTCATGCAGTTCGCTCTGCTTGTCTATCACTGCTATGTCATCATAGCCTACTACTGCACGTAATGCGCTCCGGCTCTCCGAAAATGCCGCGATCGCTTTACCGATATCTCCCTGTGTAAATCCGTATTGGCTCAATGCCTTTTCATACTGTATCGCTGCGATCAGTAGTGCTACGATTCCAATAACTGCCGCAACCGCACCGATTATTGCTACTTTCACAAATCCTTTCGTTAGTTGCTTTTTAATACCTTGTTGCTTTTGTGTGGTCATATAAACCTCCTCCTAGTTTACCCGTTAAATAAGCTGCCGTGATCAACATCTTTATGTAATAGTAGCACGTCCCCTTTCATTATTCAACTGTATGAGATGGTTTTCCAGAGATTTTGCAAGACTGATTGTAAGACTTCCCTGTGGATCAGCGTCTATCAGAAGCACTTTCTTTCCTTCCTATGCCAATCCTATTCCAAGATTCACACATGATACTGTTTTATCTCTCCAAGGATTCCTTCAGCTTCGCTTTCTGTAAGCTTTCCAGCCTCACTTAATTTCTTCCTTTGAATACTGCATAATATCCTCTTTCTGCAAAATTACTTTTTCTCCTTTGCCCTATGGCTCCTGAAATGCGTGATAATGATGTTCCAATATTTCATCTGTTATCACAAACGGTGAATTGGCATTTAAGACCTGGTTCCTTTTATATAGTCTTTTTTGCAAAAGCTCCTTGCTGAACGATGCACCATTTCTGGAGGGTCGTTCAAGAAAATAAATCAGCCACCCATTCCCTACATTCCGCCGGCAGAACAGCCGATTGATAAAAAGAAAGCTTTTAAAATCGTGAAAATTGTTGCCGCCTGTGTGATTGGTGCGGTCATTATTGCAGGCATTGCAATCAATGTAACTGCGGCGATATCGGGCAACAGCAAATCAATTTTTGGCAACAGTTCCATTAGTGACTGGGTGAATCGTCCTGAAATGTACAGCGGAGATTATTAATTTCAATTGCACAATAATTGCCTTTTATCAACATTTTATAATACAGTAAAGTAAAATAATGTGCTAACTTAGTCATTGTTTGACACTTCACTTGATTTATGGTATAATTCCACTAATAAATTTTTGAGGTGAATAAAAAATGAAAAAATTCTTTTCTGTAGTGCTTGTTTCTGCAATGGTTGTTTTGACTGCGTTTACAGGTTGTTCGGAAAATGACACATCTAACGGCAGTTCACAAACAACAAGCAAATCATCGGATGTTCAATCATCTGCTGTTGCGGATAAAGCTGATTTTGATTCTGAAGAAGTAGAGAAAAATATTAAAATCACGCCATATATATATGATGATGTCTCAACACATTACTTTGTTGCTGTGTTGAAAAACAATTCAAATCAAGCTTGTACACTCACTATACATTTAGAGTTAATTGACAAAGACGATGATGTCATAGATACCGAAACTGAAACAATTAACGCTTTCGCACCCGGAACAGAGGTTGCAGTAAAGTTTAATCATGATAAAGGTGATGAAGAGTTTGCCAGGTACGAATATACACTTTTACCCAAAGAACTTACCGACTATCAGTGTGTAACACAGGATCTTGATTGTAAAGTATCGACTGACACAGATAAAGCTACCATTTCTGTAACAAACACAGGCAACCTTGTTGCAGAATATGTTCAATACACAGCCTTGTTCTTCCAAGGTGATGAATTAGTTTATGCCGACAAAGATTATGTTGTGGACAGTGACAACGAAATAAAAGCAGGTCAAACAGAAAAAGCAGAATCTTTATGTAATAAAAAATTTGATTCCGTAAAAGTATATCTTAACGGTTCGGCTTACTGATATGATCAGTAATTAAAATTTCATAAAAATAAAACGGTAGGAAAGGCATTGCAGTATTGCAAATTGTCTTTCCTGCCGTTTTTATGTTTAGGTTTAAAATAAATTATTCGGGTCTGCCGATTTTGCGGAAACGCTCATAGCGTGCATTCAAAAGCTCTTCGTCATCAAGGGCAAGATTCTTTTCAAATGTTCTTTTGATGAGCATTTTAAGGCTTTCAAACATAGCCTGATCGCCTGCCTTTGGCTGACGGATGATTCTCTCGATTACACCGAGGTCAAACAAATCCTGTGCGGTAAGCTTGAGAGCCTCTGCCGCATCAGCCGCCCTTGAGCTGTCTTTCCAGAGAATTGACGCACAACCCTCGGGAGAAATTACCGAATAAACAGAATTTGCTGAACGATGCACCATTTCTGGAGGGTCGTTCAAGTATTACATCTAGTTATGCACATTTTTTCAACCACTATATATAGTTTTACTTGTTTCATAACTTTTTCCATACGTATAATTATATTATAATGGGGTAATTTACCCCGACCGTTTTTTCCTGATAATCTGCCTCACCTGTTACCATATAAATATTGTTATATTGTTTTTCAGAGGCTTTCCTGTTTTGCACTATTCTCATATATACTTCCGGTGCAATTCTTATATATCCGTCCCTTTGAAGAAATTTCCGAAGCTTAGTATATTCCGTCTTTGTTTCCCATTTATCTGTAGGACTAAGTATCACTAAAAGTCTCATTATGTTATCCCCTCCATACTTTCTATTGGAAGAATTAACGGTAACTGCAACTGTTTTTTTACTCTTCCTTTGTGTTTACCATCAACACCACCGTCTCCACGTTCGGTATCATTATTTCAGGCCTCAACATCCTGCGAACCCGCATAAACACTTGCTTTTTTCACCCTTTGTTATTTTGCTATGTTTAATCAATGCTACTGTCTAAATTTGGCGTACAGACCGTTTGACTTGACTGATGTGTGACGAGTGCGCCGATATTTTCTAGCACCATTATAATGCAAAAACAGTGCAAATACTGCTGTCGGATTTGGTAATATATCGGTCCGCAGATTTGTTTTGGGCAGTTTTATAAAGAGAGTTAACACCCTCAATGTCCGCTTTTGCAGTTTCAATGACCATTTTACGTTTCAATAACATTCTAAAAATTCTTCCAACAACGCTCTTTTAAGAATGCGCCAATGACCTCTAGTGGCTCACCTTCATAATATTGCACCAATAACTTTTTAAATTCCGGTACATCCTTTTCCGGTATAACTAAAAATCCCATACCTTGTGCAATCAGATAATGGTTGGCAAAAATAACCGATGCTCGCTTATTTCCATCTTTGAACACCTGCGTTTTCATACAGTACATACATAACTCAATCGCTATCTCTATTGGCTCTTTATCCTGACTTCTAATTTCATCTATTCGCTCGATAACCACTGTTTCAATAGGTAATGGTGGTACATAGCTTGTTCCGCCTATCTGCACGGGAATACCACGAATACGACCTCCATCATAAAAGAAACCTTCATTAACCAACTTTGCAATATGACAAAGCATATGATAATTACTTTCACTCTGAATCACATCTCTATCTAAGATAAATTCCCAGGCGTGTTTCAAATTAAGAATCTTCTGCACATCCGTAGCCGATACCCCATAGACTTGTCCATTCTCGATAATATCCTCCGTTTGCGGAAATGTCGTTGCGACACCTTCTAACACTGCCTGATCATAAATGTTCGCTTTCAAATTTGCTCTGGCAAAATCCAAATTTTGTAGTACTCTCGCTGAAAGTTCTTTATCTTCGTAACCAAGTGCCGCTAAATCTTTATTGATTTTACGAATGGCTTTATTTAAATCTTTGCGTTCCTTGGCATTACGCAAAAGCAACTGATATAGTTCATCTGAATATACGTCTACATAAGTAGAGGTCAATTTACCTGCTACTCGCTTACGCATATACAAGTATTTTGAACCATTTGATTCCTTAATTTCCGGATTTCCATCATATGGCATCAGATTAAGCCTCGCCTGTATATCCGCTTTTTGCTGTAATAATTCTTGAATTTCTGAATAATTTGCTCCCATTCATTTCACCTCTCTCTTTTTAGGGAACTTTTATGCTATATATTATATTAAAAAGTTCCCTAATTATCAAGAATTATTTAGGGAACTTTTTGGCATGCTGTTTGTTGCAAAAGTTCCCTATTATTAAATTTAGTACACCAAAAGGATTGCTATACAAATAAACATAACAAAAAATTTAACCTTACCGCATTACTTCTTAATATCTTGTGCTTTTAGTAATCTGATTCCACTCTTGCTATTCTCATTCACCTTCTTTCAGGCATTAAAAAAGCACCCTGCATCATATTATTTTGCTGATATTGGACGTAAACTGTAATATTAAAAAAGCAGATTGTGTCCGCATGTGTTCACAATCTGCTTTTTTCTACTTCTCCTCCAGCTCCAGGCGGTCTCCATAGTGCCTCTGCAGTGAATTTAAATCCATAATCATCACATAAAATACTCTGCCATTGTACACTGAATCCACTATCCTGCCATGGTCGAGCACTGAAATATATGTGCCGTCTGCT
>ENA-UOJA01001891-UOJA01001891.1-human-gut-metagenome-genome-assembly--contig:-C19-NODE-1891-length-15853-cov-7.186796_pt1 | contig 15853 bp, 11 predicted proteins | sample MGYA00242337_ERZ723884 | MGnify/ENA metagenome assembly ERZ723884
CCCGCATTCCTCCCGGGGCTCAAGCCCCGGGCTTCCTGCGGGAAATTCTGTGATGAGCACGCGCTCACCGCGCCCTGTGGTAAGTTTTCCGAGCTCGGCAACGCGCCCCTTGCCGAAAACAATGTGGGTAGGCAGATAAAGGTCAAAGTCCTGCATGTCTTACTCCTGAAACCAAGTTCCCGAAACGGGATGTGCGGGCATTGTAGGATTTCAAAAGGCCGCGGCGCCCTCTGCTTCTTTCGAAAATCTGCCTGATTCTCTTCAGGTGTCATGCGGTACTGATTTTATCTTAAGGCATTCATCCGTTTACCTTAATTTTTAAAAAAACGGACTAATCCGCGCACGGTACTTTATGCGTTAACCCCTGATTTTTTGGGCTTTCAGCTGCTCTTTCGGTCTCTAGAATCCGATTCGATTTTTTTCTGACTGTTGGTTGATCCCAATACAAAATGAAAACAATGATGAAATCCGTCGCCGTTGCCGGACTGATTGCAATGGCCTCTTCCACCTACGCTGCCGGCTTTATGCTGACCGAGCAGTCGGCATCGTCCCTGGGCCGCGCCTACGCGGGCGCCGGCGTTGACGGCAACGATATTTCCGGTGTTTTCTACAACCCCGCCACGATGACCCTGCATCCGGGCACGCAGATTCAGGCAGGCTTTGTCGCGATCGGCCTTGACCTTGACTACAAGGGTAACGACGGCACGACCGAAAACGGGCGCGCCAACACCCAGCCCATTCCCTTCGGCTACATCAGCCATCAGGCGACAGACAACGTCTGGGTGGGCCTTGCCATGACCGTTCCCTTCGGCATGGGCACGGAATACGACGACAACTGGTCTCTTGCCAAACGCGGTATTTCCGCTCAGGTTCTCACCTTTGACTTCAACCCCAACGTTGCCTGGAAGCTTTCCGAGAAGGTGAGCCTCGGCGCCGGTATGTCCATTCAGTACGCGGCTGCTGATCTGAAGATGAGGGATGATCTGGCCAATATGACCGTAGACGGTGAAGTTGATGCCGACAGCTGGGCCTGGGGCTTTAACGTCGGCATGATGTGGACGCCGGTGGATAATCTGCGTTTTGGCTTGTCTTACCGCTCTAAGGTGAATCATCATGCCAAGGGCGATTTCACGGTCAACAACTTACGCCAGGGAAATACGGCAATTACCGGTGATAATCTGACCGGACCATTGACGAACCCAACACTGGGAGCGCTTTTGGGAAAACATGATGCCGCGGTCTCTCTTTCCACCCCGGCTTGGCTGATGGCCACCGCCGCTTGGGATGTGAACGACCTCCTGAGCCTCTATGCCACTTTCCGCTGGACGGATTGGTCGTCCTTCAAGGATCTTGACATTAACTACTCTGTCGGCCCGTTTACAAGGACAAAGAATGTGCATAACGCCTGGAAGGACACCTACCTCGTCTCCTTGGGCGCCGACATGCGCTTCTACGACTGGTGGACGATGCGTGCCGGTATCGGTTACGAAACCTCGGCCGTGGATGAGGCACAGTACCGCACGGCCATCATTCCGGATGCTGACCGTCTGTGGCTCGCCCTGGGTTCGTCCTTTAAGGTTGCCAAAGACTTCCAGTTGGACGTTTCTGCCGCGTGGCTGCACGGTATCGGCGAACGTGACCTTTACGCAGATGATAAGGGCGGCGTGAAGGCCGGCCGTTTTGATACGCTCGACGCCTATCTCCTCGGCGTGCAGATGGTCTACAAGTTCTGATCTGTCTGATGTGACGCACACGGGCCTCGTTCCCACCGGGACGGGCCCTATAAAAAACGCCTGAACGGTTTGTCCGCTCAGGCGTTTTTGCTTGGCGGCCCGCCTTAAAAAGCGGGCCTTATTTACAGAGACTCAGAATATCAGTCCTTCTTTGAGCGTTTCGCGAAGAAATTGACTTTCTGGATGTCTTCCGTGCGCACCGTAAAGAGCTGGTTCATCAGATCTTCGGTGAGGTTTTCAGCGTCCGTCATGGCCTTAATGCTGAAGGCGTCCAGTGCCTTCTGAGCGGCCTTGGGATTCGTTTTCACGGTCTTCACGTAGTCCTTTTCGAACGCGGCCTGGCGCTTGGCAAGGTCGGCTTCAAAGGCGCCATAAGCCTTCTTGACGATCGGTGCGAGCTTCGGATAGTCCGTCATCACAAGGGTCTGGAGCTTACGGAACTTCCAGTAAAGGCTCTTGCTGTCGGCCTTGTCCGTGCCCATACCCCAGTGCTTCGGGTAAGCGGACATGCCCGAATACACCGGCACATAAACGGAAAGGTCCGCCATGCCCATCGCGAGGTAGGTGACCTGGCCGATTGCCTTCGGCAACCACGGTCTTACCTGCATGACGTGCGATTCGTACGTACGGAAAACGCTGATCGGACGGTAGGGTTCCTTGTCGCCCTTGAGCCCATTGGTGTACGGGTCGTGGCTTGCAAGGGGCCCTGAAGCGTAGTGGTTGCGCATGATCGCGGTGAGGTCCGAGACCGTGATCTTCTGATCGGGCTTAACCCACACCGGGAACGTGCGGCCGGCTTCGACGTTTTGCTTGAGGCTCGGCGTCAGAATGCGCTGCACTTCCCAGACGCGCGGGTCGTTGTAGTCGCGGTCACGGTAGTCGTCGCGCGTATAGGCCTTGGAGAAATTAAATTCGCCGTCTTTCTTCGGATCGTAAAAGCCGTTTTTAGTGGCCCACTGCACCAAGGTCTTCGAGGCCATAAAGTCCGGGCTCTTCGGGTCGTACTGCTGCAGGCGCCCCTGGTTGCCGGAGGCAAAGTACTTGTCCTTCGGGGTGCGCTGCGCGAGCCACTGATGTCCCGTGCCGGTTTCAAAGTACCAGGATTCGTTGTTGTCGATTAAAACAACGCCGAAGCCTTCGCCGGCTCCGATCGTTTCAACGATTTTCCCGAGAATCTCAACGCCTTCACGGGCGGTTTTTGCGCGCGGCAGGATCACTTCAGGGATGTCGTCTTCGGTGATGCCGGTTTCTTCGTTATAGGGATCGAGCTTCAGGGCATCATCACGGGCAAAAATGGATTCGGTACCGGAAAAGCCGACGCCTGCTTCATTAAAGCCTGTGGCGCCGTGAATCTGCGTCTTCCAGTTGGGAACCGTCGTGTAGCGCAGGCCGTTTTCCGCGACCGGATACTCGAACTTGTTCGCGCCGTTGTGGTCTGCGGAGCGGTACATGCCTTTGGCGTTTGTAGTGGCCGGGTGAATCAGAAGGTGCTGGGCTTTCAGTGCCGAGCTGTCGGCGCTGCGGGCAATGAGAAGCGACCCGTCGGCGCTCGCCTGAGAGCCAACAACGACAGTGGTGCACGCCAGGGCGCTGCCCCAGGCAAGAGCGGCTGCCAGGGCAACGGCTGCGAACTTCATGTGTTTCATTTTGACTTTTCCTCGTGTGGCAAGTGTCGGAAAGCGGTCGGCAGCAGGGAGTACGCCTGCACTACCGTCTCGGGGAAATGAGCCGGTGACCGCTAAAGACTCGCGGAATGAACGCGGTGGGGATGTGCATTCACGCCGACTGCTACATTACTCCACCTAGGCAAAAACAACTAGTCTTTCAGCATGTTCAGGCAAAAATTTCGAATCAGACCTGTGCGTCCCGAACTTCGCAGGCCGCAACCGGCGAAACCCTGCGAAAACAATCCTTCAGGACATAAAACACCCTCTGACAGAAATGTCAGTCATAGCCTTTTCTCCCGTCAGGGATATCCCGAATGGGACTGATTCATAAGAAAATTTATTGCGGCGTGATAGGTGCCGCACGATTGAAGAGAAGCCTCCGAACGTTTAAGATGGCCCCCTCAAATTCAGTCAAACAACAGCATGCTGTAGTCAATATGAAGAATAACCACAAGCTGTTGTTTTCCAGTTATTCGTTATCGCTAAGGGAAATCCATGTCGGTCACCATCGATTTAAGCCGTGATGAGCGCTTTGATGAGCTCGGTCTGATCCGCCTGCGTGAAAGCTACATGCGTCCGGAGGAAAAAAGTCCTCAGGAGCGCCTGGCCTTCGTTGCGGAAACCTTTGCCAGCAATCCCGAGCACGCCCAGCGCATCTACGACTACGCAAGCCGCCAGTGGCTGAGTTTCTCGACGCCTATTCTGTCGTTCGGCCGCAGCAAGAAGGGCCTGCCCGTTTCCTGCTACTTAAGCTACATGGCCGACAGCGCCGAGGGGCTTGTGGACACGCTCTCCGAGGTCAACTGGCTTTCGATGCTCGGGGGCGGCGTCGGCATTCACGTCGACATCCGCAGCGCCGACGATAAGAGCGTGGGCGTGATGCCGCATCTGCGCGTCTACGATGCCGCGTGCCTTGCGTACCGCCAGGGTTCCACCCGCCGCGGCTCCTACGCCGCATTTCTCAACATTGATCACCCCGATGTGATTCAGTTTATTGAGATGCGTAAGCCCACGGGCGACCCCAACCTCAAGGCGCTCAACCTTCACCATGGCGTGAACATCACCGACGCCTTCATGGAAAAGATTGAAGCGAGCATGCGTGATCCGGATGCGGACGACTCCTGGGAACTGAAAGACCCCGCAAGCGGCAAGGTCATTCAAACCGTGAGCGCGCGTGAATTGTGGCAGCGCATTCTTGAAATGCGCATGCACACCGGTGAGCCCTACCTCGTCTTTATCGATACGGCGAACAAGGCGCTGCCCTCATGGCTTAAGGATAAGGGCCTCAGGATTCACGGCTCCAACCTCTGCACGGAAATTTTCCTGCCGACGAACCCCAAGCGCACGGCCGTGTGCTGCTTGTCGTCCGTCAACCTCGAGTACTACGACGAGTGGAAGAACGTCCCGGGCTTTTTCGACGATGTGATGGAGCTTCTCGATAACGTCCTGCAGTACTTCATCGACCATGCGCCCTCCACTATTGAGCGCGCCCGTTATTCGGCCCTGCGTGAACGAAGCGTGGGCTTGGGAGCCATGGGGTTTCATGCCTACCTGCAGAAAAACAACATTGCCTTTGAAAGCGTGATTGCGAAAGTCGTGAACCGTGAAATGTTTGCCCGCATCCAGGAAAACGTGATGGCTGCGGACAAAAAGCTCTGCGAAAAGCGCGGGCCCAATCCCGATGCCGCCGACTCCGGTGTTGCACGCCGCTTTTCTCTCACGATGGCCGTGGCCCCGAACGCCTCGAGTTCCCTCATCATGGGCGGCACGAGCCCCTCGATTGAACCGTACCGCGCCAACGTCTACCGTCAGGACACGATTTCGGGCGCCTACATTGTGAAGAACCGGTTCCTCAAGGCTGAACTCGCCCGCCGGGGCCTGGACACCGATGAAGTCTGGGCGGATCTCACGGCGCACGACGGCAGTATTCAGCACCGCACCGATATTCCGGACAACATCAAGGCCGTTTATAAGACCGCCCAGGAAATCGATCAGCGCTGGATTATTGAATTGGCCGCCGACCGCCAGAAGTTCATCGATCAGGGCCAGAGTGTGAACCTCTTCTTCCCCGCTGACGTCGCGATTCCGTACCTGCACGCCTGCCACTTCATGGCATGGAAAAAGGGCCTCAAGTCCCTCTACTACTGCCGCAGCGATAAGCTGAGAAAAGCCGACCGCGTGGGACAGGTGGCCGTGCGTAAGCGCATCGAAGACGAAATCGACATGAAGAGCGTCGCCGATGACACGACCTGCCTTGCCTGTGAAGGGTAACCGAAGAAAGGATTGAACGAAAATGCTCACCACATCCCGCAATTACTACAAGCCCTTCTCCTACCCCTGGGCCTACGACGCTTTTGTGCAGAGCGAACAGATGCACTGGCTCTGGACGGAAGTGCCGATGATTGAGGACGTCAAGGACTATACCCTCAAGCTCACCGACAGTGAGCGCGACTTTCTCACCAAGATCCTGCGCTTTTTCACGCAGGGCGACATTGACGTTTCAGGGGCCTACGTGAAAACGTATCTGCCGCAGTTTCCGCAGCCCGAAATCCGCATGATGCTCTCAAGCTTTGCGGGCCGCGAAGCCGTGCATATCGCCGCCTACTCGCACCTCATTGAAACGCTCGGGATGCCCGAGACCGTCTACAACGAATTCCTGCAGTACGAAGCGATGGCTGCCAAGCACCACTTCTTTGAAGAGTGCTTAAACGACGAAAACGAGCTTGCGGCGCAGATTGCCGCTTTCTCGGCCTTCACCGAAGGCATGCAGCTCTTTTCGAGCTTTGTGATGCTCTTAAACTTCACCCGCAACGGCGCGATGAAGGGCATGGGCCAGATCATCAGCTGGTCGATTGCCGACGAGACGCTGCACACCGACTCGATGACGAAACTTTTCCGTGAGTACATCAAGGAAAATCCGAAGCTCTGGAATGATCGGCTCAAAAAGCGGATCTATTCCATTGCGGAAACGATGGTGGACCTCGAAGACCAGTTCATTGCTCTGGCGTTCGGCGTAAGCGAAATGAAGCGCTTGACCAAGAAGGACGTCGAGGACTATATCCGTTACATCGCAGACCGCCGTCTCATGGGCCTCGGGATGAAGCCCATCTTTAAGAGTGAAAAGAATCCCCTGCCCTGGGTTGACGCAATGCTCGGGGTCACGCACACGAACTTCTTTGAAAACCGTGTCGTGGACTACGCGCAGGGTGCTTTAACCGGTACCTGGGGTGACGTCTGGGGCTCTGCCAAGTAAGTTAAGAGCCGGCTGTGCCGGTTCTTCCCGCGTCAAGCGGCCCGCCTTCTTTTGAGAAAGTGCGGGCCGTTCATTTTCTGTGCCCGGGCCGGCGGCCGATAAAAAGGCGGCAAGGTCCAGTAAAACCCTGCCGCCCGATCCGCTTACGCGTCAGTCAAGACTTTATACGGATCAGAGCCCTTTGGCCGCGTTGGCGCCCGCCGTACGGCCGAAGGTCATGACGTCGGCGATGGCGTTGCCGCCCAAGCGGTTGGAGCCGTGGATGCCGCCGGTGACTTCACCCGCGGCGTAAAGCCCCTTGATCACCTTGCCCTCGGTGTCAATCACCTGGGCCTCCGTGTTGATGTGGAGTCCCCCCATCGTGTGGTGCACGGTCGGAACCTTCTTACAGGCGTACCATGGGCCTTCGGTCATCGCACGGTCGGCCTTGTTGTTGGCGACAAAACCGTACTTATCCTTGGCGCCCTTGGTGACCACGGCGTTGTAGCCGGCGACAGCGGCCTTGAGGTTCTTGGCGTTCATGCCGGTCTTGGCGGCAAGTTCGTCAAGGGTATTTGCCTCCACCACGGCGCCCTGCGCGACCATGTTTTCAATCGTGGCGCCGTTGGCGTCGACAAACGTGCGGCTCGGATAACGCAGATGGTTCACAAGGACCCAGTAGGTGGAGTCCTTCTGCGCGAAAATGGCCTTGGCAAGCGTATCGCGCGCTGCACCTTCGTTCACGAAGCGGTTGCCGTCAAGGTTGACGAACAGGCGGTTTCTGCCCGAGGTACGGATGTTTTCCATCAAACCGGTACCCGGCGTGCCGCAGGGGTGAATCTGAATGTCGGACATGCCGATGACGTCAGCGCCGACAGCCTTCCCCATGACAATGCCGTCCCCCTGCGCGGCCTTGGCGAGGTTTGTGCAGCCGATGGAGCTGTCAAGCTTCACTTCTTTCCAGACGCCCGTGTTGACTTCCTGCCTGAGCTTAATGTTGGCGCCGAACCCGCCGGTCGCAAGAATCACGGCGTTTTTAGCGTTCACGGTCACAGGCCGGCCCTTATTGTCGGCAATCACCGCCGTGACGCGGCCGTCTTTGTATACGAGCTTTTTGGCAGCCGTGTCGGTCAGAACCGTAATCGAGTCCTTGTGTTCGGCAAGGTACTTCTCAAACACACGGATGTAGGAGTTTCCGGACGGCGTTGTCGGATAGTGGCTTCTCTGCCAGAGAGCCCCCGTGGCAGTGCCGACTTCTTTTTTGAACTGAACGCCGAGCTTTTCCATCCAGTGAACCGACTCAAGGGCATTATCCGTCAGATAGTGCACAAGCTTGGGATCGCCCACGTTGTGGCCGCCCTTCATCGTCTGGTCATAGAACTTCTGCACGGAGTCATCAATCCCCTGAGGCCCCTGGCGCTGGGGATCCGGCGCATTTAAGGCGCCTTCAGAAACGTTGGTGGAGCCGCCCAAAAAGCCCATCTTTTCCAAAATCACTACCTTGGCGCCGTTTTGGTTCGCGGAAATCGCTGCGGCAAGCCCTGCGCCGCCACCGCCGATCACCACCACGTCACCCTGAAGCGTCACAGGGGCCGTTGCGTGTTTTTCGACGTTTTTCTGCCATGCCTTGAGGTCGCCGCCCGCTTTTTCAATGCAGGCGCCTACGGCGGCTTTAAGCGACATCGAGGAAAGCGAAGCGCCGGTAATTGCATCAACACCCAGGGACTGATTCTTCAGAATCTTGTCTGTCATGAGCTTTAAGGCGACTTTGCCCACGCCGATCGTTTCGAGGTTTTTACTGGTGTCAATCGCGGTGATGCGGTTGTCTTTAATCGTGACCTTGACGGTCATCGGGGCGTTGTGGCCCGGGACGACTTCGGTGTAGGTGCCGTCCTTCATTCCGGTCTGATTGGTGGAAGCACAGGCGCACAGCAACATGGCTGCCGCAAGCGCTGTGAGCTGACCCTTACGAATCATCATTGACTCTCTCCTTCCGCAAGTTGTTTGGAAGCGGCAGAGGATACTGATACAACGGGAAAAATCCTCTGTCTTCGAGACTGAATGTAGGGGGTTAAAAGCGAATGTTGTTAGGGTGTTTTACTTAGTTTTGACGTGTTGTGTCAACACGGAAGGAATTTTGTCTCAACACAGCAAAAAGCAAACGTGCAGAAAACGCGGGACGCGAAAAAAGCGGCATAAACCCAAGGGGGTAAGCCGCTGTTGGTCTCCTGCAGACAAACGGCTGTTACTTCTTTTTCTTCCCTTCGGGGACTTTGCCTGTGATCGCGGCTTCGCCGAGCTCAAGCCAGGTCTTACGGGCATAACGGAGCACCAGGTAGAGAACAACCGCCGTCACGACGCCGTAGAACAGCGCAATCCAGATGTCGCCCTTCCAGAGGCCGATTGCCATGCCGACACCGGCAAGAAGCGAAATGCCCTCACTCCAGCCGAAGGACGTGGCTTTTTTTACCTGTGCTACGTCAACGCCTGCGAGCTCCTCGGCACTGATGATGCGCTGCGGAAGGTCGGGTTCGGGCGTGATTTCGCCGTGCTCGGCGGGAACGGCAATGCCTCTGTCGCGGCAGACGCGCTGCAGGGCCTCAAATTCACTGGTGGTCATTGACGACTTAAAGCGCTCAAGAATCTCGCCTTCGGGGGCCTGGGCGAGTTCTGCGGCCATGGCACGGACTTTTTTGCGGTTGACTTCAGGCATAACAAAACCTTTGGTTAATAATCTAGACGCGGGCCAAAAGGACGGTGACGAAAGCACTCATCCCCTCTTCCCGGCCTTCAAACCCGAGTTTTTCGTTGGTCTTGGGTTTGACGGAAATGCGGCTGACATCCACAGACATAATGCGGGCAATGCTTTCGCGGATGGCTGTGAGATGTGGGTTGATCTTGGGCTTTTGGGCAATGAGAACCGCGTCGAGGTTCACGAGTTTCCAGCCTGCGGCGCGCACACGCGCGAAAGCGTCTTTGAGTAAAACGCCGCTGTCAGCACCCTTGTAGGCGGGATCGGTGTCAGGGAACAAAATCCCGATGTTGCCCAGGTTGGCGGCGCCCAACACGGCGTCCGTGACGGCATGCAGCAGCACATCCGCGTCACTGTGACCGTCAAGGCCCTTCGTGTGGGGAATCGTGACGCCGCCAAGAATCAAAGGACGCCCTTCGACCAGACGGTGGGAGTCATAACCGATGCCGGTACGGATTTCGGGGAGCATCGGCTTCTGAGAGTTTTCAAACATCATGCGGGCCAAAGTTAAATCAGCGGGTCTTGTTATTTTAAAGACCGAGGGTTGCGCTGCAACAACGCTTACGCGGCCGCCCGCGGCCTGAACGGCGCTTGACTCATCCGTGACGTCGGGGTGTTTTTCGAGCGCGTTTAAAAGCGCGAGCCCGGCAAAGGCCTGAGGCGTCGCAATGCGCCAGAGATGCTCGCGGGAAATGTCCTCAGTGATGACGTCGGCAGCATCGGTGCGCTTAACGGTATCGGACACAGGGACCGCCAGCACAGCGCCGGCTGAAGGTCCGTGTTTAAGGATATCGGTTTTTGCTTTATCAATGAGCTCTGTGACGTCGTCGGGATCCACGAGGGGCCTTGCGGCATCGTGCACCAGGACGAGCGCATCTTTGAGTGTCTCCGTTCCGATTGCTTTGAGCGTATTTAAAACCGTTTCACTGCGCGTGGCGCCGCCCGTGCGGAAGAGTTCGGCTTTGCCCAGGTCAAGATCCGCGGCATAGCCGTCGGCGGGACTCACGCCCACCACGATGCGGTTAATCTGACTGACGGCAGAAAGCGAAGCAATGCACGCCTGAAGCACCGTTGGCGTTGAGTCACCGGCGATCGACAGGTACTGCTTGGGATGATCAGCTTTCATCCGGCTGCCCACGCCCGCGGCAGGAATGACGGCAATGACGGATTTAAATTCCATGGATGAAAGCCTCACGTTTATGGGATACAGAAAACCCCTCCTCGGCCGAAACCAAGAAGGGGTTTAGGGCTAAAGACTACGCAAGTCTAATCAAAGGATTAGAACTTGTGGAGAAGACCGAACATAACCTGGGTGGTCTTGAAGTCCTTATCACTGGTCCTGCCGTCAGTGTTGGTGATGCCATCTTCCATGCTGGTCTGCATGTAACCGGCACCAGCGTAAAGGTTCGTACGCTTGGAGAACGGATAGGTGTAGCCGACCTGGATGATGTAGGCGTCAGCAGAACGCTTGTCATCTTTCGTGTCGTAGTTCAAATCGCCCTTACCGTAACCGGCACTGACGAGGAACTCACCGGCACCGATCGGGGCCGTGGCACCAACGTTCACACCGAAACCATCAAAGGAATAGTGCCATTCATTTCCATCGACGAACTTAGCGTAGTTAGCCTTCATGCCGGCATAGTCAGGAGCCGCCTTGAAATACTGACCAGCGAGGAACACTTTGGCAACGCCGAAATCATAAGAACCGCCGAGATTGATGGTGTAGGAATCATCGTACAGGCTGTCGTTGTGAGTTACGTTGGGTGCACCATTAACGGTACTCTGCTTGTTCAGGTATTCAACCAAACCGAGCACCTGGAGGGCACCGAAGTCAGCCTGAGCGCCGAGAGAGAAGAGACGATCATCGCCAGATTCGTTTTCAGTAGCATTACCCATGGTGTACTGAGCGTAAACCGTGACCGGACCAACCTTCGGGGAAACATAGGCTAAGGCGTTGCTGTAGCGGCTATCGTAGTTGGCCGTAACGGCAAAGTGACCGGCCATCTTGCCCCAGCCCGAACCAAAGGGGCTCACGCTACCCGCGTAGAAACCGACAGAGCCGGCATCAGAACCGATACGACCCATACGACCGGCGTAGATGCTGCCGAAGGGGCCGGACACACGAAGCGTCGCTTCACGGTTAAAGAGGCCATCCTTGCTCATTTTACCGGTGTCGGAGTCGAAGCCGCTTTCCAGTACGAACCCAACCTGGTAGCCGTTACCAAGGTCCTCAGAACCTTTCAGGCCCCAGCGGTTGCCGCTGGACATACCGGAATCGAGCGAAAGGGTATCCTTGGCATCAGACAACCCGGTTTCATCGTAATGAACATAAGAAAGGCCCGTATCAATACGGCCGTACACATCCACGTTCGCTGCAAAAGCGGAACCTGCAACACAGGCGCCGAGCACAGCAACAGCAATCAACTTCTTCTGCATTTGGAATTCTCTCCTTTAATTAGCGGATTCAGTCGCCCAAGCCTTTTGATGCCTGAGTCGGCTCACCGTTAGTGCGACTGTATCGGATTTTTTCCGGCAAGCGCAAATAATCTGTTTGTCTTATTTGAGGTATTAACCGTGTTTTTACTGTTAAATCAGACGGTAAAACACTTTTCCAGCCGATAAAATCTTTTGGGCATTGATATTACTCTATTGATTTAATTAAAGAATTAGTCAATACCCTTCTCTGACGGAATGTGGTTGACGGCTCATTTCCAAAAATAAAGAACTGGTTTTCATTTGTTGTTTTTAAGCAACAAAAAGCCCGGATCTCTCAGGATTTCCGGGCCGCATAAATACTGGGTTTCAGCTTAATTCAAAGGCGGGCCTTTCTCCTTTTTTTGCCTTGCGCTTTTCCTTGGCTGAAGCAACGCCCAGGATCGACGCAATCGGCTCAAAGGTTTTGCGGTGCTCAGGGCACACGCCCAGGCGCTTAATCGCGTCGATGTGTTCTTTAACGCCGTAGCCCTTATGTTTGGCAAAGCCGTAACCGGGATAGCGAAGATCGAGCTCATCCATGCGGTGGTCACGCGTTGTCTTGGCAAGAATGCTTGCGGCGGAAATCGCAGCCACCTTGTCGTCGCCCTTTACGATGGCGTTTGCCGGGTACGGAACTTCCGGGAGGCGGTTGCCGTCCACAAGCACCAGTTTGGGTTCAATTCTTAAGCCCAGCACCGCTCGGCGCATCGCGAGCATGGTGGCTTTAAGGATATTCATTTCCTCGATTTCTTCGACCGAGGCATCCGCCACACACCAGCAGACGGCCTTGGCTTTGATTTCTTCAGCGAGTTCATCGCGTCGTTTCGCTGTGAGCTTTTTGCTGTCTCTGAGGCCTTCGATCGGTTCATCGGGATTCAAAATCACGGCTGCGGCGTAGACGGCCCCGGCTAAGGGGCCTCTGCCCGCCTCATCCACCCCCGCGATGAGGTCGCCCGAGTCAACGAGCATCATGTCGTTAAAGAGGTCGTCCATGCGGGACGCCACAGCCTTTTTTGCCATTCTCAGACTCCCAGCAGCGGTTTATCCGGCACCCATTCAAGCTTGATGCGCTCCCGGATGAGTTCGGGGTCGGCAATGTACCGTACGTCCCCTCCGAGCCCCGCGGCAAAAATGAGGCGGCCTCCAAGCCAAAGAAGGGGTAAGGACCCCCTTTCAAAACTCGGGATTTTTAAAGCCTGATAAAGGTGCTTGAGATTGCGGCTCGGCCGCAAAGCCCAGAGCTTGAGTTTTTCGCCGCCACGTCTGGACCGCACAAACAAAGGCCCCTCTTTTAATTTTTGAGCATCAAAGCCGGCTTCGCCTTCTTCGCACGGTATAAACCGCAGTACCCCGCCCCAGAGTCCCAGGCTTATCTCGGATTCGCCCTTCCAGACAAGATCCATGTCGCGGGAGACATCGCGGTTTACAGGATCGCAGTCACGCAAAACGAGGTCCGCGCCCCAGCGGCGGATTTCGCGGCCGTCACAGCGGATCGTAAGACGGCTGTCGTTGTGCGTTTCCCTCACCTGCCGCAGTGCCTCAAAAAGCCGGACTTTGGACGGGGGGCGCACGCCTTCAGCGGCAAGCCAGCTTCTCAGACACAGAGCCTGGCGCGCGACCGGCAGCATCAGAAGCTTGGCAATGACGAGCGAATGGCCGTCAGCGGCACGGCACAGCGCCACATCATCGCTTCCGACGCTTTTCATGACGTCCGCGGCCTGCGCCACAAGCGTGACGCTTCGCGCGGCAGCCGCGCGCCAGCCGGGTCTTACGGCATCCAGTTCCGGAAAGACCTTGTTGCGGATGAGGTTACGTAAAAAACGATTGTCGGCGTTACTGTCGTCCTCGACAAACGTGAGCCGCGCCTTTTTGACGTAGCTCTCGATTTCTGAGCGCGCCACATCAAGCCAGGGCCGCGACAGCACGAGGCGCTCGGTTAAAGCCGCGCTTTCCATCGTGCGCACGGGACTCATGGCGGAAAGCCCTTCGGGACCGGCGCCTCTCATCCACTGAATGAAGAAGGTTTCGATGCGGTCGTCGAGGTGATGTCCCGTCATGATCACATCGGAATTCGTTTCGTGCGCAATGCGCTTCAAGGTCTGATAACGGGCCTCACGCGCGGCGGCTTCGATGCCGGCGGGCGACTGGCGGTTCACATAAACCTTTTCGATCCTCAGTGGCAGACGCCACTTTTCGCACATGGCTTTGGCGTGCTCGGCCCAGGCGTCGGCGTTCACGGAGAGCCCGTGGTGCACGTGCACCACCGTGATTTCAGCGATCTGCGTCTGATGCGGCTTATGGTAGAGCTTCGCCAAAATATCCACGAGGGCCGTTGAGTCACGGCCGCCCGAAAACGCCGCCACAATCCGTACCGGATTCACGGGTCTCAGACAAAACACTTCCGCGGGGCTTGCCGCACGGCGCTCGGCCACGGCGTCAACCGCGGCCTTCACGAGCTCCGTTAAGTGTTGTGCCGGGGTCGGTCCGCGCTTTGCTGCCGCCTTCTTATTCTCAGCCTTGGGCATCGGTCTTTACGGCTTTTTTAGCGGTACGGGGTTTGGCGGGCGACTTCTTTGCCGCTGCCTTTTTAACGGGCTTGGCTGCGGCCCCGGCGTCGCCCTCATCCGCCTTTTTGGCGCGGGGCTTGCGGGCTGCGGGCTTTTTGGCGGCCGGCTCGGCTTCGGTTTTATCTTCGGCCTTGGCTTCCACGGCGTCCACGGCTGTGAGCGCCGCGGCTTTTAGGGTTTCCGCCGTTTTCCTTGCTTCGGTTTCAGGGGTTTGAACCGTTTCAAAGCGCCCGTAACTCATGATGCGCGCAAGACGCCGCTCACGCAGTTCATCCGATGAAAGGCTCATGACTTTGCGCAGTTCATCAATCAGGGTCTTTTTAAGTGCCGCTGCCATGAGCTTCGGATCACGGTGCGCGCCGCCCAGGGGTTCTGGGATCACTTTATCCACAAGCCCGAGCGTTAAGAGTTTGTCTGAGGTAAGCGCCAGGGCTTCCGCGGCCTGCGGCGCCTTGTCCGCAGACTTCCAGAGAATGGAGGCGCAGCCTTCGGGGCTGATCACGGAATAAGTCGCATACTGCAGCATCAAAACGACGTCGGCGACGGCAATTGCAAGCGCTCCGCCCGAGCCCCCTTCCCCGATAATCGTGGCAATCACGGGAACGGTGAACTTACTCATCTCAAGAATGTTGCGGCCGATGGCTTCGGATTGGTTGCGTTCTTCGGCGCCGATTCCCGGATAGGCCCCGGGAGTGTCCACAAACGTAAAGACGGGAAGTCCGAACTTTTCAGCTAGTTTCATGAGCCTCAGGGCCTTGCGGTAGCCTTCCGGGCGGCTCATGCCGAAGTTGCGCTTCGTGCGCTCACGGGTGTCGCGCCCCTTCTGGTGCCCGATCACCATCACGGGGTGTTCGCCCAAACGGGCCAGGCCCCCGACGATCGACTGATCATCGGCAAAGGTACGGTCACCGTGGAGTTCATGAAAGTCTTCAAAAACGGCATCCACGTAGTCAAGCGTGTACGGGCGGTTGGGATGGCGGGCGACCAAAGCCGTCTGCCAGGGCGTGAGCTCCCGGTAGATTTCCGCGGTCTTTTGCGTCATTTCGCGCTCAAGCCGCGCAATTTCGCTTTGGTGCTCCGTGCCGTTTTCCAGAGCGTCGTTTTCGAGTTTTTCGATCTGTGCGTCGATTTCACCCAACGCTTTTTCAAATTCAAGGAAAACTTTCTTCGACATAAGGTTTATCCGTTCGTTTTTCGCGGAAAGCGGGGCTTTCCGGGTCAATGTAATCAGTACTGTACGGGCGTTTGAGTGCGGCTCCGCCACAAAAGCCACGTGGCGGCCGTCCTGTAGGGCTTCCAGGCTTCTGAGAGCTCCCGGGCCTTTTCAACCGACCCGTAAAGGGCTTCGGCCGCTTTTTTAACGCCGAAATCGTCCACGGGGAAAACGTCCGGGCGGTTAAGCCCGAAAATCATCACCATGTGCGCGG
>ENA-UOJA01001900-UOJA01001900.1-human-gut-metagenome-genome-assembly--contig:-C19-NODE-1900-length-15775-cov-5.955916_pt1 | contig 15775 bp, 11 predicted proteins | sample MGYA00242337_ERZ723884 | MGnify/ENA metagenome assembly ERZ723884
GCGAAGCCGCATGCGCAGCATGCGGAAGCGAGAAGTGAGTCGAAATAATTCCGACTCGACGATAGACGATAACAAGCCGCTCTTGTTTCAAGGGCGGCTTGTGCGTTATAGTGGTGGCTTGTAATTTACGGCATGCGAACAGTATTCGCTGAATTCAAAGCCCGCGGGACACCATCGATCCGCGTGCGGCAGTTCTGTGTCGGTACTCCTAGGCGTAGGCGGAACGCAATCCGTCGAGGCCCATCCCGTGGGGAGACCGGCGGGATGAACCTTTTCACCAGCTATGCTCATTCAGATTCTGCTTATTGGCGTGTCCGTGTCCATGGACACGTTCGCCGTCTCCATCGGCAAAGGCCTGACCGTCAAGAAGCTGCGCGGTCTGGACGCGCTCAAAACCGCCCTGTGGTTCGGCGGATTCCAGGCGCTGTTCCCGCTGCTGGGCTATTTCGCGGCCAGCACGTTCAGCAAATACGTGACCGCCGTGGACCATTGGATCATTTTCGGCCTGCTCGCCCTAATCGGCGGCAATATGGTACGCGAGGCGTTCGAAGAGGACGAGGAGAACGCCAAGGAAACCCCTGAATTCGATTGGAAGCACATGCTGCCGCTCGCCGTGGCCTGCAGCATCGACGCAGTCGCGGTCGGCGTGAGCTTCGCTTTCATGACGCTCAACATCTGGCTGTCGGTGGTCATCATCGGCATCACCACCGGCCTGTTCTCCGCCGCCGGCCTGTATATCGGCCGCGTGTTCGGCTCGCGTTGGCAGAAGCCGGCGCAGATCGCAGGCGGCGTCGTGCTGATCCTCATCGGCCTGAAAGTGCTGTTCGAACATCTCGGCTTCCTCGGCTGACGCTACAGCCCACAGCAGCGCACGCAGCGCAACGGAAAAGCCCGCAATCGCAATGATTACGGGCTTTTTAAATACGTGAATTATGGCGATTACGCAACCGCCAAATCGTCAGAACGTCACGACGACGAGCGCGGCGATGCCTACCACGGCACCGGCGATCATGACCGGCAGCATCGCGATGCCGATCCACGGATCGCGCGCGGTCGGTTCGGGGTCGGCGTCGCGATGCCAGAAGTACGAACAGACGGCGAGCGCCACGATCACCAGCAGCACCACGACGAACGCGACCGTGCCGATCGCCTTCAGTACCGTCGGCAGGAAGCACCAGCCTGCGCTGGCGATCATCGCAACGCCTTCGACCACGCTGTGCGACAGCGAGCGGATGAGGTGCGTGCGGTTTTCGCGGGCCATCTGGCGTCCGAAGGAGATCACGATCAGCAGGATCAGCAGGCCGCCGACGCCGGCGATCCAGCCGTCCTCCATGGAGAAGTCCTTGCCGCCGGTCGCGTCGGCGGCGAAAATCGCCCGTCCGAGCGTCATCGTCGTGGCGCACACCACCGACAGCAGGCCGGCGATGACGGCGATCACGTGTCCGGCGGTGCCGTCGCGGAACGGGCTGAACACTACCAGCAGCGCGATCATCGCCAGCGATCCGATGATGGTGAACGGCACCACGGCGGGATTGGCGGAATCGCCGTATGCGATGCCGGGAACGAGCGCGAGCGCCACCAATACCACGTACGCGACGATCTGGATCGCCAATACTTTGCCGAAAGCGACCTTCGACGGGTTTTGCTGGGAAACGGCCTGCGGAGCGGTCATCTCGGACCCCCTTTTCATATTGTGGTCAATACGTATGCAATATGAATAAATGTAGCCGTATGTGTCCACATACTTCAGTTACAATCGATGAAACGCCGATAATACATTTTGCGTGTACAATCGCGGCATCAGTTTAGAACAAAAGGGAGCTGACGTGACGGATCTTACGCTTATGACGTTCGCTAGCGATCCAGCTACCGTTCTCCCCTCGTTGGTGTTGCTTTCCCACCGCGTGCGCGTGTTGCCGATGGATGCGGCCAGCCTGGTGAAGATGCCGGAGAACACCATTCTGTTTCTTGATGCGCGTGACGACCTGGCCACCGCCAAAACGCTGTGCCGTCTGATTCACGCGTCGGGACTGTCCACGCCGATCGTGCTCATTCTCACCGAGGGCGGCTTCACCGTGGTCAATTCGCAGTGGGGCATTGCCGATGTGGTGGTGGCTACGGCGTCCCCCGCCGAGGTGGAGGGGCGTTTGCGCCTGGTTTCCGAACGTGGCAACGCGCCGGTCAACGCGGCGTCCGGTTCGGGCGAGCAGGGCGTGCAGAACGAGGATGGTCTGATCCGTTCCGGCGATTTGGTGGTGGATACGAATGGCTATACGGCCAGTCTGCACGGCCATCCGATCGACTTGGCGTACAAGGAGTTCGAGCTGCTCAAGTATCTGGTGCAGCATCCGGGCCGCGTGTTCACGCGCGCGCAGCTGCTGCAGGAGGTGTGGGGCTACGACTATTACGGCGGCACCCGCACTGTGGACGTGCATATCCGTCGTCTGCGCGCCAAGCTGGGCGGCGAGTACGAGCATCTCATCGGCACCGTGCGCAACGTCGGCTATCGTTTCGATCCGCCGGAAGAGGATGAGCATGAGGACGCGGCCAAGGATGCGGCTCACGGCGAGTCCGGCGAAAGCTGACTTTTTCTTGCGATCATTCCGTTGATGTTCGACGGGTTTCGTTTGTTTTCGTTGGCCTTTCGCTGATTTCCTGTTGTTTTTTGCTGATTTCCTGTTGTTTTTTGCTGATTTTCTGTCGTTTTTTCGATGGATTTTCGCTGTTTTTGCCGATTGCGACGTTTCCGCAGGTTTCCCGCGTTCGTCCGCATGCGAGGGGTAGGCTGGGAGGCATGCCTCGGGAATCGAAGAAGGCGCGGATCGCGCGCATGCATCAGGAATACGAGCAGTTGTGCGTGGAGATTCCCGATCCGAAATGCGCGTTGAACTTCAATTCTCCTTTCGAACTGCTGGTGGCTACGGTGTTGAGCGCGCAGACCACCGACAAGCGCGTGAACATGGTCACGCCGGAACTGTTCGGCGAATATCCCGGTCCGGCGGAGCTTGCCGCCGCGAATCCCGAGCACGTCGAGGACATCATCCGCACCATCGGCTTCTTCCGTACGAAAGCGCGCAATATCATCGGGCTGTCGCATGAGTTGTGCGTGCGATTCGGGGGCGAGGTGCCGGCCGATATGGCTTCGCTGGTCAGCCTGCCGGGCGTGGGCCGCAAAACCGCGAACGTGGTGTTGGGCAACGCGTTCGGCGTGCCCGGTTTTCCTGTGGACACGCATGTGATTCGTGTGACTGGGCGATTGCGGTGGCGGTCCGACTGGGCGAGCCCCTCCCCTGACCCGGTGGCCATCGAACGTGAGGTCACCGCCTGCTTCCCTCCCGAAGAATGGACCGATCTGTCTCACCGTTTGATATTGCATGGCCGTGCCATCTGCCATGCGCGAAAACCGGATTGCGCCGACTGCCCCCTCAACGACACGTGTCCGGGCGCGTTCGCCGCGTGATTCCGACGCATGCCAGCCGCCACGCCGGCACTCCGTCGAATCGCACCCGGCCATCGGGCGTGTAGCACGCGTCAACTAGACTCGGGTGCATGGATGAAAACGGGCGGAAACGTAATCTGAAAGCCGAGGCGACGCGCTGGCTGATCTTCTTCGGCGTCGCGCTCGTGCTCAGTGTGCTGCTGTGGCTGGGACTGTCGCTGACAGGCCGCAAGAATCCCATCACATCCTTCGACACGCTCGTCTCCGACTCGTCGGTGACCGTCGGCATCGAAGGCAATGCGCCGAAATCGCTTGACATCCGCACCGAACAAGGCACCGCCGTGGAGCAAGCGCTGCTCGGCAACGTATACGAAACGCTGGTGTCACGCAGCGAAACCAACAAGCTGCAGCCGGGAATCGCCAGCTCCTGGCAGGCTTCCGACGACGGTCTCACGTACACGTTCACGTTGAACGGCGGCATGACGTTCGCCAATGGGCACAAACTCGACTCGTCCGACGTGGTCTGGTCGCTGCAGAACGCCGTCAACAACCATTACGTGGGAGCCGACCAGCTTGGTGATCTGAAGGAAATCACCAATCCCAATGCGAATACGGTGGTCATCACGCTCGCCAAGCCGAATCCGCGGCTGTTGCGCGCGCTGGCCGGCCGTGCAGGCGTCGTGTACGACGCGGAAAGCAAAACCAACTATGCGAAATCGGCGGTCGGATCGGGACCATTCACCGTGTCAACCGCGGACCAATCGCAAATCGTGCTGCAACGCAACGACTCGTATTGGGGCAAAAAAGCCGCATCATCGCAAGTGACGCTCTACTACTACGCCAACGAGGAATCCATGGCCGATGCCATGAAAGCCGGCAAAATCAGCATGGCGCTGCCGCTGAGCGCTTCAACCGCCTCGGAACTGGGCAAAACCAACGGTATTACCGCGGACAGCGGCATCAGCTTCGACAAGGTGATGCTCGCGTTCAACAACGACAACAACAGCCCCTTCTCCGACGAGCAGATCCGCAAGATGACGCGATACGCCATCGATGCGAAGACCATCGCCAAGAACGCGCCCGACGCGTACGCGCCGCTGGGAGGGCCGATCAGCCCGCTGGAAGACGGGTATGAGGACCTGAGCGGACTGTGCTCCTACAACCTTGAACAGGGGCAACGGATGCGCACGTATTTCGGAGTGAACTACATCGCGCCAATCGACATTCTGGTGCCGAAGGAATACGAAAGCATCGGCAACGACGTGAAAACCGCCATCGAAAACCTCAATATCAACACCAATCTGGAAGTGCTCGATTCCGCCGCGGACGTGACGGAACGCATGAACGCCGGCACCTATAACATCGCGCTGACCACCATGAGCGACGAAGGTGACGCAAGCGTCTTCGACAACGGCCAGTCCGTGTTCCATTTCGAGAACGGCGACGCACAGCAGGCTTACGCCAATGCCATGGCCGCGACCAACGACAACGATTATCAGGCCCGCATGCGCGATTACGCGCGCGCCGTCAGCGAGAACGCGGCCAGCGACTGGCTGTACACACGCAAGAACTTCCTTGCCGTTTCCGATGGGCTGCAGGGGTATCCGAAGAATCTGACCGACCGTCTGCTGCCGTTGAACAGATTGACGCTGCACTGATTTTTCCACGGTTTTTTATGTGGATTTTCCGCGATTTGCCTGCGATTCCGGCATTCGGTTCGATAGGCGCTGATACGACGGCAGTTGTCACATTCGCTTTCTAGACTAGCGACTATGACTGAAAGCCAAGATAACACCATCAACGCGAACCTCACGCCGCTGCCCGACAAGGTCGGCGTGGACGGTCTCGAAGACAAGTGGCGCGGAGTCTGGGACGAGAGCGGAGTCTACAAGTTCCAGGGCACCCGCGACCGTAAGGCCGTTTATTCCATCGATACCCCGCCGCCCACCGTTTCGGGCCACCTGCACGTCGGCCACGTGTTCTCCTACACGCACACCGATGTGATCGCACGTTTCAAGCGCATGAACGGCTACGACGTGTTCTACCCGATGGGCTGGGACGACAACGGCCTGCCGACCGAACGCCGTGTGCAGAACTATTACGGCGTGCGCGTGGATACGTCCCTGAAGTACGATCCGAATTTCGTGCCGCCGTTCGAGGGTACGGACGGCAAGAAGATCGACGCCAAGGACCAGGTGCCGATCTCCCGTAAGAACTTCATCGAGCTGTGCGAGAAGCTCACCGCCCAGGACGAGAAGCAGTTCGAGGCGCTGTGGCGCTCCCTCGGCCTGTCCATCGACTGGTCGCAGACCTACCACACCATCGGCGAGCATCCGCAGCGTGTGGCCCAGAAGGCGTTCCTGCGCAACCTGGCCCGTGGCGAAGCGTATCAGAAGGACGCTCCGGGTCTGTGGGACGTGACGTTCCAGACCGCAGTGGCCCAGGCCGAACTGGAATCGCGCGAATATCCGGGCTTCTACCACAAGGTGGCGTTCCGTTTCGAAGACGGCACCCCGATCTATATCGAGACCACCCGTCCGGAACTGCTGGCCGCCTGCGGCGCGCTGATCGCGCACCCGGACGACGAGCGTTACAAGCAGTATTTCGGCCAGTACGTCTACTCCCCGCTGTTCCACGTGAAGGTGCCGATTCTGGCGCATAAGGCGGCGGAAATGGACAAGGGCGCCGGCATCGCCATGTGCTGTACGTTCGGCGACGTCACCGACGTCGAATGGTGGCGCGATCTGAACCTGCCGCTGCGTTCCATCATCCAGCGCAACGGCCGCATCGTCATGGACACCCCGGATTGGATCGAATCCGAGGAAGGCAAGCGTATCTTCCAGGAGACCGCGGGCAAGACCACGTTCTCCGCACGTAAGGTCATCGTCGACGAGCTGCGCGCTGCCGGCGATCTGGACGGCGAGCCGACCCCGACCAAGCGTATGACGAACTTCTACGAGAAGGGCGACAAGCCGCTCGAAATCGTCACCTCCCGCCAGTGGTATCTGAAGAACGGCGGCACCGACGAGAAGCTGAACGCCGAGCTCATCGCACGCGGCAAGGAACTGAACTTCCACCCGGACTTCATGCGCGTGCGTTACGAGAATTGGGTGCACGGCCTCAACGGCGATTGGCTGATCTCCCGTCAGCGCTTCTTCGGCGTCCCGTTCCCGCTGTGGTACCCGGTGAAGGAGGATGGCACCGCCGATTACGACCATCCGATCACCCCGAGCGAGGACCGTCTGCCGATCGACCCGACCGACGATGTGCCGGAAGGCTACACCGAGGATCAGCGTGACGTGCCGGGTGGCTTCACCGCCGAGCCGGACATCATGGACACCTGGGCGACTTCATCGCTCACCCCGCAGATCGTGACCCGTTGGGAGGAGCCGGGCGAAGAGAACCAGGCCATTTTCAACGCCACCTTCCCGATGGACCTGCGTCCGCAGGGTCAGGACATCATCCGTACCTGGCTGTTCTCCACCATGGACCGCGCGCACTTGGAGAACAAGTGCCTGCCGTGGTCCAACACCACGCTGTCGGGCTGGATCCTCGATCCGGACCACAAGAAGATGTCGAAGTCCAAGGGCAACGTGGTCGTGCCGGACAAGCCGATCAAGCAGTTCGGCGCCGACGCGGTGCGTTACTGGGCCGCGGCCGCACGTCTGGGCCTGGACGCCACGTACGACGAAGGCCAGATGAAGATCGGCCGTCGTCTTGCCATCAAGCTGCTCAACGCCACCAAGTTCGCGCTGGCCATCGGCCGTGAGGACGAGAACCATCACGTGGGCGCTCCGGCAGTCGCCGCATGGAACCCGGCCGACGTGACCGAGCCGATCGACCGTTCCGCGATGTCCAAGATGGCCGCCGTGGTCCGCGAAGCCACCGACGATCTCAACAACTACGAGCATTCCAAGGCTCTGGAAGTCATCGAGAACTACTTCTGGCAGTTCTGCGACGACTACATCGAGCTGGTCAAGAACCGCGCCTACGGCACCGCCGATTCCACCGGCAACGTGCCGAGCGAGGCCGCGGTGAAGTCCGCACGCACCACGCTGGGCCTGGGTCTTGATGCGTTCGCGCGCCTGCTGGCCCCGTACCTGCCGTATGCCACCGAAGAAGTGTGGAGCTGGATGCATGAGGGCGAAGGCTCCGTGCACCGCGCAGCATGGCCTGTGGCCGACGTGTACGCGGCCGCCGCCGGCGACGCATCCGCCGATCTGCTTGCTCATGCCGGTGAGGCTCTGGCCGCGCTGCGTGGTATCAAGTCGAAGGCCAAGGTTTCGATGAAGACCCCGATCTTGTCTGTGACGCTTGCCGTTGCCGACGATGTGCGCGGGTCCATCGAGGCCGCGCTGGGCGATATCGCCGAAGCTGGTCGCGTGACCGGACCGATCGCCTTCACCGCACCGGCTGCCGCCGAGGGTGAGGACGAGGCCGCCGATGTGACGGTCGCCGAAAGCGAGCTAGGCGAACCGCCGGCCAAGAAACCGAAGAAGTGAGTCTCTGAGGTGAGCCGCCAGCGGCTTTTGTAGCGCAGCCGCTCACTTCACCCACATACGAGGGGCCTTTCCTTTGCATGAAGGAGAGGCCCCTCGTATATCCCGTCACTGTCTGCAACTAACCGTGCCCCCTTTTGCTCATATTCAGTCAAAATCGCGGGAAAAATGCTTTCGTGAGCGAAAAGGGGTATAAATCGCAGGCAAAACGGTCGAAATCATATCCCCTTTTGCTCACGTCCGTGCAGAATCGCCCTAAATCGCAAGACGTGCGCGCATAGAACCGTCCTTATCCCGTTCTCGGCTGTTCTCAGCGTACATTCCTGCCCCTGCGCACAAACCCGTACGCGAAAAAAGGTTTTTATGGGCGTAATCTCAACGAAGGCACAAGCGGAGGCGGAAATCGCAATCAAAAACCCCGAAACGTACCACGTAAGAGACGGAGCACTATCGGATTTAGCGCATCGCACAAACCGCGTGCTCTACAGCACCGGAACGGACAGGAGGTACTGCGGGCCAGCGGACGAATTTCCGGAACCGTTCCCGCCCAATCCAGCCTGCAGCGCATCGTCGAAAACTTCCGCAGCGGCGGCCAATTCGACCGTCTCGTCAATCAAATCGCCATTATCCGGCGTGAAACCGGTTTTCGCCAAGCCATAGCCGGTAATTGGTAGCGAGCTGGCGGACGAATCCGCCGAACCGTCGGACGAATCGCCACCGCTGTTCTTCGAAGAGCCGTCCACTCCCCCGACTTTCGCCACATTCTTCGACGTGGTGTCCGCTGCGGCGCCGAACGACGGACGTAGTCCGCCCGCGTAGCTCATCACATCATCCATGCTGATGGCGTTCTTGTCATCGACCAAGCTGGTCGAATCGGCGGTGTTGTTCTTCGCCTGCGCGCGTTCGGCCTTGCGTTGCGCACGGGACCGCCGTTTCTCGGCTTTCGCGCACAACGATTGGCTGGCGGAGGCGGAACGCAACGTGTCCAGCACAGAAGCGTCATCGGCAGCGCCCGATTCGGACGTGTCGTCATCCGAATCCAGCTGGTCGGCGAATCGCAGCACGATCTGGTGGAATGCGCTGGCCTGTCCGGTGTGCTCGCTGGCGTCCGCCAACGCGGTCATCGCCGCGGACACCTTGTCGGACGCGGTTTTGAGCTTCTCATTGTCTTTGATGCCGACACGCACGTCGGCGATCACCTGGGTTTCGTAGCTGCCAGCCGTGCCTGCGGTGGCGCCCAGTTCCTTAAGCCGAGCCGTGTATGCGTCGGTGAAATCCATCGAATACGGAATCATGGCCGCGGACAGCTGCGATTGGCCGGCACTGTAGTCTTTGGAGCCGCGCTGTTGTTCCTCGCCGGCGCGCTTGGTGAGCTCGTTCACCAAGCCGGATGTGCCACGCTGTTCGATGGTGCGAATCACCTCGTCGACGGCGTCGGCCGCGCCGATATGCCGGTATGCGGCGCTCACGTCGTTGACGGCGTTGGCCAGGTCTGCCACGGATTTAGCTACGGAGGTATCGCCGTTCAGTTCGGACGCGGTGCCGAGAATGGCGGGAAGCTGTGTGGCGTTGCCGATCGAACCGGACAGATGCGTGGTGTATGAGCCCACGTACGCGTCGATGTAGCCGTCGAACGCCTGATCGTGCGCTTTGGAACGTACGGCGATGGTCTGTTTGGCAAGCGCTTTCTCGTTGTCTCTGAGCTGTTCCAGTTGGGCGATGAGCTTGCGGTTGCGTTGCGAGCCGACGTTGGTCAGACCGTCCACCAAGGTGGTTGCGCGCTTGGTCAGGTCAGGCAGTGATTGCTGAACGTTGCCTTCCACCGCGGCGATGGACAGTGAGCTCATGGTGAAGTGCTTCGCCGTCACGTAGGCGTTGAAGGTCAGGTCCTCGCCCGGTTTGCCGACCGCAGCCACCAGGGTCGAGGTGTTGTCGGATGAGACGAGCACGCCGTCATCGGCGGTCACGTCACTGCCGACGCGTCCGGGAATGGTGAAGGCGACGATTGGCGTCAGATTGGCGGTCACGTCGGGTTTCGTGGCATGCAGGGCGATGCGTATGCCGATCATGCCGGAAGCGCCGGAAACGTCGGAAACGCTTACGTCGGGCCCGTTGAGGGTGAAGGAGGCGGATATTTTCCACGGCAATGCGACAACGCCTTTGGGAACGCGTTTCGACGTGGAGGATCCGCTGTTGGTCAGGAAAAGGCGGCCTGGTTTGTCGATGGAGGTGTAGGCGCTCATCACGTCATCATGCGATGCATCGGCCGCGTACTGCCCATTCTGCTGCAAAGCCGATATCGCGTCGTTCACGCCGACTGCCGCGACGGGAGCGGCGGTGATGACGGCTACCGCGATCGCCGCGGCAAGCGGGCGTCGGGCACCGGATGGACGGTTCGCGGTGGCGTGGCGCATGCCGGACCTCTCAATCGCAATCGAAACAACTTTCCAAGGCATTTAATGTAGTGCCCGGCATGCCCGTCGGCAATGGACGTTCGCGCGGGGCGCGCGGAAAACGGACGGCTCAGGCGAAAACGTCGAGTACGCCCGGGTCTCCCCCGTTTTCGGCGATGCGCTTGTGGCGGCGCTTGGCCTCGGTCACCACGAATTCGCGGTACATTTCGGCGATTTCCGGATCCAGTCCGGCTTCGTCGGCAATGCGATGCAGACGCTCGATCTGGGCATGTTCACGCTGGTAATCGGCCGGCGCGAAGCCCGCACGCGCCTTGAGCACACCCACCTGCGACGTGTATTTGAACCGTTCCGCCAGCAGCGAGACGATGGCGGTGTCGACGTTGTCTATCGATTGGCGCAGCGAGGCGATTTTAGCCACCACATCGGCCACTTCGGGGTTGTTCTGCGCGGTGCGCGCGTCGATGATGGTTTCGGATTCGGTTTCTTCTTCTGGCCGAAGCCAGTCATGTTCGCTGTCGCTCATGGGTATAAGCCTACCGCGCACCCTACCGCGGCATCTGCCGAACAGCGGTCACTTCGCGAAGTAACGCTGCAGCACGATGGTGGTTTCGGTGCTGACCGACACCGTGCGATGGATGAGGCTCAACAGCTCTTCGAGCTTGCTGGGCGATTCGACGCGAACGGTGAGCATGAAGCTGGGCGAACCGGCGACGGAATCGCAGGACATGATGCCGTCGATGTTTTTGAGCTTGTCTGGAATCTCGGCTTCCTGGGAGTAATCGATGGGCGTGACCGCGATGTAGGCGTTCACCGCAAGGCCGCGGCGCTCGTCGTCGATAACCGCCTTGTAGCCGCGGATCACGCCGCGACGCTCAAGCTTCTGCACGCGCGACTGCACGGCGGACACGGACAGGCCTGTCGCCTCGGAAAGGTGGGACAGCGTGGCTCGGCCATCCTTTTCAAGCATGTCGAGGATTACGCCATCGGTCGCGTCGAGCTGGCTCGCAACCGTACGTGCGTCTACCGGACCATTGTCACTGTTGGCCATTCATACCCCTTTTCCAACAATCCACTGCACCGGCCGCAATCGACCGTCCCCACTGCAGTTCCATGTTCTTTTTCTTCCTTACCATACCCACTACCGCGCACATACCGTCGCGGAATCGCCGCAGTTTATCCGGACGGCGCAACGCTGTCATGAAATATCTTTGTTTTATTTAGCTCATACCCCCATATCGACCATATATATTTTTCCCATTTATCTTTTCTCGTCGTATTTTTACCTATTTTTTAATTGACAACGTTGTCCAAAAAGTGGCCAATTTCACGAAATTCGTCGAAACGTACGCATAGGAAAGGGGCTACACGGCGATTGCCATGCAGCCCCCTCAAACCTTCAGATTCGCTTGCAGCCGACGACTCAGTTGCCGTTGGTGGCGTTGCCGCTCTGCTGGATGAGCGACGCCATGAAATCGCGGTTGGTCGCTGTCTTCTTCAGGCGTGGCACGAGCGTCTGGTAGGCCTGTTCCGGCTCGAGGCCGCCCAGCAGGCGACGCAGACGGTAGATGATCGGCAGTTCCTGCGGATCGGTGATGAGCTCCTCGCGGCGGGTGCCGGAGGCGTTCACGTCGATGGCCGGGAACAGGCGCTTGTCGGCGAGCTCACGGCTCAGGCGCAGTTCCATGTTGCCGGTGCCCTTGAATTCCTCGAAGATCACCTCGTCCATCTTGGAACCGGTTTCCACCAGCGCGGAGGAGATGATGGTCAGGGAGCCGCCGTTTTCGATGTTGCGGGCGGCGCCGAAGAACTTCTTCGGCGGGTAGAGCGCCAGCGCGTACACACCACCGGACAGGATGCGGCCGGAGGCCGGCGCGGCGAGGTTGTAGGCGCGGGCCCGACGGGTCATGGAGTCGAGCAGCACCACCACATCCTGGCCGAGCTCCACGAGACGCTTGGCGCGTTCGATGGCCAGTTCGGCGACGGTGGTGTGGTCGGAGGCCGGACGGTCGAAGGTGGAGGAGATGACCTCGCCCTGCACCGTGCGTTCCATGTCGGTGACTTCCTCCGGACGTTCGTCCACGAGGACGACCATCAGGTGGACTTCCGGATTGTTGGTGGCGATCGCGTTGGCGATGTTCTGCAGGGTGATGGTCTTGCCGGCCTTCGGCGGGGACACGATCAGGCCACGCTGGCCCTTGCCGATCGGCGCCACGATGTCGATGAGGCGGCCGGTGAGCTTGTTCGGCGTGGTCTCCTGCTTCAGGCGTTCCTGCGGATACAGCGGGGTGAGCTTGCTGAACTGCGGACGATGCTGCGCTTCCTCGACGCTCATGCCGTTGATGGAGTCGATGGACTGCAGCGGCACGAACTTCTGACGCTGGTTGCGACGTTCGCCTTCACGCGGGGCGCGGATGGAGCCGTGCACGGCGTCGCCCTTGCGCAGGCCGTATTTCTTGACCTGGCCCATGGAGACATACACGTCGTTCGGTCCCGGCAGGTAGCCGGACGTACGCACGAACGCGTAGGAGTCGAGCACGTCGACGATGCCGGCGACCGGCACGAGGTCTTCCTTCGGCTCGTCGCGATGCTGGTCGCGGTCGGCGCGATCCATACGATCGTTGCGCTGGTCGCGGTCGGCGTTGCGGTCCATGCGGTCGGCGCGATCGTTACGGTCGTTGCGATCATTGCGATCGCCCCTGCCGCGACGCTCGTCACGCTCGTCGTAATCGCGGTCACGGCCACGCATACGGCGGCCACGGCGATCGTTGCGTCCACGGCTGTGACGGTATTCGTTGTCTTCGGTCTCGTCGCGACGCTTATCATCGTCGGCGTCTTCCTGCGACGGCAGCGTGGCGAGGATGTCATCAAGGTCGCGCACGACGTCTTCGCTCTTCGGCCCGTCCGCCACGCGACGGCGGCGACGCGGCTCGAAATCGTCCCTACGGTCGTCATCACGACGGCGACGGCGGTCATCCTGCTTCGGAGCGGCATCGTCAAGGCCCAGTTCTGCGAGCAGGTCGGCGCCGGCTTCGGCGTCACGATGGCGACGACGCTTCGGCGCTTCATCGTTCGGCTTCAACGCGTCCACCGCTGCCACGGCATCCGCGACTTCGGAGGATTCCGCGGACTTGGCCTGCTTGGCACGGACGGGGCGTTCCTCCTGCTTGGCTTCATCGGCCTTCTTGTCCTTTGCCGATTTGACCTCAGCGTCTGCGGCGGGAGCGGACTTTGGCGCGCGCACGGTGACGCCGGCCGGAGCCTGGCCGCCGGAACGGGCGGCTTGAAGTGTTGCGATCAGTTCGGTCTTGCGCATGGTGGAGACACCACGAAGTCCCATCTGCTTGGCGAGCTCCTTGAGCTCGGGCAGTTTCATATCATCGAGATTAGGGCTTATTGCCACTGGTAGTTGCCTTTCCTTGGCTTCCACAGGCATGCGCCCGCGACAGCTGTAAAAAAGAATTGCGGAAAATGTCCGTCGAATGAAAAGTCCGCCGCGAAACATCGCGGTTTTCGAACTATCCTAACCATACAACGCAACCCAGACCAACGCAAAGCGGGCACGCGCGGTCCGCCCGTGCGGTTCGCGCACCGCGCAATCGCAATAAAAATCGCAATGAAAAAGCCCATGCCAAAAAGCATGGGCTTGATCAAAGTTACGCTGCGAAAAATAAATAACGCGTGCGAAGACGCCCGTCTGAGGCCGAAGGCGCACAAAGGTACGTCGAGCGCCGGAGAAAGGGCGTATACGCACGCGTTATTTATTTTTCTACTTTTCTTCGTGGTAGGACTTGTCAGTGTTGACCGACCACACGTTGTCTTTCGACGTTTCGCCGCTCTTGATGTCCTTGACGGCTTCGATGGCGGTGGCCATGGAGTGGTCCATGTTGTTGTAACGGTGCTGTCCGTTACGGCCAACGCAGTACAGGTTGCCGAAGGAGTCGAGGTAGTCGACGAGTTCGGGCATGCGGTCGTAGGTGTCGAAGTAGGCCGGGTAAGCCTTCTTGACGCGTTCGCGGTGGGAGTCGAGCACGTCCTGCGGGCCGTTGATGACCTGCATGCGGGTGAGCTCCTGGATGGCGAACTTGGTGGCTTCCTCGTCGGTCATGTTCCAGAAGGAGTCGCCTTCCTCGCAGAAGTATTCGAGGCCGATCCACACGGTGTTGTCGACGTCCTTGACCAGGTACGGGCTCCAGTTGTTGAAGATCTGCAGACGGCCGACCTTGTAGCCCGGATCCTGCACGTAAATCCAGCAATCCGGCACGATCGGCGGGTTGCCGAGGGTCGGAATGTCGGTGGTGTTGGTCAGGCGCAGGTGCTTGACGAGCAGGCCGACGGTGACGAAATCGCGGTACGGCAGGCCGTTGGCGATTTCGGTCATATCCTTCGGAGCCGGCTGGTCGGAGGCGTCCACGGCGTTGACAAGGTCCTTGACCGGCATGGAGGAAATGAAGTCGTCCGCGGCCATTTCGGTGCGGTTGCCTTCGGAATCCTCGTACACGACGGATGCGATCTTGCCGTCCTTCTGGCGAATTTCCACCACATTGGCGTCGGTGATGACCTTCACGCCGGCGGCTTCGCAGTTGGATTCGACGGTTTCCCACAGCTGGCCCGGGCCAAGCTTCGGATACCAGAACTCCTCGATGAGGGAGGTTTCGACTTCGGAGTTGTCGCGCTTCTTCGGCAGGAGCTTCTGGAAGGCGTTCTTCAGCACGCCCATGATGCTCAGGCCCTTGACGCGCTGCGCGCCCCAGTCGGCGGAGATTTCGGACGGGTGACGGCCCCACAGCTTCTCGGTGTAGCCCTCGAAGAACATGGAGTAGAGCTTACGGCCGAAACGGTTGATGTAGAAGTTCTCCAGGTTGGTTTCCGGCAGCTTGTGCACCATGGACTTCAGGTAGCTGAAGCCGGCGACCATGGTGAGCTTGAAGCCCATGGCCTTCAGGGTGTTGGCGCTCAGGGAAATCGGGTAGTCGAGGAAGTGGCGGTTCCAGTAGATGCGGGACACGCGGTGGCGCTTGAGCATCACCTTGTCTTCGATTTCCGGATCCGGGCCGCCCGGCTCCATATCATGCTCGCGGTGGAGCTTCTTGTCATCATAGCTGGGTGCGCCCTGCAGCGGCAGAACGTCCTTCCACCAGTCCATGATGCGGTCGTCCTTCGAGAAGAAGCGGTGGCCGCCGATATCCATACGATTGCCGTCATGCTTGACGGTGCGGGAGATGCCGCCGAATTCGCGGGTGGCTTCCAGCACGGTCACGTCGTACTGTTCGGAGCCACCGTCCTTGACGAGCTCCCAAGCGGCAGTCAGGCCGGCAGGGCCGCCACCGATGATGACCACGGATTGCTTTTGCGTCACTTTGAAGTCTCCTTACAAACAAAATCGAAGATATTCTACCCGAAGGTAGGGAAACGCACAGCGCACC
>ENA-UOJA01001913-UOJA01001913.1-human-gut-metagenome-genome-assembly--contig:-C19-NODE-1913-length-15689-cov-8.802098_pt1 | contig 15689 bp, 9 predicted proteins | sample MGYA00242337_ERZ723884 | MGnify/ENA metagenome assembly ERZ723884
TTTTCCATAATGTTACCTTTTTTGTTGTAACGCTATTTCAGGACTAGACAGGAGATAGAGAGTATGAAAAGAAAAGCTTGCTATATATTGCCTTATTTAGTTTTCGGCGCTTCGTTTCTATTACCTGCTACAGCTTTTACACAGACACAACCCTCCCAAAGTGGTGTCAGTATAAATCATGTACAGATAAATCGGGTACGCGACAGTGTCCGTATCGCCTTCGATTTTAATTTTGACAATCTCCAGCTACGTTCCAACCGTTCATTGGTGTTACAGCCCTTCTTCAAAGGAGATGGTGGCGACCAATGGCTCCCTGCTGTTGAAGTTATGGGACGCAGACGCTACTTATATTATTTACGCAACGACTTACTATCCTATGCTGAAAAGCCTTACCGTGTAATAAAAACAGGTAAAGACATACAGCGACAGCTTCCTTATGCAATCAGTCTGCCTTATGAGCCATGGATGGAAAACGCTTCACTCTATTTGGGAGAAGACGAATGTGGATGTGGACAGGTCATCAATATGAAGCAACACCCCCTTGCTGTAGCAGATATAGCCTGGCATCCTGCCCTCGCCTATCTTACGCCAAAAGTAGAAACTGTAAAAAGCCGTCAGCTCAGCGGTCATGCCTATCTGGATTTTCCGGTCAACAAGACCGAAATTAATCCAGACTACCGCCGCAATCCTGAGGAACTGGCAAAAATATGTGCCACGATAGATAGTGTACGTTCCGACAACGATGTACGTATCGTACAGATACACATCAAAGGTTATGCTTCTCCCGAAGGCAGTTATAGCTCCAATGCCCGACTGGCAGAAGGACGTACCAACGCTTTAAAGCAATACCTCATTGACCGTTATGCGCTGGCCGACACATTATTTAATATAGCCTTCGAGCCCGAAGACTGGCAAGGTTTCCGCAAGTACGTTGAGACAAGCAACCTTCCGGACAAAGAAGAGATTATACAACTGATAGACAGTAATGAAGATATCGACGTCAAGGAACGCCAGATACGTGCACGCTATCCTCAGTCATATCGTACCCTATTGGAAGACTGCTACCCTGCCTTACGTCATTCCGATTATCGCATAGATTATGTGATTAGAGGATTCAATGTGGACGAAGCGAAACAGCTCATTCATACGCGTCCGCAAAATCTCAGCCTCAACGAGATGTTTGCCGTAGCACAGACCTACCAGCCCGGCAGCGACAATTTCAAGCATGTATTCGATGTAGCTGTACGTTTGTATCCGGATAGCGAAGTAGCCAACCTCAATGCTGCCTGTGCCCTCTTGGAGCAAGGACTGACGGAACAGGCTAAACCCTATCTTGACAAATCGGGAAACAACCCGCAAGCAGCCAACGCCCGAGGTGTAGCCCTATTACTACAACACCGCTATGACGAAGCTCTGCCCCTATTTGAACAAGCTTTGCAAGGAGGAGTAATGGAAGCAAAAGCAAATCTGCAAATATTGAAAAAGAACTAAAAATTTAATATGCTGTTACTCTCATCTATAAAAATAAGACCCGAATATAAACTCTAAAATCAAAAGTATGAAAGCAATTTTCAAAAACATGACATGGATGCTTTCCGCGACACTGATAATGGCGGCTTGCTCCGATTCATTAGATGAAAGCACCAACACACCTGTTCAAGGTCCAGTTGTTGGTGAAGGGTATGTTAAGGTAGCCATTAACATGCCTACCACAAGTGGTAACTCAACTAGATCTACAGACAATGGAGGAGATAAAGCAGATGTTACCCTCGAGGAAGGTGAAGCAGATGAATACAATGTAGAAAACGCTATTCTTGCCTTCTTCAAATGTAAAACGGAGTCATTAGCAAATAGTACTCCTGAAGCACAAGCCACTTTTGTAAAGGCTTATGCATTAACCAAAGGAGAACTGGGAATCACTGGTTCTTCAGAAACTCCACAAGTAACAGAACAAGTATCGGTCATTACTGAAGCTCCTAAGGTAAGCGATGGAGAACAACTCTATGTGCTTGCAATCTTAAATAATAATAATACAGTATCTGCAAACAATGGCAATTTAACAGTAAATGGGACGGATTTGACGTCTACAAGTACACTTGCTGATTTACAGAATAAAATTACATTCACAACTCCCACAACCTACCAGCAATTTGTTTATCAATTTACCGGTGGCAGTGATGAAAATCCGCGACGAAACCAATTTACCATGACCAATGCTCCACTGTCTGACAAAGCAGGAGTTGCTGGAACTATTGGTAGCGCAAAAGCATATACGTTGGTACCTGTTACAGTTTATGATACGAAAGCTCAAGCTACAGCGGGTAATGTTGCCAAAATTTATGTAGAAAGAGTGGTAGCTAAAGTAACGTTAACTACACCTGGTAATGCGGAAACAATAAATGTTTCAGGTGACGGAAACAGCGGAGATCAAGTACAGATAACCGGCTGGTGTCTGAATGTTACCAACAATTCTACCAAACTTGTGCGTGACGTAAGCGGATTTAAAGCAACAGATGATGGATGGCTGGCATCAGATAGTGAAAATTCTCCTGCACGTTTTGCTGGAACAAGAGGAATCAAGGCTTCATTTGGCGTTAGCGGTGAGGGTGATTATTATCGTATTTACTGGGCTGAAGATTGTAATTATATTTCAGCTGAACCAACTACAGACTTTACGACCTATTCTGGTACGAATGCTCCTGCAGCTTGGAACGGACTTTCAACTTCTACAGCTTCCAATGCTTGCTATTGCCTTGAAAACACGATGAACTATGACCAACAGATCCAGAACCGCACTACCGGAGTCCTGATCAAGACCAGTTACTTAACGAAATTTCAGGGTGAAACTCAAGCTTCTGCCAAAAGCTTCTTTATTTGCGGAACAAGTTCAACAAAATATCCTGAAGCAGCGATTGGCGGAGGTTCAACAAGTGGTGGTACAGATGCTTTTGTCACCTATGTCATGACCGAAGCTGATAAACTCATCACTACCGAAAGCTATAAATTTAACGGTACAGGATTAAGCTTACAAACTAGCTTGGCATCAGGAACCTACACAGATATTACTAACGTATTTACATTTACAGCAACCGACGCTAAGCTTACTACCCAGCAGAATGCCGTAAAAGCAGTAGTAGGCAGTAGAATCTCTTATTACAAGGATGGAAAAAATTATTACTATTCTTCATTAATCCGTCACTTCCAGGATGGTGAGGGTGTAGGTATACCTACTTCAGGTATTGCATCGGCCAACGACTATACATTGAAACATTTAGGCCGCTATGGTGTAGTTCGTAACAACTGGTATGAAATAAATATCAACTCAATTAGTGGTCCTGGCGATCCGGTAATTCCAGAGCCAAGTGAAGATCCCGATGATACAGCAGAAGGTTATATCAACTGTACCATCAATATCCTCTCATGGGCAAAACGTTCTCAGAACGTAGATCTATAAATCATATTATTAAGGTAGGGACTGTGATTTTGAACACAATCCCTACCCTACTCAACCAAAGATATAAAAACATTTTATATGAACCATTGTGCCAAACATATACTAGGGGTAGGCTGGCTGGCATGCTTGCTGCTGGTCTTATCCGTCACGTCGTGTACCGACTTAATTTTCGACAGCCGTGAAGGGTGCGAACGAGGAGTATACGTAAACTTTAAATACGACTACAACCTTTATCGTGCCGATATGTTTGCCGATCATGTAGGCGAAGTGACACTTTATGTTTTCGATGAACAAGGAAACTATATTACACAGTGTACAGAAGCTAATGAAGAGGGAAATGAACCGTTAAAAAAGGCTGATTACGCCATGTTCCTCGATTTACCTGAGGGAACCTACCGCTTTATAGCGTTGGCACATCAACGCAAATACGATGACCTGATTCAAGAAGAAGGTGCCAAGTTCCGGCGCACGGAAATGAACGAAAACAATGTGAAAGAGGATCTGAAAATTACCCTTGATCACATTTCAACATACGAAGGAGAAACGTATATAGACCATCAGAATCAACCGCTCGATACCCTATGGCATGCCATGTCCGAGGAAACCGTAGAAGTGACACAAGGAAAAATGGCTCACCATACGATGTCTTTAGTCCGTAATACCAAATACATCAGTGTTACCTTGAGAGACATCGAAGAACCAGATTTAATGGATATCAACGATTATGAGTTGTACATAAAAGGAGCAAATGTACAGCTAAATCATGACAACTCGGCAAGTAATCACCCCAGAGCCATCTGTACTCCTTTCGTGACTTGGAACACGAAAGATCCCGACAGTGACACCCGTACTTCGGTAGGAAACATGGGACATGCCGATTTTATGACTTCCCGCATTTTCGTTCACGATAACTTAGCAGATGATGAAGTACTGATAGTAAAAAATAAAAAGACAGGCAAAACCGTGATCGAAGTAAATTTACCCGACTTGCTTAGCCGTCTGTGTAACTACGACGAGCTGCATCGCTACTCCCGTCAGGAGTTTCTTGACCGCGGCTACGATTACAACCTCTCATTCTTCCTGTCTGGAGGCAATTGGGCATACGCTAACGTATCCATTGGCGTATTGGGATGGAGCAAACGTATTCAAAATGTATCATTAGGAGAATAAATACCATGAAACGACCCGTTCTGACATACTTATTTTTCTTCTGTCTGGTTCTGATAACCGCAGCTTGCAAGGATGATAGCCTTCCAGCCTCTTCTGTAGAAAAGGAAGGTGGAAGCAATGTATATGTAAGCATTGTTGTGAATACAGAAGATTCACAAAACAGCCGTGTTTCCACTCCCACTCCCGGAGAAGATGGAGACGACCCACAAATTGGCGTAAATGAAGAGAATGTAGTACACGACTTGAATGTATTCTTCTTTCATACAACCGATGGAGAAGGACTAAATACGACAGATCAGTCAGTAAACGTTGTTTCAATATATTTCAACCAACTAACAGGTAGTACGACAAAATATACAACAGAAACGAAAGAGATAGAAGGTTTAGAGATAGGTTCGTCTTATAATGTTCTGGTCATTGCAAACTTGGGCGAGTCTTTAAAAAACATAACTACCTTAGAAGACCTGCGTGAGTACCCCGTTAAAACTCCGATAGTACAAACGAATCATTTTGTAATGGCATCTTCCGAAACGGGAACCCCTGTTAAAATTCAAGCCACTTCCAAAAACAATCCGACCGTGGTTTCAGCAAACGTAGAACGACTGGCAGCACGGGTGGATTGTCATTGGAATAATGAGTATTTAGTGGGGAATGATACAGTTGTCATCACAGAAGCCATGTTAGTCAATAAATATACAGGAGGAACGTATGCCTTTAAACGAGTAACCAAGTCTACTACAGACTTAACAACAATTGATTATTTGGGAACGGAAAAGGTAAATGTAGAGGGAAATCTTGCTGCAAATTATGTCATAGACCCCAAAACATTGAATTTGCCACAAACTAATATCGCTAATTCTTATGACCATTATTTCAGCACGTACTCTTGGAGTGCTACAGATAGTAACTGGAAATCATTGTCTACAGCTGTAACTTCTACTCATAACGATGTAACCTATTCCTTGCTCGACTATACAACAGAGAATGTGGTAAAAGCAGAAGATAGTGAAAATACATGTGCCACTTATTGTACCGGCATTGTGTTTAAAGCAAAATATAAACTTGCAGATATTTCTACTACTGATGGTAATCGTACCTTTTACCGATATAACGGTAAATGCTATGCTTCATTAACTGATATAAAAAATGTAATCGGAGATCAATCCATTAGTGATAATAATTTGTCCCAGTTTGGTATTACTAAATATCAAGACGGCATCTGTTATTATACTTACTGGATAAAACATGCCGAAGACGGAGATGATACAACGGTCAGTCCGATGGAATATGCCATTGTACGCAATAACATCTATCAGATAAACGTAACAGGAATAAACGATATCGGCACGGTAACGCCTACAGACTATGGCTTGTATTTGGAATGCACGGTTGACGACTGGATTTCGGAAGCTGAAATCACAATCGATTTCAGCGATAATTATGATGGAGAGATAGCAGGAATTCATGTTGTACAGAATCAAGATCAAAATGCTGTACTCGTTGCTTATAGTCAGGACAACGAGGTCCGCGATGCTCAATTCTCTTTCACGATGAATGCTCCGGTAGGCATTGGATGGACGGCCCACCTTACCAATCCGGATGATTTTGAGTTTGTAGGCGACTATCATGGTGTAGGAGGTCAAGGTTCTGTTACGCTGCGTATACACCCCAGAAAAACTTTCGAGGAAGGAGTAACTCGCGAAACGGACATGTATATCACCATAGATACAGACAATAGTTCATTAGACTTCAACGTGAGCTCGGGTGATGAGTTCCCGGGAGATAAAAATATTATCCATATTCAGCAAGTTAGCACAATTGAATATGACAATCTTCTAAATAATTCACAAAACTGAGCACTATGAAAAAAAGAAATATTATATATAGCATTGTTTGTACATTGTTCTGTTTCATCTGCCTTTCATGTTCGGATGAAAAAGGCAATCCCCTTGCCTCTTCTACAGAAACAGGACTAACCTTACAAATAAACGCTGGACAGAATACTTTTACCCGTGCCGATGGAACAACACCTACCAGTTCCGCAGAAAGTGCATTGGACAATGTCATTCATTATTTGGATGTATTCATATTCGATAGTAAGACGGGACAACTGGTTCCGAATTGTTATTTCCATTTTGGCGACGGCTCAAATATCGTTAATCCGGTTTGCCTGATTTCGGGCAATTGGAAAAACCGTTTCCAAGGTCACGAAACTTGTGACGTATATGTGATAGCCAATTTACATATCCATTCTTCAGGAAACAATACAGCAAGTGAAACTGATTTAGAACAGATTCAAACTCTCAGTGATTTGCAGCAACTCGTAGACGAATATAAATATATATATCAATCCGTTTCACAAGATAGTAAAATGCCTTTTACCATGAGCGGGTGCATGGGATGGGAACCGGCTGAATCTTCCAATGTATATACCATATCTGTTGAATTGACCCGACTGGCCGCAAAAATAGAGATATCTTTAGATTTGAAGTTTACAACAGACCAAACAACAATCAATGGAACTACCTACCAGTACCCTACCAATGACGATATTGGTCAGTTGCAATATAGTGTCCATAACTATGCAACGAATGCACGAGTCTTGCCCGGTAATGATGATACATTCGGATATACCATAGCATCTGCAGAAGAAACGAGCCTTAAGTTTATGGACACAGACAATTCCGATAACTCAGTTCCTAAGATTATTGCCTACACTTATCCTACAGAATGGAGTAACGATATCTTAAAGGAAACGTATGTCATTCTCAACGCGCAACTGAAAAGTACTACTGGAGATTCTCAATATATGAACAACTATTACAAGATTCCTCTCCGCCTCTCTACCGACGATAACAAGAAACTGGAGCGTAACCACTGGTATAAAGTAAAGGCAACAATAACAGCGAAAGGAAATGCCACACCCGATAAGCCGGTTGAAGTTACAAACGTACAATACGAAGTAGCTCCTTGGTATGATACGAATATAGATATTAACGGAGACACTCCACTGTATCTGGAACTGAGTGAATATGATGTGGTGATGCGAAATGTGGATACGTATGATTTAACGTTTGCATCGTCAAGCCAGATAGTAAAAGACCCAACCGACGTAACCAGCCAAAAAGCAGAAATTGAAATCAAGGAAATTTATTACAAAAATAAATATGGTAAAAAGATAGATTTAACGAATGACGAGAACATCATAGACAACACTTATTTAAGTGTAGAGGGAGGTTTAAATGGTCATCTGGTTATACACAGCCCCATACCCGTAAACAAGACCATCCGTTATATCACACTAACGGTTAAGAATGCACAATACGATGAGTCTAATTCAGGTACTCACAGTTGCATCAAGACCGTAACGATCAAACAATATCCCTTGGAATATATTACAGACATCTCCGGATTGTATTCGTATTTGGATGAAAATACCGGAGCATGGCCAAATGACCTATACCAATTAAATTATGATTCTTGGGTTGTTGATAAAAATACGGAACCACAACAATATACTATAAACAAATCATTGAAGGATTCTGCAATTGTTAAAGGATTAAATGGACACATAGGCGATAATAAAGAAATGAAAAGTAAATTCTATGTGGAAAATAATAACGGTGAAGGCCGAATTTTTCGTATAGATCTAAGCTATTTAAAGGACTATGAAAAAGTTCCAGCCGGAACAGGTAAGTATAATAATGTATATACTTATGAAGGAAAAGAAAAAGGGAATTACACAATTACAGCAACAGAATCAGAGTGGGGAGATTACACCCAAAATAGTGATAAAGATTATATTGAAAAAAATGTGGATGGACTAGGTGGATATACATTAGCAATAAAAAATGTTGGAAAAAATAAGGGTGACTACTCCCATAGCTATATTTCCCAGCAAGGAGGCAACTATATTAGAACTAAAGATACAGATTTTATTCCTAACTTGGTATACTATTTGGAAGATAATGGTACAGCTTCCAATAATCAGATGTATCATGTAGTTATTACGTCCACTTCTGGAGATTATCAATTAGGACGTCCAATCATGAAAGAGGAGATTGTTGATCCCAATAATCTTGACAATGACAAGCTGGTATCTCCTTCTTTCATGCTTGCATCACAATTAGGAAATAGTTCTACAATAAGTTGGGAGGACGCTAAAAATCAATGTAAGAATTATGTAGAAGTAGGCATAAATGGAGAAGTCTACGATGACTGGCGACTTCCTACCGCGGCTGAAATTAATATCATCATTAAATATCAGACAGATGATAAGGTAAATACGAAAGATAACAGAGCCGTAATGGATTATGTATTGAATTATGAAGGCCAAAGCAATCCTGATTATTGGGTTTCACGCTCTAATTACTTCATGCATATACCTGCAAGTGGAGCAGGAACATTAGAAAAAGAAGAATCAAGTGAAGCCGAGCACCGTGTCCGTTGCGTCCGTGATTTTCATGTCGGAGAACCTACAGAATAACCTTTCGAAGTAAAAAAAGAATAAGTTATGATTAAGAAAATAGCATTCTATCTCATAGCAGGCATCGTAACGATGCTTTCTGGCTGTGTCGACCCGGATATGGGAAAGACAGGCGATACCAGCCTGCCCGATGAACTGAGCCTTCGGTTCAGTTTTACGATACCGGGAAATACGGTAGTCAATACCCGCTCTATTGACCCCGACGGAGAGCCTGTTTCATCTATCTGGCTGTTTCTCTTCAATGAAAGCGGTTATTATTTAGGGCATGTACGAGCAAATGAAGTTACATACGAAAAAACAGATACCGATACCGGTACATATGAGGGAGGTACATTCTCTACCCCTTCTATCCCCAGCACGGTGCGCAGCATCCACTTTATAGCCAACTATAATGCGGCAGATGTGGACGACAGTGAATTGCTGAACCGTACAGAAAAAGAAGTAATGACCCGTTTTACCTCTTCATCGGGCCGACTGGTATATTGGGGTCGGAAAGTTTTTAATTCAGAAACCGAGTTGACTTCATATTTTAAAGATAAGTCCACATCGCCGATCATACTTTACCGCAATCAGGCGGCTGTCACTTATCAGAAAGCAGAGAATGTAACGGATGAATTTGAAATTCAAGGTTTTGCCATTTGTAATACATACGCCAAAGGTACGGTCGTTCCTTACAATCATCAGAATGAAAAAAATCCGTTCGATTTCAATTTAACAACAGAGAGCCAAGGACGTGCTGTCCACGATTATGTGACACTCTGCTCTGGTGAAGATCTGATAAAGGCAACCGATCCGGAGGATACGGAAGTACAGAATGAATGGGGACTACGCTATGTTTTCGAGCATGAAAATGCACAGGATGATCCGATGTTCGCCATCTTTAAGATTGACGGCAACTATTACAAGCTGATGATTGTAGATGATCAATCCAATCCGTATAAGATTATCCGCAATCACCGTTATATTTTCAACTTCCATAGTGCTCCCCCAACCACATTGGGATATGCCACCTTTGAGGAAGCAAAAAATGGCGTAGCTGCCAATAACGTATGGGTATCTATAGATAATGAACTGCCGTCCATCGGCGACGGAACTTCTGCGCTGACGATTGAGGGAGAAACAACCCGAATCTATACGGAACGAAAAGATGAGGTCATCAACTTTACCTGCACAGGAGGAATTACGTCCGATCAGGTAACTGCTACTTGGCTTTCCAACGAAGGACTGGCAAGCAGCGACCTGAATTTACAGTATGATCCCGCTACCGGTCAGGGAAGTGTGACTGTTTCCCTGAATGAAATAGCCGATACTCCCCAATATGGTACGTTACAGATAAAGGCAGGAAAGTATCAGCGCACCATACAGATTGTCTATTTGAATAAATTCGACTTTGCACCGGTATGGACTTCCAGTTCAGTGCCGAGACGTTCCGGCGAACCGGTGTCTATTGTATTCAATATACCCGACACCTATCCCGAAGAACTTTTCCCGGTAGAGTGCAAAATTTCGTGCAACCTGTTCGATGCAAACACAAACAACCAGTTGGAAGTGATAGAGGAAAAAACCGCTTTCACCATAGACGGAAAGGAGGTAGTACGAGACTGGGATTACAAATATGTATACAAAGCCGACAAGCCGGGCTTGCATCGTGTGGACTTCAAAACGCTGATGAACAGTTACCCTGATAACCCTGACGATGCTGGAGAGGAGAACGAGGTATTGACCTGGTTCCTGGAAGCTCCGTATTTCAATACGATAGAACGAACTATCAATATGGTGGATTCTACCTATGCTGACCAGAAGATTATTATTTACGAAACGACATTGAATGGTAATCAAGCATCCGGTACTTACGAACGTAAGATTGCTCCCATAAAAGGACAGACTTTCGATTTAAAATTCTATCTGGAAAACGGTACTCCGGCAAATACGAAAATACGTATCTACATGGACAAGGCGGTAGAACCTGGATATCAGGAAGGTAAGTGGCCCGCTAATTTAAGCGAAGCCCGATATGATGCCCCCGATGCAGGCCGATATTTTATCTATACGGTTCCAGATACCGCATTATTGGATAAAAACAACAGATACCTTGTATCCATTCCTTTCCGCACGGTTTCGGCTCAATGTGGAGGTTATGCTCGTATTGCGGCTGCCAATACCGATTACAACAATGCTGACCATTGCTATAAGTCAGCTATTGTTACTCGTGTCAATAATCCGGAAGCGTATAACTTTCACTTACAAGCTAATAATGCTAAAGAGCTTTCATTACCCTACGGTACAGGACAGGAGGTAACGCTAAGTATCACCCCCGATTTGGGAAGCCATACCGTATCTTCCGGTAAAATCCTCATCAAAACCCAAAACCTGGAACCGGCAAACAAGGATGCTGTTGTATGGGACAATGAGCGGGACGGGTACGTATGGACCATTACAGACCTAAGTGCCCAAAAGTATACATTGGACATGCTAACAAAAGACGTCGTAAGTGCTGAAACCGTAACAATCAGCGAAATAAGCGGCAATGTGGCGTTTTATGAAGATGAGATTACGATAAAGAATCAGATTCTTAGCGGAAAGATACAGATTAATAATGGCTATACATTCCAGACGACTTCTCCTTTCATTGCTTTGGAGAAATCGGATGGTACACGTATCGGGGCGTTTACTGTAACTGCAACCATTGACGGAAATACAGGAACTTATCAGTTGACTCTCCGTGGCGAATACGACTTTACCGAGAATGAAGAATTGAAGGTGATTTATTCGCCCATAAATGATACGAATGTCTATGTAGGCCAAACAACCATTACGGAATTGTTGAAATCTCCAACGTTGAATTTACAATTACAGCAATAGCCCGGTAACCTAATACAGACAGATCATCTATCAATCATAACACAAAAATCTCCTGCTTTAGCCTTTGTTTATTGATGGCTAAAAGCAGGAGATTTTTGCTTCGGCAATTTTATTTTAAAACTGCTTTCCTATGGTTGAGAGTGTGCATCCCCCATGGGATCAGTCTTTGTAAATAGCCTTCTTTCCGGCAAGCAACGTATTCTTCATCAACGATACGATGGTCATCGGTCCTACTCCTCCCGGAACCGGAGTGATGTACGAGCATTTAGGAGCAACTTCATCGAATTTCACGTCGCCTGTCAGTTTAAAGCCCGACTTCTTTGTCGCATCGGGTACACGTGTAGTACCTACGTCAATCACTACTGCACCTTCTTTTACCATGTCGGCTTTCACAAAGTTGGGCTGTCCCATGGCTGCAATAATAATATCTGCTTCACGGCATTCTCTTACAAGATCCTTGCTCCGGCTGTGACAAACCGTAACCGTAGCATCGCCCGGATAGGCTTTCTGCATCATCAGCATCGCCATCGGCTTGCCTACGATGTTGCTTCTTCCCAAAATCACACATTTCTTGCCCTGAGTTTCGATGTTATAGCGTCTCAGCAATTCCAAAATTCCATTTGGAGTAGCCGATACATAACAAGGAAGACCAATCGACAATCGCCCTACGTTGATAGGATGGAAACCGTCCACATCCTTGCGGTAGTCTATTGTTTCAATCACTTTCTGCTCGGAGATATGTTTGGGCAGAGGCAACTGTACGATAAATCCGTCAATATCGGGATCGTTATTCAACTCGCGTACTTTTGCCAGCAGCTCTTCTTCAGTTACATCGCTTTCGTAACGGATGAGCGTTGACTTGAAACCACATACTTCACATGCCTTGACTTTTGCGGCAACATACGTTTCACTTCCTCCGTCGTGTCCTACCAACACCGCAGCCAGATGCGGACGCTTGCCTCCACGGGCAACAATATCGGCTACTTCGGCAGCAATTTCTTGCTTGACCTGTTCCGAAACCTCTTTTCCATTAATCAGTGTCATAATACAAACTGCTATATTAGGTTATTCATAGTACTAACAAATTTACGACTTTTCGACGGGGCCTGACAGAGATGGAATCTGTGTTTATATTTTATTAACTTTCATTTGACCGGCAGGTCCGAGTATTTCTTATGCCCCCGTACCTTCGACTGCCACAAGATGCTGAACGAAAATCGTCCGGACACGTTGAAGCAGACGGCATTATCCAAGTTCTCCTGCCGGTCGGCTTTAAACTGCGGACACAGACGGGCATATTCTTTTCTCGCCTGTATCACGGCACGGAAATTTCCCCAGTCGCCTTTCAGCAAAAAGACACATGCTGCCACATAGTCCAGACACGCCCGTATCTTCATAACCGGACGCAATTCTTCGGGAGGAAGGTTTTTATACAGCATCAGCAGGTTATTGCGGAAATTCAGAAAGGTCTTCCGCGGATTCTCTTTCTTCAGCGTAGCTCCTCCTACATGCCAGACTTTGCTTTCGGGCAGGCAGAAGAGTTTGTAACCACGGCTTCGCAAACGCCAGCACAAGTCTATCTCCTCCATGTGGGCAAAGAAACGTCCGTCCAGACCGCCTACTTCACGATATTTATCCAACCGGATAAACAACGCAGCTCCTGTTGCCCAAAAAACAGATATCGGTGTGTCATATTGTCCTTTGTCTTTTTCTACGACCTCGAAGATACGCCCGCGACAGAACGGATAGCCGTAGCGGTCGATAAACCCTCCGGCCGCTCCGGCATATTCAAAACGATCCTTCTGCTTCCAGTCGAGCAGTTTGGGCTGACACGCTGCTACATCCGGATGAAGGTCCATATATTCCACCATCGGAGTCAGCCAGCCGGGAGCAACTTCAACGTCGCTGTTGAGCAATACCGCATATTCGGCATCAACTTGTTCGAAAGCCTTGTTGTAGCCGTCGGCAAAGCCGTAATTCCGATCCAAACGAATCAGACGGACTGCTGGAAACTCCTGCTCCAGCATGCGGCAGGAGTCATCGGAAGACCCGTTGTCTGCTACGCACACTTCTATCCCCTCACCAGCAGAACCAGCCAGCACGGAAGGCAGAAAGCGGCGAAGCATTTCGGCTCCGTTCCAGTTCAAGATGACTACAGAAACCTTGTTCATATCATTGTTCCTTTCAGTGCAGTACCTTCTTCATTGAAGTCGCCCAGACGAATCCGTACCAAATGATTGTCCAGATTGTCGTCGTGATTCAACTCCACACGGATATAGTTTGCCGTAAACCCATGCATTGGCGTTCCGGCTTTGGAATGCTCCATCAGCACGGTGGCCTCCTGTCCGATGTGACGGGCATAGAAAGCCCTTGTCTTTTCGTCCGACAAAGCCAAGAGCCGCTGGCTTCTCTGATGCTTATCTTCGGGAGAAACCACATAATCGATCTTCAGCGCCTGTGTTCCGGGACGTTCCGAATAGCTGAACACATGCAACTGGGTTACATCCAGACTACGTATAAACTCGTAAGCCTGTTCAAAATATTCCGGAGTCTCCCCGCGCGTACCCACAATCACGTCCACGCCGATAAAGGCATCGGGCATCAGCGATTTAATCTTCTGTATCTTGTGTGCAAAGAGTGCCGTATCGTAACGGCGGCGCATCAGCTTCAGCACCTCGTCGCATCCCGACTGCAACGGGATATGGAAATGAGGCATAAAACGACGCGAACGGGATACATATTCTATAATCTCGTCGGTGAGCAGATTGGGCTCGATGGAAGAGATACGGTAGCGCTCAATGCCTTCCACCTCGTCGAGTGCTTTCACCAGATCGAAGAAACTTTCTCCCGTCGTCTTGCCAAAGTCACCGATATTGACGCCCGTCAGCACGATTTCCTTGCCGCCTTCTGCCGCTACCTGCCGCGCCTGTTCTACCAGATCGGCAATCTTTCCATTACGGCTCCGGCCGCGCGCAAACGGAATGGTACAGTAGGAACAGAAATAATCACATCCGTCCTGAACCTTCAGGAAATAGCGCGTACGGTCGCCCTTGGAACACGAAGGCACAAAGGTACGGATATCCTTTGTAGCCGTGGTGATAGCCTCACCATGCTCGTGTTTCTCCAGATTGCCCAAATATTTCATCAGGTCGCCTTTCTGCTCGGCACCCAATACAAGATCTACACCTTCAATGTCTGCCACCTGTCCCGGCTTCAACTGCGCATAGCATCCCGTTACCACAATAAAGGCACCCGGATTTTCTTTTGCCAGACGATGGATGGCCTGCCGGCATTTCTTATCCGCCATTTCGGTCACCGAGCAGGTATTGATGACACAAATGTCCGCCTGCTCGCCCTTACGAGCCGTGCGCACACCCGCCTCCTTCAGTATTTTACCGATAGTGGAAGTTTCTGCAAAATTCAGTTTGCAGCCCAATGTATAATAAACAGCTTTTTTATTCTGAAAAATAGTGGTATCTGTCATACGTTAATATAATGATTCGAATTGCAAAGTTACGCATTATTATCAGAACACAAAGATAACTGCCTCATCTTACACACAAGAAAAGATAAAATCAGGATAAAAAAAGAGTTCCTCCTCTGGAAACTTGCTCGTCCCTTCAGAGAAGAAGGGAAAAAATCGTTTAAATATACGAAAGTTTTGCGTATTTACCTTATCTGGAAACATCTTTTATGAAGAAAACTATTTAAAAACAT
>ENA-UOJA01001927-UOJA01001927.1-human-gut-metagenome-genome-assembly--contig:-C19-NODE-1927-length-15606-cov-6.752106_pt1 | contig 15606 bp, 9 predicted proteins | sample MGYA00242337_ERZ723884 | MGnify/ENA metagenome assembly ERZ723884
GTCAGAAAATCTGCACCGAATCGATGTACAGCTGGTTGCCGGGAAGGCTGTCGAACGGCACCCACAAGAGGATGTCCTGGGTCTCCACGGCCTTGTTGAACTTGATTTCGGTGGTGCCGCTGGCGTCGAACTCGAACTGGGCGACCTGTTCACCCTGGTTCGGGCTGGACTTGGCGTTCACGCGAATGTAGCCCTGGCCGCCGGAAGAACGGATCTTGATGACCATGCGATACGCTTTCTGGGGCTGGCTGAGGTGGAGGTAATAACCGTAACCCTGTTGTCCGTCCGGATTGGACAGGAACTGGCGGTTGTCGATCTCATACGGAGTCGTGTTCTCTGGCATCTTCGGTTCCGGAACCTTCCGCACCTTCTTATCCGAAGTCACCACCTTGTCGACGTCCTTCTTGGCGGAATGGCTCTTCTTCGTGGTTTTCTTCGGCTTGCTGGAATCGGAGCTGCCGTTGTCGGAGCTGTCGGCATCGTTGGAATCGTTGTTTGCATCGCTGGCGGAGCTGCTGCCATTGCCGGAATCGCCATTATCGCCGAAAGGCACGTCGTCAAGGTTCATTTCCGGCCACGGATTGTTGGAATTCGTATTGGTGATGCCGTCATCCGGCTTCTTGGTCAAACCATGAATGGCGAATCCCAATGCGACGGCCACCACAATGAACGCGACCACAATGGCCACGACCTTGGTGGTGAGCTTGCCGAACAATTTGGCATTGGCGACCTCGGCCGGACTGGAGGAAGAGGCTTTAGGGGCAAAGCTCGGCGGCACCGCAACGGGGGCTCCGTTTTCGTTCTGATATGCCGCGTCGATCGCTTCCTGCTCCGCCTTCAACGCGCGTGCGGATTCCTCGCCCGGCTCGATGACCCGTCCGTCAGGTCCGATCACCGGAATGCGACCGGTCTTCTCCAATTGCGAATCGTCCGTATGATAATCGCCCTGCGGCGACGGCGTGGAAACACGGATGGGGAAGGAGAACGGCGAATCCACATCTTCGGAGGATCCGTCGAGGTCCTCTTCGCTGAGTAGTTCGCGGCTGTTGTTCCACAGCGATTTCACGGCACCGCCGGTCGCGGCCATACCCTTGGCCAAGGCTTCCTTGCTGTCGGAGAAATCAGTGTGTGGTTCAGGCGCTTCGAACGTCATTTCCGGAATGCTTCCGGTTTCAGCCAGCGTATCGGGCAAGGCGATGGCATCCTGCTCGAGAATCTGCAGCAGGGGCACGTTCACAATCGAGCATTCCGAATCCGCGGACGGCAACGCAATATCAGGGCCGTTAAGCTTCGCCAGCGGCTCGTAGTCGCCCAGCAACGCCTCCAATTCGGCGATGGTGGCCATCGGAACGGTCGGGAAACCGTCCTTCTCCTTGAGATCCAGACCACGCTTGCAAATCACGCGGAACTCCATCGGCACGTTCGGTGAAATCGCGTCAAGATGGTAGTTCGTGGACAGCGTCGACGGCGTGCGCGTCAGCAGGGAATACAGCAGGGAAGCGACCTGGCGAATCGCAAGCTGCTCCTGGTTTTCCACGGATTGCACGCGCGAAGTATCGGCCAGCATGATGCTTACCGGCGCGTCGGCGATTTCAATGCCGTTGCGGGTCAATCGCACGGTGTCCGTGCTGATCGAGAAATGCGTGAGATTGTCTTTCTGCAACACGTGCAGGGCTTCGACGACCTCACCAAGAATGGAACGGATCGCGGTGAAGCTCAGCGGCTTGCTGGACTGCGTGAGATACTCGCTCAACGACATGCCGGCATCGAGCTGCGTGATCACCAACGCCACCTCGCCCACGTGCTGAAGCTGCAGCACCTGCGTGAAATGGGCGTCGTGGGAAATCGCCAGCATGGAGGCCGTCGCATTGACGTCCTGCAAAGCCTTGCGGTTGTTGACGATAAAAAGCTGGCAATCCCGGGCAAGCACGTGATCGCTTGCCTTCCAAACCTGCAAGCCGGTTTCCTCGCGCAATGGCGAAACCAGCACATAGCGGTTGCTGATGGTATCTCCCAGTTGAGGTTTCATGGTTTCCTTCAACTCTGTAACGATTGTTCTACCTACGCTGTTATTCTTGGTCGCCGTTTTCGGCGGTACTTTGCTCAAGTTTACCGTTGGGGCTGGCCGTTCCGCCAGACTTAGGCTTGTTGCCAAGCCCTGGTATGCGGGCGGCGAGCATGCCCACGACCGAAGTGAGCTCCTCGGCACGCAGCGCCCACAGGCACGCCAGATAGACGATGGCGATGACGATGGTGAGCAGTATCGCGGACAGAACCGCCTGACCCCAGTTCATAGTGCCGTCGTCGGGGCCGATATGCGCTCCGACCAGCCGGTAGACGCCGTTGCGGCACAGCAGGCCAATCACGCAGGCGGCTATCGTGGCCACCAGCGCCTTCGCATAGGCGGTGATGATGCGCTTGTCATCCACATCGCCGTCGAAACGGGAGCGGAGCATGTGCATAAGCAGCGGATACGGCAGGATGAAGCTCACCGAAATCGCCAATCCGATGACGGTGATCCACTGCGTGGGCGGCAGAATGAACGTCGACGCGATGATGACGCCACCCTGGATGGCCATGGTGATCGCCATGAAAATAAACGGATGCTTGCCGTCTTCGAACGCGTAGAACGTGCGTTGGATGACCAAATACGAGCTGGAAAGCGGCAGGCCGATGCCCAAAGCGGCGAGCGGCGCGCTGATGAGCAGCGCCTCACGCACGCTGATGGACGGCAGCAGTGCGAGGATGATCGGCAACGGAAGCACGATGAACGCCGCTGCGAAGAAGCACATGATGAGATTGAGATTACGCAGGGCCGAGCTCAGATCCTTGCGCGCCTCGTCGATATTGCGGTCCGCGATGGCTTTCGATATTTTCGGGAAGATCGCAGTGGCGATGGACACGGCGATCAGCGAATACGGCAGCATGTAGATGGTGTACGCATTCTGATACGAGGCGTTGCCGGCCACGTCCAACTGGCTCATATGCAGCTGTTCCGAAGCCTTGAACGGCGCGCTGGTGGCCACGCGGGTGACGATGATGTTGACGATCTGATCGACGCCGACGATGCCGAGGCTCCACGCGGCGACCGGTCCCATCGAACGCAGTCCGATGCCGTGAACGCCGAATTTCGGACGGTATTTCAGGCCGATTCTCGTCAAAGGAATGAACAGCACCAGCGCCTGGAACGCCACACCAAGCGTCCAAGTGCCGGCGGTCAGCGCGATTTTCGTCGGCGTCCAGAAGTCCAGCGGACGTTCCGTGGCCCTGCCGAACATCGCGATGAACGCGCCGAAACCGATGCAGCTGATGATGTTCGCGCCGACCGAGCTCCACGCATACGTGACGAAATGGTCCTTCGCCGCGAGAATCTGCCCGATCACCGTATACAGGCCGTAGAAGAAGATCTGGGGCATGCACCACAAGGTGAAGGAGGTGGCGAGGGCCATGGTTTCGGCGCTGCCGTTGACATACAGTTTGGTCAACAACGGCGTGGCAACGGCCATGAGCAGCGTCACACCCAACAACAAGGTGATGGCAAGGGTGATGAGCTTGTTGAGCTTGGTTTCGGCGTCCTTCGATTTCAGCGTGCGCACGATCTGCGGCACAAGCACCGCGTTGAAGATGCCGCCGGAAACCAGTGTGTAGATGACCTGCGGAATCATCGAACCGGCCTGGTAGGCGTTGGCGGCATAGCCGGTGGTGCCCAAGGCCCAGGCAAGCAGGATGGTGCGGATTTGGCCGGTCACGCGCGAAGCGGCGGTACCGGAGGCCATGATCAGTGAGTTACGGCCAACGGAAGAACTCATTCGTCGGGATCCTTCTTACGGTTGAATTGACGCCACAGTCCCACAGCGCCCAAGAGCACGGCGAAGCCGATGATGACGAAACCGCTCTTGTCGCTGATCTGCAGCGCGCTGGTGATGTGGGTGACCTGCGTGGCTCCAAACGCTGCACCATTCCTGTCGAACAGGCTGATGGTGGCGTTGGCGGTGCCGGACGTGGACACACGGATGGTGAACGCCACCTGTGCCTCGCCGTGGGGCGGCACCTGCACGGTGTCGAATCGGGACGTGACGATCTGCATGGAATCGGTCAGCGACGAGACCTTCACCTTTACCGGGTACGGGTGGCTGTTGCTGATGGTCACCGGCATTTTCGCGGTTTCGCTGACCACGTTCACGCTTTCCGTCGGCGTGATCGCCACACCGTTGATCAGCAGGGCCGCGAGCTGGTTCGCGCCTTCCGCCATCGTGCTTCTGGAAGGGCTTTCGCCGCCCAACGCGTGCAGGGCCATGATGGTGTGGGCGTTCGTCAGCTGCCTGCTCCAGGTGTTGACGTCGGATTCGTCTTTTCCGTTCGGCTTGACGAGGATCGACGTATTGAAACGTTTGATGTTGCTCGATGAGTTCGCCAGCGCGCTCAGAGTCTGCTGGACGTCGCTGCGCATGCTATCGGTAAGGCCGTCCGTTTGGGGAAGATCGGTTGACATGCTGGCCGCATCTTCGGAGATGTCGGCATCCTTCAACGTGGCGAGATCGGTGAGGTTCAGCCACGGCGACTGCTCGATGTCGCTCATCAGCGCGTCCACAACACTGGGGTCGGAATCCTCGTTCAGACAGACCAGCAGGTTGCGTTCCGCATAAGGCTGTTCCATCTGGTAGAACGCGCTTTGCGCGACGAATCGCGCCAATCTGCCGGCCGTGGTTCCCTCGCTGTCGGCGTTGGCATCGTCACTGGTCGCCTTGCCTTGGGCCAGGCCGGAAAGCACATTCTGCGCGGAAAGCACGGTGACGTCCCCGGCGTCGGTGGAGACCACCGTCTTGCCGGTACGTACGGTAGCCGCATCGTCCTCTTCGAAGTCATGCGTGGCGATGACGGTGCCGTACCCCTGCTGGCGGGCCTTCGTCAACGCTTGTAGGGTCCAATTGCCGTTGCCCTGCCACGCGTATGCGGTGATGTCCGCGTTGCTGTCACCCAATGCCGATTGATAGGTTTTCCGGGCTTTGGCTGCGGACCATTGACGGTCGTTGATACCGGCTGCGCTGTAGGCCGGAGCGTTGTTCATGGCGCTGTAGGCGGTTATGTCGAACAATGCGGGCTGGGTGATGCCGTCGACCCGCGTTGGCATCGCCATCGCCTGCAGGTAGGTCGGATCTCCTACGACCTGCAGCATGTCGTGCTTGGCGAAGGTCTGCTGCAACGATTTGAGCCGTGCGTCGTCATCCTTGCTGGGCATGGCGATTTTCGCCAGTTTCGAGGAGGAAATACCCCCTTCATCGACCAGCTGTCCAAGCAGCTTGCTGTCGGTGGTCCACCCGTTGGCGGCCAGCGGCTGGGCGACGGTGATGTGCAGCGCCGGCGTGCTGGGCGTGTGGAGTCCCGCGCCGGTGCGCGTCACGAACGTATGCGATTGAGCAAGGGGGGTTCCGTTGGCGGAATAGCTCAGCAGCACCGGCTTCGGCCCCCAAGAGTTGATGGCCGCGAGCGATTCCTGATGGGCGTCCGCGTCGATGCTCACGTTGGCGCTGGCTCCCGGCTGCAACGCGGGCACATCGGCCTGTCCCACGGATTGCGGGGTGGGGATTCGCCCGTTGCCTTCAGACCAATCCTGGATGTCGTTGCGCGAAACGAACGTGTAGAAGGCGTTCATGGCCAGCGTCAGCGTTCCCGCGGGAATCTCCTGTCCGGTCGTGTTGGTCACCGTGGCGTTCAGATGGTATCCGGAGGTGTCCGTCAATACGGCCGTGGAAGAGTTGATGGACAACATACCGTCCGTCGACTCCGCCGATGTGGTCGATTCCATGGCCCTTGCCGATGGCGTGGGTGCGTATAACAACATCAACGCCATGGTCAATACCATGGCGAGAATGGATGATAACGCGCGAAGGCCACGCGAAACGTGCCGTTGTGCGGATTGATTCACTATTACGCCTGTCTGTTGAGTTTCCTTGCGTACAACCATGCTATCTTCCGTTCGTTCGGATAGCTCAGCACATCGTCCAAATCAGCAAAATCCACCCAAATGGCGTCTTCGGCCTCATGGTCGGGATCGCCTTCGACGGTCAGCTCGCCGCCGATCTGCCGCAACGCGAAGTGGTGCACCAGCTTGTGCACGCGTTGGCTGGTACCGGTGAACCAATAGTCGATGGTGGCGATGGAATCGACCACCTCGCCCAGAATGCCGGTTTCCTCATGCACTTCGCGCACGGCCGTCTGCTGCGGCGTTTCGCCTTTTTCGATATGTCCCTTCGGCAGGCACCATTCCAAATGCCCGCTGCGTGAATGACGTGCGATGATCGCCACGCGACCCTTGTCGTCGAACACCAGCCCGCCCGCCGAATACTCGCGCACCACCGGCAGCTCCTGCGCGTCAAGCGATGCGAACGTGGTCGGACCATCCGCGGTGCGCCGGCGCGGCATCATCGCCGGCGTAGGCGCGCTCGGCGTGATAATCGTGCGCTGCTGCAATTGCTGTAGTTGTTGCAGCTGCTGCAGCGAAACCGACTGCGATGTGTACAGCAGTTCGTCCGGTTCCAGCGGATTTTGGGCATGGTCGTCCGCAGCATGGGCAAGCATGCGTGCAAGGTCTGCGGGCGTAATCATGATTCCAACCATACTCAATTCTGTGTGCAGGTGGGGTAACGGTATGCTGGTAAACGGAAAACTTGTGGTGCTGAAAGGTATGGCGTGAACTTCGAAGTGTGGCCAGAGGCCATTGAATTAGGACGTATGTTTGCTGCGGAAGGCTACGAACTGGCACTGGTCGGGGGTCCTGTCCGCGACCTGCTGCTGCATCGCAAATCGCATGATTTGGATTTCTGCACATCGGCGCGTCCCGAGCAGTTTGAGCATATTCTGCGCCGTTTTGGGCATGATGGCTTCTGGGATATGGGCCGCAAATTCGGCACGCTCGGCGCGATGCGCAGGCGTGAGGACGGCACCGAGGTGAAAGTGGAGGTGACCACCTACCGTTCCGACACGTACGACCCCGACTCGCGCAAGCCGGAAGTCAATTACGGCGACACGCTGGAAGGCGATCTTTCCCGCCGCGATTTCACCGTCAACGCGATGGCGTTGCGTGTTCCGGAACTCGAATTCGTCGATCCGTTCGGCGGTGCGAACGATTTGGCCAAAGGCGTGCTGCGTACCCCCGTCGATCCGCGGCAGTCGTTCGACGACGATCCGTTGCGCATGATGCGCGCCGTGCGTTTCGTGGCGCAGCTCGGCTTCCGCATCGAGCCGGAAACCGCCGAAGCGCTGTCCGACATGGTCGATCGCATCGAAATCGTCTCCGCCGAACGTGTGCGCGACGAACTGGTCAAGCTGCTGCTGTCCGATCGCCCGCGCGCCGGCATCGAAGCGTTGGTCGATTCCGGTCTTGCCGACATCGTGCTGCCGGAAATTCCCGCGCTGCAGCTGGAAATCGACGAGCACCATCGCCATAAGGACGTGTTCGAACACACCATGATCGTCATCGAACGCGCCGTCGCCCTCGAAACCGGTTCCGACGGTCCGGTGCCGGCCCCGGACCTGACGCTGCGTCTGGCGGCTCTGCTGCACGACATCGGCAAGCCGAAGACCCGTCGTTTCGAAGCGGGCGGCAAGGTGAGCTTCCACCGTCATGACGCCGTCGGCGCGAAGATGACGCGCAAGCGTTTGAAGGCACTGCATTTCGACCACCACATGGTCGAGGACGTCAGCGAGCTGGTCAACCTGCATCTGCGCTTCCACGGCTACGTGGAGGAGCCGTGGACGGATTCCGCGGTCCGCCGCTACGTCAAGGACGCTGGCCCGCTGTACGAGCGTCTGAACCGCCTTACGCGCGCCGACACGACCACACAGAACAAGCGCAAGGCCATGATGTTCTCGGCGGCCATGGACGAGATGGAACAGCGTGTACGCGACCTGAAAGAAAAGGAAGACTTCGACGCGATCCGTCCTGACCTCAACGGCGACGAGATCATGCAGCTGCTAAGCATCGAACCAGGCCCGATGGTCGGCAAGGCGTACAAGCACATGCTGGAATACCGCCTCGATAACGGTCCGGTGGAGCGTGACGTGGCCGTTGCCGAGCTGGAACGCTGGTACAAGGAGCAGGGCGAATAGCGATTGACATGCGGTGGTTTCGCCGCATGCATGGAACAGTGTGCTTGGAACAGCTCGAATACGAAAACCCGCGTTCCCGATTGGGGGAGCGCGGGTTTTTCATATTGCCTATATCGATTTCGATTGGCGGTCAGCTTTGCGGATTCACCGCATCATGCTCGGGCGCCTTGGGCAGGTCGGTCATCTTGTCCACCGCGACGCAGCCCTGGATGCCGGTGATCGCCTTGCCTGCGGCGGGAACCTTCTTCGTATCCTGCAGATTGTCGAACGTGGCGCCCACGATGACGTCGATCAGCTGGTCCTGACGGTCGTCCATAACCAGCATGGCATCGGTGAAATTGCTTGCCACGGTGTACGCCTGATTCACGCCGTTCTTGCCGAAGACGATCATCGTGCGATCCACCTTCTTGGTGTAGTTGCCCGGCGTCTGGGGGTTGAACTCGCGGTTCTGCAACGCGTCGCTCACCGCCTTGGCGAAGCCGGAGAACTTCGTGCCGTTGAGCACACGCAGCGTGATGTTGCGATTCTCCACATACTTGGCCTTGTTGCCGTCGGCTTCCTTGATGGGGCACGGTGCCTGCTGGCCGTAGTTCGGCTGTACGGCGGCCGACTTGACGTTGCCCAGGCCTCCGACATGGAAAAAGAACAGCAGGGACACCACCATGGCGACCACCATGACGGCTCCGACGATGCTGAACACCGTCTTCTGACGGCGGCGAATGTACTCTTTGCGCGCGGCGCGCTCGTCGTTAGCCTGGGTCATTTACGAATTCCTTTTGAACAAACCAATTGCCATCAACTTTACTGTCATGCGGTGATATGTGTCATGCGGTGATATGCACAATCGGTCGGGCTGGGGCGTTCGTGGCGATGATGCGATCGACGCAACGGCTGTCCTGCCATGCCCGCTGCACGGCGTCCGCCGCATCCTCCGTCGGCACGAACGCGATGACGGACGGGCCGGAACCGGAGACGAACGCCTGGCTGGCTCCCGCACGCAAGGCTTCCTCGATCGCCTGTCCGCTACGCGGATGCAGGGAGACCGCCGCCTTCTGCAGGTGGTTCTCATCGCCATCGCCGGCACCGATCTGATCGAATGTGGCATACACTTCCGGCGTGCGCAGTTCCGCACGGTATGCGCCGACCAGCAGATGGCCGGTAAACCCACGTTCCGTAAGATCGCGTACGATATCGCCATCGTCATCAAGCTGTTCGATGCGTTCGCCGAAACCGGTGCCGCGCGCGTAACCGCCGGTCAGACAGAACGGCATGTCCGCGCCCAGCGTGGCCGCGACTTCCTGCAGGCGTTCGATCGGCCAATCGAGATCCCACAACGTGTTCAATGCCAGAATCGTCGCCGCCGCATCGGCGGAACCGCCGGCCATGCCCGCGCCGACGGGGATGCGCTTGTCGATGTTCAACGCCACGTCCGGCTCATGGCTGCTCGCTTCGGCCATGGCGAACAATGCCAGCACGGCGTGGTTGCGGCGCATATCGCTGCCGGAAGAGGCCAGGTCGCCCAGATACGCGCCCTCGAGATTCAGCGAGAAGCCGCTTCCCGGCGCTTTGCGCGTGGCGGTGACGGTGTCGTATACGCCGACCGCGCAATAGATGGTGTCGAGTTCATGACGGCCGCCCCATTCGGCATGCGACGGGCCCACATGCAGGGTCAGATTCGTTTTCGCCGGGCAGTCCACGCTCACGGCGTTGATGGTGGCCGTTCCGATGGCGGGCGAATCAATGGTGCTCATGACGCGAACACCTCATCCAACGCGCGTGCCAACGCCACGAATTCGTCGATGGTGAGCGTCTCGCCACGACGGGTCGGGTCGATGCCGGCCTTCTCGAACGCTTCGGACGGCACGATTTTCTTCAATGCGGCGTGCAGGGTCTTGCGGCGCTGCCCGAAAGCCGCGTCGATCAAACGGAACACGGTTTCGCGATCCACCACGGAACCGTCCGCATTGTCCGCGGCGGGGGTGTGACCGCCCGGGTAGCGCTTGAACAGCACCAGCGCGGAATCGACGTTCGGGGCCGGCCAGAACACGTTGCGGCCGATGACGCCCACGCGTTCCGCGGTGCCGTACCATGCGAGCTTCACGCTCGGCGTGCCGTAGATCTTCGAACCGGGCTTCTCGCTCAAACGGTCCGCCACTTCCTTCTGCACCATCACCAGGAAGGTGCCCAGATTGTCGAAACGTTCCAACAGGGTGAGCAGAATCGGCGTGGCCACGTTGTACGGCAGATTGGCCACCAGCGTGAAGGAATCGTCATCCTTGAAATCGGGCAGATTCTCCGGATTGACGGTAAGTGCGTCGCGGTTGACCACACGGAAGCGGTCCACGGCGTCCGGCATGAATTCGGCGATGGTTTTCGGCAGGCGTTCGGCGACCGGCGGGTCGATTTCCACAGCCGTCATCGTGGCGCCGGTTTCCAGAATCGCCAGCGTCAGCGAACCCAGTCCGGGACCGACTTCCAGCACATGGTCGTCGGCGGTCACGCCGGCCTCGCGCACGATGCGACGCACGGTTCCCGGATCAATCACGAAATTCTGCCCGAATTTCTTCGTCGGGCTGATACCCGCGTCGGCGGCGATGCGTCGGATGTCGGCCGCCCCCAGCAAATGGCCCTGCGTATGCTCGTTCACGTTTTCCGTCATTCCCTCTTCTGTCATTCCCTCATTATCCGTTCATGCCGGTACGAAAATCGTTGGCGATTAGCCGGATCAGTACCATCCGGTCTGTTCGGAGTGCTGCCACGCCGCGGACGGGCTGCCGTACCGCTGTGCGATGTAGCTCAGACCCCAGTCGATCTGCACGGCGGCATCGTCCTTCCAATTCGCGCCGAACGTGGCCATTTTGCTGCCCGGCAACGCTTGTGGAATACCGTATGCGCCCGAATACACGTTTTCCGCGCTCCAGCTCCATCCGGATTCGCGATTCCAGAGTTTGACCAGATCCGTCCAGTTCTGGCCGGTCCAGCCGCGCTGCGCCGCCGCGCCGGAAGCGTAGGCCTGTGCCTGTGCCGCGGAAGGATGGTACAAGCGGCAGCCTGCGGAAGGATTGCTCGGCTGCGGCGTGGGCTGCGGTTTGGGCTGGGGTGCGGGAGTCGGCTGCGGTGCAGGGGTTGGTGTGGGGGTCGGTGCCGGATCGTCCTTCTTGGTGTTGTTGGAATTGTTATTCGAGTTGTTGTTCGAATTGTTCTTATCCGAGGAATCCGACTTGTTCGAATCGGTTTTGTCGGAATCGGACTTGTTCGAATCGGACTTATTGTCGTTTTTATTCGAGTCGTTCTTACCCGAATCGTTCTTGCCGTCGTCCGTCTTGCCGGAATCGCCGTTATCGCCGTTGCCGTTGCCGCTGTTGTCGGATTTGTCGGACTTGTCGGTATCGTCCGTAGTTTTTTCCGGTCCGACCGCAATGACTTTGTCGATGGCGATTTTCGTGGTCTTCTCTTCGGTCAGCGTCTCGCTTTCCTTCACGCCATCCACGTAGGTGACGGCGTACGTCTGCTGGATTTCGCCGTTTTCGCCTTCCTGCCGTATCGTGACTTCGCCCGGCTGCAGGTTCGGGTCGATGATGGTCTGCGTGCCGAACGGCACTTCCTTCGTACGTGTTTCCTCGCCGTGGGTCACGCGGCGGACGCGCAGAATGGTCTTTTTGCCGTCCTTTTCGACGCTGACGCGATCCTCCTTGCCCAACGTGATGCCTTTGGCGTCAAGAATGGAGGCAGCGGGCAGCTTGCCGTTCGGCGCCACCGAGCTTTTCCCGTCCGCGATGACGGTGACGGGCCCCTTCTGGTTGATGATGAGACCGCCGGTGAGCTTGTTGTAGACGTTGCTGATATTGACGGTGATTTTCGCCGCTTCGGTTTCGTTTTGGTTGAAGAAGTCCAGCAACTGCTCGGCGCTGGACGCGACCGTCCAGAACGGCACTTCCTGGCCGTCGATGGTGATGGTGGTCTGGTATGCGCTCTGCACGTTCACCACATCATGGTTCTTCAGCATGCTGGTCGGGCTGGTCGATTCCACCAGGTCGTGCGTTTTGACTTTCACGCCCTGCTCCTGCAGCAGACGGTCCACGCTCATCGCATATGTGGTCACCGTGGTGGTCTCCCCATTGACGGTCAATGCCACGGATTTGCGCGCGCCCACACCAAACGCCAACGCCGAAGTCAAAGTCAATGAGGCCACGCATGCCATGACGCGGACACGACGAAGCGTCACGAATCTCCGAGGGGTCCACCTTCTCGTCATTTATCCTCTTTTCAGCGCTGCCTACAACGCCGTTATTGTAACGGCTCAGCTGGAACGGTCGCCGTGCTTTCCGATGGTTTTATCCATACCGCCACATTTTTGAAAGCAGGTGCGAAAAGCGAAAAATAAAAAGGGGGCAGGAGAGAAGGGGATGTCCTGCCCCCGGTCGGACGAGATAGGTTGGGGGACGTCTCGTCCGCTTTGCCAGAAGTCTCAAGTTGGGGGAAGACTTCTGGAGCACTTACCCATGGTAAGAGGTCCAAGCCCGTCATACGGGTTCGAGCCTCCTGTCGGGATCGAACCGACGACCTGCCGCTTACAAGGCGGCCGCTCTGGCCATCTGAGCTAAGGAGGCATGTCCTCTTTTGCTATGAAAACAACAGAGGAACGATGAATAGCATAACCAGCGCTTCCACCGCAGTCAACTTAGTATTGCGGGTTGAGACACGCCGGCTGCCCGTAAGGGGTTATTCGCCCGTGGTGACGGAAATCGGCCCCTTCTTGGCTCCGATGGACGGCATCTTGCCGGCAACGCCGACTTCGCTGTCCTTCAGGCCGATCGATTCCAACAGACCGTCCTTAACCGTCGTCTGGGCGGTGGTCAGCTGGTCCATATCCCAATACTTGCCGTTGATGATCACGGTCGGCGTGGTCATGCTGCCCTTGTAGCTGCCGGACTGATGCCACAGTTCGGAACGCTTCGGCGTGTAAGTGTCGATCGCATCAAGCCATTCCTGATAATCGCGGCCAAACGCCTTGTCCGCAACATCCTTGGAAACACCCGCGGCGATCATCTGCTCCTTGATCTTGGCGTCGCTCACCGACTTGTATGCGGAGCCTTCCTCCGGCTGGAAATCTTCGGCGTAGACCTTCTCCAGGAAGGAGATCAGATGGTTCGGGTCGCTGTCATGCTCGGCCAGGTAGATGGCCGCGTTCGCCGCGCGACTGGAATACTCGTCGGTGGACCAACGGTCCATGAACGCCATGAAATGCAGGTCCAGATTGATCTGGCCGGCATCGACCATCTTCTGCAGGTCGGCGTCCAACTGGCGGTGCAGGTTGCCGCAGCCCGGGCACAGGAAATCCATGTAGAGCTCGACGGTCGGCGCGCCCTCCACAGCCTTGCCGTAGCCGTTCTTGGAAATCAGCAGGCCGCCCTTCTTATCGACGAGCTTCGGAGTGTTCTTCACTTTCTGCAATGCCGTGTACGCTTCCTGCACGGTTTCGGTGGAAGCCTTCGTTTCGGCCTTCTTATGCATGTTGTGGTACACGGTGAACGCGCCGATCGCCACCAGAATCACCAGCACCGCCACCACGATGCCGCCGATGATCGTCTGCTGCTTGCGTTCCTTTTCCATCTGCTCGGCGCGCGCCTTCATCGCCGCGGCCTCGGCGGCCCTACGCTCGGCGCGGCTGGTACGCTTCTGCGCATCCTTGCTGTTCTGGGCCATCGATATTCCTTTCGACCTCACGTTGTTATGCTGGGCACCATACTAGCGATGCCTTGCTATCGATTCGCCGGGAATTCCGTATTGCCTTGCGATTGCGTCGGCAGCTCGCTCAAGTGGCGCAGATACGGCTGTTTACGCAGTGCGCCGCCGCCCAATCGCAGTACGATCGCGCCCGGAGCGGCCACGGCCACAAGCCAGCCGATCGCGCAGAACGCAGCCTGCGCCAGCCCGCTTTCGGAAAGCGGACCGCCAAGCAGCGTCGGCATCGGAATCGTCAATCCAAATATCCACGTATCCATCACGGCATACGGAAGCTGCAGCACGACCGTGGTGAGCGACAAACCCAGCGCGGCCACGGCCAACATGATCAGCGTCCGCACGATGGCGACGCCGAAGCCCTTCACGATGTGCCAGGGCAGTCCCGCCAATCGCAGCAGCCAGTCGGAACTTTTCTTCTCGCCGCCACGTTTGCCTTCGCGCTCGAGCTGCGCCTCCGTGTTGAATCCGATGGTGGCCAGCGCACAGGCGAACAGCAACGCGGCTGCCATCGCCGTCCACAGTGAGAACAGTCCGCAGACGGCCACGGGAATCGCCATCAGCGCGCAGGGGAGCATGCCCCGGCCCAACATCGCGCCACGCTTCACATCGGCGGGATTGGGTGCTTCCGCAACGTTCGGCCCATCCATACCGGGTACCGGCGGGAATGACATTGCGGGCGATTGCTGCGCCGCGGCCACCGTGGCCTGCGGTATGACGGACGGTGGCTGCCGCATGGCGATGCGTTGCAACGCGGGTTTGATGGTCGGGTCGACTTGCGTCGGCGCTTCCGCTGGATTCCATGCGTTCTGGGCCGGCAGCATTTGTGTTGACGGCATGGATTGCGGCATTACCTGCGTGCCTGTCGGCATCGCCCGCGTGCCTTGCGATTGCGGCATCGTGCGCGTGCTGTCCACGTTGGGAAGTGCGTCGGAAAGCACGCTGGTCTCGGCATCGTCAACAGGTGCGATCACCTGCGTTGCGCTCGCGTCGGATTGGCTGGTCGCTTGTTTCCCGATTACTTGAGTTGCGCTCACATCGGGCTGCCCGATCGCCTGCGTTGCTTCGCTGAGCCTTGGCATCGTGCGCGTGCCGATGGCGTTTTCGCCGGTTATATCGTCCTGCAATCGCCACAACGTGCGCGGATTGTCGGGCGATTCAACAAAAGGGGGCATCGCCTCCGTATCGCCATCCGCTGCGCCACCATTGTCGGCCGCAACCCACGCCTGCGGATTCAACGCATCCACGGCAATCGCCTGCAACAAATCCTCCGGTGAGCAACGTTTCGTACGATCAGGGTTGAGCGCCGCACGGAACGCGGCCATCGTGCCCGCGGGCAGTCCCGCAAAATCGGCGCTGCCGGCCGCGGCACGCTCCAACACGGTCATCATCGGCTTCGTGCCGAACACCGGTTTGCCCGTCGCAGCGAACGCAAGCACGCTTGCCACCGACCACCAATCGGTCATTTCATCCGATTCCGCGCCATCAATGATTTCCGGCGCGATGAACCCCGGCGTGCCCATCACCAGACCGGTACGCGTCACATGGCTTTCGCCTTCGCCCATAGCGATGCCGAAATCCACCAATACCGGGCCGGTGCTCGACACCATCACATTCGTCGGCTTGATATCGCGGTGCACGATGCCGGACGCATGCACGGCACGCACCGCCTCAATCAGCTTGCGTGCCAGCCGTTCCAAATCGTCGCCCACATATCGGCCATTGACGCGCACATCCTCACGCAGATTCTTGCCT
>ENA-UOJA01001935-UOJA01001935.1-human-gut-metagenome-genome-assembly--contig:-C19-NODE-1935-length-15570-cov-5.691653_pt1 | contig 15570 bp, 10 predicted proteins | sample MGYA00242337_ERZ723884 | MGnify/ENA metagenome assembly ERZ723884
ATGTACCTGCAGATCGTGATTATATTGCTTCTGGTGCTGGCACTGATGTCACCATACATCCGAAAGGGTGGAACCGGAAGCGGAAATGTTGTCTATGTGTTGGATACCAGCGGCAGCATGCAGCATGAGAACGCAGACGGAGAGACCAGACTTGCACAGGCAGTTGCAGAAATCAAAAGTGACATTGCCTCATCCGATAATGGTAAGTTTTCTATCATCACAAATGATGGAACCGGAAGTAATCTTCTTGCGGTTGCCTCATCGGATAAGAAAAGCCTGTATCGGTTACTCGACCAGACGAAAGCCACAGATACCGCAGGTGATTTGAAGGATGCAGTATCAGCAGTACAGACGCTTGTGACGGATGCCGAGGGAAAAAAGAAAAATGATGTCATCGTCATGACGGATGGGGTCGGCGCAGCAGATACAAAAGAATTAACCTCTCTTTTTTCCGCACAGATCCGTGTGATGGGAGAGGTGACTTCGAATGTTTCGAATGATTTTCTGTCTTATGCAAAAAGTGAAAAAGGGTACGATATTGCGGCCGGTTTTACGAACTACAGTGACAGCAAAGCTACGCTTGAAGTAAGCCTGTACGAAAAAAAGAATGTGATTTCTGTCCGGCAGATCTCCATTGATGCGGGAGAGTCCTATACCTGTCTGTTTGAGGATGTGGACTGGAATGGAAAACCACTGCATACAGAAGCTGCCAATATTGCTTTTGAGGGAAGCAATGCAAAAGACTCCCTCAAAGCGGACAACGAGTGTTATGCCATTGCGGAATCTGCCAATGCTGTCTCCGCAGTACTTGTGGGCAAGGGAAATACGTACATTGAGAAAGCATACCAGGCGGTGACTTCACAGACACTTCCGAAATCAGAAAAGGAAAGTGATCTGGATGTCAAAAAAGATCCTGTCTGCATTTATGATGCAGATACTTCCGCCAAGCAGAATCCGGCAGTCAACCGGCTGGTATTTGCGGATGGACAGGCAACCGGTACCAAAAAGAAAGTTAGTCTTACGGTAAGTGATACGGAGCTGACTTGCGGAATCAGTGAATTTGCGATTGGAGTCAATGAAACTTATACCTATGATGTTCCATCCTGGGGAACCGGATTTTTATGGGCAGGTGATGCCTGTGCCGGTTACTATGGACAAAAGGACGGTGTCCGTGTTGTCGTTGTTGGATTTGATATCCGTGAATCGGATTTTGCTTTAGCAGCAGAATTTCCGGTGTTTATGTCAAACACATTGAGTTATCTTTCGGACAGTTCGCTTCTGGCGCAAAGTCAGTATGAAGCGGGAGAAAAAGTTCAGTTTCATCCGCAGGCAGATTTTGATGTAAGCACACTTGCGACAGACACCACGTATGCCGGCCTGTATACGGTAAAAGCAGACAAAAAAGAAGAATCTTATGTAGTGCATTTTGCGACGGATACACAGTCTGACGGAAGAATAACGGCAGAGGATGCCGGGGTAAAAAGCGCGTCACAGAAAATAATTGTAAAAAAACAATTGCGCAATGTCATTCTGGTGTTGATCATAATTCTTCTCGTTCTTGAGTGGATTGTCTATGTACGCCAGATGCGCTATCGTGGAAAATTTTATCTGATTGTGCGTATTATGACGGCGTTGTTTGTGGTATTGGCACTGTTTGGATTTTCCGTAAATAAACGAAATGCGGAGAATACGACCATTTTTCTGGTAGATCTGTCAAAAAGTAATGCACAGAATGCAGAGGCGATGGATGCCGATTTAAAGAAAATGATCGCAAAGATGCCAAAAGACAATCAGTATGGAATTGTGGCATTCGGTAAAAATTCGCTGGTGGAACAGTTCGTTTCCGAGGAGAAGAATTTTTCCGGCATGATGTCTGCGGTGGATGAGACGGCAACCAATCTCGAGGACGCAGTTTCCAGAGGTCTTTCGATGATACCGGAGAATGCAGCCGGCCGCCTGGTAATCCTTACCGACGGAAAGGAAACAAAAGGAAATATCGAAAGCACAGCTTCTGCGCTGGTATCCAAAAAGGTGGAGCTTTTGTCCATATTGTATGATGTTTCCGTGGGGAAAGATACGTATATTGAAAATGTGCAGATGCCGGGATATCTGTATGCCGGGGATTCTTATTCCATGACGGTCAATGTGCAAAGCAATTATGATATAGATGCCAGACTTCAGGTGCTCCGCGGTTCCATGATGGAATCGGAAACGAAAGTTCATCTCAACAAGGGAGCCAATTCGTTTGTGTTAAAACAGAAAGTCTCCGGCGAGAGCGCGGAAAGTTTTACGGTGCGGGTTGTGGCAAAAGGCGATACCTGCAAAGAGAACAATGACTATTATGCTTATGCGGCAATTCACAGCGTGCCAAAGATACTGGTCGTATCCGGTATGGATGAGGACAGTAGCAATTATGAGAAACTGTTGCGTGCGGCAGGATGTAATTTCCAGACAGTATCTGCAATCAATGCACCGGAATCGTTAAACGATATGCTTGCGTACAAAAGCATTGTATTGGACAATGTATTCCGCACGGATCTTCCGCAGAAGTTTTTGGATAATCTGGACACGTATGTAAAAGATTATGGTTGTGGTCTGATCTGTTGTGGCGGAGAAGAAAGTTTTGCGTTGGGCGGTTACCGGGATACGGAACTGGAAACACTCCTTCCGGTAGATATGGAACCGCGGGGCACCAATGAATCTCCGAGCATGGCAATGGTCATGGTCATCGATCATTCCGGAAGTATGTCCGAGATCGTGGATGACGGGGAGACGAATCTGGATCTTGCGGTAGCGGCAGCTGAAAACGCGGTAACAGAACTTCGGAATAAGGACTATGTGGGCGTGGTAGCGTTTGATGACACTTATTCATGGGTTGTTCCGATTACCAAAGCAGAAGACAAAGACGGAATTAAAGAAAAGATTGAAACGATTCCGGAAGGTGGCGGAACAACAATCAAACCGGCGGTCAAAGCAGCAGTGGAAGCAGTGAAAGATTGTGATGCAGAAATCAAGCATGTTGTTCTTCTGACGGATGGTCAGGGAGAAACTACAAATTTTATGGATGTCATGGGACCATGCAAGCAGTCGGGAATTACGTTATCTACGGTAGCTGTGGGCGCAGACTCGGACACTTCTTTATTGGAAAAACTCGCAGAGGGTTGTGGCGGAAGATATTATTATTCGGATATTTCCACCGACATTCCAAAAATTTTTGCAAGAGAAGTATTCTTAAGCGGAGAGACGTATCTGCAGAATGGCACATTTACACTTTCCGTAAACAGCAGCAATGCTGTCACAAGAGGTCTTTTTGCAGATGGATGGCCACAGATCAGCGGATATGTCAGCGCTACACCAAAGAGCAATGCGAATGTCCTGCTTGCTTCCGATAAAGATGATCCGGTTCTTTCTGTTATGCAGTATGGTCTGGGCCATACGGTTGCATGGAATACCGATGTCACAAACAAATGGACGAAAGCATATGCGGGGGCTGAGGATTATGTGCAGCTGTGGAAGCGCATTGTGGATTACAGTGTGGGAAATACATCAGAGGGAGATACCATAGATGTATCGACTGCAAACGGCACAACAACCGTGACCTATCACGCCAGTGAATATAACGAGAAAACCAAAGTGGAGGCGGTATATACCGATCCGGATGGCAAGACGCAGACTGCAAAGCTGCAGGGCAGTGCACCGGGCGTGTACGAGGCAAAAATCGATACGGACATGACAGGAATTTACAACCTGAGTGTGCGTCGTATGAACAAAGATACGGTTGAAAACGCATTGACAGCGGCGGCGGTCGTGCAATATTCCGATGAATATAAGTTTGCACTGACCAATGAAAAATTTAAAGCATTTGTAAAGAAATATGGAAAAACCATTACAGCAAATGATTCGCTGTGGAAGAAACTGAAAGCTTCCGCAAAGGCGAAATATGATCTGACCCGGTGGCTTTTGATCCTTGCCATTTTGTGGTTTGTACTGGATGTGGCATTCCGCCGCTTCTCGTTCATACCGACAGATACGAAGTTGTATGCGTTTATAAAAAAGCACTGGACGCAGAAAAAGAACAGGGCTATACTTTCTACGAAGACAAAGGATGTGCCAAAAACCGAACAGCCATCCGAAGAAGAGATACCGCAACAGAAAAAGGAAAAGCCAAAGAAAGCGCCGAAGGAGAAGAAAAAGAAACCCAAAGAACAACAGTTGGATACTTCGGCACTGCTTAAGAAAAAAGAACAGCGGCATCAGTAGGAGTGAACAAAATGCAGACAGCAAGAGATTTACAGAACCAGTTAAGAAATATCGATCACAAAAGCTACCCGGCTTATAAAGGACTGCGGGGCAGTTATCAGTTCGAAGGCTATGAGCTTCATATCGATCATGTGCAGGGAGATCCGTTTGCGGCTCCCTCACATGTGCGTATAGAGGTTCCGCTGCGGGATGCGAAGTTTCCGGAATGGAGCACAAAAGATAACCTGACAAAGACGGCTCTGGCAGATGAACTGACCAGACAGTTTGAGCGTCAGGTCGCACACTATACGTTTAAAGCGAAGGGTTCCGGAAAAAGCGGATTACTTTCGGTTACACGATGCGGACAGGAAGTGTTAAAACGGACTGCATGTGAGATTGGAGAAAAACATCTGATCGCACGTTTTTCGGTCGGATTTCCGGCAAATGGAAGAACCATCAACGCCCGGGAGCTGGAAAAAATCCTGTTTGATTATCTTCCGGCCTGTGTGCAGCAGTCGTTCTATTTTAAAAATTTAAGTGAAGAACGTTTGCAGAAAGTGATTGCGCTCGCAGAAGATCAGGAGGCAATCCGCAGCCAGTTAAAAGAAAAACATCTGGTAGCATTTGTTGCAGATGGAGCTATTCTGCCGCGTGAGAGCGGAATTTCTTCCAGACCAATGAGAGATTCGGTCGCATTTTCATCGCCGGACAGTCTGCGGGTATCCATGGAACTTCCGCATAAGGGAACCATCACGGGAATGGGAATTCCGGAAGGAATCACATTGATCGTGGGTGGTGGATATCACGGAAAGTCCACACTTTTACAGGCGTTGGAACTTGGGGTGTACAATCATATTGCAGGGGATGGAAGAGAGTATGTCATCACCGATGATACCGCAGTAAAACTTCGTGCAGAGGACGGTCGTTTCATCAAAGATGCAGACATTTCCATGTTTATCAATGATCTGCCAAACAAAAAAGATACCCATCGTTTTTCGACAGAAGATGCTAGTGGAAGCACTTCACAGGCGGCTGGGATTGTCGAGGCGATGGAAGCGGGAAGTCATGTATTTTTGCTGGATGAAGATACCTCAGCCACCAATTTTATGCTGCGGGATGCTCTGATGCAGCAGGTGGTCAGCCCGGACAAAGAACCGATCACGCCGTTTTTATCGCGGGCAGGAGAACTGTATGAGAAGGAAGGTATCTCAACCATTCTTGTAGCGGGAAGTTCCGGTGCTTTTTTCCATATCGCGGATACCGTGATACAGATGGACAATTATGTGCCTTTGGATATTACGGACAAGGCAAAAACATTATGTGCCAAATTCCCGGTAGAAGCAGAAAAAGCAAAACCGTATGTCCGCCCGGAGAGTGTACGCATTATGACAAAGGATCCAAACGGAGCAAAGCCAAAGCGGGATTACCGCACAGGTGCGGTCAAAGGTACACCGGAGCGTCTGAAAGTAAAGCTTCTGGGGAAAGATGGATTTGCACTTGGCCGGCAGAATGTCGATCTGCGCTATGTGGAGCAGCTGGTGGACAGCGAGCAGACGGCAGCTTTGGGCATGTTATTAAAATATGCCGTGGAAAAAATGATCGACGGAAAGAAGACAATCCCGGAAATTGTTTCGTATTTGCAGAAACAATTGGAAACAAAAGGTCTTTCTTTCTTTGCTGACGGAGGATATATTCCATGTGGATATGCGATTCCGCGCGTGCAGGAAATCTATGCATGTTTTAACCGTTACCGCAGAGCATAAGGCTTTGGATAATGGTTGACTTTCCCATGGGGATGTGGTACGATTTCTAAGGTTTAAAGCAAAGAACAGAGATAGTACAGATTTAAGACATGCAGAGAGAAGCCGGCAGGTGCGAGGCTTTTGTACGAGAATCTGGAACCAGTCTGGGAGCTGCAGGATGAAGACAGAGTGTTTGTTTTGGAATCTGGAGAAATTCTGCCGGAGGTCACCGTTATCAGAGACAGCGTAAGTGGCTGCTTACGGATGAGTGCAGGCAAGGCCTGAATTTTAGGTGGTAACACGGATTTATATTCGCACTAAACAATACAGAGATTGTATTGTTTGGGGCTTTTTTAAACCAATTTTATAAGTAAAACAATAAAAGATGGAGGTTCACATGAAAGTATCAAAATTAGTAGGATTACGATTCAAGGAAAAGCCAGCCGACTGTGTCATTGACAGTCATGCACTGATGGTCAGAGGCGGATATATAAAATATGTGGGAAATGGTATCTATTCTGAATTCCCGACATTAAAGAAAATTACTTGCTATTTCGAAGCAATCATCTGTATAGAGATGAATGCATTTGATGGACTGGTTGTTTTTTTCCCGGTTGTTATGCCGGCAGATCTGTGGGAAGAGTCCGGTCGTTATGAGAGCGTCGGAAGTGAGCTCGTACGTTTGAGAGACCGTAACGATTCCAAGCTGGTTCTTGGAATGACACATGAGGAAGCTGCTGTACAGCTTGTTCGTGAGTATGGACAGTCCTACAACAAATATCCATTTATGATCTATCAGTTTCAGAGAAAATTCCGTGATGAGGCAAGACCGAGAGCCGGTCTGATCCGTGTGCGTGAGTTTACCATGAAGGATGCTTATTCTTTCCACACATCGCAGGAAGACCTGGAGAAATATTATGATGTATGTTACCATGCATACAATCGTATTTTTGAGAAGTGTGGTATTCCGGAGGTCGTAACAGTTGCATCTGATTCCGGTATGATGGGTGGAAATGTATCACATGAATACATGCTTTTAACTCCGGTAGGAGAGGATTCTATTGTGCTTTGTACTTCCTGCGATTACCGTGCAAATATGGAAGCAGCAGAGAATAAAGTGACAAACGAAAGCAAAGGAAACTTAGAAGAGTTACACTGCGTGGAGACACCAAACTGTAAGACAATCGATGAGGTCTGTGCATTCTTAAAATCCGGTGTGAAATCTTCCTGCAAGGCGGTTGTATATCAGAAAAATGCGGATGACAGTTTTGTAGTTGCATTTGTACGTGGAGACTACGAAGTAAATGAGACAAAGCTGCGTAACCTTGTCGGCGAGGATATTCATCCGGCTGAGATTACAGCAGATGATCCATTGGTAGCCGGTTATATCGGACCTTATGGTATTTCTGATCAGGTTACTGTATACTGCGATATTTCCCTCAAGGGAATTGACAGCATGGTAGCAGGTGCAAACAAAGAAGGATACCATTATACAGGACTGAATCTGGAAAGAGATCTGGGAGAAGTTGCATATTATGATATTTCCAAGGTACAGGAAGGAAGCACATGTCCTTGCTGTGGCAAGCCAACCATTACGATCAAGAGAGGTATCGAGGTGGGTAATATCTTCCAGCTTGGAACCAAGTATACCAAGTCCATGCATATGCAGTACACCGATGAGAATGGTGAATTACAGACACCAATTATGGGATGCTATGGTATCGGTGTGGGACGTATGGCCGCATCAATCTGTGAGGCGCACCATGATGAGTATGGTCCAATCTGGCCAATCTCTATTGCACCATGGGAAGTGGAAATCTGCTGTCTGCGTGTGGATGATGAAGAGACTAAGGCCGTTGCGGATAATCTCTACAAAGACCTGTTAAATGCAGATGTGGATGTACTCTATGATGATCGTCATGAGCGTCCGGGTGCAATGTTCTCAGATGCAGATCTGATCGGTGCACCAATCCGTGTGGTTGTCAGTCCACGTAACTTAAAAGAGTCTGCAGTGGAAATCACAACAAGAGACAAGTCCGTAAAGGAAATGGTTCCGGTTACGGAAGCACTCGAGTTTGTGAAGAACTTAAGAGCAGAAATGTTTGCTGCAATCGAAGCAAAAGTAGAGCCGTATAAGTAATAATTGTGTCAGAAAAAGAAAAACGTGGAAATCGCAATTGTGATTTCCACGTTTTTTGTAAATGTAAAGATTATTATTTTAACAACTCATCAGCCAAAGCATTCATTGCAGCAACATCAGCATCTTTCATGGTAGATTTGATGGAGACAACGGTGTCACATATGGTGAGATCTTTCATGGTATCGAGGATGGCTTTCATGCTCTTTGCAGCAACCGGCGCCCAGGAACCATTCTCAATGATTCCGACTTTACGTTTCTGGTATGCTTTATGTCCGAGACGGTTTAAGAAATCTTCCATCGGAGGGAATACACCGCCGTCGTAGCTTGCAGCAGCAATGACAAGTTTGCTGTAACGGAAAGCATCTTCGATGGCCTCTGCCATATCATCTCTGGTCAGATCAGTAAAAGCGACTTTTACGCCTTTTCCTTTTAAGATCTCTACCATTTTTTCTGCAGCTTTCTTTGTGTTTCCATGGATGGAAGCACAGGCAACAAGAACACCTTCGTCTTCCGGTTCATAGCTGCTCCAGGTCATATATTTTCCTATGTAGTAACCTAAGTTCTCTTTTAAAATCGGTCCGTGCAATGGGCAGATTGTCTGAATATCAAGGGTAGCGGCTTTCTTTAACAGTGCCTGTACAGGAGCGCCGTATTTACCTACAATATTGAAATAGTATCTTCTTGCCTCGCATGCCCAGTCCTCGTCAGCGGAGAGTGCACCGAATTTACCGAAGCCATCGGCAGAGAAAAGTACTTTCTCAATTGTCTCGTATTCCACCATAACTTCCGGCCAGTGAACCATTGGAGCCATGAAGAATTTTAAAGTATGTGATCCTAAAGATAATTCTTCGCCTTCGGCAACAGCCATGCAGCGGCTGTCAAGATCGGCGATATCGAAAAACTGTGGAAGCATCGCTTTGGCTTTGGCGCTCAGTACTAATTTGGCCTGTGGGTACTTCTCAGCCAGCATCTGGATATTGGCAGCGTGGTCAGGCTCTAAGTGGGAAATGACGATGTAATCTACGGTTCTTCCATTTAATGTGTTGGTTAAATTGGAAAACCATTCGTCAGTTTTTCTTGCATCGACCGTATCCATAACGGCAACTTTCTCATCAAGAATGACATAAGAATTGTAAGACACACCGTTTGGTACGATATATTGGCTCTCGAATAAGTCGAGTGTTGTATCATCCACACCGATGTATTTGATAGAATCGGAAATAGTAACGTTACTCATTGTGTTATCCTCCTGTTGTAATTTATAATGTGCGTTTATTCTAACATGTTTGTGGAAAGGATTCAACTTTACCTGCGCAAAATAAAAGAGAATTCTTGCCTGTATTTCGAAGGCATGTTACAGTATATATATCGTGCAGAAAATGCAGGGCGAATGAATTATAGAAGTTAGAAACAGGAGTAACAGACATGGTAGATCAGAATACATTTACAGAGACCATACGTGAAGTCGCAGAAATTATCAGGACGAGCGCAGAACCGATGTCCCGGGAAGAGATTCTGGGTTATTTTAAAGATATGGAACTGAATACAGAACAGGAAAATATGGTGTTGGAATTTCTGCTGACACCACACGAGGAACCGGAAGAGGAAGAAACAGAAGAATCCAAGGTGGATGAGGCAGCAGAAAAGGAAGAAGAGGAAGCGGAAGATGTGCAGACCGGAAAGAATGATGAACCAGAGGATATTTTGCCGGATTCCCCAATGTTTCAGATGTATCTGGAAGAACTGAAAGATCTGCCGGAATACAGCGAAAAAGAGCAGATTGCAATGTATCAGGCGCTTCTTGCAGGGGATGAATCCATGGTGCACAAAATATCGGACAGCTGGATGAAAAATGTTCTTACCATGGCAAAGAATCTGGCGCTTTCTTCGGAAGGATTCGAGGATGTAGTGCAGGAAGGCAATATGGCATTGTTCCTGAAATTGTCGGATCTGTGCGGTTCCAAAGAAAAATGTGATGTAGAGGCGGAACTTGAGCAGGCAATCGAGGAAGCCATGAAAGCAAGTATCCGTGAGATGGCAGGCGAGGATGACAGTGAAAATGCTATTCTTGGAAAAGTATCACTGGTCAATGAGGCAAAGAATTATCTTGCAAAAGAGAAGGGAAGTGAACCTTCCATGCAGGAAGTGGGTGAATATACAAAAATGTCACAGGAAGAACTTGCTGATATTTTTGAACTGATTAAGAAAGCGGATGTCAAGAAGCAGGGTAAATAAGTTTGACAATTTCCTTTCTTATGTATAGAATAATGCGTAGCGTAGATTGGACTGAGAAAAGGAGACCATACGATGAAAATTTTGATCGACAGCATAACGGAGGAAGTGACAAAAGCATTCGTAGACAATGGATACGATGCAAAGTACGGAAAAGTAACTTTGTCCAACCGCCCGGATTTGTGCGAGTACCAGTGTAATGGTGCGATGGCAGCAGCAAAAGAATACAAATGTGCGCCATTTATGATTTCAGATAAGATTGCAGAAGCTTTGACAGGAAATGCAATGTTTGAGAGTGTTGAATCCGTGAAGCCGGGATTCATCAACTTAAAGTTGAGCAAGGAGTACCTTGCAGGCGTAGTTACGGAAATGAAACAGGATGAGGGACGCTTTGGGTGTGAGGCAGCAAAAAATCCAAAGACCATTATCGTGGATTACGGCGGAGCCAATGTGGCCAAGCCTCTTCATGTAGGACACTTGCGTTCTGCTATCATCGGAGAGAGTGTAAAGCGCATCGGTAAATTTATGGGACACAATGTGATTGGTGATGTGCATCTGGGAGACTGGGGGTTGCAGATGGGACTGATCATTGTGGAATTAAAGGAGCGCAAGCCGGATCTTGTATATTATGATGAAAGTTATACCGGAGAGTATCCGACAGAGGCACCGTTTACAATTTCCGAGCTGGAAGATATTTATCCGACTGCCAGCAAGAAGAGCAAGGAGGATGAAGCTTTCCGTGAAGCTGCGATGGAGGCAACCAGCCAGCTTCAGGCAGGCAGAAGAGGATATCGTGCACTGTTAGAGCATATTTTAAATGTATCCGTTACAGACCTGAAGAAGAATTATGATAATCTCAATGTATCATTTGAACTTTGGAAAGGTGAGTCCGATGCCCAGCCATATATTCCTGATATGGTACAGATGATGAAAGACAAAGGCTATGCATACATGAGCGATGGAGCACTTGTTGTAGATGTTGCCGAGGAGACCGATGCAAAGGAGATTCCTCCATGCATTATCTTAAAATCGGACGGAGCATCCCTTTACAGTACGACCGATCTTGCAACAATCGTGATGCGTATGCAGGACTATCATCCGGACAGCATTATTTATCTGGCAGACCAGAGACAGAGCATGCATTTTATTCAGGTGTTCCGTTGTGCAAGAAAGACGGGCATTGTGGATGACAGCGTAGAGTTAAAGCACATTGGTTTCGGTACCATGAACGGTAAGGATGGTAAGCCATTCAAGACCAGAGATGGCGGTGTTATGCGTCTGGAATATCTCCTCGATGAGATTAATGAAGAGATGTTAAAGAAGATCACCGAGAACCAGAAGGAAAAAGAAAACCTTGATATCAGTGACGAAGAAGCAAAGAAGACAGCCAAAATGGTTGCCTTAGCCGCTGTAAAATACGGAGATCTTTCCAACCAGGCAAGCAAAGATTATGTCTTTGATATTGAGCGTTTTACTTCGTTCGAAGGAAATACAGGACCTTACATTCTGTATACGATCGTCCGTATCAAATCCATTCTGTCCAAGTATCAGGCAGCTGGAAAGACATTGCCGGATACCGCACTGCTCGCAGCACATTCCGCAAGTGAGAAGAATCTGATGCTTGTACTTTCCAGATTCAATGGAATGATGGAAAATGCATTTGAAGAACTTGCACCGCATAAGATCTGTGCATATGTGTACGAACTTGCCAATGCGTTCAACGGATTTTATCATGAAAACAAGATCCTTGCGCAGGAAGACGAGCAGATCCAGCAGTCTTATATCGGACTTTTGATGCTGACAAAGAGTGTGCTTGAGGCATGCATCGATGTACTCGGATTCTCTGCACCGGACCGTATGTAAAATAATAGTTCTGAATTGAAATAGAAAGCATATAAATAAGCCATAGGGAATTGAAATTAATTCCTTATGGCTTTTTTTGCGTTATATCCTTGACAAAAGGGGGAAGGAACATTCTGATTACATATCTTCCGATAGCATTTCGGACAAAGGTTACAGAGAGAGAATTAGAAGATGCAGAGGAAATCCGTTTAAGAGCCGGACAGGCAATGGAGCTTGTGTATGCGGGAGGAAAAATCAAACGCATTGGCGATGTGACGGCAAAACAGATACGGGAAATGCTGAATTATCTGACAGGGTATGCACCGTATGCACGCGAGGAGGAAATGCGGCAGGGCTTTTTTACAATCACCGGAGGACATCGCATTGGCATCAGCGGACACACCAGTTATTCGATGGAAAAAAGCAATATGCAGGCAGACAGGCTGTATGACATCAATGCAATCAACATGCGTATCGCCCACGAAGTAAAGGATTGTGCCATAGAAATCATTCCATGGATCAGAGATGGAGAAATGTTGTATCACACGATTTTGTTTGCACCGCCGGGGGTAGGAAAAACAACATATCTGCGGGATTGTATCCGGCTTCTTTCAAACGGAGAGGAAGAAACGCGTCAGAAGAAATTGGGAAGAAAAGTAGCTGTGGTCGATGAGCGCTCCGAGATTGCCGCCTGCTATCAGGGAATTCCACAAAATGATCTTGGACCCCGCACGGATGTACTTGATAATTGCCCGAAGGCAATCGGTATGCAGATGGTACTTCGCTCGATGTCTCCGGATATCATTGCTGTAGATGAGCTGGGGGGAAAAGAAGACTTTGCGGCTGTGGCACAGGCTATGAAATCCGGTGTCACTGTGCTTGGAACGATGCATGCCGGAAGCGTGGAGGAAATTTTCTTAAGAGAGGAGGCATGCCGTAAATGGGGTGAAGAAGGAAAAATGCGGTTTGTAGGGTTAAAAAGAAAAACACCCAATATGGCAGGAAATAAAAGCAGAAAAGTGACTGTGTATGATGGAACGGGGAGGGTGTTATGGGAAAACTGATAGGAATTTTAATGATTTTGTGCGGTTGTGCAGGACTTTTGTACCAATGGATGAAGGTGCAGCGATGCAGGGCTTTGCTTATGGAAGAATGGATAAGGATCTTTGCCGCTTTTGAATATGCATTGGAGAAAGAACATGTTCCCATACAACGCTTTTTCCTGCGATATGATGGCCGGCTGCCGGAGGTGGAGCGCTTTTTTGAAAGAGTGCTGCAATTGCTGGAAAAAAATGAATATCCGAGCGGGCAGATGGTGTGGGGCATGGTTTTCAAAGAGTGGGAAAAGAAATTCGCATTGAAAGAAGAGGCCGGGCATACACTTAGAGCAGCGGGCGATGCTTTTTTCGGAGAGAACAGTCAGGAAAATCTGCGGTGCATGCAGGGATGCAGACAGCGCATGGAAAAATGCGTAGAAAAAGAGCGGGAGGAATTTGTACGTCAGCGCAGTGTGTATATGCCGGTGGGAATGCTCACGGGGCTGATGCTGGTGATTCTTCTCGTATAAGAAAAAGAAAGGGATGCTATGAGTGTAACGATTATTTTTAAAATTGCGGCAGTTGGAATTGTTGTTACGGTATTAAGTCAGGTGCTAAAGCACAGTGGCAGAGAGGAGCAGGCGTTTCTGTTAAGTCTGGCGGGATTGATCATCGTATTATTCTGGATCGTGCCGTCTATCAGTGAATTGTTCCAGACGATGGAAACGCTTTTTTCCATGTGATGATCGTAAAAGTCGGACTATTGGGGATCACGGCAGTGTTTCTTGCGCTGATCCTGCAAAAAGAAAAGGCAGAATTTGCAATGCTTCTTGTACTTGCAGCGGGAATGCTTCTGTTTACCTATATATTATTGCGCATGCAGACGATTGTTTCGTTTTTATCGGATATGCTTGACTATCTGCCGGTGGACAAGACATATCTGCTCCCGCTTCTTAAGATGCTTGGAATTGCCTATATTGCAGAGTTTTCTTCTTCAATCTGCAAGGAAGCCGGATACAGTGCGATTGCCGGGCAGATGGAGCTTTTTGCGAAACTTTCAATCGTGGCATTAAGTATTCCGGAACTGATGTATTTGATGGATGTATTGGAGAAATATCTGTAATGGTTTGGGTGAAAAAAAGCGTGGCAATGATTCTGTTTCTTGGAATATTTCTGATGCCACAGACGGTATATGCCGCAGAGGATTACATGGATGAGATGATGCAGGAACTAAAGCTGGATGAGGTAGATGATGCCGTGGAGGAAAATGTCACACAGCTTCCGGACAAGTATACCTTTTCGGATATGGTGCAGAGTTTTGTGGCGGAAGGAACAGATGGAATCAGCCGGGATAATATATGCGATTATGTATTTGACCTGTTTTTCTATGAGATTGCAGCAGTAAAGCCATTGTTTATCCGGATTATCAGCATGTCGATACTGTTTGCCTTTTTTGGAAAACTGCTTGTCACAAAGTCACAGTATGTATCGGAGATGAGCTTTTTTGTAGTGTACACCGGAATCATGTTGTTGCTGTTGCAGTCGTTTCAGCTGATCAGCGAAGTTGTGGAAAGTGGCATCGGAAAAACAACTTCTTTTATGACTGCATTTATTCCGACCTATGCCACAACGCTGCTTTTGTCGGGAAATACGGCGTCGGCAGGTTCGTTTTATGGACTGGCATTTGGTATCGTTTATGTTTTAGAACTCGCAATGAAATTTCTGTTTATTCCGGGGGTACATATTTATGTACTGCTGGTATTGCTGGATCACTTGTTTGAGGAATCTAAACTTTCCAAATTTGCCGAACTGTTTGAGAGTGGGATTTATCTGGCTTTAAAAGTCGGTCTTGCAGTTGTTATGGGAATGGGAGTGGTGCAGTCACTGATTGCACCTGCAAAAGACCGTCTGTCGGTAAGCAGTCTGTATCAGGGGTTTAAAGCAGTGCCAGGGGTTGGAAATTCGTTTGGAGCAGCCGGAGAATTACTTGTGGGATGCACAATTATGATCAAAAACAGCATGGGTGCCGCAGCTTTGCTTGTGCTCGTTATTCTTGGTCTCGAACCAGTACTCAAAGTCCTTTGTTTTCATGTGATGTACCGGCTGGCGAGTGCCGTGCTTCAGCCTTTCTGTGATAAACGTCTGGCAGAGAGTATTGCGGGCATGGGAAAAGGATGTGGCATTTATCTGAAAATTATGTGGAATGCACTGCTTTTATTTTTTCTTACAATTTCCATGATCGCGGCCTCCACAGGATTTATCAATTAAATGAGGGAAGGACATATCATCGATGCATATCATTTTAAATTTTGTAAAACAATATTTTATATTTATGTTG
>ENA-UOJA01001945-UOJA01001945.1-human-gut-metagenome-genome-assembly--contig:-C19-NODE-1945-length-15514-cov-9.499256_pt1 | contig 15514 bp, 10 predicted proteins | sample MGYA00242337_ERZ723884 | MGnify/ENA metagenome assembly ERZ723884
GCTGACCTCGTTCTCCACCGATAAGGGCATCAACTTTACCCGCTTTGTGCCGGAAGGCTTTACCCTGTGGAACTACATCAGCATTATAACAACGCCGGACTCCGTTGCACAGTTCCCGCGCTGGTTCATGAATACCCTGGTCGTGGCCTGCTTTAACTGCGTGATCTCCACCTGTTTTGTGCTGATGGTGGCTTACGCCATAAGCTGCTGCCGCTTCAAGGGCCGCAGGCTGCTGCAAAACCTGTCCGTCACGGTCAACCTGTTCCCGGGCGTTCTGGCCATGATCGCAATTTACTTCGTCTTGAAGTACATGAACCTGACGAATTCCTACGCGGGCCTGATCATGGTCTATGCCGGTTCTTCCGGTTTGGGCTACCTGATCTGCAAGGGCTTCTTCGACACGGTTCCGGTTTCCCTGCGTGAGGCCGCCAAGCTGGACGGCGCTTCGGAAGCGCGCATCTTCTTCCAGATCGTTATCCCGATGTCCCGCCCGATTTTGGTGTACACCATTATCAACTCCTTCCTGATGCCCTGGACCGACTTTGTTATGGCAAAGATGATCCTGAACTCCGGTGTCAGCACGGACTGGACGGTTGCCATCGGCCTGTACAATATGCTGCAAAAGGCTCTGATCAACAGCTACTTCTCTCGTTTCTGCGCGGGCGGTGTGCTGGTCGCCATCCCCATTTCCATTCTCTTTGTCATCATGCAGAAATTCTACGTCGAGGGTATCACCTCCGGCGCGGCAAAGGGCTGATAGTTTATCACAACAACGCTGCCTCGCAAGGGGCAGCGCTTTTGTGGGTGAAGGGCAGATTTAACGCAGTGGCCGGATATGCCTGGCCACTACAAGGCACCTTATTTTAAAGTAAAGAGGTTCACCATGAAAACGATCACCAAAGCCCCCATCCTGTTCCGCGGTGGGGACTACAACCCCGACCAGTGGCTCGACCGGCCCGACATCCTGGAAAAGGACGTAGAAATGATGAAAAAGGCCGGTATGAACACCGCCACCCTCGGCGTGTTCGCCTGGGCCAAGTACGAGCCGCAGGAGGGTGAGTACGACTTTGCCTGGCTGCGCGAGATGATGGACCGCCTGTACGCGGCGGGCATCTACACCGAGCTTGCCACCCCCTGCGGCGCTAAGCCCAACTGGATGGCGAAAAAATATCCCGAGATCCTGCGCGTGCAGGCCAACGGCGTGACCGACCACCAGGGTATGCGCCACAATGCCTGCCCCAGCAGCCCCATCTACCGCGAGAAGGTCCACACCATCATTGAAAAGCTCGTCGAGGCCGTCGGCGACCACCCCGGGCTGATTCTGTGGCACATCTCCAATGAGCTGGGCGGCGACTGCTACTGCCCCCGCTGCCAGGCCCGCTTCCGCGATTGGCTGCGCGACAAGTACAAGACCATCGACGCACTGAACCACGCCTGGTGGACCGGCTTCTGGAGCCACCACTACAACGATTTTGACGAGATCGAGCCGCCATTTGAGAACGGCGAACAGAGCCTGCTGGGCCTGAAACTGGATTGGCGGCGCTTCACCACCTGGAACATGACCGACTATGTCCACAGCGAGACCGAGCTGCTGCACAAGCTGACCCCGAACGTGCCCATCACCACCAACCTGATGGAGTATTTCCCCGGGTTGGACTACCACTATTTGCAGAAAGAACTGGATTTCGTCTGCTGGGACAGCTACCCCCACTGGGGCCGCCCCGACCGCAGCATCACGACGACCTTTGCCATGACTGCGTTTGACCACGCGCTGATTCGCGGCTGCAAGCGGGACGTACCTTTCTTCACGATGGAGAGCACGCCCAGCCTCGTCAACTGGCACGAGTATAACAAGCTCAAGCGCCCCGGCGTCAACCGTTTGCAGGGCTTGCAGACTGTGGCCTGCGGCGGCGACGGCGTACAGTACTTTCAGTGGCGCAAGGGCCGCGGCGGCACCGAGCAGTGGCACGGCGCGGTAGTGGACCACGATGGCCGCGACGATACCCGTGTGTTCAAGGATGTGACCGAGACGAACGCCGCGCTGAACGCGCTGACGCCGGTTATCGGCAGCCTGCCCCGCGCCGAGGCCGCGCTGATTTTTGACTGGGACAGCCGCTGGGCGCTGGAAGATGCCTGGGGTATGCAGATCCAGCAGAAGAACCTGCGCGAGACCGTCTGCGCCCTGCATGAACAGCTGGGCCGCTGCGGCGTCGATGCCGATGTCATCGGCGTCGAGGAATCTCTCGACCGCTACAAAGTCGTTGTGCTGCCGATGCTCTACATGGTCAAGCCCGGCTTCGGCGAGAAGGTTCGGCAGTTTGTGGCAAACGGCGGCACGGTTATCGGCACCTACCTGTTGGGCTATGTCAATGATTCTACGCTGGCCTGGCTGGGCGGCTTCCCCGGCGATGGCCTGCGGGAGGTGTTCGGCGTGACCGCCACCGAGCTGGATACCCTCTACCCCGGCGAGCGCAACACCGTCGTCTTCCCGGACGGCAGCAAGGCCGCCATCCAGGACTATTGCGAGCTGCTGGAAACGGCGGACAACACCGATGTGCTGGCAACCTACGGCGAGGACTTCTACAAGGGTTACGCCGTGGCGACCCACCACGCCTTCGGCAAGGGCCACGCCTACTACGTTGCGGCCCGCATGGACGCCGACGGCAACGCGAAGGTGTTCCGCGCCGCCATGGCGCAGGCAGGCTGCACGATGCAGACCCTGCCCGATGGCGTTGAGTACCACTGCCGCGAGGACGAGCGCGCGGTGTATCACTTCTACCTGAACACGACCGAAACGGACAAGACCGTGGCTGTGCCCACCGGGGCCGACCTGCTGACCGGCAAAACCGTCAGCGGGGAAGTAACCCTGGGCCGCTATGGTGCCTGCGCGGTGGAAGTTGTAAAGTAAAGGCAATACCGCATAATTCTAAGTGCCGATACGGCGAGCAAGGTGCGGCAGCTGCTAAGACAAAAGCGCAGATAATACTTTGTGTATTATCGAGCATTTTGGCAACGCAGATGCCGTGCCGCAGCCGCCGGAGCGGTGCTTAAGCCGTAAGGCGGGAATTGTGCGGTATTGCCTAAAATAAAAATGACCATCCAGCGTACATGTTGGATGGTCATTTTTTATACAATATCGCACTCGATCGGCGTTTCAAACAACCGCATTACTTCCGCGCGGTCGTCTGTCTGGCCCAGCGCCCACATCAGTTTCACGGCGACGGCCTCGGGGGTCATGTCGCGGGCCTCCAATACGCCGGGCAGCTCGCCCACGGCGCGCCCCACCTCGTAAACGGCAAGGTCGCAGCCCTCGTGGGGAACCTGCGTTGTAAACACCGCCAGCCGCCCGCTCTCGCACCAGCGGCGCAGCTCGGCAAACATGGCGCCATGTTCTCCGCCCGGCAGGCCGCCGACGCCGAAACTCTCCAACACCAGCGCCCGGTAATGCGGGGCCAGCATCGGAATGATATCAGCCCGCATCCCCGGCACAAGGCGCAGCACAAAAACGGCGGGGTCGAGCTTCTCATAGAACCGCACCGGCGGCAGCGCAGCCGGGCGGCGCAGGAAAAGGACAAGCCGCGTGTCGCGAAAAACCGCCGTCTCCGGGTAGTCGATGCTGGAAAACGCGTTGAAGCTGCGGGTGCGGGTCTTGCGGGCGCGGGTGCCCAGGATGACCTTGTTGTCAAATACCAGCTGCACGCCCCATGCACCGTCACTGACCGCGTAGACAAAGGCGCGGTACAGGTTGTTGCGGGCGTCCGTGTCGCGGTTGTAGATGGACTTTTGGCTGCCCGTCAGTACAACCGGCTTGGCGCTGTTCTGTACCATGTAGCTCAGCGCGGCGGCGGTGTAGGCCATTGTGTCCGTACCGTGGGCAATGACAAAACCGTCGTAGGCATCATAATTTTCTTTGATGCAGTGTACAATACTCTGCCACTGCGCGGGGCCGACGTTCGTTGAGTCCAGATTGAACACCTGCACGGCATCCACAGCACACAGGTCGGCCAGCTCCGGCACACAGGCCAGCAGTTCCTCCGACGTGATGGCCGGGGCCAGCCCGCCCGCCGCCGTGGGGCGGCTTGCAATCGTCCCGCCGGTAGCGAGGAGTAGGATTTTTTTCATGGGGGTACCTCATTCTTTCCACATCAAATGCCGCTCGGCTACGACCTGGGCGTCCAATGTCCGCGCCCCAGCGGTGAAGCGCACGGTCACGTGGTGGCCGCTCACGCTCTCTACCGTGCCGGGGCCAAATACCGCGTGCCGCACGTGGGCACCAACGGTCGTGATGCTCTCCACATCCACCGGCGGCAGGGGTGCCCGCGCGGCGGGCGGGACAGGGCGGCGGCCTGCGGGTTCCACATCGGGGCGCTTGCGGTGCCCGGGCAGGGCCGCCAATACTTCCTCCACAAAGGCCGAGCGCTCGGCCACGCAGTCAAACAGCACCAGTTGCTGCCGGGCACGGGTCATGGCAACGTAGAACAGCCGCCGGTCCTCCTCGTACTGCTGGGTCTCGCCAGGGGTGCGGCAGGCAAGTTCCGGCTTGGCCGGAAGGATGCCGTCCAGCACATCCAACAAAATTACCCGGTCGTATTCCAGCCCCTTGGCGGAGTGTATCGTGGATAAAATAAACCTGCATCCGGGCGGCGTAATATGATCCTGCACGATGCCGCGCAGAATTTCCAGCCGCTTTAACAGGTGGGCAGGGCTGTCCTCCTGGGCACCCAGCATTTCCAGCACGGCCAATTTCGTGCGGTCCATGCCCTTTTTGTCCAGGTATTTGCCGTAGCCCAGTTCGTCGGCCACAAACCGCACGGCGTCGTCCGCCGCCATCCTGGGCAGGCGGGCCAGGCCGTGGGCCACATCGGCCATGGCGGCGCGGATGCGCGGGCGGATGCTGTCCTCGTTCAGCAGGGCTGTCCAGCAGCCTTGGCCGTACTGCCGCGCCTGGCTGCAGGCGTACAGCGCCTGCACCTTTGTGACCGGCACACCAAATTTGTAGTAGCAGCGCAGAAAAACATCTGCGTCGGCGGGGCGGGCGGCCAGCGCAAAGATATCCGCCACATCCCGCACAATTTTGTTGGAGAAAAACGTGGGGTCGATGTTTTTGCAGCCATAGGGCACGCCCCGGCGCTCGCACAGGTCGATGATGGGCAGGGCACTTTCGTGGTTGCGGAACAGCACGGCGGTTTCCGTTTCGCAGTTCTGCGCCGTCTCAAACAAAAACGGCAGCTGATCGGCACGGCGGCGTACCGTGACGATCTGCAGCGGTTCGCCTGCGCCCTGCGTGGGCTGTATCGTTTTGGGGCGGCGATAACGATTGCGGGCCACAAAGCGGTTGGCCGCGTCCAGAATCGGTTCCCGTGAGCGGTAGTTTTCCTCCATCAGCAAGATTTGTGCGCCGGGGTAAGTCTTTTCAAAGTCCATCAGAGCCTGGGGGTAGGCGGCGCGGAAGCCGTAAATACTCTGGTCCTCGTCGCCCACCATAAAGATGTTGCCGCTTTCTTGCGCCAGCACGCGGATAATCTCATGCTGCACCTTGGAGGTATCCTGGGATTCATCCACGCAGAAATATTGATACCGCTCCCGGAACGCCTTCGCCACAGCGGGCGCACCGCGCAGGATTTGCAGCGCAAAGCATAGCTGGTCGTCGTAGTCCATTCTGTGCCCGGCTTTCAACGCCCGCTGGTAGCCGCGGTATAACTCGGGTAAGTTGTCGATGTCGGTTTCCAGCGCGTCCAGCTCGTCGTCGGTCAGGCACATATTTTTAATGGAGGTGATGACTGTGCGCAGATCCTTCAGCGTGCTCTCGGTGGGGTATTCGTGGTTCGTCTCCTGCCAAAGGCGTGTCAGCAGCGGTGCAGTGTCGTTCTCGTTTTGGATCAGGTCGGGCGGCGTTCGGTTGTACATACGACTGTACAGCGCGATAATGCGCGCTGCCACGCCGTTTATCGTGCGAAACTCCAGCTGCCCGGCCAGCGCATCCCCAAACCGCGCGGCGAAGCGGGCACGCATTTCCCGCGTGGCGGCCACGGTGTAGGTCATTGTCAAAATCGACTGCGGCGGGATGCCGCAGACCAGCGTCATATATCCCAGTCGGGTGATCAGCACCGTGGTCTTGCCGCTGCCCGGCACGGCCAGCAGCAGCACCGGGCCGTGTACGGCCTCCACCGCCGCCCGCTGCTGCGGGTTCAGCGCCGCCATATGGGCGGATGCAAATTCGGGTTTGTCCATGGCGGCTCCTGTCGGCAAATAGTAAATAATTTTCGCATGGCGGCGTGTATTGTAGGGGGGGGGTAGCGTCCTCGACGCCCTGCGGAGGTGTCCGGCCCCTGCACGGATGTTGAAATTATATCATATTTCCCCAGTAAAAGCAAAACTCCCCCGCCAAACGGCAGGGGAGAAGGATGCTCAAATCACGCGCGGTTCAGCGCAATATCGTTGATGACCTCACCGGCGTTGTATCCTCTCTCAACCGTAAAGCTGCGGGTTCGGCAAAGTTGAGGGGCGGATCTGCCCGGCCCCTGCAATGGCATAGCACATATACCTACTATGCTTATATGATTATAAACGCCGCATCCCGCGCTGTCAAGCCTGTAAAACTGTCAAAACCTGCCGTGTTTCGACCGCTGTATTTTGGCACCCCTATGTATTGGATAAACCGGCGGGCTGTGGTACAATATGTAAGCAACAGACAACTTGCGTGTAAAAGGAAAACATCATGAAGCAAAGTAAATTAAAACTGCGCTGCACCGAAGATTACGCGGTGCTCTATTGGGATAAACCCGCCGCTGCGCCCAAAGGGGCGGAGTATACCGTCTCGCTGAACGGCGAGGTCATCGGCCGCACGGATAAAACACATTTCACCATCGAGGGCCTGCCTTACGGCAGCACTTACCGGCTGGAAGTTGCCAGCGGCAGCTATTGCGTCGGGGTCGAGACGCTGCAATTCGGCAAAGAAAAGCGCCGCGTCAACGTAACGGCTGCGCCCTATTTCTGCAAGGGCGACGGCAAAACGCTGAACACCGACAACTTGCAGCGGGCCATCAACGACTGCCGCGCCGATGACATCCTGTATTTTCCGGCGGGTGACTACCTGACCGGGGCGCTGCAGCTGCACAGCGATTTGGAGATTTACCTTTCCAAGGGGGCTGTTTTGCAGGGCACGGCCAACATCAACGACTATTCGCCCCGCATCCCCAGCCGCTTTGAAGGGATGGAGATGCGCTGCTATTCCAGCCTGCTCAACGCCGGGCGGCTTGACCACACGAAAGGCTCGGGCTGCCATAACATCATCGTGCGCGGCAAGGGCACCATCTGCGGCGGCGGGCAGGTGCTGGCAAAGAAAATTATCGAGGACGAGCGCGCCCGCATCAAGAGCTTTTTGGACGATAACGAGGAACTTGTCAAAAGCTGCGAGAACGACGACACGATCCCCGGCCGTGTGCGCCCGCGCTTAGTAAACCTGAGCAACTGCGAGAATGTCTGGTTCAGCGGTATTACGTTCAAAAGCAGTCCGGCGTGGACTTTCCACATGGTCTACTGCGATAATATCCAGACCGACCACTGCGTTTTTGAATCCGAGGGCGTCTGGAACGGCGACGGCTGGGACCCGGATTCCTCGACAAACTGCACGCTGTTCGCCAGCGAGTTCCATACCGGCGACGACGCAGTTGCCATCAAGAGCGGCAAAAACCCCGAGGGAAACGAAATCGGCCGTCCCTGCGCCCACATCAAGGTGTTTGACTGCCGCATCGGGTACGGCCACGGCATCTGCATCGGCAGCGAGATGAGCGGCGGTGTGGAGGACGTGCAGATTTGGGACTGCGACTTTGCCAACTCGCTGTACGGCATTGAGATCAAGGCCACACCCAAGCGCGGCGGCTATGTGCGCGGCGTGACCGTGCGCGATTGCACCGCCCCGCGGGTAATTTTGCACAGCGTATCCTACAATGACGACGGCGAACCCGCCCCCGAGCCGCCGAAGTTCAGCCATTGCTGGGTTGAGGGGCTGACCCTGACCGGCCGCACGCTGGATCACGACCACATCTGGCAGGACGCCGCGCCCATCGAGATTGTCGGGTTCGACTGCCATGGCGGGGAGATCGAGGATATTACGTTTAAGGATATCACAATCACGAGGGAGAGCGCAGAACTGAAGCTGGGGCTGTGCAGCGGGGTGAATCTCTACAACGTCACACTCTCCAAGCCTTCCCCCTCGGGGGAAGGTGTCCCCGCAGGGCCGGATGAGGGGCGTGTTGACCCTGGCAACCCATAAACGGGTCATAGCGAGAACTTCTCTCCTCATCAGTCCGCTTCGCGGACAGCTTCCCCCGAGGGGGAAGCCTTTTCACCTGCCATTTGTAAACAAATCTTAAACCTTCCCTACACCCCCTTGCATATCGATGCAAGGGGGTGTAGTATTATCACGACACAATTATTAACACATGATAATTATTAACAGGAGGCGTGTAATGTCTACCTCAGAAACACCCAATCTGCACGGTGTGTTCCGGTTCGTCGCGCGGCTGCATACCCTGTCCAAGCGCGGTATGCGTGCGGCCCTGGCCGATGAGCCAAAATGCCGGTACGGAATGCTCCAACATCTGTATAACCTCATCGCGCAGCACGGCTATGACGGCGCAATTTATGTTTCGGACATTGCGCGGTATATGCACCAGCCGATGCCCGCCGTCTCCCGCGGGCTGCGTGCCATGGAGCAGGACGGCCACATTACCCGCGAGACAGACCCTGGCGACCGCCGTAAAACGCTGGTGCGCATCACCCCGGAAGGGGAGCGCGCCCGCAGCGCAAACGAGCAGGCCATGAACGCCTATTTTGCCCGCATCATGGCACGGCTGACCCCCGAGGAACTGGCCCAGGCCAACGCTGTGAAAGATGCACTGCTGGCCGCCATCGAGGCTGAAAACGAATCGATGCAGCAAACCCGGAAAGGAGAACCCCCGCATGACCAAAATATTTAAACAGCTGGGGCGGCACTGGGCGGCGTGTCTCGCCGTCGTGGCGCTGCTCGTTGTGCAGGCCTATTGTGACTTGAGCCTGCCCGACTACACCAGCAAAATCGTGGACACCGGCATCCAGCAGGGCGGCATTGAAAGCCCTGTGCCTGACACTGTCCGCGACACGACCCTGCAGGCACTGGAGTTGCTTATGTCCGAGCAGGACGCCGTGCTGGCCGAACAGTGGTACAGTGCCCCCGATGCCGACGGTGTGCGTACCCTCTCTCACGATGCCACCGCTGCCATGTCGGAACTGGAAAACGCGTTTGCCACCCCCGATGTCGTGCTGTATATGGCTGCCGCGCAGAATGCTGCGACCGCCGCCGGCACGACCGACACCGTGACGCCAACCAGCTATGACCTGGATGCCGTCGCGACCCAGTTTGCCGCCATGGCCCAGGCCCCCGGTGCGCGGGAAATGCTGCAAGCCCAGCTGGCCGACGCCGCGCCGCAGGATGATTCCGTGGCAGACAGCTTATCCAGCCAGGCTATGCTGCTGGTAGCACTGGAATACGACGCCCAGGGTATTGCCCATGATGTACAGATGTCTTATCTGTTGCGCACCGGTGGCCAGATGCTGGCCCTGACGCTGCTGATGGTGGCCGTGGCGATTGCCGTCGGTTTCATCGCGTCCCGCGTTTCCGCCGCCATTGGCCGCGACCTGCGCCGGGATGTGTTCAAGACCGTCGTCGGCTACTCCAACGCCGAAATCGAGAAATTCTCCACCGCATCGCTGATTACCCGCACCACCAACGATATCCAGCAGGTGCAGTTTACCTGCGTGATTTTGCTGCGTATGGTAGCCTACGCGCCCATTTTGGGCATCGGCGGCATCCTGCACGTTGCCAGCGGCAACACCGGCCTTGAATGGATCATCTTTGTGGCGGTGGCCGCGCTGCTCGTGCTTATCACGGTGTTGATGAACGTAGCCATGCCGAAATTCAAGCAGATGCAGACCCTTGTGGACCGGCTGAACCTTGTCAGCCGCGAGATTCTGACCGGCATCATGCCCATCCGCGCTTTCAGCCGCGAGAAATTTGAGGAGGAGCGCTTCGACAAGGCCAACACGGACCTGATGAAAACGCAGCTCTTCACCAACCGCACAATGGTTGCCATGATGCCGTTTATGACGCTTATTATGAACGGCACGAGCCTGCTCATCGTCTGGTTCGGCGGCAAGGCCATGGACATGGGCACGATGCAGGTCGGCGAGATGATTGCTTTCATCACCTACACCATGCAGATCGTTATGTCGTTCCTGATGCTCTCGATGGTCGCCGTCATGCTGCCCCGCGCGGGTGTGGCCGCAGACCGCATCGACGAGGTCATCAAGACCCCCGCTGCCATCCACGACCCTGCCGCGCCGAAAGCCCTGCCCGAGGGCGGCACCAAGGGCGTTGTGGCCTTTAACGATGTCAGCTTCCGCTATCCCGGCTCTGACGAGGACGCGCTGGAGCATATCAGCTTTACCGCCAAACCCGGGCAGACGACGGCCATCATCGGCTCCACAGGCTGCGGCAAATCGACGCTGCTCAACCTCATCCCGCGTTTTTACGACGTCAGCGAAGGCAGTGTGACGATCGACGGCGTCGATGTGCGCGATATGAGCCAGGCGCAGCTGCACGACCAACTGGGCTACGTGCCGCAGAAAGGCGTGCTGTTCAGCGGCACCATTGATTCCAACCTGAAATTTGGCGGCGACCACATCACCGACGCCGACGTGCGCGGGGCTGCTGAGATTGCCCAGGCCGCCGAATTTATTTCGGCCAAGCCCGAGGGCTACAACGCCCCGATTGCCCAAGGCGGCAGCAATGTCTCCGGCGGGCAGAAACAGCGGTTGTCCATCGCCCGCGCGATTGCCAAGCACCCGCGGATTTACCTGTTTGACGACAGTTTCTCGGCGCTGGACTACAAAACCGACGTGGCGCTGCGTCGTGCGCTGAAAGCCCAGACCGACAACGCTACCGTCATCATCGTGGCGCAGCGCATTTCTACCGTGCTGCACGCGAACCAGATTTTGGTTCTGGATGAGGGCCGCATCGTCGGCAAGGGCACACACGCCCAGCTGATGGAATCCTGCCCAGAGTACCAGGAGATTGCCCGCAGCCAGTTAAGCCAGAAGGAACTCAATTTGCAGAAGGAGGGTGAGTGATATGCCAAGACCCGGACGCATGACGACCGAGCGCGCCAAGGACTTTAAGGGCACGCTGCGGCAGCTGCTTTCCGCGTTGAGCAAGTATAAGCTGTCGCTCATCGTGGTCGTTATCTTCGCCGTTCTGTCAACGATTTTCAACATTGCAGGGCCGAAAATCCTTGCCAAGGCCACCACGGCGCTGGCCACCGGATGGATTGCCAAGCTGCGCGGCGTGGGCGGCATAGACTTTGCCTATATTGGGAAAGTGCTGCTGTTTTTGGCGGGGATGTACCTGCTTTCCGCGGTATTCAGCTTTATCCAGGGCTGGCTCATGAGTGGTCTGTCCCAGAAGGTCTGCTATGATTTCCGCGACCAGATCAGCAAAAAAATCAACCGCCTGCCGCTGGCCTACTTTGAAAAGCGCACCGTCGGCGAGGTACTGTCCCGCATCACCAACGATGTGGACACGCTGGGCCAAAGCCTGAACCAGAGCGTGACCCAGCTCATTACCAGCGTCACGACGATGATTGGCGTGCTGATCATGATGCTCACCATCAGCCCAAAGATGACGCTGATTGCGCTGCTGATCCTGCCGGTGTCGCTGGCGCTGGTGCTGCTGGTCGTCAAATTCAGCCAAAAATACTTCAAGGCGCAGCAGGCAACGCTGGGCGTTGTCAACGGCCAGGTCGAGGAAGTCTACGCCGGCCACAACGTTATCAAGGCGTTCAACCGTGAAGACGCTGTGCTGGCAGACTTCAACGCCGCCAATGACAAACTGTATGAATCCGCGTGGAAATCCCAGTTTCTGTCCGGCCTGATGCAGCCCATCATGAACTTTGTGGGCAACCTAGGGTATGTGGCGGTCGCCATCGTCGGCAGCATTTTTGCAGCGGCGGGCAGCATCACCATCGGCGATATCCAGGCGTTCATCCAGTATGTCAAGAACTTCACCCAGCCCATCCAACAGCTGGCGCAGGTGTCGAATATGCTGCAAAGCATGGCTGCCGCAGCCGAGCGCGTCTTTGAATTTTTGAACGAAGAAGAGGAGAACCAGCAGGCCGACCCCGCCCACCGCGCGAATCCTGCCTGCATCGATGGCCAGGTCACGTTTGACCACGTCAAATTCGGCTACACGCCGGAAAAGACAGTCATCCACAATTTCAGCTGCAACGTCAAGCCCGGTCAGAAGGTCGCCATCGTCGGCCCCACCGGCGCGGGCAAAACCACGATGGTCAAGCTGCTGATGCGGTTCTACGATGTGGATGCGGGCGAAATCAGCCTGAACGGCCACAATGTCCGCGACTTTGACCGCAGCGCCCTGCGCGAGGGCTTTGGTATGGTCTTGCAGGATACCTGGCTGTTCAAAGGCACCATCATGGAGAACATCCGCTATGGCCGCCTAGACGCCACCGACGAGGAAGTTATCGCCGCCGCCAAGGCCGCGAACGCAGACCACTTTATCCGCACGCTGCCCGGCGGCTACCAGATGGAGCTGAACGAGGACGCCTCTAACGTCAGCCAGGGCCAAAAGCAGCTTTTGACGATTGCCCGCACGATTCTGGCGGACAACCGCATCCTGATTCTGGACGAGGCAACGTCCAGCGTCGATACCCGCACCGAGCAGCGCATCCAGACGGCCATGGACCGCCTGATGCAGGGCCGCACAAGCTTTGTCATTGCCCACCGCCTGTCCACTATCCGCGACGCAGATCTGATTCTGGTCATGCGCGACGGCGATATTGTGGAGCAGGGAACCCATGATGAGCTGATCGATCAGGGCGGGTTCTACGCGGATCTGTATAATAGTCAATTTGAGGATGTAACGGCGTAAAGGCTTCATCCTTTTTTTGGGAAAAAAATCGTCACCGCAGGTGACTGAGGGGGCCTGCTACCTGCCGGGCATTGCCCCCTCATCCGGTGCACTGTCCGCCCTGCAGCATCAAAATGTAAATAATTTGTAAAATACAGGTAAAACCTGCATAAAAAGCGAAAAATCATTTGCGCATCGACAAAAACTGTGTTACAATGTAATGCATTTATTCTGGAATTGTGTGCATATAACACGATAAGGTGCGGAACGAATGAGGAAAAAACTGCAAAATAAGCGCGGCTTTACGCTGGTGGAGCAGATCGTCGTGCTGACCATACTTGGGGTTTTGGCGGCGATGCTGATCCCCGCGCTGCAAGGCTATATTGAAAAAGCGCTGGAAACGTCGGATATTGTCAACGTGCGCGCCGCGTATATGCAGGTGCTTTCCGATGCAATGACCGGCGATGTCACTGCCGAACAGACCGTGCAGCTGAAGCAGGGGCAGGACGGGTGGCAGCACTTTGACCCCGTCACCATTGCGGGCATCACCCACTATGCTGATGAGGGTGACACCGACAACTGGATAGGCTCGCCCGCGGCGCACGGAACCTGCAGGGTTTCTTATGTGGATGGGACAGGCGTGGTGCTGACGTGGTCGGGCGAAGGCACCAAGCCGTCGCAGCCCGCCCGGCCGACCGTTGATTTGACCGAAAACCTGCACGGCATTTTGAAAAACAGCGGCTTGCTGGAAACGGATTTAAAGGACTTTACCGCCCGCGGGAAATTCTACGAGATCGACTCCAGTTGCCCGAACTCCACAATGGTACCCAAGGTGCAGGAGCAAATCAAGGAAGACAGCCTGCTGAGCACCGGAACGTGGGATTTCCGCAAGATTTCTGGCGAAGACCCGGGGCGGTATTTGTTCTGGACATCGGTGGATGTGACTAAATTTGCAGTAGGCACGGAGGTGCCGGTCCTTGTCAGCAAGGAGGACGGGGGCACGTTTTACATCACCACGATGCCGGTGACGACCTCAAAGGTGAAAAATCAGACCTACAACGTGATCGGCAAAGGCATTACCAACCGCACGACGTTGAACCCCTATATTCAGGGTACCGAGTACACCACGCTGGAGGATGCCTATGCCGCGTATGCGGATATGGTGAAAAACAGTTATTCGCAGTACGCGGATACCCTGCCAAGGTAGAAATGCCTCCAACCGCCCAACGGGCAAACTGCATATATGCCTTCCCCCTCAGGGGAAGGCTTTTTTGTTATTGACACCCCTGCTATAATAGTACCAAAGGGGGCTTTTTCATGGATTACGCAAAACTTACCGCACAGGCCCGGCAGGCTACTGAAGAACTGCTGGAAGCCGCGCACCTGGAAACTGGGGATATCTTCGTGGTCGGCTGCTCCAGCAGCGAGATCATGGGTGGACATATCGGAAAGGATTCCAGCATGGAGGCTGCTGCCGCCGTGCTGGCGGGTGTGCTGCCGCCCTTGCAGGAGCAGGGCGTCTACCTTGCTGCCCAGTGCTGCGAGCACCTGAACCGCGCTATCGTCATCGAGCGCACGGTCGCCAGGGCCAACGGCTATCAAATCGTGGCGGCCATCCCGCAGCCCCACGCGGGCGGCAGCTGGGCTACCAACTGCTGGCGCACCTTTAACGACCCGGTGCTCGTTGAGGAAGTCAAAGCTGCAGCGGGCATGGACATCGGCGGCACGCTCATCGGGATGCACCTGCGCCGCGTGGCTGTGCCGGTGCGCCTGTCGATGGATCACATCGGGCAGGCGATTCTGCTCTGCGCCCGCACCCGCCCGCCGTTCATCGGCGGCTCCCGCGCCGTTTACAGTCAGGAGGAAGTGCGATGATCCCAGAAGCACAAAAACAGCAGATGGCCGAGGCCGTCGCAAAGATCCGGGAGACGATGGCTGCCGCCGCCAGGGCCGCAGGCCGCGACCCTGCCGACGTGCGCCTTTGTGCCGCCTGCAAAACCCGCACGGTGGAAGAAGTTCGGTACAGCGCCGATTTGCCCATTGACCTGTTCGGCGAAAACCACGTACAGGAGCTTGTGGAAAAGACCGACGCCGGGGCCTACAATGGCAAGCCCGGACATTTTATCGGTCATTTGCAGACCAATAAAGTCAACAAGGTTGTAGGCCGTGCCGCGCTCATTCAGAGCGTGGACAGCACGCGGCTGCTCGATAAAATCGACGCTGCCGCCGCGCGGCTGGGTCTGGTGCAGGACATTTTGGTGGAAATCAACATCGGCGAGGAAGCCAGCAAAAGCGGCGTCGACGCCGACAGCCTGTTCCCACTGCTGGAAGCTGCCGCCGCGAAGGAGAATACCCGCCTGCGCGGTCTGATGGCGATTCCGCCCGCTGACGCAGACGATGCCGAGACGCGCCGCTTTTTTGCGCAGATGCGGGAGCTGCTGGCCAAGGCCGATGCCCAGCACTACGACCGGGCGCAGATGGATATTTTGTCCATGGGTATGAGCCACGACTACGCCGCCGCCATCGCCGAGGGCGCGACCATCGTCCGCGTCG
>ENA-UOJA01001952-UOJA01001952.1-human-gut-metagenome-genome-assembly--contig:-C19-NODE-1952-length-15489-cov-10.977712_pt1 | contig 15489 bp, 9 predicted proteins | sample MGYA00242337_ERZ723884 | MGnify/ENA metagenome assembly ERZ723884
ATACAATCATAAATTAAAAAATAAATAAGGGAATTTTAAGAAAATTTATAGCATTATATCAGGTAATTTTGATATGCCCAAACTTGTATTTTATGTCAGGTTATTTTATAATTGCATACAATAGATTGTGTATTTTATGAGCGGGGGGGAGAGAAGAAAAAACAGAAACCCAGCCTGCCTGTAAAATATGCAGAAACGAGGAATATATGAAAAAACAGAATAAAGGAGTTCCGACAAACCGTGATATCCGTTGGGACAGACTTGATAATACAGCACACCTTTTTCCGGTCATTGCCGGGGAGAGCATGAGCAATGTGTACAGGATCAGTGTTACACTGAAAGAGGAGATCAATCCGGAATTACTGCAGAGGGCACTTGATATGGTGCTTCCGAAGTTTGACGGGTTTAACTTAAGACTGCGGCAGGGGGTGTTCTGGTATTATTTTGAGGAAAACGGAAAAGCGGCGCCAAAGGTTCGCATGGAGAACAATTTTCCATGCAGATATATCCAGCAGAATAAAAACCGCAGTTATATGTTCCGTGTGACCTATTATAAATGCAGGATCAATCTGGAAGTATTCCATGTTTTGACGGATGGAATGGGAGGAATCAATTTCTTAAAAGAGCTGACTTACCAGTATCTGCGTCTGGCACATAAAGAACTGCAGGAAAAGCTGGGAGATTCATTAAGTGTTGATACGTCTTTGAACCGGGAAGACAGTTTCTTAAAAAATTACAAAAAAAGTTCCGCAAAAGGATACCAGACAAAAAAGGCATATCTGATCCGTGGAGAAAAGTTAAGACCGGGCGAGTTCGGCGTGATGCACGGTTATATGAAAATACCGGAGTTGAAAAGGGTCTGTCATGCGATGGGAATCAGTATCAACGAATATCTGGTAAGTGTGTACATCTGGAGCGTTTATACAGAATGTCTGCACGGCATGCCGTCAAAGTGTCCGATCCGTGTTGCGGTGCCGGTTAATCTGCGGCCGTATTTTAATTCTATTACCACGAAAAACTTTTTTGTCATGGTGTCCGCAGAATTTCATCCGACCAAAGAAACCTATACGTTTGCAGAGGTGGCTGAAATCGTGAAGGAAAGCCTGCGAAGCCAGATCAACCGGGAAAATCTTGAAAAGCTGTTTTCCTATAACGTTTCCAATGAAAAACTGCTGATTGCAAGAGTTGTGCCGCTTTTCCTGAAAAACCTTGCAATGAAGTATGTATATACAACTTCTGCACTTGCCAATACTGCGACGATCACAAATATCGGCAATATTTCCGTGACAGAAGAGTACCGCCCTTATGTGGAAATGTTTCATGCATTTCTTGCCATGTCAAAGGGGCAGCATCTGAAAGGAACGATCTGCTCTTACGGGGATACACTTGTATTCAGTTTCAGTTATGATCTTGTCGATGCGTCTGTGCAGCGTGGATTTTTCCGGAAAATAGCCTCGGACGGGATTGCGGTAGAAATAAAGAGTAATGGAGTAAATTATGAGTAAATGCAGAAATTGTAATGTGGAGATATCAGATGAAACAGAGCGCTGTCCACTCTGCGGATCCGTGTTAGAATACACAGGTGAAGTGGAGAATATGTACCCGGATGTGAGAGTGCACACCCGGAAAATGACAATGATCAGTAAAATCTATCTGTTTTGTGCACTTTTGGTTGAGGTGCTGCTCATTTATATCAATGTGGTCACCGAGTCACAGATTGCATGGAGTGCGATCACGGGGCTTGGATTCTTTTACGGATATATGCTGATCCGTTTTGCAATTCTTGGAAAGACAGGTTACCGCGCCAAAATCACGGTACTCACGCTGATGGCGATACTGATCGTGATCGCAATCGATTTTCTGGTCGGCTACCGCGGATGGTCTGTCAATTATGCATTGCCGTCGGCGATCATTTTAGTCGATGTTGGTATTATCATCTGTATGATCGTAAACCGCAGAAACTGGCAGAGCTATATGATGTGGCAGATTTTTATGATTTTATGCAGCATTGTTCCGGTAATACTGATTTTTACCGGTATCGTGACGGCACAGCTTTTTGCACTGATCGCATTTGCGTTTTCCCTGTTTCTGTTTCTTGGAACACTGATCATCGGAGACCGCAGGGCAAGGGTGGAACTGAAACGAAGATTTCATGTCCGCTGAGTTATATTTAGAATAAAAAGAACAGGAGCAATCGGATGAGAGAGAGCGAAGCGAGTATCAGGGGAAGAGTCATGAGGGACCTGATCGCCCATGTGACAAATGATCACCTGATTGGGAAAAAGATAAAAAATGGAGAACTGAGGAAAAAAATCGGGGATTCGGAGCCGCCGTGGAAATGTCCGGACTGTTTTTCATTAGATGTGATCGAGATGGATAATTTCTCCATGGAGTATTTACAGGCAAAAGAAAATCCGAATACGGAAAAAGTAATCTTACAGCTTCACGGGGGCGGATATGTCGGAGCGATGCGGAATGCATACCGTATGTTTGCCGGACTTTACTGTGAAGTCAGCCATGGAATGAGTGTTCTGACACCCGATTACCGTGTGGCACCGGAACATCCGTATCCGGCGGCTTTAGAAGATGCCTATGCCGCATACTGTTATCTGTTGGAACAGGGGTGGTTTTCCGAGCAGATCATCATCGCAGGAGATTCCGCAGGAGGCGGTCTTGCGATGGCATTATGCCATTATCTGAAAGATCACGGAAAGCAGCTTCCGTGTGGGATCGTAGCCATGTCACCGTGGACAGACCTTGCGGCGAGCGGGGAATCTTACGAGACAAACTTTGAGCGCGACCCGTTATTTGGAAAAACAAGGGACAGCCTTATTTATAATAAAGATTATATTGGGGATAACGATCCGTATAATGCTTATATTTCGCCTTTATATGGGGATTTCAGGGGATTTCCGCCGATGCTGATACAGGTTGGTTCCTATGAGATGCTGCTCTCGGATTCTGTGGATGTGGCTGCAAAAGCCAGAGAACAGGGAGTAAAAGTAAGAATCAGTATTTATGAAGGAATGTTCCACATCTTTCAGATGGCAGCAAAAATGCTGCCGGAATCTAAAAGAGCGTGGGTTGAGATCGGTAAATTTATTGATGTTTTGCTAAATGACTGACATCCATATAGACAGGGATACCGTTTTCGTATTTTACCGGAACTTCACCGAGTATGAGAGGTGAAAGGTAATCGATCAGTGGCTGTGTGACATCATTGCCTGCATCGTTGATCCATTCTCTCGGAATTGATTTTGCCTCATTTGCAATGTGGCGGATCTCGGCATGCTCATAGGCGATTTCGTACGGAGCATCGGAGATACGGCGCATTGTTACCATGGAAGCGGTAACACCTTCCTCGGAGAGAGCAACCGCTTTCTGACCGAGAGTAAAAGCCTCATCAAGATCAGTCTTTGAAGCAAGGTGTGCAGCGCAGCGCTGTAATACGTTGACTTCCACGGAACGGACTTTAACGCCTAGTTTTTCTTTGACTAAAAATTCAAGTGTTTTTCCGGCTCCGCTTAACTGGCTGTGACCAAAGGTGTCAACAGAACTTTCGGAAGCACTGATATAGTTGCCGGAAGCATCGCGGATACCTTCGGATACGGCAACGATCACGTTATTGCGCTCGAAAAGCATACGCTTTACATCCAGTAAAAAGTCCTCTTTGTCAAATGGAACCTCCGGGAGATAGATCAGATGTGGTGCTGTATTATAACCGTTTCTTGCCAGTGCAGAAGCAGCGGTCAGCCATCCGGCATCACGTCCCATGATTTCCACGATCGTCACACTTTTGACTGCATAGATAAATGTGTCATGTGCGATTTCTAAAAGAGAAGATGCGATATATTTTGCGGCAGAACCGAATCCTGGTGTATGGTCTGTCTCACAGAGATCATTGTCGATGGTCTTTGGAATACCGACAATACGCACCGGACTGCCGATTTTTTTGCCATATTCGGAGAGCTTTAAGACGGTGTCCATAGAATCGTTGCCGCCGATATAAAAGAAAGCATCAATATGGTAAGTTTCAAACTGTTTGAAAATGAATACATAGGAAGAATCATCATCTAAATAATTTGGCAGTTTGTAACGGCAGGAGCCAAGATACATTGCCGGAGTGACCTTTAAGCGGTCGAGATATTCCGAATTCTGCTGCATTAATTCAGAAAGATTCGTCAGATCGTTGTTTAAAATACCTGTGATTCCGTTTAAGGAACCATAAACCGTGTCATACATGTCAGAACGCATTACACCGTCGATCACACCGGCAAGGCTGGCATTGATCGCAACAGTAGGGCCGCCTGACTGTGCTACCATACAGTTTTTTGGACTCATAAGAAAACTCCTTTGTGTTTGATCTTCTTTTTGCAATGTCTATCATACAAAAAAAGGCACGGTTGCGCAATCATTAAATTAAATAGAAAGAGTGATGGTATACCATGAAAATATGTACATTGTGTCCTAGAATGTGCGCTGTGGACCGAAAATCCGGTGAGCGCGGCATCTGCGGACAGACCACAGAGATTAAGGTGGCGCGTGCGGCACTGCACTTCTGGGAAGAACCCTGCATTTCCGGGGAGATGGGTTCCGGTGCGGTCTTTTTTTCCGGCTGTGCACTGCACTGTGTGTTCTGCCAGAATGAAAATATTGCAAATGGCACAGCTGGTAAGGTGATAAGTACGGAGCGGCTTGGCGAAATTTTTCTGGAACTCCAGGAAAAGGGTGCAAATAATATCAACCTTGTGACACCGGGGCAGTTTGTACCACAGATCATAAAAGCGGTAGAGCTTGCAAGAAATCAGAATTTAAAGATTCCCATCGTTTATAACACCAGCAGCTATGAAAATGTGGATACGATCCGTTCTTTAGAAGGAATTGTGGATATCTATCTTCCGGATTTTAAGTATTTTGATACCGCTTTGAGTGCAAAATATTCCCATGCGCCGGATTACCCTGCTGTGGCTAAGGCGGTGATAGCGGAGATGGTGCGTCAGACGGGTGCGGCAGTTTTTGAAAACGGGGAGGATTCCCTGATGAAGCGTGGTACGATCGTGCGCCATCTGATCCTGCCGGGGTGCACGAAAGATTCCAAAGCAGTTTTGAAATATCTGCATGAAACCTATGAGAATCAAATATATATCAGTATCATGCACCAGTTTACACCGCTCTCTAACGTGAAAAAATATCCGGAATTAAACCGTAAGATCACGGATCGGGAATATGATGAGGTTATTGATTTTGCAATCGATATAGGGATTGAAAACGGTTTTATCCAGGAGGGGGAGACGGCGGAGGAGAGTTTTATTCCGGAATTTGACAATGAGGGAGTTTGAGGTTGACGCATTTTCGAATATCTCATATAATTCCATAGTAATGATGGCAATAGAGGGAGTGTGAAACGAATGAAGAGAAAAGTAAGATTCATAGCTGCACTTTTCTGCATGGGATGTCTTGCGACAGAACCTGCGGCAGACATAAAGGCTGCCGGAATCCAGGTGGCTGCTGCACAGACAACACTTTCCGCAGATAATTCGCTGGAAGTGTTATCACTTTCTGCGGGAACATTATCCCCGGACTTTACAGGAAAGACAGTACAATATACAGCTACCGTACCGAATGATGTCACAAGCGTTACAGTGACGGCAACACCGGTTAATGAATTTGCGACGGTGCAGTCGATCACAGGAAATGACAATCTGCAGGTCGGTACAAATACGATAAAAGTAGTCGTGAAGGCGCAGAACGGAGCACTCGCCCAGTATACGATCACACTGACCAGAGAAGATGGACAGACAGCAGACGGAACAGTGGATCAGCCGGCGGATGGAACAGACAGTCAGACAACAGACCAGCCGGCAGACGGAACAGACAGTCAGACAACAGACCAGCCGGCGGATGGAACAGACGGTCAGACAACAGACCAGCCGGCGGATGGAACAGATGGACAGGCAGCAGACCAGAACGCAGAGTTTGAAACAGAAGAAGCGGAAGATGTTTCTAATATGGAATATCTCCAGCAGGAATACAATGATCTCTCTGAACAATATGCAAAAGAAAAGTCTTTTTCCAGAAATATGATGGGAATTATGGCTTTTGTGATCGCAGTACTTGTCGTTATTATTATCAATCTTCTATTGAGAGGACGTAAGAGTGACGACTGGGATGAGGAAGAGGATGACTGGGACTGGAAGTCCGAAAAACAGGGAAAGGATCAGGACGCAGAAGATGATACTGATCTGGAAGAAGATGATAATATAGAAGAGAATCCTGGCGTGGAAGTAGATGATCCGGAAGACGCTGACTGGGAGGAGGAAGAAACACAGAGAAAAGGATTTTTCCACAGAAAACCAAAAGAAAAAGTGGAAGAAGAGCCGGATGATGTGGAAGAAAACGATACAGAGAACGAAGTCGGCGTATCAAAGATCCATAAAGTGCGTGCGGGATTGTTTGGACGTGGCATGTCTGACGATCTTGACGATGAAGACTGGGAAGAGGACGAAGATTTCCTGCCGGTAGAAAGAAAAAAACCGGAAGAAAAACAGCGTCCGGAGAGAAAAGAAAAACCGGAGGAGAAACAAAGGCCGGAGAGAAAAGAAAAACCGGAGGAAAAACAGCGCACGGAGAGAAAAGAAAAACCGGAGGAGAAACAAAGGCCGGAGAGAAAAGAAAAGCCGGAGCGGAAACATACTCCGGAGAAAAAACACATTCCGAGAGAAGAAGAGGAAGAAGATGATTTAGAGATCATCGATTTAAATGATTTATAAATAGAAAAAGAATGGAGAAACTATGCAGATACGATATACATCAAAAGCAAAAAAAGCAATCGATCAGGCTTCAAAGATGTCGAAATCACTGCATCATCATTATATCGGAACGGAGCATATCCTGATCGGACTTTTAAAAGAAGGAACGGGCGTCGCTGCGCAGGTATTAAATGATAATGGAGTAGAACTTGACAAAGTCATGCAGCTGATCGAGGAACTCATTGCACCGGATGCACAGGTGCTGACGGCAGAGGCTAAGGAATATTCGCCGAGGGCACTGCAGGTGTTAGAAGGGGCAGCAAGGGAGGCAGCGCGTTTTCATGCAGAGGAGATCGGGACGGAGCATATCCTGATCGCGATGATGAAAGAGACAGAGTGTGTTGCATCCCGCCTTTTAAATACCTTAGCGGTCAATATCCAGAAAATGTATGTGGATATCCTGATCGCAATGGGAGAAGATGCGAGCCTGTACAAAGAAGATTTCATGAATGGTAAGCCGGTGAAAAAAACAGCATCGGATACACCGGTATTAAATCAATACTCCAGAGATCTGACTGCATTGGCGGCTGAGGGAGTATTAGATCCGTTAGTCGGCAGACAGGAAGAGATCGGCCGTGTGATCCAGATCTTAAGCAGAAGGACAAAGAATAACCCATGTCTGATCGGTGAACCGGGCGTTGGAAAGACTGCGATCGTTGAGGGAATTGCGGAGCGTATTACAACCGGAATGGTTCCGGATACCGTTGCGGGAAAGCGGGTGGTATCTTTGGATATGTCCGGAATCGTGGCAGGCTCAAAATATCGCGGTGAGTTTGAGGAGCGCATTAAAAAGGTACTTCAGGAAGTACGGGCAGCCGGCAATATCCTGCTCTTCATCGATGAACTGCATACAATCATCGGAGCGGGCGGAGCGGAAGGAGCAATCGATGCTTCCAATATATTAAAACCTGCACTTGCGCGTGGGGAACTGCAGCTGATCGGTGCAACGACAATCGATGAATACCGCAAATATATTGAAAAAGATGCTGCGCTAGAGCGCAGATTCCAGCCGGTTACGGTAGAAGAGCCGTCGGAAGAGGAGGCAGTGCAGATTTTAGAGGGACTGCGGGAACAGTATGAAAAGCATCATCAGGTAAAGATTACGGATGATGCGGTATCGGCAGCAGTACGCCTGTCTGCGCGCTATATCAATGACCGTTTCCTGCCGGATAAAGCAATCGATCTGATGGATGAGGCTGCAGCAAAGGTACGTCTGCGCGCGGGTGGAAAACCGGAGGAAGTCGTTGAATTAAGACATCGCATCAACCTGTTAGAAGAGGAAATGTTAGAATTTCTGCACGATGGTGATGTGGAAGGTGCAAAGCAGAAGAAGAACGAAAAAGAAGCGTGTGAAGAAGAGCTTGCCAAAATACAGGCAAAGACAAAGAAAGACAGCCGCAGTAAAAAGTTAAAAGTGACAGAAGACGATATTGCGGATGTGGTATCCGGATGGACGAAGATCCCGGTAAGAAAGATTGCCGAGGGGGAGGCTGCCCGCTTAAGAAAATTAGAGGCTACCTTACACAAACGTGTCATCGGTCAGGAGGATGCGGTGAGTGCAGTGGCAAAAGCTGTGCGAAGAGGACGTGTCGGATTAAAAGATCCGAAGCGCCCGATCGGTTCTTTCCTGTTCTTAGGCCCGACAGGTGTCGGAAAAACAGAGATCTCAAAGGCACTTGCGGAGGCAGTGTTTGGCAGCGAACAGTCTATGATCCGTGTTGATATGTCGGAATATATGGAGAAACACAGCGTATCAAAGATGATTGGTTCACCGCCAGGATATGTAGGCCATGAGGAGGGCGGACAGCTCAGCGAAAAGGTGCGCAGAAATCCGTATTCGGTGATCTTGTTTGATGAGATCGAAAAGGCGCATCCGGATGTATTTAATATTTTACTGCAGGTGTTAGACGACGGTCATATCACGGATTCCCAGGGACGCAAAGTGGATTTCAAAAATACGATCATTATTATGACGTCAAATGCCGGAGCACAGGCGATCATTGAGCCGAAAAAACTTGGATTTGCAGTTTCGGATGATGAAAAACAGAATTATGACCGCATGAAAAACAGCGTGATGGAAGAAGTACGCCGTATTTTTAAACCGGAATTTTTAAACCGTATTGATGAGACGATCGTATTTAGAGCGTTAAACAAAGACGATATGAAACAGATCGTTGCACTGATGTTAAAAGAACTTACAGACCGCTGTGAAAAACAGATGGGAATCCACCTTACCGTGCGTGACAGCGTCAAAAAGCATATTGTCGATAAAGCGTATGATCCGAAATATGGTGCAAGACCGCTGCGCCGTCAGATCCAGAACGATATCGAGGATGAACTGGCAGAAGAAATCCTGTCCGGCAAAGTGAAAAAAGATACGGAAGTGGTCGTGACGATCCACAAAGAAAAAGTCGTGTTCGAAACAAAATAAAATTTTACTGAAATATCCGGGAAAGCACTGGAAATCGTGACGGGGATATTATATAATAAGGGCACAAAATTTTACGATAAAGAGAAAACTACTTTATCACAGGAGGAAAAAATGGCAACGATCAGCGAATTAATTCGTTCAGAAGCAGATGGAACGATCAGTTTTGGGGATTACACATTAGGTGCAAAGGCGAAACTTGATAATTTCGAACATCAGGGAGATATCTACAAGGTGAAGACATTTTCCGAGATCACCAAGTTAGAGCGCAATGGCATGTTCGTATATGAATCTGTTCCGGGAACAGCTGTCATGAATCTGAATGCAACAGATACAGGCCTGACATTTCAGGTAGAGGGACCGGAAGATGCACAGATCACAGTAGAACTTGAGGATGAGTCAGAGTACGACATCACGATCGATGGCGCAGATGCAGGAAAGATGAAGACAAATCTTGGCGGCAAATTAAGCTTAAGTGTAGAACTTGGCGACCATCCGGTAGATGTAAAAGTTACAAAGTGTTAAGAACGGAAAAGTGAGATCAAAAAAAGCTTACATGTCAAAAGGGCATGTAAGCTTTTTTGCGCTTTCAAGTACGAAAGTACGATTGACGGGGATAAACTGTTACATTAACATAAAAAATGCGCGTGACAATGTGCAATAAATCAGAAGGAGAAAAGTTATGAAAAGAAAGAGACTCACGGGTTGGAAACGTATGGCGGCATTTGCGATGGCGCTTACGCTGACGGTCGGAGATTGGACATCAGCAGGTGCTGCTGGATTGCCGCAGACAGATGTACAGACAGTAACAGAGGCTGTGATACAGGAAGAAGATGCGATGGAAGCAGCTTTAGCAACAGAACAGACAGAGACAGAAAGCGAAACGGACAGTGAGTCTGCAGAAAATGACAGTGGGCAGACAGAGAACAGCGAGGCATCGGAAATTCCAGAAACATCAGAGGCATCAGAAACTGAGAAAACTGTAGAAGAGACAGAAAACGTGAATGATACGGAGGCTGTTGATGATACCGAAGTGATGGAAACAGAGACGGAAGAAGAATCGGAAGAAGAAATAGAAGAAGAGACCGAAGAAGAGACTGAAGAGGAAGAACTCGCTGCAATTGATAAACCGTCAAAGGTAATCAATGTAAGAGGAAAAGATGACGGAAGTATTATAACAACAGCGTCTGGCCGGCAGCTGAGATATGCTTATGTGAATCGGTTCCAGAACGGAGTGATTGCAGCGGTACGGATATTGATGGATTTGTAAACCTGTATAATAAGGCAGAAGCCATACTGAAAGGCAACACAGATAAATATCAAGATGCATATGGAATGTATAGAGTCAATGGTAAGACGTATAGAGCATTGCGGTCATGTGATGCGACAGGGTATCATTATGTGACAGAAGGTGATGAAATTACAGAAATTACTGTAAGTGATTCATCGGAAAATGCCAAAAAGCGGATAGATGAGTATGCAGTAAAAAATGATACACAGGTTCTTTATTATAGTTATAATGGACATTTTTATAAGCAATTAACGTATGAATCGGTATATGATTCAGCATCGAAAAAATATAAATATGTTGTATATGCAAATGCTTATGAAGAGATTTCTTTTGAAAAAACTTATGTAAAAATAAGCTGGAATCCGGTTAATAATGATACGGCCACAATGAAAAATAAAGCCGGAGACATGATGAAGGTTGGATATGAAGTGGTCTGCGATGGAAATACCAAGGTCTATAATATGCCGGGATTATTTTTGGATGCGTCAGACGGAACCGTACATGAGATGATAACATCAGATGCAGCAAGACTGCCATATGTCATATTGAATTCAGGACAGCAGGTCAGCGTAAAAGTCCGTGCTGTATATTATCATGAAGTGACAAGTAACAAACAGGAGGTATATTGGAACTGGAATGATAATAGCCAATATATTATAGAATCGAAACAGACGAAATATGTGGTGGACATGTATGGTAAATGGTCGGACACCTATACTTATAAAAATTACTCTTTAAAGAAGTTATCACCGGTAACCGGTACAAAAGTTTCTGAAAAGGGAAAAGAGATGTCAGTTACCTGGAATGCACAAAACGGAGTGGATAGCTATCGTGTGTATTACCTGCGAAGCAGCAAACCGTTAAATATTACGAATATAGAGAGCTTTTTACAGTTTTACAATAAGAGGGGAACGCTGTACGATGCTTATGTAAATGCAAAAGGAGAAAACGATTCCTATGAAACGGATTCAGAGTATGCATCAGATCCGTATTGTAATATTACAATAGATTCAGGACTGCCATATTTTTATTGTTCCGTCAGACTGGAATCTGCGGAAGAAGGATATTTTTCAGATGGAAGTTATTCAGATGTCATAACCGCAACGGCCAGCATTAATGGAAACATACCGACAGTAAAAAATCTCAAAATAGAAAAGACGTACAATGGAGATGACTGGCAGCTTTCATGGACGCCAATCGATGCGGATGTAGTCATTTATGTTTTTGAAGAAGGAAAGAAGCCGGCGCATTATAATTATGAGCTTTTGAACGCTTATGGTTACTATACGGATGGTCAGGGACAGCAGAAAAAACTTTATTTAAAAGATGCACTTACGGAGCTTGAAAGTAAGGAAATAAGCAGTTATGTACGTTCTTACAAAGTGAAGGGAATCGATGGATCATACAGTGCAATCTCTTTAAAACCGGGCGTAAAATATACATTTGTTGCGCATACCTATGATGCAGGCAGTTCTCTTTATAACATACAAAAGAAGCCGGTGTTTACCGTAAATAAGGAAATAAAAGTAACAGATGCTCAAAAAAATCAAACGTATAAAAATATATCTGTTGGCATGACTTATTATACGGCAATGAGTCCTGCTTCGAATATGGTAAGCTATACGGATAAGGTATCCGTACCGCGTGTATATACAAAGGCGGGAAAAAACAGTATAAAGTTATCTTTTACCAGAGGAAGCTATACCGGATATGAGATTTATCGTCTTTCAGGTAAAAAATATAAGAAAATAGCAACGACCACAGACTATGTCTATACAGATCAGAATTTAAAGGCAGGCACAAAATACTCCTACAAGGTACGCTCTTATTATTATGATCCGGACAGAAAAACGAAAAGTTACAGTATATATAAAAATTTTACTGTAAGTACCAGCCGTGTAAATAACATTGTATTAAAGGTGGCTAAGAACTCAAAAAATACAGTGAAACTGACCTGGACAAAAGTAGGTTCTGCAACAAAATATGAGATTTACAGAACTTCTGAGAGTGACAAGGATATCACAGAAATTTCAGGATGGATCAATTCGGGCAACAGTGCCGTAACAGTAGAAAATACAAAGTATGAACTGGTGAAAACGATCACAAACGCAAAAACGACAACATACACGGACAAAAAGTTAAAATTCGGTGAGAGTTACACCTATCTGATCTGTGCATATTATAAAGATGGAAAAACATTAAAATACATTACCGCGTCGACCAGAGTTAAAATGCAGCTCGAGGAGCCGCGAAATCTCGTCCTTACCAATAAAGGCAAAAATGTAAGCGTTAAATGGGATGCGGACAAGTACGCTGCAGGCTATCAGATCCGATACATGGTATATGATAAATATGGTGAGAAAAAAACAGTTGCAGAAAAATATGTAACGGTAAAGAAAAATAAATACACCATTAAAGGATTATCGAGCGGAGAATACGTAAATGTATCGGTAAGGGCTTATAATTCCAAAAAAGAATACAGTGGATGGTCATCGTCAAAAGAATCTACATCACTTACAGCAGTAAAATCCATCAAAGCCGTTTATGATACGAAAAAGAATGCAGTAAAGATTACCTGGAAAAAGGTAAAAGGTGCGAAATATTATAAAGTTGTCCGTTCTGTATATACGCCGTTATGTAATACGGACGAAAAACTTTATGCAGCAACAGGTAACCTGATCGCAAAAGATTCCAATGATGAGACAGGATATTACAGTGAGGTTCACTATCGGGAATATTATGGCGAAGACGGATCCATTACAGGCACGGCGGCATATGACAGGGCACGGTTGAAAAAAGGTGTGAAATATTATTATATGGTCAGTGCATATGGGGAAAAAGGAACAAGAATTGCCTCTTATATGACCTCGGAATATGGTACACAGGTTGCTTCCGGTAAGCCGGCAGTCATCATATATGGTGTCAAAGTTGCTGCAAAAGTAAAAAATAACAAAAAAGGAACGGTTACCGTTTCTTACAATAAGGTAACAGGTGCCAAAACTTATCAGATTTACCGTGCAGAAAAGAAGAACGGTAAGTATACTCTGATTGGAACCACAAAGAAGACGTCTTTTGCAGATAAAAAAGCAAAGAAGAAAAAAACATATTATTACAAAGTGGTTGTAAATGGCAGGAATGAATTACTTGCAGACTTTACAATCAGGAGTTCAGCAGTGAAAATTAAAGTAAAAAAATAATTCTGCAATAATAATAAAAACCGGAAGAAGCGGATTGCTTTTTCCGGTTTTTGTCATAGAAAGTAAGTTGCTTTTTACAGATAAAGTAAGTATACTGATAAACAATAAAAAGAGATGGAGAAGGAATATGCCGAAGGGAAAAACAACAGTATTTTTTTGTCAGGAATGTGGTTACGAATCATCAAAGTGGATGGGACAGTGTCCTGCATGTAAGGAATGGAATACATTTGTTGAGGAGATGATCGATAAAAAAAGTGCAGCAAAAGGCGGCAGGGTAGCGGCAAAAGCGGCAGAGGCGAAGAACGTTCCGCTCTCACAGATCGAGATGACACAGGACAAACGCATGTCGACGGATATGAAAGAGCTTGACCGTGTACTTGGCGGCGGAATCGTACAGGGATCTTTAGTGTTAGTGGGCGGTGATCCGGGAATCGGTAAATCAACACTGCTTTTGCAGGTATGCCGGAATTTATCGGAGAAAGGTGTGCGCGTATTATATATATCCGGAGAGGAATCCCTGCAGCAGATCAAAATAAGGGCAGAACGTATCGGAACCTTTGGCGATTCGCTGACACTTTTATGTGAAACGAACTTAGACACGATAAAAACGGTGATTGACCGGGAAAAACCGCAGATCGTGATCATAGATTCCATACAGACCATGTATAACGAAGAAGTTTCCTCTGCACCGGGCAGCGTATCACAGGTGCGGGAATCCACAGGGGTATTTATGCAGATTGCAAAGGGGATGGGAATTTCCATCTTTATTGTCGGTCATGTGACGAAAGAGGGCGTGGTTGCGGGTCCGAGAGTTTTAGAACACATGGTGGATACGGTACTCTATTTTGAGGGGGACAGGCATGCGGCATACCGTATACTGCGCGGTGTCAAAAACAGGTTCGGCTCAACGAATGAGATTGGCGTGTTTGAGATGAGACAGAACGGACTGATGGAAGTGGAAAATCCTTCGGAATACATGCTGAGCGGGAAACCGGAAGGTGCATCCGGTTCGGTTGTTGCGTGTTCTATGGAAGGAACCAGACCGATTCTGGTGGAAGTACAGGCGTTAGTCTGCCACAGTAATTTTGGAATTCCGCGGAGAACGGCTGCAGGCACCGATTTTAACAGGGTAAATCTTCTGATGGCAGTACTTGAAAAAAGGCTGGGATTAAAACTTGGAGACTGTGACGCTTATGTGAATATCGCGGGCGGCGTAAAAATGAATGAGCCAGCGATCGATCTTGGCATTGTGCTTGCCATTATATCCAGTTACCGTGAAAACCCGATCAATGAGAAGACGATCTGTTTCGGAGAAGTGGGCTTAAGCGGAGAAGTGCGTGCCGTCAGTATGGCAGAGCAGCGCGTGACAGAAGCAAAAAAACTTGGATTTGATGAATGCATTCTGCCACAGGTCAGCCTGGATTCCATGAAGGACAGTGGATCTGTGCCAAAGGGAATCTGCCTGACTGGTGTGAGGTCAGTGAAAGATGCGATGGATGCGATATTGAAATAAAATATGGTGGAAATATATCTTTTCTGGAAAGATGAACTGAAACAGTAAAATTCACTTTGCGAAAGTACACATAAGAAAGTGAAATTTTTGGAAAAAATGGGTTGACAAAATAATACCCAGATGGTAACATAGTCAAGCTGGCCGCGGGACATGACATGATCTGACAGCGGACAACAAAAAAGTTGTTGACAAACAGAACAACACATGATAAAATATCAAAGTTGTCGCGTTTGAGATAACGGATCGGACAA
>ENA-UOJA01001956-UOJA01001956.1-human-gut-metagenome-genome-assembly--contig:-C19-NODE-1956-length-15447-cov-39.332510_pt1 | contig 15447 bp, 19 predicted proteins | sample MGYA00242337_ERZ723884 | MGnify/ENA metagenome assembly ERZ723884
CTTATTCTGGAAACAATTAACTTCCTTAATATCGGAGATTGATGCGTTTTCTCTGCTCACTACCTGCATTTTCTCTGTCCCACAGTGTGGGATACAAAAACCACACTGTGGGATACATATTTCACAGTGTGGGATATAAAAGCCACAGTGTGGTACAGAGAATTTATCAGGACAAAAAAGAGTATGCTTCGGGGAGCTTTTTATTTATGTACCGTAGAAAGCAAATTATTTTTTCAGGCTTTTTTTCACCACTGCCGGCACACCTGCTGCCAAGGAATCGTCGGGAATGTCACGGGTTACCACACTGCCCGCCGCAATGATACAGCGGTTGCCGATGGTCACCCCCGGACATACCACCACATTGCCACCCAGCCAGCAGTCCTCGCCCACCGTAATGGGATAAGACGTTTCCTTCTCCTCACGGCGTTCCACATGGTCCATGGGATGCTGGGGCGTGTAGAACTGGCAATGAGGACCTATCAGCGTATTCTTCCCAATGCGGATATAAGCTCCGTCGAGCATGATGCAGTCGTAGTTCATGAATACATTCTCACCCAGGATTATGCCGTTGCCGTGGTCACAATGGAACGGGGGACAGATAGTGGTGTTTTTCGGGATACCTGGAATAAGGTCTTCCATCACCTGGCGGTAATCATCGTCATAAATGGTCATCGTCTGCAATCGTGCACAGACTTTCTTGGCATGCATCAAACTGGCGTGTATTTCAGGGTCGGAAAAATAATAGAGTTCCTGACTGCGCATTTTTTCGTATTCTGTTTTCATAGGATTTCAGTTTATAAATTACCAGAGTCAAAGGTAGGAGGAATTTTGCTTATCTGCAAAAGGATACGAAAAAACTGCTGAGACACTATTGCCTGCGCAAATAAGCCGAAGGTGCCTCTCCGGTAATCTGCTTGAACACCCTGCTGAAGCTGTTAGGCGAGTTAAATCCCACTTTGTAAGCCGTCTGCTCGATGTTCAGGACGTTATCGGTCAGAATCTCGATGGCACGCACCACACGCTGGTAGTTGAGATAGTGTACGAAACGGATGCCCGAACTGGTGAACAACCGGGTCAGACTGCGCACCGAGAATCCAAAATGGGAAGCCACCTGCTCAAGGGTCAGGTCCTGATGCAGATTTGTCTTCATATATTCCAATACGGGCAACAGACGACTATCCTTTGCCAGAATAAACGGCTGGGTGGGAAACGTGGCTTTCTGACAGATACGGGGTAACACCTGAAAAAAGCTTCTGGCAAACGAAAAGATTTCCGGTTCAGCCCACTTGGACAAGCTGTGAAAAGTACTGATGAACTTCAGGTTGCGGGCTATCAGTTCATCGGTACGGTAAATGGCAAATTCTTCTTCATGGGAATGCTCCAGACAAACATAACTGGTCAGCAGGGTTATCTGCCGGTTGTTACTGGAAAGACGGTGCAAGGTTCCTCCGGGTATCCACACCAGGTGACGGTCGGTCACAAAATAGCTGCCCCCTCCCACTTCCACATGAAGTGTCCCCGAAAGGATATAAATTATCTGATGGCGGTCGTGGCAATGAGGGTGCAGGTTCACTTCTTCCCTCCCGGTCACCTTGGTGAACACTTCCTCGACCGACATGGCATCAATTGAAGAAATCCGCTCCTCGGTCACTAAGTCGTCTGGCGTAAATTGCATGATTTATGTCTTGATATGTAATTTAGGAACAAAAATAATGAAACATCTTTGCGGCGTCAAATAAAACAGTCACATTTAATGGAAGAAAGTCGTAAAAAGCACAAAGCCGAACTCTTTCGGCGATACCTGGTATTCGGTATCTCACTCTTTATCATCGCATGTGGTATCAGCCTCATCACCCGTTCAAATCTGGGTACCTCCCCTATCACGAGTGTGCCCTACGTAGCCAGTCTTCACACCCCCGTCAGCCTGGGTACGTACTTTTTCCTGTTCACCCTCGTACTGATAGGCATGCAACTGCTGTTGCTGGGCAGAAGAGGCATCATGGAGCGGAAAATGGAACTCCTCATGCAGTTTCCGGTGGCCTTCGTATTGTCTGTCTTTACCGACCTCGGCATGTGGATGACTGCCGGATTCTCCCCGGAAGCCTATTATATGAAAATCATCTCGCTGGTTATCGGTTGCGTGGTACTGGCTCTCGGAATCTGCCTGGAAGTCATAGCCGATGTGACGATGATCAGCGCCGAATATACCATACAATTTGCCACCCTACGCTTCAAGAAAAACTTCGGCAACATCAAAATCTGCTTCGACGTGACCCTGGTAGTCTGCGCCATCCTGTGTTCATGGGCGCTGTCTGGACGCATCGAGGAAGTGAGAGAGGGGACCGTGATTGCCGCCCTGATTACCGGCCCGTTCGTCCGACTGATTATGCCCCGCCTGGTCTTCGTCCGTCACTGGCTGGCCGAACCGGGTATCCCTGCCACTTCATCTGTTGCCGCACCAGCACACTATCCGCCGGTCATTACCATTTCCCGCGAATACGGCAGCGGCGGTCATCAAATCGGTAAAGCACTGGCCAAAGAGCTAGGCATCACCTTCTACGACAAGGAACTGATAACCCTCGTAGCCAAGGAAAGTGGTTTCAGTGAAGAATTCATTTCACAGAACGAACAGAAGATGCCCAGTGCCCTGCTCTACCAGATGATCATGCAGGACTATGAGGCTCCGCTGGACAAGAGTCTGTCGTACGACGACGCCTTGTTCGTGGCACAAAGCCGGGTCATCCGCCGTCTGGCAGCAGAGAAACCGTGTGTCATCGTCGGACGATGCGCCGACTATATCCTGAAAGACCGCCCGCACACCCTCCATATTTTCTTGTTCGGCGACATGAAGTCCAAGACGGAACGCGTCATTTCTGAATATGGCATTTCCGCCGCACAGGCACCAGGCAAGATTACCCAAGTGGACAAGTCCCGGAAAGAACACTATTTCCATTACACCGGCCGGCAATGGGGTGACTCACGGAATTATCATGCCACGTTCAATACCAGCCTGATTTCCACAACCCAAGTGACGGAGGCACTGAAAAGGATTTATGAAGAAGACGTATAAAAAAATGTCTTCACAGGTATTTGTATGGGAAATTTGCCACTTCATTGAATTACCGTAAATTTGTAAGTGAAAAACATACAAAGTACCTATATGAAAGACAGCCAAAGAATACAACCGATAAGTTTTCCCCTCATCCAACGATTACAAACTAAAATAGAGACTTCAAGAGGTTACGCTTCCATTGATTCCACAAATTGTAACAATGAAGCGACACGCTCCGTATGAAAAGAAAGTTGGTTGAACAATTTATGGGTTTTCGGCATCTCAATAGCAGCATCGGCTGTAATCACCCCTTGTTCATAGAGCCGGATTGTAGCATATAACTGATCATTAGCTACAGGGCCCATCACCAGGTCATATTTTTCCACGTCTTTCCCTCGTCGGTTATTGACCACAAATTCCAGCCATTCTTTCGTGGCTCCTGTAAACCGGAGAACAGAAAATTCTCTATCAAAAATATTGTCAGGCACTTCATATACAGAAACTACAGCTTTCTCACTCTGTTCTCTATTCTTTTTCAATAGAGCCCACTTTTGAGCCTGTTCCAAATTGGTCGTCGTATAGAATCCTTTCCCAAAATCCGTAGCTTTACGTCCCTTCTGCACACTCGGGTGCTTTACAATAACCGTAGAACCGTGATATAGTTTCATTTCTTTTTATTGATATAAGTAGTTATAGTATCTATAATATAATCAACGTCTTGAGTATGAAGCATCTCGAAATTGTCAGTCAGAAACTCGAAAACCTGATAATTGGAAAACCGTAACAAAGTTTCTTCTCCACTTAAATGCTGCACTTTTCTATAATTCTCCAAACAAAACAGTTTGAAAAGTAAGATTCGGGTATCATTGTTCTGCATTTTCTTCCGCTTGGCCTTCTCCTTTTCCAGCATTTCATATAACAGCAAGGTACCTGAATACCATAATTTTGTACGCTCATCGAGCAAAGATTTATACAAACTACTTGTATATATGTAATACAAGGCATCTTCAAATGGCAATGATTTTTTCTTCATTACCATATCTACCAAATCACGCATGACAAACGGAAGCATAGACTGGCCAAGACCTTCAGTATGAGTATCAGATATATCCATAAACTACTTTTTGAGACATTACCACAAAACAGGTTTCACGCTGCCCATTTCTGCAAATGTATGGAATCTTTTTTGAAAAAGTTCCATGAATGGCAGTTTTCACAACTAAAGTACCCTGAAATAAAATGTGTTAAAGTCTAAATTCGCATGCAGCCTACCCCGGGTTCTTCTATCCTATAAATATAGGAAAATAAAATATGACAAAAGAAGAACTGGTGAATCTGTGCAAAGAAGGAGATAAGCAGGCTTTAAGTTTGCTCTATACCACTTATGCAAACAAAATGAAACGCATTTGCAGTCAGTACATTTCAGACAAACAAACAGTCAACGACCTCTTGCATGATGGATTCATTATCATTTTTACTTCCATCCATACCCTGCGCTCTCCCGAAAAGTTGGAAAGCTGGATAGGAAAAATAATGAAAAACATGTCATTGAGATACTTGGAGCAGTCTCATTCAACCACCTTCGTTTCTTTAGAAGAAATAGAAGAATCCGAGGTACCGCAAGCACAATCCTATTCAACAGACTTTCCGTCTTATGCCGTCATGCGAAAGATGATAGACACTTTACCGGAAGGTTATCGTGAAGTTTTCAAGCTGGCAGTATTGGAAGGATTATCTCACAAGGAAATCGGTTCGCTGTTAAATATAGCTCCTCATTCTTCTTCCTCACAATTGTCAAGAGCAAAAGTATTGCTCCGTAAACTGCTGGCACACTATTATATAGTCATAACCCTGTTCCTATTATCATCCGTCCTTCTTTTGCAAATTCTGTTCTATAAATCAAAAGAAATCGTACACACGTCTTCAAAAATCATCACCCAGTCTAAAAAAGAAAAAGAATCAAAAGATATTTTATTCAAAGATACGGCAAATAATGCCCCTAAATACATAACAGTCTGCCACTATGTACATTCTGATTCAACTCAGGTAGAAATGCCCGAGGAAGAAACAATTTCACCAAACAATATGACAGAAAGAAAAGACAGTGTAAGGCTAAGCAATCCTCCAATGAGTAGAAAACAAGAAATAAGACAAGGTACCGAGAACAGAAAGAATTGGTCACTGGCCTTGTCGGTTTCAGGCGTCAACAGGCAGACAAATACTCAAAAGATGATGATTCCAGGAGGTATTTCGTCCGAAAAGCCGCAAGAAGTAACAAAAAAATCTTACTATCACATTCCTATAACCTTGTCCCTTTCATTGCACAAGAGAATCAATGAACGTTGGGGCATTGAAACGGGTTTACGGTATACATATTTGCGCGCTGATTTTACAACTATCACAGATTCCCATTGGAAAGAAACGCAGAAAATCAATTATATCGGGATTCCACTGAAAGGTCTGTTCAACGTAGGAAGCCGACAGAAATTCTCCTTCTATCTGTCTGCCGGAGTAACCTTGGACATTCCCATAAAGGCAACCTCAAAAGAAATCGTATCTGATGAAAACGGGAAAATAATTTCTGACAAGAAAAGCTACATACAACCACCTTTACAATGGTCGACAAATTTAGGTATAGGAGTACAATACCAAATTACTCCCTCTATCGGAATCTATGCAGAACCTAATTTACATTACTATTTCAAGACTAAGCATAGTATAGAAACTATCCGGACAGAAAAGCCTTTCCAGGTAGCATTGCCTATAGGAATCCGTCTGTCTTGGTAAAAAAACACTGAGCCTCATGCAGCCTTTCATGGAATAGCTTATCGTAGTGATAGAAAAGTAACTCAAACAAATATTATTTCATGCAAGCGCGTCATCAGAACAGGATTATTTATTTCAAGGAACTTTCTACCACCAGTAAGAATTATTTCATACCTTACATCCAACAATGGCATCCGGTGGAGAAAGGAACAAAAGTGCTGGAGATTGGTTGCGGGGAAGGAGGCAATTTGCTTCCTTTCGCTGAAATGGGTTGTAATACGGTTGGAATTGACATCGCAGCAAGCCGGATTAAAGAAGCAAAAACATTCTTTCACACAGCCCATGCCAAAGGTACATTTATTGCACAAGATATCTTTCTACTGGATAAAATGGAATGGAGTTTCGATATCATCATCTGCCATGATGTGCTTGAACATATTCCTCAAAAAGAGTTATTTCTAGCTACTTTGAGCAAGTTTTTAAAACCGCAGGGCATTGTATTCATGTCGTTCCCGGCATGGCAGATGCCATTTGGAGGGCATCAACAAATTTGCAGAAGCAAAATCCTATCCCATCTCCCTTTTATTCATCTCCTCCCTACAGCTGTATACCGACTTTTATTAAAAGTGTTTGGAGAAGATAATGACTGCATTCAAGAACTGCTTTCTATCAAGCAGACATGTATATCAATAGAAGGATTTGAAAGTTTAATGAAAAACACAAACCTACGCATTCAAAACAGGAAACTATGGTTGGTCAATCCTCACTACAAAATAAAATTTGGATTATTGCCACGAGAACTGAACAGAAAAATTACCCACATTCCTTTCATCAGGGATTTTTTTACGACCAGTTGCTTCTATATTCTAACAACTTAAATGACTAAAAAGAAAAAAATTCTCTTTCCTGTCAGACATTGAAACGTTTAACCTTAAAAAACATCAAGATGAGACTGATAAATCTGACAGCATATTAGCCAACAATGAAGATAAATTTTATCATTGATTGGACTTTAATGATACTATAGCAGAGTTCTCTTCATGTGCAAACTACACGAAGCAACTAAAACATAAAGCTAAACCCTTTCTTCTGAGAAGTCTTAAATCGTTCAATCTCTAAAGAGAGCGATTTCTTTAATTGACCGGCCATAAAGCCCAAGAAAGACTGATTTGTTTCTTCTTCCTGTGATTGCCGTAAAGCAGAAATATACTCTTCCCTGTCTTCCTTGAATATCTTGGTCGGAAAGAGGTTGTAGCAGAACTGAATATAATTCATCAGCAAGCGGGCAGTTCTTCCGTTGCCATCGATCCACGGATGAATAGTCACCAGGTTAAGATGAGCATTGAAACTTAGTTCGTATTGTTCCCGGAATGTTCCCACTGTCTTTTGCTTTTCCTGTAATAAAGCGCAAAGTTCATCTACTTTGGCAGGAACTTTCTGATAACTCATATAAGAACGGCCACCCACACCAGCCGTAACACCGCACAAACGAAATTCTCCTTTGGAAGAATCAAAGGAGCCCCCCATCACATTGTGTATGCTGCCTGTAGTACGCATCAGCGTTGCATTCAATCTTTGCAAAAATGGCGAGGTGATTGGTTCTTTACGCTTGGCCTCCTCTTTGGCTAGTTCGTATGCCTTCTTTAAGTCCTCATTCATCAAGTGATATACCAGCGGCTTTCCTTTGGCAGTCAGCCCCTCATCAAAAAGCATTTGTGCCTCTGCTTCAGTAAGTGTTGAACCCTCAATCGCTGTAGAATGGGCAATAAGAGAATAGAGGTAGTACTTCTCATAGTCCACCGCTTCACTGATACCAAGTTGCCGAAACTTTTGGTATAACTGTTCAATCTCTTGCCAAACATCTTGTTCCATGGACTCTTATTTAATAGGATTTATATCTTTTCAAAGGTAGTATATTTGTATTGCGTAGCCAAAGAAAACAATGACTTACTACCGTATTTTTGTACTTGTGGGGAAAATGAAGGGAAAGTTTCGATAAAATAAAAGAAGCTAAGCATTGATTTCTCAGTTGCTTAGCTTCTTGTGGTACCCAGACCCGCATTTGAAATATTAAATCTAGAACAATCAGTTTAAATAGCAAAACGATGAAGTTTAAACTAAACTAAACTGATTATTAAATACTTATATTAAAATATAAAAGTGATTCAATTTAATTGGATTGAAACAAATTTGGGATAAGCGGGAACAATTTGGGAACAATTCACTATCTTTGCAGTGTTCAATCCAGAAATAGAATCGAAGCTTATGAAAGTGACTGCATTCATACGAAAAACGGCAAAGAAGAATGATTTGGAGACCAAAGCCACCATCTATTTCCGCCTGCGTGACGGAAAGAAAGACATCAAGGCGGCAAGTGAGCTTTCCATTAGCCCCAACCATTGGAGCCCAGAAAAGCAGGGATATAAAGACCGTGTGGCTTTGGTGCCGGAAGATGAAAAGATAGACTTGAACCATAAGGTACAGGCATTGACCCGAATGATTGAAAGGGAATATAGGGATGATGCCGACAGCGGATGGTTAGGAGAAGTGATAGACAGATTCCATCATCCGGACAAATACAAGACGGAAGAAGAACTGGCCGCTGAAAATCCGCCAACTTTTGCCGAACTGTTTGATGAGTTTTTGGAAAAGCATAGTCTGTCGGAAGTGAGGAAAAAGAATTTCCGTGTGGTAAAAAGAGCACTCATGCGCTATGAGCTGTTCATCAGAGAAACAAGAAAAGGAATGAAAGACTTTTCGCTGGACATAAATACAGTTACTAAAGATACGCTTGCAGACATTTGGGATTTTATGGAGAATGAACATGCTTATGCCGAAGAATATCCTGAGATTTACGCTACTATTCCCGAGAAGCGTACTCCACAACCCAGAGGAAAGAATACGCTCATTGATTGCTTCTCGCGTATACGTACCTTTTTTATATGGTGCTATAATCAAGGTAAGACCATAAACCGCCCATTTGACAAATTCCCGATTGAAGAATGTCTTTACGGAACTCCTATTTATATGACTTTGCAGGAACGTAACCAGCTTTTCGAAGCGGACTTATCCATGCGTCCGCAACTGGCCGTGCAACGTGACATTTTTGTATTCCAAAGTGTGGTGGGTTGTCGTGTAGGCGATTTTTATAAGCTCACGAAGAAAAACCTCGTGAATGGTGCATTAGAGTACATTCAAGGAAAGACACGCAATCATAATCCAAGAACGGTGAGAGTGCCATTGAACGACATCGCCAAAACCATTCTTGAACGCTACAAAGACTATGATGGAGAAACTTTGCTTCCATTCATATCGGAGCAGAAATACAATCAGGCCATTAAGGAAGCTTTCAAACTTGCCGGACTGAACAGAATCGTTACGGTGCTTAATCCTTTGACCCGTAAGCCTGAGCAGAAATATCTGTATGAGGTTGCCACCACACATACGGCTCGAAAGACTTTTATCGGCAATATGTATAAAAAGGTGAAAGGCCCTGATTTGGTTTCATCGGTATCTGGACATAAGGAAGGCAGCAAGGCTTTTCGCCGTTATAGAGAGATAGACGATGAAATGAAGCAAGAACTCGTAAATTTGTTGGACTAAACGACAGCGGACTATGGCTCGACAGGATTTTGAAAGATTCAAGCAGGAAATCAAGGAATGGCTTGACGGTCACCCGGAAGAATACGACCGCTTTGTTGCGGAAGTCAATGACAAATCGGCTATCGGACTATACAAGGTTTTTAATGTGGGCATGAGACTTGCGCCCAAACTGATGCGCAGGTATCGGGCGGAATGTCACGGTGACCTTGCCGATGAACGGAAGATTCAAGATTATGCAGCAGATGCAGATACCGCTAAATTATTGGTAGATGAATTTCACAGCATAGATAAAGGGTCAATCGTTCCGGCTATGCTGGCATGGCTGTATTATGGCAAATGCTATGAAACGATGGTCAACCAGCTGGAAGCGGAAGCGAACAATCCGAGGAACAATTTCATAGAACAGAAAATCGCTGCAATCATGATTCGGGTTGTCATTAAGAGTAGCATCCGCAACAAGATGCGGACGAAAGAGGATTGGGAAAGTTTCAGGCGTGAGAAGAGAGCCATTGAAGAAGGGAATGTAATGGAATCATGTATTGAGGAATTAGAACCTATGAATGAAGTGATAACGGAAATGCCAACAAATACGGAACAGTCACTTTGCTTACGGGATTATCTGCTTGGCGACAAAGAAGCACTCATGGAAAGAATAAAGCTAAGAGTTTCTACACAGCACACTGGCACCGATTTGGCAAGGCTGTATTTTGCATTGCAGGAAGAACAGCTTTTAAGCCATTGCGATGTGACTACATTCCATAAGTTACTTGGCAATGAATTACCCAACTGCGACCTGAAAAGCGTGCGTAACCTGCAGATAGCCACCAAGAAATTGAACGACAGCACGAATAAAGGGAAAATAAAAGACTACGGTATGGAACGGACGTACATCAATGAATGGCGAAGTTATCTTATCAAAACAGATTAAAGAAAATACAAACATAATAGCTTACGAATATGGATAAAGACATTATCGCAGAAGAAGTCAATGCCGAATATCTAAAAGGGTTTATATACTACGTCCGAGGAGTTCGCGTAATGCTTGACATGGATTTGGCCAAAATCTACGGATATAGCACCAAAGATTTTAACCGTCAGGTCAAGAACAATATTGAGAAGTTTGAGCAAGACTTCATGTTTCAGTTGACTAATGAAGAGTGCGAAATCTTGAGGTGCAAAAATTCCACCTCAAGTTGGGGCGGTCGCAGATACAACCCTTACGCCTTTACGGAACAAGGGATATATATGCTTATGACCGTCTTGAAAGGCGAATTGGCAACCAAGCAGAGCAAAGCCTTGATTCGCATCTTCAAGCAGATGAAGGACTACATTGTTGACAACCAGCCGTTGTTGGGACAGAGGGAATATCTCCAGCTTTCTTTGCAGACAACCCAGAATACACAAGATTTGCTTGATTTGCGTAAATCCTTATCGGCTGTTGACGACAAGGTCGCCAGCATTATAGATACGTTGGGGAACGTTGTAACAAAGTCGGAACTGGCAAATGTCATGCTTGATTTTAGTAATCCTACCGTCAGGAGAGGATGGCTGATACTCAACGGCCAGCCTGTGGAATCCGATTTGGCTTACAAACAGATTTATGCCACAGCCAAGAAAACCATATTTGTAGTGGACAATTATGTCGGGTTAAAGACATTGGTTCTTTTAAAAGACGTTCCTTCCGGTGTGAAGATTACGATATTCTCGGACAATATCGGCAGCCGATTACATCAGGCAGAGTTCAATGACTTTTGCCGGGAATATCCCAATGTTTCTGTTTCACTGCAAATATCCGGTGGTATATTTCATGACAGGTATATTGTCATTGACTACCAAACGGCAGATGAGCAAATTTTCCATTGCGGTGCTTCATCCAAAGATGGAGGAAATAAAGTTACGACCATTACTGCTGTGACTGATGGAGCCATCTATCATCCGGTGATAGACCAACTTCTGAATAATCCTGTATTAGTGCTGCGGTAAAGTCTTGCCAAAATGAGATTTTAAGCATAGCGATAAACGAGATTCATTCAATATTCATTTCGTTTCTTTCGTTTCCAATTTCGCCGAAATAAGCGAAACGCAAATCATTGAATTTTAGCGAAATCCATTTATACTTTTGCACCATCGTTCTGATACGGGAGCGGTGGTGCAATCGTTTATCATGCTGCCGAAACGATTGCGCCAAACAATCCGGCGGCATTGATTTTTATTATGACAGACTTGATGCAAATTATCTCCAATGGTGCGGCAAACATCAAACTGGAAATTACAGGCGAGGATTTGCGCGTATTCTCGGACGAGCTTATCAATCGCGCAATAAACGAAGTGGCATTGGCTTTCCGTGCTGCCGATGAGGAACGGTTACTAAGCCGGGAAGAAGTAAAGGATATGTGCGGAGTGTGCGATGCTACCTTATGGCATTGGAACAAACGGAACTATCTGAAAGCTGTCAAAGTAGGCAGTAAGGTTAGATACCGATTGTCTGATGTAAAACGCATATTGGGTGGAACTAATAAAACGGTTGACAATGGAAGTAAATGAAAATACCGTTCCACAAAAAGGAAAAGTGGAAGACGAATATGTGCGCATCGGCACTACACTATTTCGGATATTGAACCAACCGATGATGAACGGTTCGTTTCGCAAAATGCGTGTGGAGTGGAAGATGAGTGTGTTCCGACAAGACCATAGCAAAGATGAAGTGGCACAGATACCCAAATATGACGGTTTTTGCACCATGCCCAGCCATACGGACTACCGCCATAACGTGAACAACTTTTATAATCTCTATGAGCCGATAACCCATATACCAGCAGAAGGGAATTTCCAACATATCTGTTCTTTGGTGGAACATATCTTCGGTGAACAGTATGAGTTGGGAATGGATTACCTTCAACTGTTATATCTGAAACCGACACAGAAATTGCCGATACTTCTGTTGGTATCAGAAGAACGTAATACAGGAAAGAGTACATTTCTGAACTTTCTGAAAGCAATGTTTCAGGAAAATGTCACGTTCAATACCAACGAAGATTTCCGCAGTCAGTTCAATGCGGATTGGGCGGGCAAACTGATGATTGTTGTGGACGAAGTGTTGCTCAACCGCCGTGAGGATAGCGAACGGTTGAAGAACCTGAGTACAGCACATTCCTACAAGATGGAAGCCAAAGGCAAAGACCGTTATGAAGTGCAGTTCTTCGCCAAGTTCGTGCTGTGTTCCAATAACGAGAACTTCCCCGTTTACATTGAGCCGGAGGAAACACGCTATTGGGTGAGGAAGGTCAGCCGGTTGGAAAAAGATGACACATCATTCTTGCAGAAATTGAAAGATGAGATTCCGGCTTTCCTATACCACCTGCAACATCGGAACTTGACCACCAAAGAAGAAAGCCGCATGTGGTTTGCACCGTCACTTATCCGCACGGAAGCACTGGAGAAAATCATCCGTTGTAACCGTAGCCGCATTGAGCTTGATATGGCAGAACTGTTGCTTGACATCATGGACACCATGCAGGTGGATGTAGTGGATTTCTGTATCAACGACCTATTGGCATTGTTCAACTATTCGATGGTGAGAGTGGAACGTCATCAAGCAAGAAACGTCCTGCAACAATGTTGGAAACTGGAGCCGGCACCCAATGCTCTCTCTTATTCTACTTACCAAATATCTGTGTTGCCGGGGCAGAAGTATTCCGCATCACCCAAGAAGGTGGGACGTTTTTATACCGTAACCCGTGAAAAGCTGAAAGATTATCGTTGAATTTGTTGAATATGATGAAATACAGAAAATAACGTGCGTATATGGCTTATATAATTCAACAATACTCTCAACAAATTTCAACGGAAAGCCTTGCCTTCCAAAAGAGAAAAGTGGTTGCTGGCAACTCCGTCCGATGCGGAGCATCCTCTTTCTTCTTCCCTTTTTTCGTGTTCCGCTCAACAGACTCAACAAAATCAACGGTGGAATCAGTTTCAGACATCACGACCATAATAACGAATGGTGTGACAGAAACAGCAATAATGTATGGAGGGGTGGCAAGCGGTACCAAGATACGTATCATACGCATCTGTGGTGCGAAGTCCGCTGCCACCCCTCCTAACCAAAACAGAAACATTGAATGATAACCAAAGTAAGATATAGTAAGAATCCGGGCAAGACCATCGACTATATACTCAATCCCAAGAAAGTGGCGCACGTAGTCATTGCCCGTGGAGTGAGCAGCCTTACCGATATGAGAATACTCACCGAAGACTTTAACCGTCAGTGTGCCTTGCGCCCGTCACTCAAAGTGAAAGCTGTGCATATTCCTATATCCTTTCACATTAACGATACTGCCACGCTTGAAGTCCATGCGGAAGAAATAATCAGAGATTGGATAAAGCATATGGAACGGCATGGCTATCGCTTTGACCAGTTCATTGTCGGTCGACATCACGATAAGGACGACAAGAATCCGCACTTCCACTTTTTGGCAAACGTGGTGTTGGATGACGGCACACGTGCCAATCTTGCCAACATCGGAAAGGCGGCAAAGGAAGCATCCATTTCCGTGACGGAGCGATGGAAATTGATACCAGCCAATCATCGGAAGAGAGTGCAAGCGGACGACAAGAAGGCCACCAATAAAAATGAAAATCAGATAGCAGAGACACATAATCACAGACACCCGAATCCTATCGAATGGGGCTGCAAGCCTGCATCCAATGAGGACACCAATGTTGATGTTGCAGCAAATAACAATGGAGAAATAGAAACGACATCTATTAGCAGCAATCTGATGGAAGGTATAACCGAACTTATCATTCAACCGACTGTTACCCGAATAGGTACAGGCAGCGGAAGCAGCGATAACACGCTTAACCATGACAAGGACAAGAACAAGCAACGAAAAGGAGGACGCAGAAGATGAAAACGGAAAACGAAAACAAGCGCACCAAACGCAAGGAAATACAATTCAGTGAAGCAGAATATGCCGTAGTTGAGAAGAAAGCCAATGCTGCTCTCGGCTTTCTGTGGCAGCGTTCATCCGCGAAGCTGCATTAGGTAAAGAACTATCAGCCGCACTCACCATAGAGGAAAGCGAGCGGATGAAACGCACGGCTAACATCAGCTATAGGATGCAAGTCAACCTCAATCAGATTGCAAGGTTGGCTAACATACACGGCCTACCTTTTGTAAAGGATGTCATCCGTGAATACATCAACCGTACCAACGACTATTTCAAGACTGGCACATGGCATGAAATGGATTTGTCGGCTTATGAAACCGAACAGAAACAGCGAGAACAACTTGTTGCAAAAGTACGTGAGCTTCAAGAGAAGAATATGGAATTACAGAAAGTGGCGACTAACTATTATCTTTATACCGCCGAGGGTGAACGCCTTTTCTGCGAGCGGCATAACTGCCGTATTTATCCCGACAACCGAGGCATCTACTGGCATTTCAAGGTTGCCGACTATCCGGCTTATATACTTCCGACTGAAATCAGTCGGGCATATCTAAGTCATGAGATTTCGATACGGGATGTGTATGTGCATTGGCATAAGAATGACCGATGATAAATTGGTAAAAAATGATAGGCCTTAGATGAAAGATGAATGGGTAATCTATCGGCCTATTATTTTATCAAAAGTTATTGAATATCTTATTTCTGTATAATCGCTTTATGAGCTTTTATTAATGTCTTAGGAGATTCCTTTTCAACAGCAAGAAATAGTTTGATCTTTTCTGCCAAACTCATGCTGATTTGATTTGTGTGTTTTCGCCACCACTTGTAAAATTTGACAGGTACATCGCTATATGGGACTGAAGCCTGTACGAGATTGGGATAACCAGGAAATTCTATCAAAACCTTAAGTCTCATAAAATCTCTATAATATGCAAAGTGTTGTAGCCTCAACTTATTTGTAAGGACTTTGTAGTCATCCTTCTCTATGGTTATCTCATATTCCACAATAGTCCTATGTAAGTAAGCATTCGGTAAACCACGTATTTTCGTCTCCAACTTCCATCATTAACTTTA
>ENA-UOJA01001968-UOJA01001968.1-human-gut-metagenome-genome-assembly--contig:-C19-NODE-1968-length-15382-cov-5.670842_pt1 | contig 15382 bp, 11 predicted proteins | sample MGYA00242337_ERZ723884 | MGnify/ENA metagenome assembly ERZ723884
ATTTCACGAAACCGGTTGCGAAAATAGAAGAGCGATGCTATAATCAAACGTAGTAATTGGGTAATTATGACAATCATCCGTTAGGGAGATAAACTACATGGCGGAACGTGAACTGCGGCGGATGAGCCGCACCGAATTGATCGAGATCATCTACGCGCTCAAGCAGCACGAAGAAGAGCTGGAACAGCAGAACGCGGCGCTCCAGAAGCAGCTGGACGACCGCACCCTGCGGCTGGAACATGCCGGTTCCATCGCGGAAGCGTCGCTGGCGCTACATCAGGTGTTCGAAGCGGCTCAGGCCGCTGCCGATGCGTATCTGGAATCGGTGAAGGCAATGAATCCGCCCCTGCCCAGTGAACCACCGCAGTCTGCGGATAACGGAGGTGCGGACGCAGAATGAAGGGACGACACGTGAAACTGGCCACGATCCCCTCCATGGAGGAAGTGGACAAGGAACGGCAGCGTCTGGAATACCGGGACCGCTACGTGCGGGTGCTGAAAAGCACGGTCTACGCGCTGGTGGTGGTGGCTGCGGCGGCGGTGCTGCTGGCGACCATCCTCCTGCCGGTGCTGCAGGTGTCGGGCGACAGCATGAACCCGACCTTGCAGAGCGGGGATGTCCTGCTGCTGCTCAAGACCGATGATATGAAAACCGGCGATCTGTGCGGTTTTTATTGGCAGAATAAGCTTCTGCTCAAGCGGATCATCGGCGGGCCGGGGGATGTGATTTCCATCGACCGGAGCGGCGTTGTTACGGTGAACGGGGAGGCTCTGGAGGAGCCTTACGTCGATGAACTCGCGCTGGGCGAGTGCGACCTCAAGTTCCCGTATCAGGTGCCGGAAAATCGCTATTTCGTGATGGGCGACCATCGTTCAACTTCCATCGACAGCCGAAGCACCGTCATCGGCTGCGTGGACAAAAGCCAGATCGTCGGCAAGGTGTTCTTGAGGGTATGGCCCTTGTCACGTCTTTCATGGGTGCACTAAGGAGGTGCCATGATGGGGAATCAGTTCAATGAGATCATGCAGAAGCTGCGGGCGCAGCGCGTGAGAGCGCGGCGCTATACGGCGATGCTGCTGGTGCTTGCGATGCTGACATCACTCTCGGTCAGCTGGCGGCTGCATCAGGTGGGCACGGCGCTGACCACCGACAACGAATATTGCTGCGGCATGGAGGAGCACGTCCACACCGACGACTGCTATACCGAGGAACTGGTCTGCGGTTACGAGGAAGGCCAGCCGGAAGACCCGGACCCCGCCTTTTCCGTGGACTCGGAGCCGCCCACGGAAGAGCCGGAAGCCGAGCCGGAAGAGACCGAACCGGAAGAGACCGAACCGGAGGTGCACCACCACACGGCGGACTGCTACGAGACTGTGCTTGTTGAGCACGAGGAGCTGACCTGCGGCCAAGAAGAACATACCCACGATGAAACCTGCCCGATCGATCCCGATACAGGTGACTTCCTCTGCGGCTTTGAGGAGCACACCCACACGGACGACTGCTACACCACTGAGACGGAGACCGAGGAAAAGCTGGTCTGCGGCTACGAAGAGGGCCAAGTGCTCTCGGACGGTACGGCAGACGATGACGGCATTGCGGCGCTGGAAGATACCAACACCACCACGTCTGTGGCGGACGACAGCAGCAGCGAGGCCGTTTCCGAGCCGGTGCTCCATCACCACACCGAGGCGTGCTATGAGAAGGTGCTGACCTGCACCATCCCCGAACACACGCACACGCTGGAGTGCCTTGCGGACTATAGCGCCGACGTGGAGACCGACGACGACTGGCAAAAATACAGCGTCGGCCTGAGCGATAACTGGAACGAGGCCCTGCTGGCCGTGGCAAAGGAGCAGCTTGGCTACAAGGAAAGCGAAAAGAACTTCCAGACCGACGAGGCACTGGGCGACATCATCGACGTCCACCATTACACCCGCTACGGTGCGTTCTACGGGAACCCCTACGCCGATTGGGACGTCGCGTTCATCGCGTTCTGCCAGCATTATGCGGGCATCCCTAAGACGGAGATCCCGCAGCGCTTGGGCTTGGAGGCGCTGCGCGCCGATATGGATGCCATGGGCTTTGCCTACCTCACCGAGGGCGAAGATGCGGCTTACGAAGCCATCCCCGGCGATGTGGTCACCTATAATAAAAACGGAACTGCCGACGACGAGACCATCGGCATCGTGGAGACGGTAGGCGACGATTCGCTGACCGTTATTTCTGGTGCCGTCGAGGGCGCTGTCGCGGAAGTGACCGTTCCCTTCACCGATGTCACCAGCACCATCCTCGTGGATCAGGCTTACGGCGACTACGTGGGCGAGGCCGACGACCGCGACGGCAGCGATGACGATGAGATCGCGGTGCAGCCGGCAGACGAAAAGGATGCGGCGGCGGTGGATGCGAGCGAAGATGATATTTTTAATATAACTGGTGCACTCGACCTGAACGATGAGAAAAATCAGAAAGATTTAGGCCTGACCTTTACGTTCCAAAAGCTTGTTGGTAATGAATATGGAAATGTTGGTTCGAACGAGATCATTGAGGAAGGCGACAATGTTCAAGTTGTAGTAGGCTTTAAGGCTCCGGCTGGAACGTTTAAAACAGGGCAGAATGGCAACAAGGCATACTACAACCTGCCGTATAAGTTGGCTGAACCCTTGAGCAACAAAGATATTACGGATAATCATGGTAATAAGATCGGCCGCATGGATGTGAACACAGATGGTTTGGTGGTTATTACCTTTAGCGATAATGTAGCTGATTTTAACTACAAGGAGTATTTCGAGGGTACATTTAAGGTATGGGGTAAAGCGTTCGCTAAGGACGATAGCACCAGCGATACGATCACTTTCCCCGGACACGGCAATTCGTTCACTTTGAAGAAAAAGAGCGATATCAGCATACACAAGGATGTGGATTCCAAAATCATCTTTGAGAATGGCAGAACCTATTTCAAGTATACTATCAAAGTGAATTCAACCAATGGCACTGAGGGAAAAACCGTTACCATCAACGATAACATTACAAATCTCTGGAACGTGACGGGCCAATTTGTTCAAGCATCGTTCAAATTAACGAAAGATGGCGCGGACGCGGCAATCCCGGTAGGCTATCCTAAAATTGAGACCAAGTCGGATGGAACAAGCAGCTTCACAATCGAAGGACTTGAGGCACTTCAGGCGGGTGGGAACTATACGCTGACCTACCTTTATGAAATCACGAATGCAAATACGCTGCCGAAGGATGGCGGCAATGTAACAAATAGCGCAACAGCGTCGTATGGCAATAACACGTCGAATCCAGATGGAACATGGAAACAAATCATGAGTCCGGAGCTGTCGGTGAAAAAAGAAGGCGTGTATGGCGGTAATAATTCGGATACGGTGATGACCGGCCGCGTTCTGTGGACGATTACAGTGGACAATCCAAGTGGCCGCGATTTGAATGGTTTCAAAGTTACAGATACTGTTAAGACGGTAGGCGTTATAATTCTGGATCAGAATGATGTTAAGGGAAATATCATTCAAATTAAAGATGGTAACAATAACGAGGTTGATAAAATAGTAAATGGCAAGGCGGAGAAGGGCGAGGCTAAAGTTTCTGATGATAAGAGAAGCTTTGAGTATACTTTCCCGGCAAATTCGACAAGCACTAAGTACACGTTTACTTATTGTACGACCGTGCCATTCGATGCACTCAATGACAACGCAGGCCCTGTTCAGGTTTTAAACGAGGTCAAGATTGATAAGGATGGTGAAGAGTATCGTGGTGATGGGTCGGCAAATGTTTCAAAGCGTGAAGCGCTCCTCTTGAAAGTGCCGTTGGGCGGTACGGAACTTGAAGCAGACAACAACCGCCTAAAGACAGTGTGGGAGCTTGTTATTCGCTCGGATGCAAGCGCAGACACGGCGAAACAATTCACCATAAGAGATTATTTTGAGAGTCCGACAAACAAAAATGGTCAGACCATGGATCACTATGCAGACAAGAGCAAGCTTGAGGAAGAACTTACTGCGGTTGGCTCCAAGAATAATGAAAAAGGTCTCTTCTTCGATGTGCTGGTAAATGGTGCATACAGAAGAGTGTATGGTATCGAAGCGATGAAAGATCTCGGTGCAGATGTGACGATTCAATATTACACGGATGAAGATTCGACGAAAGAAGCAGATGAGAACACTGATAAAGTAAGGTCTTTCACAATTACCGTTGATTGGAAAGGACGCACTACACCGTTGTCGGTTGTACAGATACACGCAAAAGGCTATACTACCTATGTGGACAGTGCGGATAGCCTGAAATCGGGTGAGAAACTTTCAATCTATAACTATATAAAGATGGGTGATAATGAGAAGAATGCAAAATCGGATTACGAAAAGCCGACGAAGAAGACGCCGAATTTAGGAAAGCTTGTTTCTACTAATGAATGGACAGGCTTTAAGGATTCTGCAGATATAGACTACACTGGAGAAAATACGCTGATTTGGTATAAGCTTCTTCTCAAAAATTTGGATGATAACGAAGCGACGGTTACGGATACCCTGCCAGCAGGACTGGAATACACTGGTACATACTATGTGGGCTGGTCTACAGCAGAAACGGAGGGAAGAAACCAAAATGATAAACTTATGCCATTTATCACAGGCGGGAGCAATGAGGGCGCGCAGAATACCCAGTATCTTGAAAAGCCGACCGTTACTGGTACTGCGGATGCAGGGCAGACGTTGGTTTTCAAGCTGAAAGATCTTAACACTCTTCATAATCCGAAAGAGGGCAGCTATCAGATCGCGATTATCTTCTCAGTCAAAGTCACGGATGACTACTGGGATGACATCAGTGAGAATCCGACCAAAAAGTATCCCAACGAAGCCACATGGGACAATAGCGATAAAAAAGCAAGAGCGGATGCATTCGTGACGCGCAAAAATTCCTATGTGGAAAAGCGGAATGATTATAAGGACGGCAACAAAGAAGTAACCTACACGGTTGAAATCAATAAGGAAGGGAAACCGCTGTCCACTGCGGGCAAGAGTCTGGTGCTGCACGACGTCCTTACGGTTCCTTCGAAGATCAGTGCGGAAATCGATTTGCCAAACATTAAGCTTTATGATGATGGTGGAAACGATGTAACAACACGGATGAGGTGTAAGCCTGACGAGGTGGTAGATGACGGAACGAATAAGACCTATAAAATTACGGTCGAAGTTCCGGATGGTGCACACTATACCTTAAAGTATACTTACAAGTTCATTGTACCCGACAATGTTGCATATGGTGCGCAGTACCAGATCAAGAATACAGTTGGCATGTTCGGAAACAGCGAAACACCTTCGGAGTTGGTGTACAAGCACAGTGGTGCTGCTGGCAGTGTAACGCAGGACAATACCAACACACTGAAGGTGTACAAGGTCGAAACTGACAAATTCTATAACACTTTGCCGGGTGCAACGTTCAAACTGTGGCAGTACACCAACGGTAGATGGACAGTGGCACAAGAAACTTGCACAACCAAGGAAGGCGGTTTACTGGTATTTCAGTATGCTAAGAATGGAACGGTAGCAAGCGATGCGGTGAGTGTTGCTGCAAGCGTACTCTACAAGCTCGAAGAAATCGAGGCCCCGGATGGCTACATCTGTGACAGCACGCCCCACTATTTCCTCATGCTGAATGCAAACCAAACCAAGGAAGAAGCGTATGCGGCAATAGGGAATGCTGAAGTGGCGGAAGCGAATATCCGTTTTGTTGCAGCCAACCAGACAGAACCACCGATGTACGTTGAAAATACCGCCAAGCAGATCACCATCCGCAAGGTGTGGCAGGATGCAAACGGTAAGCAGGAGTCGAATGTCAACCATGAGCCCATTACGGTTAAAATCACTCGCTATAAAGACGGCATAGTGGACGCGACGTGGTCGCCGAAGAGCATCACCCTCTCGTCGGATAACGACTGGACGTATATCTACCCGGATAGCTCGAAGAATGATGCCCCCTTGGAAGAAGGCTACACCTACGCCGTGGAAGAGGAAACCGTACCGGCGGGCTACAATGTTTCCTATACCGACCAGAATGGCAACGAACGGCATACCGGCTTTACCAGCGGCGACAGCGTGACGATCACCAATATGAAAGAGACGAATTGGCTGATTGTCGAGAAGAAGTGGCTTGCCGAAGGCGGTACGACAACGCTGACGGATTTGCCGGGTGGTACCAGCATTACGCTGAAACTGTACAAGGTAGATGGGACAGACCCGGTTCAGACCAAGACCTTGACAAAGGGCGACGGCAACAACTGGAAGTGGAAGGTTACCAACCTTGACCCCAGTGCAAAGTATTATGTTGTTGAAGAGCCTACGGTGAAGGGTTTTGAGGTGTCCTACAGCCACAGCGTGACACGCCCCGCATCCCCCGGTGATACTGTGATTGTCACCAATACGCAGAAGAGTACCAAGACCACACTGGAAGTCGTGAAGAAGTGGCTTAATACGGACGGAATGGAGTTGGAAGATAATCTGCCGGTGGGTGGCATTATAGTTCAACTTTACAAGCTGAACGTAGAAACTGGCAAACTTGAAGAAGTAGGGGGCAAGACCTTGCCACTGAATGAAAGTAACGGCTGGACAGGCATGTTTACTGATCTTGAACCGGATGGGCAGTACACGGTTAAAGAAGTTTCTGTGCCCGATGGTTACACAGTAAGTTACAGTGTGAATGAGGATGAGGCGGTTGTGCCCGGTGCCACCATCACTGTGACCAACCGCAAGAATGCCCCCGGCTACGAACTCCCGGCGACCGGTTCCACCGGTACGGCCCCGTACACCACCGCCGGTGCGGTGCTGATGGGTGCCGCGCTGGTGGGTGGATACCGCAGGAAACGCAGACAGGAAAGGAGGGGCGAGTGACCCTCCCGCCCCTGCGGGCGGAGCACAGATCACCACAAGAAACACAGATTTTGGGATTGCTTGGAAGCAAAAAGAAGCAAATTGGAAATGGGTTTATTTCACAAGGATACGATGAAAATGAAACACATGAAGAGATTCGTGGCGCTGCTTGCCGCGCTGGCTCTCGTGCTGGCGATGGCAGTTCCAGCGTTTGCGGAGGGTGCAGTGACTTACACCATTACGATTCAGAATCCGGTCGGCAAGTATGAAGCCTATCAGATTTTCAAGGGGCGTCTGGATGAAAATACGCTGTCTGATGTAGAGTGGGGTTCCGGTATTACCGACGCTGGCAAAACTGAGCTGGGTGATGCTGCGACTAAGGCAAAGGCATTGGAGCAAGAAGGCACGGCAGGAGCTCAGGCATTCGCCAAGAAAGTAAGTGCGTATCTGAATACTGCAAGTGCAGTTGCTTCTGCTGATTATGCGGCGGGTGCGCCCTCGACCACGATTTCTAGTTTGGAAGCTGGCTATTATCTCGTTAAAAATACTGATGATTCTGTGGAGGGAGATAATTTCTACACGGATTTCATCATTCGAGTTGTGAAGGACCAAACTGTTCAGCCGAAGGGTGATAAGCCGACTCTCGAAAAGCAAATCAGACACAACGATGGCACTTGGAGTGTCGTTGGCGATAACCAGATTGGCGACACAGTTGAATTCCGTACGATTACTTCCGTGCCTGATACTTCCCGCTATACTACTTACTATTACACGATTTCGGATGAGATGTCTGCTGGTTTAACTTCTAATGTGAATTCCAGCCATGATGTTGTCATCAAAGTGGACGATGACGAAAGCAGAATTCTGGGTGAGGACTATTACACTGTAACGCCAAACGGTAATAAGTTTGAGGTTAAAGTTGACATCATCAAAGCAGTTAAAAATAATTTGATGGCAAAGGGCGAGAAACTCTTTACTTACTATACTGGTACTCTGAACAATAATGCTCTGGTTTATGATGATGGCAAACAGGACAACAAGGCAAAGTTGACGTATAGCAACAATCCGAATGGCGATTCTCATGGTGAGACTGCTGAGAAAATCGTCTACGACTGGACCTTTAAGATGACGGTTAAGAAAGTCGATGGCGCGAATACGGAGCAGGAATTGACCGGTGCAAAGTTTGTGCTTAGCACGAAGGGGAATCTGAACCTTGGAGCGATTGATGATAACGGTGTCCCCACCAATAAGGACGATTTGATTTCTTTGAGAGAGAATACTGATGGTACTTACACGATTGCTGAGAATGGTACGTCTGGCACAACATATGTTATGACGGCTGGTAAAATTGTTATCAAAGGTCTTGACGATGCAAAGGATTATTATCTCTATGAGACGAAAGCACCGGCACATTATAATCGTCTGACGGATCCGGTCAAGGTAAAAATCAGTGCTAATTATGAAAGTGACGGCTCAAAAGTTGAGAACGTGACGATTTCTGTTGATGATGGCAGCGCCGACAGCAGTATGACCGTTTTGGTTAAAAACAACGTTGGCACTACCCTGCCCACGACCGGCGGCATCGGCACCACGATCTTCTATCTGATCGGCGGCGGACTGATGGTTGCAGCGGCCGTGCTGCTCATCGCGAAGAAGCGGATGGAAAACAAGTAAAACCAACCGGGAGCTGGCCGCTCCCCCGAAATAAGAGGGCATCTGCCCCGAACATATCCTTATAACATTAGGGAGTAGCCCATGAAAAAGAATCGCAGCAACATCATTTTAATATTGATCTTTCTCGTGGGTCTATCCGTGATGTTATATCCGACCGTCAGTGATTATGTCAACCAGAAAAACCAGTCGCGCGCTGTGGCGAGCTACTCGGAAGAGGTTGAAAACCTGTCGGACGTGGACTATCAGGCCTATTTTGACGCCGCCGACGACTACAACCGGCGGCTGGCCGAAACGCCCGATGCCTTTTACCGGCCCGAAGAGGTGAGCGGCTACACCGACACCCTCGACGTCTCCGGTACCGGCATCATGGGGTACATCACCATCTCCAAGATCGGCGTGGAGCTGCCCGTCTACCACGGCACCAGCGACGGCGTTTTACAGGTGGCGGCGGGCCATCTGGAGGGCAGCAGCCTTCCGGTGGGCGGCGCGGGCACCCACGCCGTCATCTCGGCCCACCGCGGGCTGCCCAGCGCCAAGCTCTTCACCAATCTGGATGAGCTGGAAGTGGGCGACACCTTCACCATCACGGTGCTGGACCGGGTGCTGACCTATGAGGTCGATCAGATCTCCATTGTCCTGCCCACCGAGACCGATCTTTTGCAGCCGGTGGAGGGCAAGGACTACGTCACCCTGATGACCTGCACCCCCTACGGCATCAACACCCACCGCCTTCTGGTGCGCGGCAAGCGGATCGAGAATGCGGAAAACCAGAAACACATCCGCGTAACGGCGGACGCGCTCCGCATCGAGCCCATTATCGTGGCCCCGGCACTGGCTGTGCCCATGCTGCTGGTGATGCTGGTGGTCATGCTGGCCGTGCCGCATCTGCGCAAACGCAAAAATCAGCGAGAGGAGAACCATCATGAAGAGCATCCGTAAACGGCTGGCCGCTGTGCTTGCGGCGCTGACCCTGTTGGTGTGGTGCGCGGCTCCGGCCTTTGCCCTCGAAGTGGTCGATCTGAGCCGCACCGGTTCCATCAAGGTGTCGCTCTACGACAGCGAAACATCCGAGGCGGTGGGCGGCGGCACGCTGACCCTGTACCGCGTGGCCAAGGTCCAAAAGGACAACGCCAACCTGAGCTTTGTGTACACCAACGGCTTCGAGGACTGCGGCGTGGAGCTGGGGGATCTGTCGGAGGGGGAGCTGGCGGGCCGGCTTGCCGAGAAGATCGCCGCCACTGCCGAGTCCACTACCGTGGAGATCAGCGACCTCGGCGTAGCCGAGTTCGGCGACCTTGAGGTGGGCCTGTATCTGGTCGTTCAGACCACGGCGGCGGAGAATTACAACGTCATCAACCCGTTCCTTGTGTCGGTCCCTATTCAGGAGAACGGCAGCTACGTCTACGATGTGGACGCCCTGCCTAAGGTCGGCACTGCGGCCAAGAAGACCCCCGAACCTCCCGACAAGCCCGACACCCCGGACACCCCCGACACCCCCGACAAGCCGGACGAGGAGAACCCGAATACCCCGGCGGCTCCCGGCCCGGATAACCCGGACGGCTGGGTCCTCGGTGCCAACGGTGAGAAGATCTACCTGAACCCGGAAGCCCCCAGCCCGGACAACCCCAACGGCCATGTCATGGGCGCCCACGGTCTGCCCCAGACCGGCCAGTTGAATTGGCCGATCCCGGTGCTGGCAGTGATCGGTGTGGTGCTGGTGGCGGCGGGGATCAAGCTCAAGAAGGGGACCCGCAAGGATGAAAAGTAAGCTGGGCACCCTCTTCATTGCGCTGGGCGTGCTGGCGCTGCTGGGGGCTGCGGGCCTCTTCGGCTACAACCAGTGGGACAATGCCCGCGCCGAGAAGGCGGCGGATGCCGTGCTGAACCAGTTGGAAGAGACCCTTGAGCAGCCCAAGATCCTCCTGCCCGGCGAGAGCGAAGCGGCGTCGGCCACCGCCGAAGAGCCCGCCGAGGAAGAAGCGGACGGTATGACCGTCACCTTTATTGACGGCTACGATTACATCGGCTATGTCTCCATCCCGTCCATCGGGCTGGCGCTGCCGGTGATGAAGCAGTGGAGCTATCCCGGCCTGAAGATCGCGCCGGGGCGGTATGCCGGCTCCCTTGCCGCCGACGATCTGGTGGTGGCGGGCCACAACTACGCCCGCCATTTCAGCCCCATCAAACACTTGGCCGTTGGCACCGAGGTGCTGTTCGTGGACATGGACGGCAAAACGTGGCACTACGAGGTCAGCGCGGGGGAGGTCCTGCAGCCGACCCAGATCGAGAAGATGACCGTCAAGTCCTCCGGCGACGACTGGGACTTGACCCTCTTCACCTGCACCACCGGCGGTCAGGCGCGGTATGCGCTGCGCTGCGTCCGCACCGATCCGTAAATCAGACCCAAAATGTACTCGCTTTCCCGCTGGAAGGCGAGTATTTTTGTGTTATCCGACTGGGAAAGGGGATCGCACATGGAAGATTGGGTCCGCAGTTTGTTTGGGCTGGCCGGTGGGCTGGCGCTGTTTTTGTACGGCATGACGACCATGAGCCGGGCTTTGCAGCAAGCGGCGGGGGAGCGGCTGCGGGGCTTCCTGCGCCGGGTCACCCGCACGCCGCTGACCGGGGCGCTGGCGGGGCTGGCTGTCACCAGCATTTTACAGAGCAGCTCGGCCACCACCGTAATGGTCATCGGTTTTGTCAGCGCCGGGCTGATGGGGCTGCCACAGGCGGTGGCCGTGGTGTTCGGGGCCAATGTGGGCACCACCATGACGGCGCAGCTGGTGGCCTTCCGGCTGGAGGACTGGGTGTTCCTCCTGCTGTTCGTCGGGGTGCTGGTCTGGTCGCTGGCCCGGCGGGAGCCGACCCGGCAGATGGGGCTGGCGGTGTTCGGCTTCGGGCTGCTGTTCGACGGCATCGAAGTCATGTCCGGTGCCATGGCTCCGCTGGCGGTCAGCCCGGTGTTTCTGCGGTGGATGGCCGAGGTGCGCCGGGCCCCGCTGCTGGGCCTTGCGCTGGGCACAGGGATGACGCTGGTGGTGCAGAGCAGTTCGGCCACCATCGCGGTGCTCCAGCGGGCAGCCCAACAGGCCGGGCCGGACGGCATCCACAGCGTGCTGGGGCTGGCGGGGGCCCTGCCCATCCTGCTGGGGGACAACATCGGCACCACCATCACCGCCATCCTTGCGGCGCTCGGCCAGCCGCAGGATGCCAAGCGCACCGCCGCTGCCCACTGCTGCTTCAATTTGTCGGGGAGCGTGGTCTGTCTGCTGGCCCTGCCGTGGATGACAAAGCTCGTGGAGGCTGTTTCCCCCAAGGGGCCGGAGCTGGAGATCATTGCGCGGCAGATCGCCAACGCCCACACCCTGTTCAATGCGGCGTGCACGCTGGTCTGGCTGCCGCTGACGCCGGTGATGGTGAAGCTGGTCTGCAAACTGGTGCCGGAGCAGGAAAGCTCCGGCGGGGAACGTTAAAGATCGCGGCTTTTCAGCAAAAAAAGCCGTTTGTCCATTGACAAGGCTTCGCGGCCCGTCGTATACTTACAATGTCTTGTAAAACCCGCCGCATTGCGCGGACAAGAAAGAGGAGCGAAAGAAAATGAAAAACAACAACAGCAGCATCAAAACGGTGGTCGCCGTCGGTATCGGCGCCGCATTGTTCTTTGTTCTGGGCCGCTTCGTGGCGATTCCCAGCCCGGTGCCCAACACCAACATCAGTCTGCAGTACGCCGTTCTGGCCCTGCTGGCTGCCATGTACGGCCCCGTGGCGGGCGGCCTGATCGGCTTCATCGGCCACACCCTGATCGATCTGTCTTGGGGCGGCAGTCCGTGGTGGAGCTGGGTCATCGCATCGGCCTTCGTAGGCGTTGTGGTCGGCCTGTTCGCCAAGAAGCTGGACCTGCAGGAAGGCGAGTTCGGCAAGAAGCAGATGGCAGCCTTCACCGCCGCCAACATCGTGGCACACCTGCTGGCATGGGTCGTGGTTGCCCCTGTGCTGGACATCCTGATCTACGCCGAGCCGGTCAAGAAGGTCTTCGCGCAGGGTGCGTTCGCCGCTATCTCCAACATCATCACCGCAGTGGTGGTGGGCGGTCTGCTGGTGCTGGCCTATACCAAGACCATCGCCAAGAAGGGCTCGCTCGATCAGGAGTGATTTTTGGATGGAACCCGCAGCCTTTCCTTCGGCCATCCCGGAGGAAGGGCTTTTTGTTTGAACAGCTGAGGTAACGTACCCATGGCAGAACGCAGAGAACCCATTATATCGTTTCAGAATTTTTCGTTCCAGTACCGCGCCCAGAAGCGCCCGACGCTGACCGGCATCGATCTGGACATCTACCCCGGTGAGCGGGTGCTCATTGCGGGCCCCTCCGGCAGCGGCAAAAGCACGCTGGCGGCCTGCATCAACGGGCTGAACCCCTTCGCAAACCCCGGCGAGTGCACCGGCACCCTGACCGTGGACGGCGTGGACGCCCCCCACAGCAGCATCTTTGAGCTGTCGGCCCATGTGGGCACCGTCCTGCAGGACCCGGACGGCCAGTTCATCGGCCTGACGGTGGGCGAGGATATCGCCTTTGCGCTGGAAAACAGCTGTATGCCGCAGGACGAGATGCACGCCGTCACCCGCCGCGCCGCCAAGCTGGTGGGCATTGAGAACCACCTCGGCTATGCGCCCCACGAGCTTTCCGGCGGGCAGAAGCAGCGGGTCGGCCTTGCGGGCGTCATGGTAGATCAGGTCAGGATCCTCCTCTTCGATGAGCCGCTGGCCAACCTCGACCCCGCTACCGGCAAACAGGCCATTGAGCTGATCGACGAAATCCAGCAAAAGACCGACACCACCGTGATCATCATCGAGCACCGGCTGGAAGATGTGCTCTGGCGGAATGTGGACCGCATCGTCCTCGTCAACGAGGGGAAGATTCTGGCCGACCTGCGCCCGGACGAACTGCTTTCCACTTCGCTGCTGGCCGAAAACGGTATCCGCGAGCCGCTCTACCTCACGGCGCTGCGGTATGCGGGCGTGGCCATCACGCCGGAAAAGCGCCCTGCCCATGTGGACAGCCTTGTGCTGAACGAGGCCGATACGGCGACACTGAAGCAGTGGTTCACCGCCTACCCGCAGCCGGAACCGGCGGCGGCCCCGGTCCCCCTGCTGGAAGTGCGGGATCTGAGCTTTGGCTACCAGAAGGGCCAGCCGACCCTGAAGCATGTCGGCTTCACCATCGGCAAGGGCGAGATGGTCAGCATCGTGGGCCGGAACGGCGCGGGCAAATCCACGCTGTCCAAGCTCATCTGCGGCTTCGAGACGCCGGATGCGGGTGAGATCTTCCTGAACGGAAATCCGCTGGCCGGGCAGAACATCCGCAGCCGCGCCAAGCACATCGGCTACGTGATGCAGAACCCGAACCAGATGATCTCCAAGACCATGATCTACGACGAAGTGGCGCTGGGTTTGCAGCGCTCCGGCCTGACGGAAGCGCAGATCCGGGAAAAGGTCGAGCAGACGCTGAAAATCTGCGGTCTGTATCCCTTCCGCAACTGGCCGGTGTCGGCGCTGAGCTTCGGCCAGAAAAAGCGGGTGACCATCGCCAGTGTGCTGGCGCTGGACCCGGAGCTGATTTTGCTGGACGAGCCGACCGCCGGGCAGGATTTCCGCCACTATACCGACATCATGGAGTTTTTGCGCGGCCTGAACGCGCAGGGCGTCACGGTGGTCATGATCACCCACGATATGCACCTGATGCTCGAATACACCCAGCGTGCCCTCGTCTTCTGCGATGGTGAGCTGATCGCGGACCGGAGCGCGGCAGGCGTTCTGTGCGACCCGGCCCTCATCGAACAGGCCGCGCTGAAGGAGACCAGCCTTTATACGCTGGCCAACCGCTGCGGCATCGAGTCCACGCAGGAATTTGTGGAGCGCTTCATCGCGCAGGACAGGGAGGTGCGAGAAAATGGCCGCTAAAACGGTGCTGAATTATCTCCCGCGGGAAAGTGTCGTCCATAAGCTGACGGGCACCACCAAGCTGGCGTTTTTCCTGCTGTTTACCTTTGCCAGCATGATCACCTACAACACCTATGTGCTGCTGGTGCTGCTGGCGGTCAGCTTGGCGGCGTTCAAGCTGAGCAGGATCAAATTCCGCGAAGTGCGGTTCATGCTGGTCTTCATGCTGGTGTTCCTGCTGCTGAACAACTTCTTCATCTTTTTGTTCGACCCCGATCAGGGCACGACCCTCTACGGCACCCGCACGGTGCTCTGCCACCTGTTCTGGCGGTATGACCTGACGGCGGAGCAGCTGTTCTATATGTGCAACATCTCGCTGAAGTATTTCGTGGCCCTGCCGGTGGCCATCCTCTTCATCTCGGCCACCGACCCCAGCGAGTTTGCGGCCAGCCTGAACAGCATCGGCATCTCGTATAAGGTGGGCTACTCGGTGGCCATAGCGCTGCGGTATATCCCGGACATCCAGCGGGACTACCACAGCATCAGTCAGGCCCAACAGGCCCGCGGCGTGGAGCTGGGCAAGAAGGAACCTTTCTTCAAACGGCTCAAAAATTCCGTAAACATCCTGCTGCCCCTGATCCTGACCAGCCTGAACCGCATCGACACCATCTCCGACGCCATGGAGCTGCGGGGCTTTGGCAAAAAGAGCAAGCGCACATGGTACACCCAGCGCCCCTTCGTCCGCCGCGATTTCATCGCGCTGGGACTGGGCGCTGCGCTGCTGCTGCTCAGCCTGACCGTGACCCTCCGCTTCGGGCGGTTCTATAACCCGTTCGTCTGATCTTTTCCTAGGTTCGGTAAGGAACTTCCCAATAAAGAAAAACCAACAACA
>ENA-UOJA01001982-UOJA01001982.1-human-gut-metagenome-genome-assembly--contig:-C19-NODE-1982-length-15282-cov-14.955014_pt1 | contig 15282 bp, 17 predicted proteins | sample MGYA00242337_ERZ723884 | MGnify/ENA metagenome assembly ERZ723884
TGCACCATCGGGGACTCGAACCCAGGACCCACTGATTAAGAGTCAGTTGCTCTCCGTAACGGCTCGTACTAAGGCTGTCGTTCACAGAGGGAGCAAGGCACATAAAAACCGGCCAGGCGGGTGTTTGCAGCTTACCATAGCGTGCATGAAGTGTCAACGGTTTTTAACCGATATGTCATGTCAAAAAAGCCAGGGCGGCGTCCCCGTCAGGCGCCGCCCTGGCTACATTTTGATAGCACGAAATGATTTACTGCGGCTCTGCCCGCTGCACATACCCGGCTGCCTCTTCCCTGCCGAGACCATACTGGAGCATCAGCTGCTCAACAATCTTGCCGGCGTCCATCCCCATGCGTTTGAGAATATCAGCAGCGCCCGCAATGCCTGTATTCCTTCCTCTCTCCATACCATCGTTATAGACACCTTTGCTGTAATTGCACATAGTCTCAAGCTCGCGTTAAAGATTACTCAGTACAAACTCTCTGTCCTCTTTGCTCAGTTCCAGCGTGTCAGCCACCTCGTCAAAGCTCATTCCTCGAGCCATAAACTTCTTGACATTTTCAAGCAGGTTTGCCAAGCGCCCTTCTTCACGGCTTTCGTTCGTCAGTTCTTCCATAATGCGGCACATACTGCTCACTCCTTTGTCTGTATCTTTGTATTTTGCCACCTCATTGGCAAGAATTGCATTGTTCATGCTTTTTGGATCTGCACAGAAGAAATCGTGCATAACCGATCCAATCGGATCTTCGCCTCTATATTGTCCGTTCACATAAATGATATGTGCCTCGTCCTGAAACGGTGCAGACAATTCCCGAACCGTACGGTCAATATGGTAGAGCGGCAATGCACTCTGGAAATAGTCGTTTTCCGTGATGAAGATCACATACGTTTCAGGAAGATTTTCCAGTCCTTCGCCCGGCCTTGTAATATTGGCGTCCATCATGGAACTGTTGTAACGCGCCCGCTTCGGTAAAGCGCCTGCGTCCTTGCGCTGGACTTCTATATTATAAATCTTGCCCTGCTTATCGTATGCGATAATATCCAAGCGCACCGACCGGCCGCGCAGATTCTTGAGTGAATTTTGTGTCCCCACCTCGGTAACATTCAAACCATCATTCTGCAGAAGTATACGAATCAGGAACTGCGTACAGCCGATGTCCTGAAAAACCACGCTCATAAACGTATCATCGATCAGGCGAAACCTCTGGATTTGATCGTAATAAGGATACTTTTTTCTCAGATCATTTTGTGTCATCCACGCCACACCCTCACGCTTACCAAATTTCTTTTATGTATATTGTATAGGAAAATTGTGTGCGTTTCAAGGGTCATACTGTTAAATATTTATGCTTTTGCAAGGATTTTCCTCTCGCTTATCGCTAGAAAGAGCATCACGCACAAACGTCCTTCCGCACTTGTATTTCGCCATTTCCCTCTATCCCCAAAAACTGCGCATAGCTCATCCTGAGATGCACTGTCACCTTGTACCCCTTTCCCACCTCCACCTTTTCAATCAACTGGCCCAGGATCGCACGTTTACGGGGGATCGTCGCCAGGTCAAACTCATTCGCCCAGCCCAGGAATTCGTCGTAGTAGCTTCGGATCTGTTGGATCGTTGCGCGGGTGGTGTCATTGCGGAGCAGCTCTGCGTATTCCTCTTTCGCCTGCCGCACCTCCGTTTCCGCTTCGGCAATCAACCGGGCCAGCATTTCCTCGGAAAACCGGCTCTGGCCGTCCAGGCAGCGGATCACTTCGTCCTCGTAGCGCTTCTGCTTATACTGGGCCGCCTTGATCTTCTTCTCGGCGGCCTGTTTTTGCCGTTCCTGTTCGCCGTTTTCCTGACGCAGCTTCTGCTCAATGCTCCTGTCATACGGCTCCTGTTGGATTCTGCGGAAAATGTCGTGTACGACTTCCAGCACAACGGCATCCACCCGTTCCGCCAGGTACAGCGACTGCCCGTCGCAGGCCCGCAGTTTCTGGCCGCGCTGGTAGCAGTTGTATTTGGCCTGCACCTTTTCCCGGATCGTGCCATCCGCCAGCTTGTAGCGGTCAGTGTGCAAAAAGGCCGACATCTTCGCCCCGCAATGTGCGCAGACGACGATGCCAGCCAGTAAGGTTGGATTATTCGTTTTTGCCGCGATGTTTTTCTCCTGTGCCAGCTTTTTGCTGCGGCAGTCGATGACCTCGTTCGCCCTGGCGAACAGCTTCTCATCCACGATTTGCAGCTCTTGTATAAACTCCGATCGGGCCGCCTTGGTGATCAGATACCCGGTGTAGCCCTCGTGGCGGATCATCCGCCTGATGTTCACAGACTGAAACCTGGCCCCCTGCCGGGTGCACAGGCCGCGGTCGTTCAGCATCCGGGCCATCGCGTAGCCGCTGGCTCCTTCGTTGGCCACTTTTTCAAAGACTTCGCGCACCCAGGCGGCTTCCTCCGGGTCGATCTCCAAGTCCTTCACCGGCTGGTCGCGCTTGTTTACCCGGCCCTTATCGACAGCCCGGTATCCATACGGCACGAACCCACCGGCAAAATGCCCGCTGGACACGATCTGCCGAATGCGGTCGCGGGTGCGGATCGAGGTTTTCTCGCTTTCTCCTGCCGCCTGCCAAAAGCGGATGTAGTTCATCAACTTATCGCCGTGGCTCTCGATCCGCTGCTGGCCCTCGTGGACGCTCCACATCTGGATGCCATGCTGGACAAACCATTCCAGCACAAAGGGGGTCTCGCTTTCGATGCGCCCCAGCCGGTCAAACATATAGACCAGCAGGATGTCAAAGCTGCCGTTGCCCGCCTCCTGCCGCAGCTCCTGGATCACATCCCGCTTGCTGGCGGACACCTTGGAGCCGGAGATTCCTTTCTCTGCCTTCTCCATCACCACCCGCCAGCCCTGCTGCTGGGCGAACTTGCGGCACTTGATTTTCTGCATGGGGATGTCGTTGTGGTCGACCTGCCCCTTGGTGGACACCCGGTAGGACAGCGCCGCCCTCGGCGCGTCCGGCGGCAGATGCGCCTGCTGGGTCTTGAAGTATCCATCGTCCAGCCAAAGCTGATCGGCCTTGGAGATCTCAACGGTGTTCCCCTGTTCATCCCAATATACCATTTCATCACCTTGCATCGTTTCTTTTCGGGCGGTTGGTGCGCCCGCAGCGAGGATGGTTGGGGCATCCTCTGTACTCTAACAATACCGTAAACGGCTCCGGAAAGCTATCACCAGAACGGAGAAAGAACCGTTCTATTTCCGGCCACTTTTTGACGTTTTACCATATTTTTCTTTGCGTTCTGCATAGGCGGCCATGATTTGGCTTGTTACTTTGTTCAGCGTTTCCGGGCATTCTTTCGCTTGGAACACCAGTGTGATCTCTGTACCGTGGACCATCTTACACAAGGCGATTCTTCCGTCCGGCAAAACGGACAGGGTTTCCATCGCGCATTCCTCCTTATTCCTATAATATAAAGACTTGTTTTGGGCAGGGGGATATTTACTCACCTTCTGCCCACAGCGCATTGCAGCCGTTTTCCTGCGCCCGATCCAAAAGCGTACGCTCGAACCCGCGCAGATATAGAATGTAGCGAAGCTCGTATTCCGTGGTGATAAGCCCCACGCCGTGATCCTGCAAAAAGCACAGGATCAGATAGAGCGCCAGCCGGTGGTAGCTGAACCGGGAAAGCCGGGTGAGCATAACGGCGTCCACCCGCCCGCCGCGCACGGCAGCCAGCATGGCAAACAGCGCGGGCCGGTCAAGGTCGCCGGCGCAGCGGTGCTCTGCCCCGCCGTTCACGACCGTGTACCCGCGGCGTTCCGCTTCTCTGTATAGAGAGTTCAACTGTTCTTCCAGGACACCGGGCCTGGCGTCCGCCGTGCGGGCGTACAGCCAGACGCGAAGAGGTTGTTTTTGCATGGTAAGTTCCTCCCAAAAGAAAAGTGCCGGGCCTTTTCACCTTTTCCAAGGCCCGGCACATATTAAAATAGATACACTTGTTTTTTGCCGTTTTACGGAGATACCGCAGCAGGACAAGCCGATTTGTGCAGTCTCGTCCAATCCGGCCTTGGCAAGGGCGGCCAGCGGCGGCCGCCGGGTTCGAGCCAGCAGCCGCGCTGGGCGGCAAAGGTGCGAACGCGGCCCTTTTGCAGAACAGCCAGCAGGCTTTCCCATTCGCCCTCCGGGCATTGCAGGACTTCCGCCGAGGCAACCACCAGCACCTGAAACCGCCCCTGCTCCACATCACGGAGCAGTTCCTGTACATCAGGGCGAAGCAGCAGCGGCGTTCCCTCCGACGCGTCGCAGATGCGCTCCTGCTGGATCAGCCAGCCCAGCTTGTTGGCCGCGCGGCGGCAGGCGTTGCGCTGCCCAAGCACTGCGGCGGCGTCCTTGGGGTCATTCTGGTAAAGGCATTGTACCGTCACTGTGCGTCACCTCCATTCTCAGGGGAGATCATCTGTCTGATAAAGGCCATGAGGTCCCAGCCCGATGCCAGCGTGACCGTGTTGGAACCCACGTTAAAAATCGAGATTCCATTCAGGTCCATCTCGGCAAGGAAAGCTTTCACTTCCTCTTTATCGTAGCTAAGACGGTCCATGCTGGCGATCATCAGCAGGTCGAAGCGGCGGTTGCACACATCGTCCAGAATCGTCTGGATGCCGGTTCGGTCATCCATGCCTCTGGCGCTGAGCTGCAACGGCTCAAACACTTCCCGCCGAACAGCCCATCCATAGCTTGCGGCTGCCGCCAGGCACCGTTTCTGCTGTTCCCGCAGGATGGTTTCTTCCTCGATTTCGTTGCTGGTATAAAGACATTCCACTACAATCATGGTTTTTCCTCTTTTCTGTCCAGAACTGCTGCAACAAAAAAGGCCCGATGAGCTTTTACACTCATCGGGTCTTGTTTTCAGATCAGGAAATTTGCAGCTTGGTTTCCTGCCGCCGGAGCTCTTCCTCGCTCCGCAGCCGGTCATACTCCTGCAGCACGGCGGAATAGAGCATTTCGCGCGCCGCCCTGTTGATCGGGTAGGCAATGTCGCTGTGCTTGGTCCGGGCGCCCTTGGGAGCCCGGGGCATCTTGACGAAAGGGTTCTTCTTGCTGTTCTCCACGACGGAAATTCCGCGGATCGTGACCGCATTATAGATCACAACAGCCCCGATCGCTTTCTTCCGGCCTTCGCCGGACAACAGTTCCAATTGAACCTTGGGGTTCATCTCGGGGGCGGGAACACGGTCACTTTCACGGCCAGCAACATCTTTTTTCGTCTGATGACCGGCATCTTCTGCGGGAATCGCATTGCCGCAAGGCATGTCGGAAACCTCCTTGCGGACTTCCACCATTTCTTCCATGATGTTTCTCCTTTTTTGTTGATCGGCATCCGCGGAAGATCGTGCGGCCGGTGACGGTTGGTGCATCGCCGGTCGCACCAAATCTTCCTTGATGCAGTTTTTCTATCTCTGGCGGTGAAGATCTCACCGCACATCGTCCACCAGCCGTTCGGCTGCGCGAGGCTATGTCTTACTCACGGCCCAGGTTCTATCCTCTGGACCCCCGCACACTTTCTCTGTGCGCGTGCGTGTCTTTGCTTGCGGGAGCGCCACCCGCCGTAAAAAGCAGGCAGCTTTACCGCCAGCCGGTGAATCCGGCTGTTTCTATGGACATTCTATCCCTTACACCATAGCAAAGGGACAGCTGCAAATATTCGGTTGTCAAGGTTCTGCGCAATCGGATGTTTTCGGGCGGTATTCCGCCCGTTCCGGTTGCTTTCCGCCGCTCTTGCGGCTTATCTATATTATACATTTGTCTTTTTCCTTTCTCTACGACGCAAACGTTGAGATCGCCATTTCTTTCATACCATTTATGGTGATTTTACTCCAGAACCAGATTCTTGCCATTCCTTTTTACTTTTGCGGGAGTTGCTGAGCGGCAATTAACATCCCTTTTATCATCACATATGCAGACCCCCGTGCTTCCCCCGGTATCTTATGCCACAGAGAAATTATTTCCTGTAATTGTGCATCATCAATTATTCCAATTTCTTTCGCTTTTGGTCCTTCCCCTTGAGGGAACAATTCTGACATTGGAATATGTAATGCATCGGTAAGTCTAAGAAGATTGCCGATTCCTGGCTCTGCTGTTCCCTTCTCGATTCGGCAAATGGTGTTACAGGCCAGATCCGCTTCTGCAGAAAGAGTCAGTTGGGACATATTTTGGGCCTTACGTTCCTTACGGAGTTTTTCCCTCATGAACTTTAGACTATCCTGCACATCGCGTTCTGACATCACCATTCACCTCCTCGTTTTTCTAAATTCATTGTAACGAAAAAGGGCACTATTTCTCTATCCACTTCGTTGTTGAAATCCGCTTGTTTTCATACACAAATATGTTAAAGCACCCTGGGAACGATCTAAAAACCGTCATTGATGGGTTTGGACCCCATCGTACTTAAAGTTTTCCTACATTTCCTGGCTTTTTATTGGCTGTCTCTATTCCTATGTCTTTTTGTTCTGTATTGTTTCTCCTTCTGTACACATTTGGGCTTCAATACGCATTTTGCCTTTTTATCGATTCAATGGCATTATTATATTACTGCTCCCCTCGTTTGGTAAGTTCGATATGAACTATTTATTACTTTTATTAATCTTATTTTAGTCTATTTTTTGATATATTTTTATTGACAATAAACGTTTTTTGGTGGTAAACTGGCATTATCAACAAAATATTCACTGAACATTTGTAAGGGGTGGTCGTATGCCAAAAATCAGTCATCCCCTCTCGGAAAGCGAGCGGATATTGTTCCACGCAAACTATAAGTATATGTGGGATAAAATAAGCACTACTTATTTTGCAGTTCTTCGCTCAAAGACACCTCCTTCTGCAAAGATAGATGAAAAGAAACTTCCTTCCTACGCTATCTGTGCCAAGTGCAACAATGATGAGAGTTATGCTCCCAGCAGAGCTACTATCGCCAAGATTGTAGATTTTTACAATTCACAGATTCGGCCTCCTGTTGAGGTTTACCAATTTACACATGAAAGGCTCGAGGATTCCGATAACATTCGTTATCGCAGTTCTTCTGTTTTTGATCCTCGTTTTATCGGCACCTACCGTGGTTATTATCCTTCTGTGACAGAGGATGTGGTTATCGGCTCTTATCTCATCATCTTTGAGGAAGATGCCCGCCTGAAAGCCACACTCATTATGGGGCTTCGCTCAGATCGGGAAATGAAAGGCACCCGACTTAGAGCACTCCTTTCTGAAGAGCGGATCACTTATCCGAAGTTCAGAGAGTTCCATCGTAATCTTCCTGCAAGCCGACAACGCTACAGCTACTATGAGGGTATTGTCGAGCTGACAAATAGCTCCCTTACAATCTGCTTTCATAGCAGCGATATGGACCAGAAAAAACTTATTCTCACACTAAACCTCACCGGTTTTCATCCAAGTGATCCCGACCGAGAGTATTTAGGAGGCCTTGCCTTTGCGCTGGGAACAAGTGACGGCCCTTTTGATTCTCGCTTTTTTGAAATGGGGCTTGTTCGCAGCACTTTGCCTTACTTCTCTTTGGATTCAAAGGGCCTGTTTCCCCTCATCACACCAAAGGTAAAAAACCACACTGTATTGCTTCAATCAAAAGCAGATACGGCCTGGTATGTATATTTCTTAAAGCACAGCGATCTAAATTTTTATTGACCTCCTCATCGCCACTGTTTCATAGTTTCTGCTATTGGGCATTGTACGAAGTTTTGCTTGTCCTTCTACAAAAAGAAACCACCCCGGCACAAAATGTGATCCGAGGTGGTTGAAATATAAGTTTATGAAAATTAAAATTTTTAGACATAAGGTTCTAACCTATTTGGGGCAAGCTTCTTTTGTCACTATTATGTTTCTCAAACAATTCCCAAGCAAATGCTTGCGGGGGGCTATCGCAAATGATTTTTCCCTCTTTCATGCCGATAATGCGATCGAATTTTTTTGCCAATTCAAAGTCATGTGTTATAACAATCACCGTCTTATTATAATTTGGTTTTAGCAATCGATTTATTATGTTTTCTGATATTTTCGGATCCAAATTTGCTGTTGGTTCATCAAGGACAATTAAATCCACATCTTTTTTATGAAGGGTCCTATAAAGTGCAATTCTTTTCCATTGCCCACCAGATAATTCCACGCCATTTGAATCAAGTGCTCCTAAAAAAGTATTTAATCTATCCGGAAAGTTGTTTGCAAAATCAATTAATGGATCCTCACTCAGTTCCGAGAAATCATTCGGAGCCAAATTTTCTCTCAACGTCATCTGAAAATGGACAAAATTCTGTATCAAACATGCTGTTTTTTTTCGATAGTTGTCAAGATTTAATTCCATTGTTTTTCCATTGACACTAGCCTCTCCCGATATTGGGCGATAAATTCCTAAAAGCAAATATAATAGTGTCGTTTTTCCGCTTCCATTCTCTCCCACAATAGCGATTTTCTCACCGGTCAATATTCTTAGATTAATGTTTTTAACAGCACTTTCACTTCTTTGAGGATATCGGAACTCAACATTTTTCATTTCGATTTCATGAATTTTGTCAATACAATCTTCATCGCCTTCAGGCTCTTCTTCTAAATTCATCAATCGATTCCAGTCAGCAAAATTTATACCAAACTGATCCCAAGTTGATATCGTTCCAACAAAGCTCGATACGGCTGATTGAAGATTTCGTCCCGTATTATATACAAGGACAAAGGCACCGATTGGAGTTTTCTTTTTAATGACAAGATATCCAGTAAGCAATAACGCCATTGCCATCGCCATACTTTGTGTAACTGTTGCAATTGTCCTTTGAAAGGTGTTTTTCTGGCAAAGCCTTTTATATTCCAATGTAATCTTTTCTTTAACATCAATCATTTTACTGAAAAAGAAATTCACCAAATCGTAAGTCCTAATGTCTTTTGCGGCATATCTATCCGATAGCAATTCGACAAAATATTTCTCCACCCTTTTTTCCTTAGTAATTTTTCGTTCCAGTTCATAACGTCTATGGTTACTTTTAACTAATATAAAGATGTATGGAACATTAAATACCGCAATCAAAATTGGCACATACCATGCCACCCATACTAACGACGCCAACTGTAAGACAATTGTCGCCAGTGGCGTGTATAACGCTATAATCAAATTTAGTGATGACACAATACTAGACTTTATTGTTTGGTTTGCTCTTGAAACCAAATCATGTATTTCATACATTTCAAGACTGTTCAGTTTAACTTTTGCAAGCTTATTATTAATTTCATGCGAGACACTCTGTCCTAGTTTGAGTTGCAAAACCGTATTGAGATAAATCTGAAAGTAGGAAACACACTCTTCTATCACTTGGACAACTATATATGATGCAAACATGATTATCCCCAATTTGACCGTTATCCCTAGCGACAATTTGTTTACAACTTCCGTATAAATCATATTTTTTATTGGTCCCAAAAAAGATAAAAGAATCGTCAGAAGAGCAATTTCGAGCATTACTTTTAATGTTTTAGCTTCAAACAGTCTGCCAAATGATGCTTTATACTTATTAATTTGATCAAACATCTCAATCATTCTCCATCAGAAGCCACGATACATAATATCGACGATATTTCTCGCAGCCTGTCATAAGCTGTTGATGTGTCCCTATCCCCACAATTTTTCCATTTTCCAAATATATTATTCGATTCATTTTTGATGCAATTTTGAGTCTGTGAGATACAAATATCATTGTCTTCGATTTATCATCTTCCTCTAGCACTGTATTAAAAAAGCTATATTCTGATGAAGGATCCATTGCCGCTACTGGCTCATCAAATATCCATATATCAGCATTATCCAATAGAGTTCTGGTTGCTACTATCTTTTGTGTTTCTCCACCAGATAAGTCTATTCCATCATCATAAAGGGAAGCTCCTATTCGTGTGTCGAGTCCATTTTCTAGACGTCCTACAATCGATAATGCTGTTAGCTTTTGCATCGTGTTTAGTATTAAACTATCTCTGTTTTTTTCTTTTGAAAATATAATATTTTCCCTTATCGTAATGTTGAATTTATAACTTTCTTGCGCCATTAGAGCGATTTTATTTGCACCGATATCAACTTTACCTCGAGTGGGCTGCAATAAGCCAAGAATAAGATTTAAAAGTGTACTTTTCCCACTCCCGTTTTCCCCAACAATCAAAATTTTTTCCCCAGGATTAATAGAAAATGATATTTCTTGCAATAGCCTCCTTTTTTTATACTCAAAGTCGACATTTTCAAAGATGATTTTTTTACTCTTATTTTTTCTACTTTTAGCTATGTTCGGCTTCCCATTAGTTTTCTCTGCGAATTCAAAGTATGTATCAATCTCATATTTTATTGATGCTATTATTTTTATATGTTGAATCACCTGCGTAAAACTAACCAAATATGTCGACAACACTTGAATAAGATATATTAATGTTCCCAGCATCACCGATCCGCGAGTATATCTTATATATAGCACTATATAATAAATAAACTCAAAAAAGTACATCACACAGGCCCAAAAAAGATTTATACCCGTCCATTTCTTTTCTAAATCTAAAGTTTTCCTCTTTATTTCTTCATTTAACCAGTATCTTTTTCCTTCAATATAATCTGTCAATCTCCATTGGCGAATTTCCTTTGATGAATTTTTATCAACGAACAATTTGTTAAAGTACGCTTCTTTTATTTTGAACATTTCTAACGATTTATTCAGTTCTACACCTTCTGAAGTTCCTCTTTTCGTAAAAACATTTTGCACTATAACCATTATTATCAGAACCACTAAAGCAAGTACATCATATTGAGCCACCATAACACTAAGAACTATAATCGATACTATCAGTGCGATACTCCCATTAATATTTTGCACAACTAACAAAATATCATTTTCCACCGCATTTATTGCGCGTTCTTTGTCTGCGACGAAATTTGAATCACTCATATGGTATAATGGCACATTTTGAATATATTCAAATACTGGTTTCCCAAAATTACGTGTAATCTCAAGTTGCATTTTTTGAGTCAAAAGGCCGTCTAAGTTTTCAATGATTATTGCTACTATATTTACTGTCAGCATTATTATCAAAAATAGCACTAATTGCTCTAAAGCTCCGGCTTCTAACGCTTGCACTTGTTTTTCATAAACTTGCAAACCAATTGGTCCCAGCATTGCTACTAGCAATTCTGCTCCTAACGATGAAAGGATTTGCCAGGCACAGTGGCGCACAACCATAATATATATTTTAAAAATCGTTTTCACGTCACCACTCCTAAACTAAAATCGGGAGTGCCTCTCGAGAACGAAGACACTCCCGTCACTACCGCTACACAGACCGCAATTATGGCTTACCGAACGTTAGGTATTATTGTAATTGCTGCAGCTAAAATTCTCACAACTGAAAAAGTTTCTGGCACACTGATACGGAGTAAAAACTCCTCCGCAGCTGAATTTTGCGCACGAAGAGTTGCGCAGACTAATATCAGATTGAAACTGTACGACGACAGGCTCTGAGTATTTCATAGCAATTTCCTCCCATTGGTTATGATATTAGAAAGCCGTGCAAGAAAACGTACCACTACAATGGAAGAAAATTCCCAGCAAGCAAGAGAATTTTGCCCCCGTCGTGCAGTTAAACTTCTCTGTACATGTACTACGCGGAGTCACTTCACTAGTACCCTGGACAACCAAAGGTTCTGAATACTTCATCGCATTTCACCTCTTATTCATTTTATTTTGTGCCATTATAATCGCCTAAAATTGCATATGCTCTGCAACGATAGCTTCACTTTGTTTCAAGAGTTGACGAATTGCGTTTTCTTTTCGAAAAAAGCAGCCTCCATCTGTTTCGTGGATTGATCCATTGGCCAGACAATCTCCTATACATCCACGCGGACATTGATACTTTAGAACGCACTTGTTGCAATCATCCATATAGAAACGCCCTGTTGTCATAAAATTCACAAGATTGATGAAATTCTCATTGAATAACGCATATCAATAAGTTTTTCACAGAACATATCCCAGTTATCGTTCATATTTTGCTTATTCATCATGTTACGTACAATGACCATATTTGCGTGCTTTGACAAAAGCCTTTGCAAGCCAGCCATTGTTCTTTCAAAATTTCCCTTTCCACAAATAGAATCATGCAACTCAGCTCTCGATCCATTAAGGCTGACCTGGACACTAACATGCTTTTCTGCAAGCATGTTTGCCACATCATCAGTAATGCATGTTGCATTGGTAATCAGCAAAATGTTTCTTGCTAAAATTCCAGATTCAAGCATCATATCGATAAATTTCCACACCTGGGGATGAAGAAGCGGCTCTCCTCCAGATAATGTAATTGATGCTTTCTTTGGATTATCATAACACCCAAGTACATTTTTAAATGCTTCAACAGAAATCTGATCTCGGAGCTCTCCTGATTCGTTATAACAGTGAATGCATCTCAAATTACAATTAGACGTAATTTCAATGTAACAACCATTTAGAATATAATCGTTATTAGCTAATACTCCTTCAACATGCATCGTACTTCCATCTCCGTTTTATTTTATTGTCAAAAGTTCCATCTTTAAGAGTGTCTCCAAAGCTTTTGTACATCCCTCGTATACAGTCCTTTTGTCCAGCTGATCCTTATCAATGCATTGATCAAAAAGCAATTCACACAAACTTTCGACACTTTGTCCATCACAATTTTCATACAAAAAGTGTGACGTTTCATTAACTAAAAATATCGCTCCAGTTTCTTCATTCAGCGACTTGTCCGAGTCCGGGATGCAGCAGAACAGCGCGATTTTGCGCTCGCCCAATTCCTGCAAATGCAGCTCGTCCGTCATCGTCAGCTTGGCGATGGACGGCAGATTGAACGCGGCAAGGCGCACACCCACGCTGACCAAAATGGACTTGGCGGTCTTGCCAGCCGCTTGTTTGAAAATGCGGTACTGCTTACAAGCGATGCTGTCGGGTTCACGCATTTCCAAGCGCTCGAACAAGATGTCCAGCGGGGATTGGTAGTTGTCATCGTCCTCGTGGACTTCGGCGGCGGCTATCATCTCCATCACCATCGGGAAGTTTTGTTCTTCGGGCGGGGCCTCGTGCAGCAGGTACAACATAAGGGCTTGGAGCAGGGCGGTTTCGGATTTTTCCCAGAAGGGGTCGCTGCTTTTTGAATGTGATGGCGTGGTATTTTGAATCAGATTTTCAATCAAGGTCAGCACTTCACGGTCATCATGCACATACACAAACGGGTTGTAACAGAACGATGCAGCGGGATTTATAAGGTCAAAGACAATTACCTCATACCCTTTTTGCTTTAACAAATTGCCGGTCTTACGCAAAATTTCAGCCTTGGGATCTGTAATGACCATAGAGCAGGCACATTCCAGCACATTCGGCACACCATAAGTGCGAGTCTTGCCTGCACCGGAGCCGCCGACAATGAGGATGTTCGTGTTGTGCTTATGTTTGTAGCCATCTATCCCGATGTGAAAGTGTTGGGTCAGCAACAGATTCGGTCCTCGCTTGTCCATGTAGAACTTATTTAACCGGAACACATCGCCCCACGCCGCCGAGCCATGCTCCGCACCGGGGCGGGTGTTCTTCTGATCCGTCACGGCCACGATAACCACCACCGCGTAAATCACCGTAAACACCAGCAAAAAGCGCGGGCTGTTGCTGACCCACGCCAACGCAAACGGCTCTGCCGGTGCGCTGTTCAGCGCATCCAGCAGAGCTGTTATTTTCATGCCCGGCTGCCAACGGCAAGCCACCGCCAGTGCCGCCCACCACACGAGGGGCAACGGCAGCAGCCAAACCCACCAAGGGTTCTTTCTTCCCGGCGTGGTGGGCTACCTTTCTTCGCCGCGATAGGGCGGGCGTTTTGTACGCTCGGCATCCCATGCCTGACGTTTTCTCCACAACTTCGGCAAAACTACGGAAAAGTCCTGCGGCATACGTTCCGCCTTGATTTGCGGCAGATTTGCAAACAAATCGCTTTGCAGCGTTTTCCATGCAACCTTATCCGGCATATTTTGAGTATAGAATTCGTTGTAGCTGTACGCCAGCCCACTGGTATCTATGTAGTGCTTGACTTCCGTTCGCAGCATTTGTCGTTCCCATTCGGTTTCCTGCGCACGGTGGGGTGCAAGCTGTTCCTGCATAATTGCCTGATGTAAATCGGCAGACGATTTCAGCAGGGTTGGATACTTTCGGTGCAGTTCAGCGGCAATACCTGCTTTTTCAAAATAGGCGCGCAGCTTCTGCCCTGCATAAGCATACCACGCCACATTCCCGCATCCCATCCACTCAGTATCTCGGAACGGAATGTTGAGCGCCGCAAGGTTATCGGGATCAATCAGCGCCTGCCGATAAGCATCGTACCCCTGCATAATCAGCCAGTTACGGAAATCGGTAAATCTGTCATCCGAACTGCCGTCATTGATGATGCAGGCCGCCGCGACCATTTTGGGAAAGTTGGCTTTATTGCGATAACTTTGCCATGCGCAATCAAAGCCGAGCAGTTCATCCTGCGGCAAGTTGATGAGTTCCGTGTAAAGGAACTGGTTCACGGACGCTTCATCCTGCATATCCGCTTTGGCGCGGACCCGGTCAATGATCGACCAGAATTTTTCCCATGTCATAGCCAGATTCACCAGATAAACAGCGGCGTGTGGGCGTGCAGCAGTCGGATCAGCGCGTCATCCACGGCATCGGTGTACCCGCCCTCTGCCAAGCGCTGGGTGCGCAGTTGGTTGAGAGCTGCTTTTGCCAGCCGATACTCTGCCGCTGACATCGTCAGCTTACCTCCTGCGGGCAGATCGTTCACCCTCAGGATGAGCCGTCCCGTTTCTTCGGCACTGCCGCCGCGGGCGCGCTGGCCGTAGTAGACATCACCCAGCGCCCGGAGCAGGATGCTTTTGTTGGCACGGTCAAGTTTAACTTTACGTTCTGTCATTGTTTTTCACCATCCTTTGCTCACAGCATATCATAGAACCGCCGCAATAGCTATCCGTCATTTGAAAACAAACGGAAAACAATCAGCCGCGTTCCTGCTGGCGGGAAGGCTTCTTTGCAGGCGGCACGGCAACGGCATATTCTGCGGCGGGCAGTTCGCGGGTCTGTACAGCCAGCGTGCGACTCAGACTGCGCAGCAGCCCACCACCAACGGTGTTCACATCCGACAGAAAGCCCCGCTGCTGTTCTTTGCCCAGATTGCCATACAAGGCAACCACGCGGTCAAAGTTGAAAGCGGTGGTGTCAAGCCCATACCGAT
>ENA-UOJA01001985-UOJA01001985.1-human-gut-metagenome-genome-assembly--contig:-C19-NODE-1985-length-15230-cov-342.351433_pt1 | contig 15230 bp, 10 predicted proteins | sample MGYA00242337_ERZ723884 | MGnify/ENA metagenome assembly ERZ723884
GGCCTCCGCAGCACCAAGTTTGGATTAGATTTATTGGTTGCTGCGGAGGCCGGAGACCTCCGCTACGGATAACAATTACGGATAATAACAATGTCACTTTTTGTCCATCACACGCCACACGTATGCGATATACGCAAAGACGAACGGCACGAGTAGCGACACGTAGAACATGGTGCGCAGAGTGAACTCGCTGCTGCAGCTGTTACTGATGGTGAGCGAGCTTTGCAGGTCGGCGTTAGAGGGATAATAGGCTGTGCCACCGAGTCCGGCGACGAGCAGGAGCGAGAGCACCACCAGCACCACGCCGATGCCTGCCGGCCAGATGCCTTTAATGTACGAGTTGCTGAAAACCGTGCGCCCTACTCCATACAGCAGTAGCACAACGCCGACGAGCGTGAGCACGGCGAGCAGCGGCATGGCGAGATAGTTGTGCAGATACTTCATCGGCTCCATGAACACCACGCCCTGAGCATCCACGGCGTAACCGTCTTTCAGCAGAAGGCGCACGAAGAACGCGAGGAAGAACACAAGGAACGGCACGGTACAGCCTACGAGACGCACACTGGCACGCGAACGGATATCCTCATCGTCCACATTATTAATAATATAGAGCGCACCGAGCATTTGTGCAAGGAACATCACGGCGAGTCCGAACACGAGGTTCCACGGGTCGAGCAGAGCGTCGAGTCCTGCCGAAGCGTTAGCCCAACGGCTTATCACAGGCGACCCTATCTCCGTAAGCGAAGCCTTCTCTACAAGGAAGTTTGACCCGTCGAAGAACGTAGCCACAGCACCGCCGAGCAACAGCGGACCCACTATGCCGTTCAGCACGAGAAACCAGCGATAGGTGCGTGTGCCGAGCAGATTGCTTTTTTTCAGCTGGAACTCATAGCTCACGGCTTGCAGCACGAACGAGAAGAGGATAATCATCCAGAGCCAGTAGGCGCCGCCGAAACTGGTGCTGTAGAACAGCGGGAACGAGGCGAAGAAGGCTCCGCCGAAGGTGACGAGCGTAGTGAACGTTATCTCCCACTTTCTGCCGGTCGACTCAATCACCTTGCGCTGACCGTCTTCTGTTCTGCCTATACTGTGAACCATTGAGTTGGCGCCCTGCACGAACAGCAGGAACACGAGCAACGCCCCGAGCAACGAGACGATGAACCACCAATATTGTTGCAAAAATTCGTATGTCATAAGATTGTTTTCTTTATATGTGTTGAACATTCGGGTTATCGGTCTCTGGGTTTACTGTTGCTTCTCGGCGTTATAGTTGCGTATTACACGGCACATGATGCTCACTTCTGCCACCAGCAGCACCGTGAAGAGCACGAGGAAGAGGAAGAACGTGAAGGCAACGCTGCCCGACTTCAGGTCGGAAACGGCTGCCACCGTAGGCAGCATGTCCTGAATAGCCCAAGGCTGTCTGCCCAGCTCGGCTACTATCCATCCGGCTTCGCTCGCCAGGTATGTGAGCGGAAGCATAACAAGCGCCGCAACATACAGCCAGCGATACTTCGAGGTGATGTCCTTGCGCCATGCTACGTGTCCGATGACGAGGAAGAAGAGCATCAGCAGCGTGCCCACGCCCACCATGACGCGGAACGCGTAAAAGTTGACGGGGATATACGGCACCAGTTCGGCACGATCCTTTATGTAGCCGTAGCCGAAGTAAGGCATGTCGAGCTTCAACTGCTCGGCGAGTTCGGGCAGGCGCTTGTCGTTGGCGTCGGCAGCCTTCAGCTTGCGATACTCGGCAAGCGTAGAGATGGCTCTGCGTCCACGCTCCATCTTCTCCTCAGCCGAGAGTTCGCGCGTGCCGTCAGCACGTGTGTAGCCGTTGAGCAGGTCGTTCACGCCCGGCACGAAGCCGTCTGCCTTATGCGTAGCGAGCATAGAGAGACCGTTAGGTATGGCTATGCGCAGCGGAGCCTCCCCACCCTTGGCATAGTCGGACTGTTGGAACGGATTTACAGCTGCAACAGCTGTGAGCGCTACGCCTTCGCCTCCGTCGTACAGAGCCTCCATTGCGGCGAGTTTCATAGGCTGCGTCTCAGCCACCTTCACAGCCGAGAAGTCGCCCGTAGCCATAGTAAGCACCGAAGCCACGATGCCCACGATGCTTGCTATCTTTATGCTCTGGCGCGCCATCTCCTGCTCGCGGCGCTTCAGCAGATACCAGCCGCTCACGGCACACACGAACACGGCACCAATCACCCATGTAGAGGTGACGGTGTGGAAAAACTTGTCGACGGCGAAGGGCGAGAGCGCCACATCCATGAAACTCGTCATCTCGTTGCGCACGGTGTCGGGGTTGAACTCGCAGCCCACTGGGTACTGCATCCATGCGTTAGCCACGAGAATCCACCAAGCGGAGATGGTTGCGCCGAGTCCGGTGAGCCATGTCGACGCCAAGTGGAATCCGCGCGACACCTTCTGCCAGCCGAAGTACATGACGGCTACGAAGGTGCTCTCCATGAAGAACGCCACGATACCCTCGATGGCGAGCGGCGCTCCGAAGATGTCGCCCACGAACCACGAGTAGTTGCTCCAGTTGGTGCCGAACTCAAACTCGAGGATGATGCCCGTAGCTACGCCCATGGCGAAGTTGACGCCGAAGAGTCGCTGCCAGAAGATGGCTGTATCCTTCCAGAACTGCTTACCTGTGCGATAGTAGCACGTTTCCATGATGCCCATGATGAGGGCAAGACCAAGCGTGAGCGGCACAAAAAGCCAATGGTAGATGGCTGTGAGTGCGAACTGAGCACGCGACCAGTCGATAAGTGTGGGGTCGATTGTCAAGAGATGTGTCATTGTTTTTTGATTATCTTTTTTATTAATTGTTATTGATTAAGTTCATCAAACGTATTCTTTTGTCATGATGCGGCGGACGGAATCTGATCGGACGGCGGACGCAATCTGATCGGGCGGCGGACGGAATCTGATCGGGCGGCGGACGGAATCCGATCGGGCGGCGTTCGCCGCACACTACTTCTGCCGAACTTCTATATGCCTATTGCTCAACGCGCCCGCCCGTTAGTTCGCCGGCTACATACGAAGCCTTTTCGCCGGCGGCTTTCTGCTCAAGCACATCGGGGAAGAAAAACAGCTTGAGCACGAAGAACATCACAAAGAGTTTTATGAGGATAACGGTCCACAAAACTTTTCCTATTGTCATGCTACGGAATCCGTCAACGTAAAGGCGGAATGTCTTATATAACAGATTGTTCTTGCTCATATTATAGCGGTCTTTTAGCGGTTGTAATAATTTCACTTTAATAATTTGTTTGCAAATATATATCATTAAAACCAACTTCACAACTTTTTACAGAATTAATTTCTTTGCAACACGAAAAAAAACGCCAATCACATTAAAACTTTGTGCTGCGGTGGGTGTTTATATGCTTATACATATATTAATTATATACTTGTTGCAATTATGCAACATACATTATTATAAATATTCAACTTTTATGACTAACTTTGCAAAAATTATCTAAAAATCACATGTTTTTAGGTCTAGACTAAGATGAGATTACAACCGGCAGCGATGCCGCATATAATTACAAAACACTAAGAACAATTTGAAAACACCAAAACTCAATATAAAAAGGCCTAACTTCAAGTTAAGGAGGCCGAGGCGAAGCGACCTGACCCGACTCATAAGCATCGACCATCTCTGCATCACGCTGCTTGTGCTATTCATGGGGTGGTTGCTCGCCTTCGCGTCTATAAACCTCACGGTGGTGAACCCCGTGAAGAAGGCTTTCAGCGACTTCTCCATGACTGACGTGTTCTACGAGATACAGAACAGCAGCGGCGTGAAAGAGATAAACAACGACATCGTGCTGGTGGATATGACCGAACTGTACGACAGACGCAAGATTGCCGACTGCATGACGAACATAAACAAATGCAACCCGAAGGTGCTCGTCGTCGACCTTATCTTCGAGCGCCCGAGCTACGACGAGGGCGAGAACGAATATCTCATCAATGCCGTATCGAGCCTCAACAACGCCATGTTCTCGTGCAAACTCACCGACTACGACTACATCAACGACCGTTTCAGAAAAGTGCGACGCTCGTTCTTCAGCTATGAAGGCGACGGCATAACATGGGCTTTCAGCAATGTGATATCGGGCGAAGGCTACGGCTGCATAAGAAAATACTCGCAGAACGAACACATCAACAACAACGTGATTTACTCGCTGCCATACATGGCGGTATGCAAATACACAAACACTAAACCGGAGGAGGCGACTCCGAAACAGCGCAACATCGAATACAGCCACACTGACTTTGTGGTGATTCCGCACAACGATGTGCTTAAATACAAAAACTTGATAAAGAACAAGATAGTTATTCTCGGTACTATCAACGAGGAGGCTGACACGCATATCACGCCGCTGGGCAAGATGCCGGGCATGAAGATTCAGGCGTATGCCATGCTCTCGTCGATGTCGCACCACAAGGTGTTCGTGCTGAACGACTTCTTCTGCATTCTGCTCACCATCGTGCTCTGCTATATGTCGTCGGCTGTGGGATCGTACCTCACACAGAAGCATAAGTATTACTATCTGTACTGGATAAAGTTCTACTACTTCCTGCTTACTGCGTTCCTGGTGTGGATCAGTTTCCTGCTCTTCTCGAAATACAACTTCTACATCAGTCTGCTATTCCCGCTCATCGGACTGGCTCTTGTAGAGACGGCGCGTCTGCAGTACAAATGGATTGTGATGATGCTGTCGAGACACACTAAACTGAAATTCATCAAAAAGTCAATATACTATGTGGAGAAATAAAAAACTAACAAGACTGACAATACTTCCGGCAATGCTACTCGCAGCTATGACTTCACTGGCTGCGCCAAACGAAGAGCAAGGCAAGTTGCTGCTGCATAAGGGCGACTCGCTCTATCGCCAGGGCAACTTCGAGGAGGCGGCTATCGCTTATCTCATTTCGGCTAATGAGGGCAATGCCGAGGCGCAGTTCGACATCGCCTACGCTTATTTCAACGGTGAAGGCATCGAGCGCGACTATGCTTCTGCGGCTATGTGGTTCAAGCGTTCGGCAAGACAGAACTACGCGAAGGCGCAATATAACCTGGCTTATTGCTATATGAACGGTCGCGGCGTGCCACGCGACTACGACAAGGCGTTCGACTTGCTCCACCAGTCTGCTAACAACAACTATAAGAGAGCGCAGCTGACACTCGCCGACTGCTATGCCAACGGCATTCTTGTGGAACAGAACGAGAAGGAAAGCCAGAAGTGGATGGCTATGGCTGCGAACTTGCAGCCCGAACAGCCCCAAACAGAGCCGGCTGCTCCTAATACCCCCAGCACGCCCAGCATCCCCAGCGCCCCTAATACCCCTATCACACCTAGCTCCCCTAGCACACCCAGCACACCTAGTATACCTAACATCCCCACCCCAGAACCCATCGTTCAGGCTCCTGCAAACAAAGCTACAGAAAAGCCTGACACAAAGAAGGAGACACTGGACGGCGACTTCGATATCGAGGTTGATATCCCAGGAATGAACAGTACGCCGAAACCGACAGCACCCGTTGTCGTTGCGCAGCCTGCAGCACCACAACCTGCAGCACCACAACCAGCCGCGCCGCAACCAACAACAGAGCAACCCGCCGCGCCGAAGCCTACAGAAGAACAGCCGAAGCCTCGTATAATAAAGGGACCGACACAGATTCAGGCTGAAAAGGAAAACGCTGCCAATGCAGAAACAACCAAACCTACAGAGGAATTTGCGGCAGCCAACTCGGCTCCGGTACTTAAGATTCTATACCCAGAGGACCAGTCGATGTTCCATACCGACCAGATAAAACTGAAGTATCAGCTGATTGCTGGCAACTGTGCAGACAGCACAAGCATCGTAGTAATGGTGGACGGACAGCGACAGCCTACGACAAGAGCGGTGAGAGCTGCTAACACTATCGACGTAGACCTGCCACGCCACGACTGCACCGTGATGATGTACGCTCAGAACAAAAACGGAAACAGCGAGCCGGCAACGATACGCCTTATCCGAGAGGCTACGTCAATGGAACTGCCGAAACTCTTCGTTGTGGCTATCGGTGTGGGCGACTATAACGACCCGAAACTGCCTAAGCTGAGATTCACATGCAAGGATGCGAAGGACTTCTCGAAGGCTATCACATCAAAGAAGGGACTGCCCTATGAGGATGTGCAGGTGAAGATACTCTGCGACAACGAGGCTACACGAGCTGATATATTCGAGGCTATGGAATGGCTGAAGCAGGAATCGTCGCCTAACGATGTCTGCATATTCTTCTTCGCCGGACACGGAATGCGCGACGAGAAAGACCGATTCTACTTCATGCCTTACGGATGCAATACGAACAAGTTGTATGAGTGCTTCAGCGCTTCCGACTTTAGAAACGAGGCGGAGGATATTCACGGCAAACTCATCGCCTTTGTAGACGCCTGCTATTCGGGCGCTCTCTTTGAGGGCGGCAGATCGGCTGCCACAACCCACTTCATCGAGCAGTTGAAACGCTCGAAGAACGGTATGCTGCTCTACGCCTCAAGCTCGTCGGACACAAAGTCGCGCGAGGACGAGTCATGGGAGAACGGCGCATTCACCAAGGCGCTGGTAGAAGCTCTAAACGGAGCTGCAAAGGAGGAGCACGCTGAGGGTCTCTCTACTCAGGAACTTGAGCACTTCCTCTACAAGCAGGTGAGAAAACTCACCGACTTCAAGCAGACTCCGATATTCATTAACCCAAGTGGAATTGAGCACTTTAACATTTTCAATTATGAGAAATAAGACACTGGTGGTTCTTGCCACCTTGCTTTTCACATTCGCTCCGATAGCTGCCAGTGCACAAAAGTACGTGGTTTACTCTGTTGTGGGCAAGGCTTACATACAAGAGGGCAAAACGTTTACGCCGCTCTCTGCAAGAAAATACGTCACACCGACTACGAAACTCAAGATTTCTTCTGAGAGTGCGGTGACTATCATCGACGAGAACAAGCAGAAGATGCTGTCCTTCACACGCGAGGGAGTGAACACCGTAGGCAGTCTTGTGAGCATGTCGTCGAAGCGCACCAAGAATCTCACGAAGCAGTATATGGGCTATCTCGTGAAGCAGCTATTCAGTTCGTCTAAGAAGATGGTGCATCCCGACACCTACATGCAGGTGACCGGCACATCTTATCGTGCTGCGTCTAAAGACTCGCTCATGGCGGCTCGTCTTATTGAGATACTCAACGAAGGCACAGCAGCAAAAGGTTCTGCAGAACAGCAGCTGTTCAACAGCGAGAATGCCATCGCGTCTGACTTCGACGTGAGTCTCGAACTTGTGGACGTTGAAACCGGTCTGCCGCTTGCGAACAGCGCAAAGCGCAACACGCCGTGCTACGTTCGCGTGAAGAACAACACCGAGGAGACGCTCTACGTCAACATCCTCAACATCGACAAAGACGGCAACAAGTATCTCATCCTGCCTATGGACGAAGAGGCAACGTGCTCAAACCTGCTTGTTCCGGCTAACAGCACCGTCGGCTTCAAGTCGGAGCCGTTCATAACGCCGGACATGCCGTCGCACGACGCATTCGTGCTTGTAGCAACTGAGGAGCCAGTCAACTTCAGCATCATGATGAACCCGCTCACAAAGGGCGACATAAAGCAAACCGATGCAAAGGTGGGCGTGGCAAGATTCAATCTTCTCACAGAATAGTTCTGCCACACATTATATTATATACATCATCAATATATTATATATAGCATTCATTAGATTTATATATAGCATTCATTGGAATCATGTATAGCATTCATTAGAATATCAACTAAAAAAACAGACTATATGCGACACAAACTATCGGGAATCGTATTGCTTCTCACCCTTCTCGCTACGCCTTCAGCTATGCAGGCACAGAAAGACCGCTTCGACAAGAAGAACGCCGACGAGTTCGTATACGAGCAACTCTCAAAGAACACGGGAGGAGAGGACTTCTGCAAGAAACTGATACTTAACAAGCAGAACCTTGCAGACACCAACGAGGAGAGAATTAAGTTGCTGCCAGGCAAGTCGTTCCAAATCAATTCGCTGCGTTCTGACGTATTCATCGACGCAAAAACATGGAAGCCGGTGTTCGACCATAGTTATCCTATGGAGTCGGCGGTGAACTTGTTGATGAACTTGGCAGGCAACTGCAATGTTACGCTCACCCAGCATCAGTACGGCAACGTGAAGAAGACGCTCACCATGCCGCTGCACTCGGTATTCTTCGTGCTGACAAACGAGATGGACACCTACTGCAACGTAACACAGATAGACAAAGACTTGATAAAGGCAGACCTTGTGATGCACAACCCTAAGCAGAACATCATACATCTCTTCGTAGTGAGCATTCCGACCAACGAACTGTTCAAGAACGGAGGCAACATAAAGGCTGAATTATACGCAAACATACCGCAGAACGACATTAAAAACATATATAGCAAAAAAAGAAAATGAAAATGATAACACAAATCAAAAGCAGACTATTTCTTTTACTATTGGTTTTAACATGTGCAGGCAGCGCGCTTGCCGACACAACATTCAAGATTACGGACGGCGTTGTTGAGTCGCAGCTGAAAGACCGTATGGAAGCCAACACAAAAGCGTTGCTCGACGCATTCAGAAAGGCTGCCGACGACGGCGAAAAGACCGTGAAACTATCGAAAGACAACGTATCGAAAGCGGCTATCGAGGAGATTCGCGAGATATGGAAAAGCAGCGCTTTGAGCTGTCCGCCGATGAGCATACGCTGCCGCTGCTTGCAGACTAAAGACGGCTATCAGGTGCGTGGCATTCCGGTAGACATGCTTGAGGCTGACGAAGCTGACGCACGCCAGGAACTCACCGTAAACTACGACCACAACGGACTCATCACAAGCGTGGCTATCGCTATTGAGATGAACCGCTACGAGGAACTGATGGCTGCAAAGGAGTCGGAGCTCGACTATGCAAGACGTCAGATTATAGTCGACTTCATAGAGAACTTCCGTACGGCGTACAACCGCAAGGACAATGCGATGCTCAACAGCGTGTTCAGCGACAAGGCGCTCATCATCACCGGACGCGTGGTGAGAGAGAAGCCGAACAGCGACATGACTAAAATGACGCTTGCCAACAACAAAGTGGTATACATCAAGCAGACAAAGCAGGAGTATCTGTCCAAACTCGCAATGGTGTTCAAGACCGTAAAGTTCATCAACGTGAAGTTCTCTGACATCGAAATTGTAGAACACCCGAAGTACGACAACATCTACGGCGTGACGCTGAAACAGTTGTGGAAGACCGACCGCTATCAGGACGAGGGCTATCTCTTCCTGATGGTTGACTTCCGCGATTCGGACAATCCTCTCATCCAGGTGCGCACATGGCAGCCGTACAAAGACACGGCAGGCAACATCGTGACACAGAAGAAAGACGTCTTCCACCTCGGATCGTTCAGAATAGTAAGATAAAGACTTGACTAAAAAACAAACAGACATAAAACATAAACATTTAACGTAATCATTATGAAAAGAATTATCTCACTCGCCGTGATGTGTCTCATGGCGTGCGTCGCTTTCTCACAGAACCTGCTGGAGATTACAGACATATCGCAGCCTAACGATGTGTATACCGGCGACAACGACAGAGCTGCTGTCATCTTCAAGTGCAACCAGTCGATTCCGCTCACCTTCGAATCGTCGATGGACAAGAGCGCTACGCCCTACAACACCGAGCTTGAAGGCTCTGACATGGTTTACTACATCGAGTTCCCTACCGGACAGAAGTATCGCGGACGTATGCTCACCATCACTTCGCCGGGCTATGCGCCAGCTACCGTGTTCATCGACGACTTGCAGCCGAAGCAGGTGCTCACCTATCAGGCTATCGACCCGAACAGCACCGTCGACGCTGGCTGCTACCGCGGACACCGCAACAAGGGTATGGAGGAGCTCAAGAACATGAACTATCAGGAGGCTCGCGACCAGTTTGTCGTGGCACGCGGCTGTACTGATGTCGACTCGCTTGAGAACGAGAACAACATTGCTCTGGTAGACACCATCCTCCACTACCGCGAGATTGGCGAACAGAAGTTCAAGTTGCTCGACTACTACGGTGCCAGCGAGTACTACAACCGAGTTATGGAGCTGAATCCGTACGACAACCTCGCTGCAAACCGCTACAACAACTGCCTCACGAAGTTCTTCAGCGAGTGCGACATGACCTACAAGCAGGCGGACTTCTACTACAACGAGAAGCAGTTTGACAAGGCACGCGAACTTTATGCTCTGGCTGTGAAGAACAACTGCCCTACAAAGGTGCAGGCGCAGGAGCAGATAAACCGCATCGACCAGATTAAGGTAGACAAGAAGAGCCACGCAAGAGTGTTCACATACGAGTTCTCGAAGGACACCCCTATCGGCTTCTCTTACGGCAAGTACAAGAAGCATAAGGTGGGCGGATTCTTCAGCATGAGCCTCAACTCGAAGGTGTTCGAGATGATGCGCAACGACTGCCGCACTCCGGATATGCCTGAGGTGAACGTCAACTTCGGTTGGACGGTGAAGATTGTGAATCCGGTATGGATATTCTTCGGTCCGGGCGCAACAACCAAGGTTTACTACGGCAAGTACGAGGTGACCGACGACCACGACGACATCTATCCTAACAAGAAGGGCTATCCTAACGACCCGGACGGTGTGTTGAAGCCGAAGGATGACGAGAAGGAGAACAAGAAGATTCAGGAATACACCAAGGACGACCAGAAAGCGAACCTTGCATGGGCTATCTCGCCAGTTATCGGTGTCTGCGCCAAGTATTCTTACTTCGCACTCCGCCTCACCTATCAGTATCGCTTCGCTATGGACTCTCATCTGAAGGACTTCATGGGCAGCCAACGTTTGTCAATCGGTGTCGGTGTTAGCTTCTAACACCACGCACAAACAATCAGTCGGAAACACAATACAAGCATAAGAAAATGGTAAACATCGGACAACTCATCAAGGAAGAACTCGAAAAGCAAGGACGGTCGGCAGGCTGGCTTGCCAAAGAGCTTCACTGCAACCGCTCTACTGTATACAGAGCATTAGGACGTAACAGTATCGATACTGCCATGCTTGCAGACATCTCGAAGGCGCTGCACAAGGACTTCTTCAAAATCCTTTCTGACAGCCTTTAAGAAATCCGGGAAAAACTAAGACATTAACACTATATAAGGTGGAACAATCATACGTATTGTTCCACCTTTTTTGTGCAATAACAATACGAGAGACGTATTATAGCCATAAAAAAACGGCTATCAAGAAGCTGTTACACTTCTGATAGCCGTAATATTCTATAATCACGAATTAATAATTAGCAATTAATAATTAGCAATCACCAATTAATAATTAATAATTACAAATTAATAATTTACTTCACGAGTACCTTCTGTACTGTGCCGTCAGCGAACTTCACGATGTTGATACCCTTCTGCAAAGCGTTGAGCTTTGTGCCATTCACTGTGTAGATGCCCTTAACAGCGTTCTGCACGGTAGCGTTGTTGATTGCTGTCGGGTCAGCAAACTGCTCGAAAGCCGAAACCTCAGCGAGCGACGGGTAAGAGTAGACATAGAGGTTGCAAATCACAGCGAGATACTTTGTCTTTACGCTCTCCGGGAAGATGTAGCTAAGCTCCGAAACCTCCTTCAAGCCAGAGAATGTCTTCGCCGTGTTCATGCGTGTGAGGTCGTCGCCCACAGCAATCTTCACGTCCTTGTTGACGTAGTTCATCTCGTTGTTGTCGTTCTCTGCGTAGTTCTTGTTCGGAATGTTCACAACAACCTTTGCAAGGTCCCACTGCTTGCCTTCCGGAGCCGTGAAGATAACCCACACGTCGTCGCGGTGTGTAGACGGCGCCTCGATATCGCTGAGAGCCTCGTCAGTCTTGTTGCCATCGGTAAGACCGCTGACATCATACTTCTTGAAAGCTGCCTCGAAAGAGTAGTCGTTCTCATAGTGGCGCACCTCAGCCTTCTTGCCATTGAGCACGTTAGGCTGTGTTGTAGCGTCAACCTCTACCTGCACTGTTGCCTCCTCGTAGTCGTCACCATTCACGACGCGGATTGTAACGATATCGTCGCCCATGCGCTGCTGAGCAGTCAGCGGGATGATGAATGTCGACTTCTTGGTGTTCTCCTTGATTGTGCCGATCTTCACGTTGCCGTTCTTGCTTGTAGCCGTACACTTGAACTGCGGGTCCTTAGCCACCTCGCCGAGGTCGTACGTTACGTAGATGTTGTTGTTCTCGCCGGCGTTGATAGTCATCTGCTCAGGCGAAGCCGAAATCTTCATGCTGTTGTCCTTCTTGCCGTAAACCTCAAACTCCCAGATGCGGAGGATGCCGTTGACGTGCGGAACGAGCTTCACGTAGCGTGCACGCATCGGAGCGATGTAGTCGGTCTTGATGCTCTCGCTCTGGCGGTTGTATGTGTCTACAACAGTTGTCCAGTGTTCGTTATCCTCAGAGAGGAGGATCTGGTAAGAGTCAATCTGGTCTACGCCTGATTCTGGACCAGCGTTGCCATCGAAAATCTTGAAGCTATAGATGCGGTAAACGCCCTGGAGGTCGAATGTCACCCAGTTGTCAGCACTTACGTTGCACCACTTGTCCGATGCGGAAGTAGGATTGGTCACACCGTCAATAATCTTATCTGGCACCTCCTGATAGTTGGTAGAGCCGCTGTAGCCGAGCACCTTCTTCTGGTAAACCACGTTGTAAATCTTCTTGTATTCCTCCTCGGTCATTACGTCGAGGATATTGCTTGAAGTAGTAGATGTGCCGATGGCGTTAGTCACCTCTACGCTCACGCGCTGCTTGCCCACCTTCTCGGCAACTACGGTGATAGTCTGGTCGGTGAGAGAGAAGCCGTCAGCGAGCTTCAGACCCTCAGGCAGAGTCCACTTGAAGGCAGTCGGATTACCCGTACCGTTAGCTGTGATAGTAGCGCTCTCGCCCACCTTCAGATAGCTGTTGCTGATATTGAACGAAACGATCGGAGCAGTAGCCTGCGGGAAGTCGAGCACGATGCTCTTGCCCTTCTGCTGGCGCATGTCCTTCATAACCGGAGTAACGAAGAACTTAACGTAAGCCTCGTTGTCCTTACGCTGGAATGTAGGAACGTAGAACGCCTCATCGCGAGTCTGTCCAACCAATGTCTGTGTGCCGTCCTCGTTCTCCTTATAGATATCGAAGTGGTCGAAGTCGGCTGTATAGTCGAAGTCCCATGTCAGACGAGCGTCGCCCTGCACATTGCCCAACACGCTTGTCGTAGCGAGGTTCTTCACCTCGATAGCCGCGGGAGCGTAGTTTGCAGGCAGCACAGAGAGTTCGCCGAGCGAGAACTTATAGTCGTTGAGCACAGAAGAAGTCTTCAGGTTAAGCGCAATCATGTAGATTGTCTTGCCGTTGAGCGAAGAAAGGTCGTACTCAGCTATTGTCCAACCGTTCTTTGTAGTGGTAGTCGGGTTAGCGAGAATTGCGTCCGGATTTACCGAACTTGTTGTAGAGAGCTTCACCTCTACAGAGCTGTTTGCAGAAGCCTTGTAGACGAGGCGCAATGTGCCGCCGTTCACAGCAATCTGAGTCTTGTACAGACGCCAGAGGTGGTCGCCCTTTGTAAACTCGTTGCCGCCGTCAACCTTAAGGCTCGAACCGAAGTTCCATGCGTCGTCCCAATCAATCTTGATAGAACCGTTGCCCTTGTTCTCGAACCAGTAGCGCCATGTAGGCATGATGCTCTGCACGCCAGAGTGGTACCAGTCTTGCGAAGCCTTCACCTCACCCTCTACGAAGCGGTGCTTGCCTACACCTACGCAGAACGATGTAGTGAACGGCATAGAGTTGATAACCGAACGCTCGAGCACGCGGCCAGATACACCGGGCCATTTTTCTGCTATGACAGACGGGTCGCCCTCGTAGTTTGTCCACATCTGCATCTCATACTCGAATGTTTTGTTGATAGCGTTGTATGCGTCAGGACCTGTATCGTTCTTGCCGAGCAAGTTGCGCACGTTGTCCTTCCAAGTCTTCTCCTCGGGGCAGAAGAAGTCGAGCGAACCTACGTGTCCGTATGTAGGCATAGCAGCGTTGAGGTGGTAGATAAAGTTGGTATGTCCGCTGGCTGCCACCTGCACACCACCGTAAATCTTAGAGAATGTCTCCTCCTCTGTGCAGCCGAGCTGGCTTGCATAGTTGCGATAGTCGCCTGCCGCACCATACTCAAGGAACTGCGATGTATTCTTGTGGGTCTTCAGAATCTCAACATCCGGAGCACGACGAGCGTTGTACCACTGAATCTCCATCTGTGTATCGCCGTTCTCGTCAGCAAACTTGTTGAAATCCTTGATAAAGTCAGCCCATTCTGCAGATGTTGCGCCACCCGACTCCTCGTTGATGAACCATCCGTCGAAGCCGATGTATTTAGCAATCTCGTAGAGCTTCTTTGCATAGATATGCACACCGTTCTCCTTTGTAAGCATCTGGCGCACCCAAGCCTGGTTGCCACCATAAGCGTACGGTGGGAAGAACACCTGACCCAGCACCTTCACACCGCTCTGGTGAGCAGCGTCAATAGAACCTGCTGGCGGCGGAATGATAATACCCTCAGAAGCCGAACCTGCCCAATAAACGAGCTTGTCCATATACTGCCAGTAGGTAGGCTGATAGCCGAGGAAGTTGTAAGCGCCCTGCGACGGACACATAGAACATGTCGGGAAAAGGATTGGAGCGTTGCAAATCTGACCTTCATAATACTGATTCTGGTTAGCCTTCATCAGCGTTGGCTCCTTGAAACGCTTTGCCAATGGCACACGCGAGCGGTTGAACTTTGCGTCCTTGTCGGTCTCCGGCGACCAGTTCTTGATGTCGTCCGGATGCCAGCATCCGCCGTACGGCTGCTGTGCGTATGCTCCTTCTACGAACATCGCTGCTACAGCCGCGAGAATTAAACGATTAAGTTTCATTTCGGTTTGTTTAAGTTATTGATTAATTATTAATAAGCAGGTTTTCGTTTGGCTCTTCTACGTGTCGAGCCGGTTTTCAGGACCTTTATACCAAGTCCTTCAAGTGTTATTAATGAGTTTACAAAGCGCAAAGTTAGTGCAAATCGAAGACAACCTCAAATCCGCAACTACGCGCCTAATATGATACAGAAGCGAAAAGAATCTGCAT
>ENA-UOJA01001996-UOJA01001996.1-human-gut-metagenome-genome-assembly--contig:-C19-NODE-1996-length-15157-cov-17.511853_pt1 | contig 15157 bp, 8 predicted proteins | sample MGYA00242337_ERZ723884 | MGnify/ENA metagenome assembly ERZ723884
CCTACGGTATACTCGCCGTCGGCAGCGCCTTTATGGACAGCGCCGGAACTGTTCAGAAATTTCCCGTCCACATTCTTAATGAAGTTATCCACATACGCCCAAGCTTCGGGGGACATGGGATCTCCATCCTTTCCCTTGGCGTAAAGCATCGCCATGAGCACCTGGAACGCAGAGCTGGAATTGGCGGGGTCGCCGCAGGCAATCTTGCCTTTCAGCGCCGGATTGAGAAGATCGTCAAACCCGGCAATCTTCATATCGCCCGCCAGTTTTTTATTAACGATGAAAACAGTGGGATCGGCAAATGCGGGAGAGAAATATCCTGTCTTATTTTTGGCGGCATCAATCATATTCGCGTCTTCCGGGGATACATATTTCTCAAAAAGTTCCTTCTGGGAATCCAGCATCGTCTGGTCAGCTGCCCAGAGAATGTCACCCTGAGGATTGTCCTTTTCAGACGCCACACGCTTTACGAGGGGGCCTGTCCCCGCCACAATGACATTGACTTTAATCCCCGTTTCTTTTTCAAAAGCGGGAATGACAAGATTGTTTAAGCTTTCGCTGCGCGCCGTATAAACGGTGAGCACCTTTTCCTCTGCGGGAGCGGCCTTGGCGGTATCCTTTTTATCTCCGCCGCAGCCGGAAAATACGGAACAGAGCACAGCAGCACATGCCACCGCCAAAGCGGCTTTCTTCAATCTTTTCATGACAATCCTCCTTGCCTTTCATCGTAAGTAAACTTCCTATTTAAATAATACCATGTATATTGTACCATTATTCATTCCTGTGTCTACACCTTATAAGCACAATGTATAGCTTGCCTTAAACTGTATAGGAAATACTCATAAAGAAATAGACGAGCGAACCGTTGTATGCAAAAACGGGTATGCAAAGAGCAGGAAATCCGGCCGCCGGATACCGCATTTCCCATGTAAAAACGCTCCCCGTATAAAGGAAGCGTTTTTATCTATACCGTACGGATATTTCCCCTATGTTTTAAATCTGTCCAAGGAATGTCGTCAGAAATCAGTCATCAGTTTAAGGAAAAACCGTTTTACGCAGCAAGCCTTATATCTCAAAAGTCACGGTTGTATAATACACTTCTTTATCCGCTATTTTTGCAAACTTTTCAGAGGCCGGTCTTTCCGCCTTTGCTTTCAGCAGCCATTCTCCCCAATGGGTAATCCTCACGTAAGCAATTCCATCTTTATCAGTAAGAAGCCGCTCTGCCATCGCATCAGAAGAAGAAAAACCTGCATAAGTTGCTGTTACCTGTTCATAGGGAACCGGTTTGCCATCAAAAAGAAGCTGCACGGGGAGAAGGGCTCCTATATAATTTTTGTCTGCAGCATAAGGATCCTCCAGCGGTAAAAGTTCTAATACATTTCCTGCTGGTTGAGGTTTATAACCACTCACTCTCCTGCCTACACGGAAATGAGCCGTGCTGAACTGTTGGGTGCGCAGAGAATCAATTACATTGGGAAAATCGCTACGGTTTCCATATCCTCTTTTAATTTGTCCGTTTTCTCTATATGTATTATATACAGACGGTTTTCTTGTAAGAGAAAGGACATATGCCCCCTCTTCTGTTCTTGACAATTCAGAAGCGGATATGCCTTCGTAATCCAATTCTACCTTTTCTCTTTTTCCATCAGGTGTAATAAGATCAATAAAATCAAAGGTTTGTCTATTAGTGAACCCATCCACCGGGAAACGATGACCCCAGCCGATATACATTGTAGACCAAGCTTTATTTTCATAACCGAAAGATGGATTCCAATTTGACATATTGATCCATATGGAATGAGCACTTGCGGTTAAAGGCATGATTGCAGAAGCAACAGCAATCCACGCAATCAGTTTCTTTTTCATGTTTTTTTCCTTTCCAAATACACAACATACTGAAATTATTATCAACCAAATGTATGCCGATATCGGACAACAACAGTCCGTGGATCTCCATAGTAAGAAATCCAATCATATTCTGTCGTGACATCTCTCCGATTCAGTACATTATACACATCTATGGCAAAATAATCCGTTTTTGACACCTTGTATCCTGCATGGAAAGAAATATCTAAATAGTTTTTTATCTGATGAGGTCTTTTGGCGGCACACTGCAGAGTCAATGAGGAGTCCAATTTGTCTTTTTTATATGTGATCCCGGCAGAACATTGCAGTTTAGGGAAGGTTTGTTCCCAAGTACCATCTTCCAGTTTATTTTTCGGATTGGCGTAGGTCAGTCCTACATTCCAATTCCATGCGTCATTAACTATGTGTCCATATTCTATTTCTATCCCCGGATTTTTAAAACGCCCCACATTTTTAATCTTTTTCTTCGGTGTTTCTTTTACAACCTTGATCTTATTATCCACATCAATATAGAAAGAAGAAACCCGCAGATATCCATTCGCGAAATTCTTTTTATATCCAAGTTCATAATTCCATCCACATTCCGGCTTCAAGTCAACAGCTGCAACCGTATAAAAATAATCATAAATTCTAGGAAGGATAAACGATTTCCCAATGTTCGTATAAATCACTTCATCAGATGAGAGACTATATAACTGCTGCCACTGTGGAATCCATTCATTATACGTTTTTACTTGATCACTAGAATACTGGTACCGTAATCCGAATATGTTTTTATAACGGTCATTCACCTGTACCGTATACTGCCCGTACAAAGCATATTGGGTTCTGTCACCTTTATGAGATCCTACTAATTCCGTATATTTTTCCTTTTCTGCCATCATGCCGGCAATGAATCGGTGCCGCTCGTCCATATACCAGTTTTTTTGTAAATCAAAGCCATATCGCTTCGTTTTATAGTCTTCATCACTGCTGCTTCCGGTACCATCCCATAGCCGATTATACAGATTCGATGTTCTATCAGAATAAAATGCCTTTCCCTTGATTCCATTCTGATCATACATAACCAGCCAATGGTCTCCTCTAACTCTGTATATATCATCATATGAATGGGTAAGCCTCTCTGCTTCATCAGATGCCGTTTCTCCCCAGATCGGCTTTGACATAAAACGGTTATACAAAAAAGAAACTGCTTTGCTGAGTTTAGCACTTACATATATATTCTCTTTCGTGCTTGATTTTCTGTGTCCGTATACATCCGTATCCGTATACCAACCATAATACACATCCGTCGTAGGCGCATAAGCACCTATATATTCCTTAGTATATCCCACCTGGAAACGATTGTCAGAATAATTGATGCGGAAATCCTTGTTTCCCCGGCTTCCCCATCCGCCCTCCAGCATAACCTCAGGCTTACTGCTGTTACCATTTCTGGTAATAATATTGATAACCCCTGTCATTGTTTCAGGACCATACAATACTGCTGCTGCCCCTTTCACCACCTCAATACGTTCCACACTGGAAATATCAATACTGCTAAGCTGCGTAAAATTATTAGCGGCAACAGGAATACCATTAAGCAGTACACTGGCTCCTTGATCTACTCCCCTTACGCTCAATGTTGTATTATGATCCCCAAAATCAATCCCTTTGGCACCCCAACCGTTGAAATACACTCCAGGCACCATCCGCATAGCCTCATATATATTCCTTGCACCGATTGACTCTATCTTATCTTTTTCAATAACCTGCACTGATGCAGGCGTTTCCATCTCAGACATGATTTCCCGATTTGCCGTCACAACAACTGGATTCAAATCATATACCTGTGCCAAAACCGATATGGGACAAACCATCACCCCTAAAAAAACATACGTCATTTTTTTCTTCCAGTGCATATGAACCCCCCTGTTGAATTTACATTAGTTTATATTGATACATTTATATTATATTAATAATTAAAAATGTCAAATTGGTAGTTTTTTATAAATAGATTATTTCACAATCTTTATCTACTTTATCAGTTTGAAACTGGAAATGAACTATAAAAAAACAGGCACAGCATAAAAAGACGCTTATCTCTCCTTGTCAGAGACAGCGCCTTTTTTATGTAACAACATGTGGATGATAACTTCTCTCCATTTCCTTACAATAAAACCCGTTTCCGTCAATCTTACTGACCAACAAAAACGGGTTTATCTTCATTGCTCTATAATAAGAAAGTTTTTAAATCTGTCCGATACTCTTCAAAATCACCTGGGCGATAATCGCGGAGCCGATGTAGGTGCCGATGAAGACGACTACACTCACCAGAACGATGCGCCAGCTGCTTTTGGCGAAGACATCCAGGTCTTTGCAGATGGCAATGCCTGCATAAGCCAGGATCGGAGTGCAGAGCTGGAGGAACCCTACATTCTTAACGGACGCATTGATAAAATCGGAGCCGGGGAAGCCCGGATAGGTCAGGATACATCCGAGAGTGACCACATAGGCTACGCCGGGGATTTTCCCCGGAAGGACGCGGCCCATCCACATGCCGACAAAAGCGATGGCGATGAGGATACCCATACCCGGAATCGCCTGCATAAGATCATTCTTGGTGCCTACGGTATTTGCCACGAGGGACATCACGCCTGTAATAATAAGAACTTGAAATATTTCTGTCAGTTTCATTTTGTCCCCTCCTCTTCTTTCGCTTCTGCCACATCGCACTCTTCCCGCTTCGGCGGAGCTTCGCCGTACTTAATCCGATAACAGATTTTATAGAGCCATTCCGACATGGGGAGGGCGAGCCAGATACTCATATAAATACCGTCCAAACCTGAAAGCATATTACTTGCCGCACCGAAAGCTGCCAACTGGTCAGCCATCTGTGGATACATGGCGGAAAGAGAACCTACCGCAGCCGTCATCATGCTTGCTGACCCCACGCCTGCCGCCATGGCGAGCGCCAGAGGGTGGAAAGGCAGGTAAGAAGCTGCCACGCTGGCCATAAGGCCAAAGAAAATGGTACCGATGACAGTCCCGCAGATGTAGACGCCCATGACGCCCCGTCCTTCTGCCGCGTCAAGGCCATATCTTTCGCCGATGAGAGCGACATTCGGTTCACGGGCCACAGAATGCGCCGCGCCTATGGCTTCCCGCTTAAGACCGATCAGGACGGCCAACGGGATACCGATAAGGACAGTTCCCAGATTACCGAACTCCTGCAGAATCAAGGCGGGAGACGCGGCAAGGATTTTCGGCAGTGTCGGTCCGACAAGCGTGCCGTAGCGCGCCATGAGAAGCACAAGAGTGACGCCCAAAAGTCCGCTGGCAGCATGAATTTCCTTTTCTCCTGAAATCTTCGTGAACTTTGGCGCCGTCAAAACCCCCATAATCAGAGCGTACATCATGGGCAGAAGCACGATTTTCCCTATTCCTACGTTGATGACGATGTTTCCGATCAGTTCGGCGATGACGATAATCACCAGAACGATCAGGTGCAGCTTAATGCTTTTCATAGCAGTCCCCTTTCCTTTTCTTACATACTCTTCTTAATTAACTCTGGAAATAGCTTTCCAGTTTCGCCAGGTACTCTTCCTTGGTAAGAATGGGTTTTTCTTTTTCCAATATTTCTTTTGCCATCGCCGCTTCGTCATAGAGCAGATCAATGATATTCATGGCAAAAACCTTTCCCGGAAGGATAGCCGCCGCATCGAAATCGGTGACGCAAAAATCCTTTGTATGAAGTCCGCCGTCCACGCCGCCGATAAACGGGTGGATACTCGGCATGAGATGAGAAATATCACCCATGTCAGTAGATGCCGTAAAATGTCCCGCATCTTCAATTTTCGTTTCCGGAAAGTATTCTTTGATATTTTCCACAAACAGATCATTCAATCGGGGACTGCATGCCAAAGGAAACATCCCGGGCAGCGTTTCAATAACAGTCTTTGCTCCGACAGCCGCGCCGCCCGCTTTGAGCGCCTCGTCAACACGGCGGTGCTGGCAATCGATGGCCTCCATGGTTTTCGCACGGACGTAGAGTTCCATGCGCACATCGGAGGGAACATTATTAACCAGGTCGCCCCCCTTGGTAATGATGGGATGGACACGGACCATATCGTCTTCTTTGAACGTTTCACGAAGGGCATTGATCCCCATAATCCCCAGACATGCCGCATTCAGCGCATTGATGCCTTCATGAGGAGCATTGGCCGCATGAGCGGTTTTTCCTACATACTGCACTGTTTTTCCTACAAAACCGTTGCTTGATTTCCCGATGTACACCGCCTTTTCAGGAGCGTTTCCCTGGGAATGCATCATCATCGCCATGTCGATATCGTCAAAATGTCCTTCGTAGACAAGTTCACTCTTGCCGCCGAGAAAATGGATTTTCCCCTCTTTCACCAGACGCTTGCGGTAATCAATTTCCACATACTCTTCCGCCGGTACGGCAAAAAACACGGCACTCCCCGACAGCTCTTCCATAACGCCCGACTTGACAATCCCCGTACATGCCGCCAGCATGGACGCCATCTGGAGGAAATGTCCGCACGTATGGGCCGCTCCCGTGAGAGGATCCGCTTTGGGACTGTCCGGGGTTCCCACCGCGTCCAGTTCCGCAAGAACGGCTACGACAGGGCCTTTCTTCCCGCCATCGACGCGGGCCTTCACACCGGTAAGAGCAAGTCCCGTCTGCGGCATAAGTCCTAATTCTTTCATATAACTTTCCACTTTTGACGCCGTTTTCGTTTCTTTGTACCCCAGTTCCGGTTCGCTTTCAATCTGAAGAACGGTTTCATGAATCGTTTCCGCCGCTTCGTCAATCGCCTGACAGACAGCCTTCTTCATTTCATCTTTTGTCATAAACCAGCCCCCTTTTTTATAATTTAAACTCATTTTAGCATACGCAAATCAGCTGTTACAACAGGAAATATATGCTTCCATTACCATGGCAAAATAAAAGCGCCGATTGCCGGTCAGCGCCTGTATTTCATTCGGCAGCTCCTGCCGCTGCTTTTTCCTCTTCCCCTTTGGGAAACACAAGATTCAGAAGAACCGCCACGATGAAAACCACCGCTACACAGTTCTCTGCGAATACGCTCCGCAGCAGTTCGGGAAATATGCGGAAAATCTGCGGTGTCTGCGTGAATCCCAGTCCGATGGAAAGAGACAGGGCGGCAATACTCATATTTCTCTGTGAATATCCGCAGCGGCTGATCATCTGCACACCGGACACCACGATGGAGCCGAACATCATAAGCGTACAGCCGCCGAGGACGGCCTCAGGCAGTGACGCCAAAATGACCCCCAGCGCGGGAATAAGTCCTGCCAGAACCATGATAACGGCGCCGCTGGCGATGGCTTTCCTGTTCACCACATGTGTCATGGCGATAAGCCCCACATTCTGGCTGAAAGATGTAATCGGCAAACACCCGAAGAGAGAAGACACGGCAGAAACAAACCCGTCCACGGCAATGGATCCGGATATTTCCCTGTCTTTCGCCTCCCGATTGAACCCCATAGCGGCAAGCGCCGAGGTGTCGCCCAGCGTTTCTGTGGCAGACACCAGGAAAATAAGGAATACGGAGAAAATGGCGTCATAATGAAATTCCAGAGAATAAGGCATGAAAACCGGCAGAGACACAAAGGATACTTCCGTCAGGCGGCTCAAATCAACCATACCGTAGAAGTATGCCGTAACGTACCCCACAAAAAGCCCGAAAAGAACAGATAACTGCTTATAGAAAGATTTTGCGCGGATATTGAAAATAAGGCAGGAAACCAGGGTAACCGTTCCGACAATGAGGAACCGGGCATCACCGAACTCAGGATGGCCGAAACCGCCGCCGAAAGAATTCGCTCCGATGGGAAGCAGTGAAAACCCGATAGCTGTCACGACAGTCGCCGAAACGATGGGCGGTACCAGTTTCCGCCACCATGCCGCGCCGAGACCGAGGATCCCCTCCAGAACACCGCCTATAAGGACAGCGCCGAGAATAGCCCCGTAGCCGTATTTCAATCCGATTACACAAAAAACAGAAACAAAGGTAAAGCTGATCCCCATGATGACGGGAAGTCCGCTGCCCAAACGGAAGACGGGATACATCTGGAGCAGGGAGCCGATGCCTGCAATGATCATGGCCGCCTGCACAACAGCGCCCGCTTCTGAGGCAGGCACCTTTACCACGCCCGTTACAATAAGGATCGGCGCGATATTTGCCACAAACATGGCAAGAACGTGCTGGAGACCGAAAGGCACTGCTTTGCGGACAGATATTTTCCCATCCGCTTCATAAATCGGATCTGTATTCATTCCGGCCTCCTCAGCGAAACGTAATGACGCCTGTTTCGGCATCCATTTTTTCAATAACTGCCAGAGAGCGGACATCATATCCCGCTTCACGGAGCGCGTCGCCGCCGCCCTGGAAGCCTTTTTCGATGCAGATGCCGATGCCTTCCACGATACCATCCGCCTGTTTTACCAGATCAAGAAGCCCGCTCACGGCGCAGCCGTTGGCAAGAAAATCGTCCATGATGAGGATATGTTCGCCGGGTTTCAGATATTTCTTTGATACCACCACATGGTTTTTCCGATTATGAGTATATGACATAACCTCCGTAGCAAACATTTCCTTATCCATATTGCTTCCCGCAGATTTCTTCGCAAAAACAACAGGCACCCCGAAATACACCGCCGTGAGGCAGGCAATGCCGATCCCCGACGCTTCGATCGTCAGAATCTTGTCCACTTTCCGATCCCCGAAAAGCTTTTTAAATTCCTTCCCCAGTTCACTGATAAAAGGCACATCGATTTGATGATTCAGAAAACTGTCCACCTTGAGCACATTCCCCGGACGGATCACTCCGTCGCTCAAAATTTTCTCCTGCAGTAAATTCAGCTCTTCCACCCTGATACTCCCTCCAAAGACAATACACACCTTATAATTTATTTATTATAACACAGCTTATAGACGACAGCTGACAGCTCACAGCTGATAGCTTTTATCTTCTTACGACTTTCCTCACCACGAATACAGATCCTTCACGTTCGCTTCGGATGACGACTGACGTTTCCCTCATTATAACGCCTTACCGTCTCCGTCATTATGATGCTTTCCGTTCCCCATTGTTAGTGACGTGCTTTCCCAAAATCGTCATTCTGAACGGGGCAAGAATGCTTTGTGAGAAAGCAGGGAAACGGGACGGTGAAATGGAGTGAAGAATCTATTACCCGGATGACATCTTACGGCTTTCCTCACCACGGCAGCAGATCCTTCGCTTCCGCTCTGGATGACGCCTCAACGTCTTATACAAGGATCATAGAGCCGGCCGTCAGAAGGAGCTGCTGGCGCACGTAGTGCGATTGAGGATACTCGCTTGTCGTAATGATTTAAATCGTAAAAGAATAGTTAGCTTGTAGCTAACAGCTCACAGCTGATAGCTTTTATCTTCTTACCGTCTTCCTCACCACGGTAATAGATCCTTCGCTATCGCTCAGGATGACGCCTGACGTTTTCCTCATTATGACGCCATTTCCTCCAATCGTCATTCTGAGCGGGGACAAGAATGCTGTTTGAGAAAGCAGGGAGACGGCTATGTGACACAGAGTGAAGAATCTATGACTCGGATGAGATCTTACGGCTTTCCTCACCACAGCAGCAGACTCTTCACATTCGCTTAGGATGACGATTAACGTTTCCCTCACTACAACAGCAAATCCTTTGCTGTTGTTTCGTATGACACCTAACGGAAATCATATGCTTCGGCTTTTAACTCACAGCTAACGGCTAACAGCTCACAGCTTGTAGCTGACAGCTCACAGCTGATAGCTTTTATCTTCTTACCGCTTTCCTCACCACGATAACAGATCCCTCACATTCGCTTCGGATGACACCTTAACGTCAACTTATCCCCCCCGCCCACATAAAAATACGGTACCCATCATACCTGACGGATACCGTACTTTCTGTTTCTTATACTATTTCCTTGTCTTTGCTTTCCGGGTTACGCTTCCGGTGAAATATGGGAACCGTACACATCACGGTAGTCACCCTTTTCTTTATTGCTTTCATTATTGACACGGACGCGTTCCACCTTATGCCGGTCATTATCCTTGCCGGAAATACGGTCGACACGGGTGCGGTCCAGATCCTTTATCCGATTGATTTCGGGATCGAATTCACCGATGGCTTTTGCCATATCGCTGTCAATAGGTGCGCCGTTCTGCAGTGCGCGGTAAATAATGGCCGCAAATTCATAGCGGGTCATGGAACGGTCACCCTTGAACTCTCCATCCGGATACCCTTCCAAAAGACCTCTGTCTGCCAATGATTTCACATAAGAATATGCCCAGTGGTCTTTAGGCACATCGGGGAAATTAACATCCTTCATTACCGATGTCCCAGACTGCATGGCTCCGCGCATAGCTTTAATCTCAGCACTCTGCGCCTTGACAATCGCTTTCAGGTCTTCTACTTCCTTGGCCAAAGCTACCCGTGAGGTAGATACATGGTTGCCCTGTCCCAGCTTCACGCTGACTCCGGCATTCACCATGTTTTCTCCTCCGCCGAAGGAGCCTCCTACGCTGAACATGGTATCTTCATTGGGACGGTAGAATGCGCCTACCGATACGGCATGGGCGTCTTTGTAGTTGCCGTAGCCCGCTGCCACATCCCACTTGTCATCCGGGTCGAAATCCAGCGGGTGGAGGGCTGCCAGTGCTGCCGCTCCCGCTCCTACACGGTTCACACGGGTTCCCAGTTCATTAACGGCTCCTCCTATGTTGTTGATTGTCTGGTTTGTTTTCCACAACTGCCCCCCGTTGACGGCGTCAGTGCTGTTTGCGCTGATATCTCCGGCTGCTACGTTGGTGATTTTCTTGTTTCCTGCGTTGATGCCGCTGTTGTCGATTTTCACGTCTCCCACGGTCAGGGTGTTGGCGGTCACACTGTTCAATCCTTTCAGGTCTTTGGCCATGCGGACTTTCAGGTTGTTATTGCCGTCGGATACGACGCCGAGGTTGTCTTCTGTGGTGAGTTTGTTGGTGTCTGTAATCCCTCCGACTACGTTCACCTGTTCGTTCAGTTTCTTCTTGATGACGTTTCCTGTATCGCCGCCGTATTTCATGCCGTCGTCTAAGGTGGCGATATCATGCTGCGTCCCGTTCTTCTCTTCTATAACAAGGCGGGTAATATTTGTGCCATCCACGCCAGCTTTTCCGGTACCGCCTTTGATGGCTGCGCCGTCTTGTCCATTCTGTCCGTTAATAGCAAGGCTGTCTGCTTTCAGGTTTTTGTCCATTTTAACAACAACATTTCCATTCGCGTCGGCAAAGGTTCTGATGTTTTCACCGGAGTATTCGGAGGCAGCTTTTGTCCCTTCTCCCTTGATGGTGACTTTTTCTCCCAGGTTACGGTGGAATTCTCCTTCGTTGCCGGCAAAATCCATGCCTTTATTTGTCAGTTCCGTGGATGTGTTGGTAATCTTATTGTCCACTTCTTTAAGCTGGTCTTCTGTGGCTGCCTGTCCGCTGGTGATGTTGTTCGGATCCCAGGTTTTATTGGTCAGTCCGTTGACGGTTCCGTCTTTCCCGTTGATTTTCACTTTTCCGGCATCGATGTTTCCTGTCGTGCCGTCAATGGTGACTTTGTCTCCGGCTTTGATGATGCCTGTTGTTCCGTCGATTGATACCTGTTTGGTCGGATCGGTTCCCAGTGTAACTTTGTCGCCGAGTCCGATAGTATATTCCGTGCCGCCGGATGCATTGGGACCCGTCGTAACAGTTACATTGGCATCCTTGGCTTTGACGGTCGTATGTTTGGCAGCTTCTCCGGCAACGGTATTCAGCTGGTTTACATTGACCGCGTCTGTACCGTTGACACCGGCCGCCACGTTGGTGATTGTGTTGCCGCCGTTATCAAGACCGTTCTTGGTCAGGGATACAGGATTTCCGGCCGCGCCATTATTAATCGTAACGCCACTATTATTCATAACTGTATCGCCGGTTGTCACGCTTTCGAGGCCTTTCAGGGCTTTGGCAAGGCGGACTTTCAGGTTGTTACTACCATCAGATACGACACCGAGGTTGTCTTCTGTGGTGAGTTTGTTGGTGTCTGTAATCCCTCCGATGACGTTGACCTGTTCGTTCAGTTTCTTCTGAATAACGTTTCCTGTGTCACCGCCGTATTTCATGCCGTCATCCAATGTGGCCACATCATGTTTCGTGCCGTCTTTTTCTTCAATAACGAGGCGGGTGATGTTGGTGCCGTCCACACCAGGTTTGCCGTCGCCGCCTTTGATGGTAAGTCCGTTCGCGCCATTGGCACCGTTCAGTCCGATGGAACCGTCTTTACCATTAATAGCGACGGCAGATCCGTCTTTACCCTTGACACCGATCGAGCCGTCTTTACCAGCCGCTCCATCCTTGCCGACAGTGATTTCGTCATTCAGTTTCAAGTCATAAGTAGCCTGTCCGTTATTGTCTGTCTTGGTGATGAGCAAGTTGCCGTCGGTGCGGTTTTCCTGTCCATCCACTTTGACAATGGTATGCTTTCCTGCCAAATTTTTTACATCATTTAACTGGTTCAGATTGACAGCATCCGTTCCGTCTGTCCCGGCCGCTACATTGGTGATTTTCTGGCTGTTCGCATTGATACCGTTATTTGTCACATAGGTATTTCCGCCTACGGTCAGTCCGTTGTTATTGATGACCGTATTGCCCGCTGTGACGCTGTCCACTTTCAAATCTTTGGCCAGTTTGATATTCAGCGTATCTGTCCCATTGGATACCACGCCGATATTTCCATCCGTCAGCTTAGATGTATCTGTCACACCGCCGATGATATTCGTCTGTTCGCCTAATTTTCGGGTAAACTTATTAGCCGCGGCTGCCGCATCTTTCACATCGCCTGCATAGGCCACGCCTTTATCTACTTCTGAGGTTACCGCATAGAGCTGGCTGCCATTGATGGCATCGGTAGAAGTGGCGGAAATACGGCCGGCCGCCACATTGGTAATTGTCCGTTCTGCGCCTGCCTTACCTACACTTACTGTGGAAGCCGGATTTACTCCTGCGAAATTATGTGCTACACCATTGATTGTTGCGGAGGGTGTCGCTACAGCAGCTGCTGTTTCTGAACCATTGCCGATAGCCACGGCATTTTCATTGGCCACTTTTGTATTATTGCCAAGAGCAACGCCATTCTTCCCTGTCACGGATGCACTGCTCCCCAGGACCATAGCCCCATCAGCAGAAGCTGTGGAATTATTCCCTACCACATAGGCATTATCCGTTGTGATGGTATTCTTATAACCGAAAGCACCTGCCGTACTTCCTTTGACCGTACCGGCAGTAACCTTCTTAATTTTATCGCCGTTGGCTTCTGTCGTTTCCGTAATGGTGGCGGAACCGATCGTATTGCCGCCACCGATAACATAGGAATTATTCCCATAGACTTTGTTATCCGTACCGACAGCTGAAGAAGCCGCACCGGACGTGGTGCCGTCCGTCATATCGAAACCGACCGTATTCGTATCGCCCAAAGATGTGGACTTATCTCCATAAGCACCCGCCTGGCTGCCGACGGCAAGAGAATTCTTCCCCCAGCTCCGTGCTATGACACCGATGCTGGTGCTTGCAACTCCTTTTGACATCGAATTGACACCAATCGCCGTGGAACCGATACCGAAGGACTGGGTCATCGCGCCCATGGCTATACTAGCTGCCCCAATAGATGCGGTGTTCGACCGATACTGGCTGGTGCTGAGGGCGGCGCTCCCCAATGTCGTCCCGGGATATAACGCTGCCGTTTCCCGCTCAAATTTATTCTGCGCCCCGGCAGCCCAAAAACCGGGAACTGCCGCTTGCAGATCGGATTTTACCAGGTCAACGTCATTGCCCCCAATGGCAATGGAGGAATGTCCAATAGATTTCACATCTCCACCGATAGCCATGGCCTGCGTACCATAAACTTTTGCCATACTGCCGATGGCTATCGACTGTGAATATCCAGCGGCATCTGCCGGGTTGGTAGTGCCCTTTCTGATGATGTTTGCTTCCGCCCCGGAACCAAGAACCACATCGCCCCGGGAGCCGTAAGAATGAGCTTCCGATCCCATGACAACGGCGCCGGAGCCATCCTCACCATGGTACTTGGATACCGTACTCGTCGCCTGGCGGCCGATGACGATATCCCCGTTTTCCGTCGCTGTTGCATTATTCCCGATGGCGATGGTGCTCGCAGTAAACTGATCACTGGCCCGCTTCTGACCTAAAGCCTGGGCCCCCCGTCCTATGGCAACACTGTTTTCAGCAGTCGCTCCTGACTTTGCCTGCAACCCTGCCACAAAAGAATTCACCCCATCAGCCTCTGTCAAGGTTCCGACAGCGGTAGCATGGCCTGCGGTCGCCTTAGCACTGTCACCTACCGCCACGCTGTCACCGCCGGTAGCGGAAGCACCCGGACCATACTGTGTATTCGCTTCCGCCACCCCCGGCATCAGGCATCCGGTAAGGGCAAGGGCGCACAGAAATGCATGGAAAGGCAGGCTCTTTTTTTCAGAAGCCACCCCCCCATTTTTTCCATTGCTGCCGGCAATTTCTGAAACCACTACATAGCAGCGCTTCACCCGGCTCCAAATGACTTTGTAAATCTGATTCATAATTTTCCTCCCTCATAAATTTCATCCTTAAAAACAGATGATGGGATATACTCCAAAAACAGGAGTTACCATTCATCAATCAAAATCATTATAGTTCAAAACTCCCATAAATCAAAGACCAATCACTTTTATCAAAACAACCGGCTTCTATTTTATATGTAATGAATTATTTACCGGCTGCGATATGCGAACCGTATATGTCGCGGCAATCACCCTTTTCTTTATTGCCTTCATTGTTGACACGGACGCGTTCTACTTTATTCCTGTCATTATCTTCGCCGGAAATGCGGTCTACCCGGAAACGATAAGCTTCTCTTACCTTTTCCATCTCAGGACCAAATTCTTCCATAGCTTTACCCATATTTCCATCAACAGGCGCCCCATTCTGCAGTGCGCGGTAAATAATGGCCGCAAATTCATAGCGGGTCATAGAACGATCCCCTTTGAACTCTCCATCCGGATAGCCTTCCAAAAGACCTCTGTCCGCCAGTGATTTTACATAAGAATATGCCCAGTGGTCTTTCGGCACATCGGGGAACGCTACATTCCTTACAGGCTGTCCCGCCATCTGCCCAATGATCTGCCGGAACTGTTCATTTTGCGCTTCCAGACGGGTAACCGCATCTTTCAGGTCGAC
>ENA-UOJA01002002-UOJA01002002.1-human-gut-metagenome-genome-assembly--contig:-C19-NODE-2002-length-15128-cov-6.016652_pt1 | contig 15128 bp, 10 predicted proteins | sample MGYA00242337_ERZ723884 | MGnify/ENA metagenome assembly ERZ723884
GAGAGATACCGATACGTATTATGAATACAAAACACCTATTTATAAATTTATTGCTTATGAAAACAATTTTGCGAGGAATTAGTATGAGGTTGTCGCTCATCGCGATGGTCTTATGTTTATGCGCCGCATGGCCGGGGCATGGGCTGGCTTGGGGTATGACCGGGTCGGCGAGCCCGGCGGGAATGACACCCGGGGCTCCACAGAGCCAGGCGAAAGGGGAGGTACGGTTTTCCAATACTCTGGATCCTGTAGCTTATAGCTTTATCTACAAGTGGGATCCGATGGCTACTTGGAGCTTGAATTTCAATATCGAGAACTTCACGAAGGGCATGGCTGTACGTGTACAGCTGGCGAACACGGCGAATCCGGACGGGGTAGAGTTCCGCTTTGAGGATTCTGAGCCGGCGCAAACGTTAGACAATGGCGGCTTTTGGATACCGGACGAGAAGTTGACGGACTATGGATATAGCGTTGGGCTTCGTCTGCAAATGAATAGCTCGAAGGAGTGTTCGGCGGACTATACCGTAAAAGTGTACAGCTCGCGAGACATGGGCACGGCTGCCCTAGCCTCTACCGGGCAAACGATACGATTTATGCTCGGTGATAAGGCTCCCGCTATGGGAGAGTTGTCGCGTACATCCGGCGATCTGAACGAGGATATCCCTTTTGCGATCAACGTGACGAAGGCTGGTTTCCTGCAGGGGCAACACGCTAAGATGAAGATTTATCTGAATGGCCCTTCTGAAGGCTTGACCCTTTCCGGGCAGAACCTAAGTAAAGAGACTGGTCTATATAATGAGCCTATATACGTATTAGATATTCCTTCGTTCTCCGCTACGCAATTCACGTTGATGGCTCACGCCACGGAGGAATGGAACGGAACGGTTCAAGTGGATATTTGTGATGCGGACGACAATAGGATAGTATATGGCGGCCAAGCACCGTTCGTTTTTCCGGCCAATAACTCACAGGACGATATAGCCGCTTTGAAAGCGATCGCCGAGGCCAATCCGCTGAACTCGGACTTGCAGAACTTCATCTCCAACAAGGATTACTTGAAAGACAGGGGATCGAACGATGGCTACAACGTGGGCGTGACATGGAACACCGAGTCCACGAGCCGGGTGAAAAGCTTCTTCATCGATGATGGTAGGACACAGACGGTCACTACCATGGATGTATCGGCGTTGTCCGGGTTAGAGCAGTTGGACTTGCAGAATACCCGGTTGAAATCCTTGGATTTGTCCACTTTGACAAAACTTCGGAGCTTGAGTTTGTATGGTAATGATTCGCTTACTTGGTTTACGGTGAAGCTCCCGAACTCGTTACCGGAGAATTTCTGGATGAATGGTTATACTACGATCATGGCCGGTACTCCGGTAGATGGCAATAACGCTTACGCCGCAGCAGGCACGGAGATCGATCTATCCGCTTACGCTACGGTGGGTGGCGTGAAATCGGTATATCAATGGTACCTTATTGATCGGGCTACTGGTAAACGGACGAAAGCGACTATGCAGGCGGTATCTGGCAAGGACGGTGCTTTCATATTTGAAGGAAAGCCGGGCGAATATTATAAGTGCGAGATCACAAACAATAATTACAGAGATTGGTGTATGGAGACACCAAGGATCAAGGTTGCTCGTGGCTCTGCAGACTACTCCCCTGCGGACATCGCCGGATTGAAGAAGTTGGCTGCCGATAACCCGAATATCACCCAATTGAAGGAGTTCGTGGATAGCAAGGGCTGGGAGCGCGAGAATTGGAACTCTTATCAAGACAATATCCGCACGGACTGGAGCACGGGTGAGGTAGGCCGGTTGACACATTTATATATCTGGTTCGAGTGGAACTCTACGGATACGATCTCTCAATTAGACCTAAGCGCTTTCACCGAGTTGAGGCATTTCGAGTGCGAGAATCACATGAATATCTCGAAACTGGATGTATCGAAGAACACGAAGCTGGAGCACTTGCATATATATAGTAAGAATCTGTCTTCTATTGACCTATCCAAATGTCCGGAACTGCGATATTTTAGATTCGGTACGAATCGCACGTTGGAGGGACGGTACCAAGATACGAAGCTGGCGGCACTGAACCTTACCGGTTGTTCGAAGCTGACGGAGCTTTACCTTGAGCATTCGCCTTTGGCTTCGCTGGATATCTCATCCTTCAAGCTATTGAGCCGTCTGGAGATTGAGTACTGCCCGAACTTGAAGTTGCAAGGTTTCGACAAGGTTACGAGCTTGACCTATTTGGCCTTGCCGCATACAGAACAGTTCGCGGATCTGGTAAAGAACCTGCCGGCATCTATCCGTCAGCTATATCTGCAAGATACGGAGTATGAGCTTCCTTCCTCACAAGTAGGGAAGAATTTGGAGTCGTTGGGATTGCCGGGATACGTGGAGAGTCTCGATCTGGCTCAGTACCCGAACTTGAGTAACTTGAATGCGGATGGATCTCTTTTGAGATATTCTACGGTGAAGAACTACCGGCAGATAAATTATGAGGGTTGGGGACGCATAACGCTTACTTCCCCCTCTCATCCGGGAGATCCATACTGGTTCGAGAACGGCGATACGATCGATCTCTCCTCGGAGGCCGTGATCGATGGCATAGAGACCGTATTCCTATGGGTAAACGCCAAATATAGGACAGAGGAGAAAGAGGCATTGAAGCCGGTGCCAAACCGTCCGGGCGTATTTGTGCTGAACAGCAAGGAGGAAAAGTATGGAGACTACTATTGTAAGCTGATGAACCCGAGGTTCTGTGAAATCACGGAGATCAATGTACGTTCCGGTTGGCAGATCGAGACCTCACGTATCCATGTGGAGACCACCGTCCCCCAAGTATTCGCCGAGAGCGACGTGGCTACCTTGGCACGTATCGTAGACGCTTCCAACAACAAGGCATTGAGCGAGTGGTGGAGCAGCGACGCATGGAAGACAAACGAGGGCTCACTGTATGCGCAAGCCGTTTGGAACGACGAGAACCCGCGCCGCTTGATACATTTATATATGTATGAGATGGGCGAAAGCTTTACGAAGAAGGTAGATCTCGCTGCCTTGGATAAGCTGGAGATCTTGTCGTTGACAGGCAATAGGGTGGAGGAACTGACCTTGCCGAAGAACAATACGGTATTGCGTTCTTTGATGCTGGGTGGAAACTATTCTTTGAAATCTTTGATCGTATCCGAGTATCCATCGCTGGAGTATCTGGATGTGTCTAGTACGGACTTGACGGCTCTCGACTTGTCTAAGAACAAAAACTTGAAGGAGTTGTTCTTGAATTGGACGATGCTTGACGGGGTAGAGAACAGCGCTTCGGCTTCGGGCCTTGCCGCTCAATTAACCGCATATGGCTTGCCTATACCCACTACCCGGATCGATTTGGCGGACTTCCCGGCCTTGATGTCTTTCAATGCCGATGGTTCGTGCTTGGAGTTCGCTAACGTGGAGAACCCGCGGCAATTGGAGGCTGCCTTCGGTGTTGTTAGGTTGCCGGTAGGTGAGGTTCGTCCGGGAGGTTTCGTGGCTTATGGGGAGACAATCGATCTTTCCTCACAAAAGATGGTAGGTACATCCGCCTCTCGCTTTACTTGGGTATTCGACGGCGATACGATCGACCATACGGACAGCCGCTATACGATTACCGAAGACTTGACCCCGAATTATCAAATTGCTGGTCTTGTAACCAATCCATTATTCCCCGGCTGGACGGTTCAGTACGATGCGTGGGTTTACACCTGCGATGGCGATGCGAACCTCGACATGCTGGTAAACGTACAAGACGTGACCGCTACCGTAAGCTACATCTTGCGGGACAAGGATAACATGATCCCCAACTTCGGTTTTGCCGAGGCGGATGTGAACTATAATAATAATGTAGAGATCGCTGACGTAATCGGTATCGTCAACCTCATCCACGGCAAGCCGGTTACCAAGGCCAGTGCACTGCGTTCTGAGGCCGAGGTTCCCGTACAAATGGAGCTCGACGCTGATAACTTCTTGACGATGAATAGCCAAGTACCGGTAGCCGGTATCTATCTGGAGTTGGTGGGAGCCATCGACGAGATCCCGTTGCTGGGCGATGCCGCCAAGTTCCTGCAGGCTTCCAGCTTGAACGGGGATACCTTGCGGGTGATCGGTTATAGCTTGGATGGCCGCACGATTCCTTCGGGCAAGAGCCGTATCCTGCGTATGCCGGCGGGCGTTACCTTGGTAGGAGCCTCCTTCTCCGACGCGAAGGCCAACAGCTTGAGGTCCGGTGGCGACGCGATCGTAACCTCCAATGCCCCGATCGAGGCGATCAGCCGCTTGGAGGCCGTCTCCAACTATCCGAACCCGTTCCGTGGCAGCACGACCTTCTCTTATCAACTGGAGGAACCCGCCCAGACGGTTATGATCCATGTATTCTCCGCGAGCGGTGCGTTGACCGCGGTACTGAACGGTTTGCCCGGCGAGGTAGGCGAGAACCGCTATACGGTTGCCCTTCCTTTACCGGCGGGCGTTTACTACTACCGCTTGACGGCGAAGACAGGCCATGGTGTGAAGGCAAGTAATACTAACATCTTTATCTGTAAGTAAATTATGAAAGTGAATCATATAAAACAATTATTCGTAGCCCTCTTCCTGCTGTTATCGGCGGGAACGGCTACCGCCGCCCAGTGGAAATTGGCGAAGACGAACCTGAACGCCGCTGGCAGCAAGGATACGCTCACCTTGAAGGTATCCGATAATACGGTAGATTTCTCCTCATTCCAAGTGGATTTCACCTTGCCGGCGGGCGTATTGCTGAGCGGTACGCCTATCCTCGGCGAGCTGGCGGACGATCATGCGCTCACGTGGAGCAAGCGCGCCGATGGCAGCTTCCGCTGCGTGGTATACAGCGTGAGGAATACCGAGATGAAGGCCCCGGGTGCCGTGCTACGCATTCCGGTAGAGCTGGCGGTCTCTTTCGTGGAAGGGACGTTCACGGCGAAGAACGGTCTCTTGTCCGACAAGGCATCCAAGGGACAGCCAGTCACGGATCTCACCGCTACCTTGACCTCTCATAAGGAAAAGGCCAAACTGGTCGTGAACGTATCGGGCTTGGAACAGGTGGTCAATACGGAGAAAGCCGCTGTATTGGACTGTAAGACCATCCCGGCGACCCTTCCTGATGGCAAGACCTTGACGATCGGGTACTATAAGGACGAGAAATGCACAGAAGTCGCAGGCGAATCAGACCGGAAGCAAGAAGGCTATCGCCGAGGGCGACATCACTCCCCCGACTGCCGCAAGCATCAAGGCGGGCCAATCGCTTTCAACCTCCTTGCTGTCCGGCGGTAGCGTTACAGATGAGGGATATCTGGTAGCCGGTACCTTCGCTTGGACATACGGAAACACCGTGGTGCCGGCAGGTACGCATGAGTACTCCGTGACGTTCTATCCGGATAACTCTTCTTATTACAATACGGCGGCGTTGTCCGTGGCGGTCAAGGTAGACACGACCTATAAGGTCACCGCTGTACAGACAACGGGTGGTGCCGTAAACGTATTAGGCAAGGCTGAGGATAACGTGTATGTAAAGGGTCAAAAGATCTCCTTGGTAGCGACCCCTCTACCCAACTATCAGCTTTCAAGCTGGTCGATCGCGGGCGAGAGCGTAGACTTGGGCAAGAAAGACACGCTCACGGTTACGGTAGGTGCGGATCGAACCTATAGCGCCAACTTTACCCCGATCCTGCATAAGGTATCTATCGAGACATTCGGCGATGCCAGCGGCGACCTTAAAGTGACCACGCCGGACGATCAGGCGGCGGATGGGCAGAAGCCGGTCTCAAATGGTGATGAATTGCAGCAAGGCTCGATCCTACAGATTGCGGCAATCCCGAGCGTGAACACCCAGCTGAAATCATTGCAGATAAACGGGGAGTCGCTCAAGGGCGACAAGGTAACGCTGACCGGGCCTTTGACGATCAAAGCCGTATTCGAGCCTAAACCGGTCAACATGGCCCTTGTCACCCTCGAAAAGAAGAACATGGAGCACGGCTCTATCTTATTATATAAGGAAGACGGTACGCTGATCACTTCCGGCTCTACCGTAGCGGTAGGCTCGAAGATTCGGGTAATCTCCCTTCCGGATGCCGGGTATAAGCTGGAGGGTAACGTCGGTCTGTCCGGCGTGACAGGACCCGGCACCGACAATCTATGCGCCGTGACCGGCGATATCACGTTGGTAAATGCCTCTTTCGTTGCGAAAGGATATGCTGTGACCGCCTCCGCCGTAAGCAGCAACCCGAGCCAGACCGCCTCCGGTACGATCACCTTGAGTAAAGAGGGTGAGGATGGTAGTTGGACTGAAGTAGGCAGTGGTGAAGAACTGGCATATGGAACGAGAGTGCGCATAGCTAAAGCGGAAGGGCAAGCCGGCGCAAGCTTGCTTACCATCTTGGCGAACAGCAAGGAAATATCCCAGAGTGATATCTTGACCGTAACCGGCCCCTTGACCGTGACGGCCGTGTTTGACCATCGGGTGAAGATCAAGAGGGAATACATCTTTTGTCCGTATCAAGAATACTACTACAGTGGCGTATCCCGCCCCTTCACGCCTTTCGCCTCGCAGACTTACGCAGGCTTCTCGTTCGATGTCAAGTATAAGATAAATGACGGTGAGGAAACTTCGACGGCTATTGATGCGGGCGATTATACGGTCGTATTGAGGCGTGCCGAGGATGGCTTGTATGAGGCGTTTGAAGAGATCTATCCGGATCCTAATAAGCCGGATGAAGGACGTGTAGGCTTGAAAATTAAAAAGTCTAAAGTGACGATAACGAAGGCTCCTACATCGCATGGAGCGAATCCTGGCACTCGACCGGGTACTGAGTTCGTGAATATTATATCAGAGACGAAGGATAATGTAACGACATACAAGATTACACCGAAAGGTGATGCTCTTAAGAATTACGAGGGTACGACTATTTACTATTATTCAACGAATCCTGTTGTGAACTTCTCTTTAGGTAATAGCACTCCTGTTTTACGTTCGAGTAATGGATCGCAACCGGAGGGTGTGAGGATTACGAATGGTGGTCTTCCTTGTGATTTGAATGATATTCGAGCAGGGGTAACGATCACATTGGAGGCTGTTGCGCCTGTAGGTCAGCACTTCGTTGAGTGGTCAGACAAAAATAGTGACAATCCAAGGGTATACCAAGTAACGGGAGATGTCGAGATTTATCCTATATATGCTCCTAAAGATGAATACCCAGCGTGTACATTGGCTAAGTCATCTGAATATAATGGCATGGCACAAACCGTGGAGGTAAAAGGTAGTGATACTTCTTGCGTGATCTCTTTCTACCAGAATGAAGAAGATTGTAATGCCGAGGTTAATAAAGTGCCATTGAAGAATCCGGGTACATATTATGTACGTGTTGATCGTCCGGAAGATAAAACTTATAAATCTTATACGAAGGTGTTTACTTATGAGATTACTTTGGGTACACCTACGGTTACATGGCCTGCGGCTTCCGATATATTGTCCGGTCAAAAACTATCCGAGTCTGTTTTACAAGGCGGTCACGCCGGTATCGTAGCCGGAACATTCGCTTGGAGCGATCCGGATAAGGAGATTACCGAAAAGGGAATGCAAGAGATTGCCTTCACGCCGACCGATCCGAATTATAAGCCGGTTAGTAGCAAGATAGAGGTGAAGGTTGTCTCCTCTACCTCTTCCTCCACCGATCCGGAAACCCCGGTCATTCCTGTGGATCCCGTAGACCCGGAGAACCCGGACGTGCCTACCGGCGTGGAGTCCATCGAGGAGGGTATGAGCCTGTATACGGCCAACCAATCCATCTTCGTGGATATGCCGCAGGAGGTTGCCTTGAAGGTGGTTGACGTAGCCGGTATCGTTATTTTCGAAGGAAAGGTTTGCGGCAAGATGGAGATTCCGGTAGGTCATGCCGGTGTCTATTTCTTGAAGTGTACCGCTCCAGATGCCTCGTTCGTGAAGAAGGTCGTGGTTCGTTAGTGCGAGCCGTTTTTATCGTATCATAACACTGCCCATCATAAGGTCTTTATGATGGGCATCGTAAGCAGCTTATACTGCCCATCGTTACGACCTAACGATGGGCAGTGTTATTTAGTAACAGATGTAATTGTTTATCTTACGTTTTATAAGAAATATCCTGTAAAAAACTTCGAATTATATTTGGTGGTATCAAAAAAGGCCGTATCTTTGCAACGTTCAAACAAAAACAATAAAGACAAGAACAATGACACGCAACTTGCAAAATAGTCTCATTATTTCTCTAAACATTATTCTACTCTGGGAACGGGATAGGAAGTGAGACTGTATGCTTTGCGAGCATTACGATAGATGAAAGAGCCTTTCTCACTTCCTTGTGAGAGAGGCTTTTTTAGTTAGTATAGGATATTAGTAAATTAAGAATATAAGATTATGTCAGACAGATTATTTATTTTCGACACCACCTTACGTGATGGTGAACAGGTTCCGGGATGCCAGTTGAATACAGTGGAAAAGATTCAAGTAGCTAAGGCATTGGAACAGCTAGGTGTTGATGTGATCGAGGCTGGTTTCCCTGTCTCCAGTCCCGGGGATTTTAAGAGTGTGGTTGAGATCTCAAAGGCCGTGACTTGGCCGACCATCTGTGCCTTGACCCGTGCGGTGGAGAAAGATATCGACGTGGCAGCCGAGGCGTTGAGATTCGCTAAGCGGGGACGTATACATACCGGAATCGGCACTTCTGATTCTCATATCAAATACAAGTTTAACTCCACGAGAGAGGAGATTATAGAGCGTGCGATCGCCGCCACGAAATACGCTAAAAAGTACGTGGAGGACGTAGAATTCTACTGTGAGGATGCCGGGCGTACGGATAATGAATATCTGGCCCGTGTCGTGGAGGCCGTGATCAAGGCCGGGGCTACCGTAGTGAATATCCCGGATACGACAGGATATTGCTTGCCGGATGAGTACGGGGCGAAGATTAAGTATCTGATGGAACATGTGGATGGCGTACATAACGCTATTCTTTCCACTCATTGCCATAATGACTTGGGCATGGCTACTGCGAATACCGTACAAGGCGTGTTGAACGGAGCCCGTCAGGTGGAGGTAACCGTAAACGGTATCGGTGAGCGTGCAGGTAACACGTCATTGGAAGAAGTCGCCATGATTTTCAAGAGCCATAAAGAACGTGATATCATCACCAATATCACGACGAATAAGATCTATAGTACGAGCCGTATGGTTTCTAGCTTGATGAATATGCCGGTACAACCGAATAAGGCTATTGTCGGACGTAACGCATTCGCTCACTCCTCCGGTATCCATCAAGATGGCGTTTTGAAGAATGCGCAAACCTACGAGATCATCGATCCGAAGGATGTGGGTATCGATGATAACGCGATCGTATTGACTGCTCGTAGCGGTCGTGCGGCGTTGAAGCATCGCCTGCATGTTTTAGGTGTGGATCTGGAGCAGGAGAAATTGGACAAGGTGTATGATGAGTTCTTGAAACTGGCCGATCGTAAGAAAGATATTAATGATGATGATGTTTTGATGTTGGTCGGAAAGGATCGTACGGCCACACACCGTATTAAATTGGAATATTTACAGGTAACTAGTGGTGTTGGAGTACAATCAGTCGCAAGTATTTGTTTAAATTTGTCGGGAGTAAGAAAATACGAGGCCGCGGCTGGTAACGGTCCGGTTGACGCAGGCATCAAGGCGGTGAAAAAAGCGATTAGTAATAGTGACATGACGATTCAGGAATTCTTGATTCAAGCCATTAATAAAGGTAGCGATGATACGGGCAAGGTACATATGCAGGTAGAGTATAACGGGGCTACCTATTATGGGTTCTCCGCGAATACCGATATTATCGCCGCTTCCGTGGAGGCTTTCGTGGACGCCATCAATAAGTTTATAGTAGACTAAAAATAGACAAGACAATGAGCAAGACATTATTTGAGAAAATCTGGGACAAACACGTGGTGGACACGTTGCCCGACGGAACCATACAATTGTATATCGACCGTCTGTATTGTCATGAGGTGACTAGCCCGCAGGCTTTCGCCGGATTACGTGCACGTGGATTGAAGCCCTTCCGTCCCGCGCAAATCACTTGTATGCCGGACCACAATATCCCGACATTGAACCAAGATAAGCCTATCGAGGACCCTATATCCAAGAATCAAGTGGATACCTTGGAAGAGAACGCGAAGTATTTCGGCTTGACGTATTACGGTCTTCAACATCCGAAGAATGGTATCATCCATGTGGTAGGTCCGGAGACAGGCTTGACGCAGCCGGGTATGACGATCGTTTGTGGCGACTCCCATACTTCTACGCACGGTGCCATGGGCGCTATCGCCTTCGGTATCGGTACGAGCGAGGTGGAGATGACCTTGGCTACCCAATGTATCATGCAGCGTAAGCCGAAAACGATGCGTATCACGATCGATGGTGTACGCAAACCGGGCGTTACGGCGAAGGACTTTGCTTTATACATTATTAGTAAGATGAGTACCAGCGGTGCTACGGGCTATTTCGTAGAGTACGCTGGCGAGGCGATTCGTAATACGACCATGGAGGAACGTTTGACAATCTGTAACCTTTCGATCGAGATGGGTGCCCGTGGCGGTATGATCGCTCCGGATGATGTTACTTTCGATTATTTGAAAGACCGTGAGTTTGCCCCAAGAGGCGAGGAATGGGAGCGGAAGGTGAGCGAGTGGCGTCAGCTGTATAGTGATCCGGACGCTAAGTTCGATAAGGAGATCGTTTTCCACGCCGAGGATATCGACCCGATGGTTACGTACGGTACGAACCCGGGCATGGGTATGAGTATCAGCAAAGATATCCCCTCCTTAGAGAGCGTGCCCGAGGCAGGCCGTATCTCTTATAAGAAGTCTTTGGATTATATGGGCTTCAAGGCAGGCGAGTCTATGTTGGGTAAGAAAGTGGATTATGTCTTTTTAGGTAGCTGTACGAATGGCCGTATCGAGGATTTCCGTGCTTTCGCCTCTTTGGTGAAAGGAAAGAAGAAAGCGGATGATGTAACGGTTTGGCTGGTTCCCGGCAGTTGGCAGGTAGAGCGGGAGATTCGTGCCGAGGGGATCGACAAGGTTTTGGCCGAGGCCGGCTTCGTCCTTCGTCAACCGGGATGTTCCGCTTGTCTGGCGATGAATGAGGATAAGGTTCCGGCGGGTAAATATGCGGTCTCCACTTCCAACCGTAATTTCGAGGGCCGCCAAGGACCGGGTGCTCGCACCATCTTGGCGGGGCCGCTTGTGGCCGCCGCCGCCGCTGTGACAGGTAAGATCACGGACCCGAGAGAACTGATGTAAAGACTAATCTAATAAAGTAGCATAAGATGAAAACAAAATTCAATATAATCACAAGCACTTGCGTGCCTCTTCCTTTAGAGAACGTGGATACCGACCAGATTATCCCAGCCCGCTTTCTGAAAGCGACTACCAAGGAAGGGTTCGGCGAGAACTTATTCCGGGATTGGCGATATGATAAGGAAGGTAATAAGATCGAATCATTCGTCTTGAACGATCCTACGTATAGCGGAAAGATATTGGTAGCGGGAAAGAACTTCGGTTCCGGTTCCAGCCGTGAGCATGCGGCTTGGGCGATCGCCGATTACGGTTTCCGTGTCGTGGTCTCCAGTTTCTTCGCCGATATCCATAAAAACAACGAGTTGAACAACTTCGTGCTGCCGGTTGTTGTGACTGAAGAGTTCCTCGCTGAATTGTTCGATTCGATTTACAAGGACCCGAAAACTGAGGTCGAGGTAAATCTACCGGAGCAAACGATCACGAACAAGGCTACGGGCAAAAGCGAGCATTTCGAGATCAACGCCTATAAAAAGGATTGCCTGATCAACGGATTGGACGATATCGACTATTTACTGGCAAATAAATCAAAGATAGAAGCCTTCGAGGCAGCACGCTGATTATGATAGAAATAATGGATACAACCCTCAGAGATGGGGAGCAAACTTCGGGCGTCTCCTTCGCCGCTCACGAGAAGCTCAGCATAGCGCAAGTGCTGCTGAGCGACTTAGGCGTGAACCGGGTGGAGATCGCCTCCGCCCGTGTGTCGGACGGAGAGTTTGAGGCCGTGAAGCGTGTAGCCGCTTGGGCCGCCCGTTCCGGGAACCTAGACAAATTGGAGGTCTTGGGTTTCGTGGATGGTACGGTCTCTCTCGACTGGATTGAATCCGCAGGTTGCCGTGTCGTGAACTTGCTTTGCAAGGGCTCTTATAAGCATGTCACCGAACAGCTTCGAAAGACTCCCGAGCAACACGTTGACGATATTCGTACGGTCGTATTGGAAGCGGCGAAACGGAAGATCGACGTGAATATCTATTTGGAGGACTGGTCGAACGGTATTAAGCATTCCCCGGATTACGTATTCTTGGTAATCGATGCGTTGAAAGGACTTCCGATCTGCCGTTTCATGCTCCCGGATACCTTGGGAGTCTTGAATCCCGGAAATACCTACGAGTATTGCAAGATGATGGTGGACCGCTACCCGGATTTACGGTTTGACTTCCACGCGCATAACGACTATGATCTTGCCGTAGCGAATGTATATTCCGCCATCCGTGCGGGTATCAAGGGAATCCATACGACCGTGAACGGTTTGGGAGAGCGTGCGGGTAACGCTCCTTTGAGTAGCGTACTTGCCGTTATCAAGGACCAGTTGGGAGAGGAGACGAGCTTGAGGGAGGAAAAGATAAACAAGGCTAGCCGTTTGGTTGAGACCTACTCCGGGGTGCATATCCCGCCCAATAAGCCGATCATCGGAGAGCATGTGTTTACGCAATGCGCCGGTGTCCATGCGGACGGCGATAGCAAGAACAACCTGTATTGCAACGACCTGCTCCCCGAGCGTTTCGGACGGGTTCGCGAGTACGCTTTGGGCAAGACCTCTGGAAAAGCGAATATCCGCAAGAATCTGGAAGCGCTCGGTATCGACATGGACGAGGGTTCGATGCGTAAGGTTACGGAGCGGATCATTGAGCTGGGCGATAAGAAAGAAATGGTTACCCCGGAGGATCTTCCTTATATTATCAGCGATGTGCTTCATCATGATAATGCGCTGGAGGATCAGAAAATACGGATCTTGAACTATTCCTTATCCTTGGCCCAAGGGCTGAAACCGGTGGCTACCTTGAAGATCGAGATCAATGGCGAGGCTTACGAGGAATCGGCTTCCGGTGATGGCCAATACGACGCTTTCGTTCGTGCCCTACGCCGGCTTTATTCCCGTTTGAACCGCCCGTTCCCGATGTTGACGAACTCTTCGGTATCCATCCCGCCGGGAGGACGTACGGATGCGTTCGTGCAGACGGTCATCAGCTGGAATTATGCCGGGGTCGATTTCAAGACTCGTGGTCTGGACGCTGATCAGACTGAGGCGGCGATCAAGGCGACATTGAAGATGCTGAACAAGATAGAGGATTAATAATTAAAAAGGTAAAGGGTATGAAAAAGTTGACTATCGCGCTTGTAGCGCACGACAATCGTAAGGCGGAAATGGTAGAATGGGCGGTACATAACGCTGAGTTCTTGTCTCACCACCATATTGTTTGTACGGGTACGACCGGAAATTTGGTTCGTAAAGCTCTCGAGGAAAAAGGGGTGAACGCGGATATTGCTTGCATGCATTCCGGTCCGATGGGAGGCGATGCTGAGATTGCCGCTATGGTTGTCCGTAAGGAGATCGATTTGGCGGTCTTTTTGATAGACGACTTGAATCCGCAACCGCACGAGGCCGACATCCAGATGTTGCTTCGCCAGTGCCGTGTTCATAACGTACCTATCGCTTGTAACCGTTATAGCGCCGACTTGATGATTACAAGTACCCTGTGGGATGATGACACGTATTTCCCCACGGAGCCTAAGTATGTACATTTTAACAGAGAATAATAACAAACATTTACGATGAAACTGAATATAGCAGTACTTCCCGGAGACGGGATCGGACCAGAGATTTCCGTGCAAGGCGTGGAAGTAATGAGTGCCGTTTGTGAGAAATTCGGACATGAGGTTCACTATGAGTATGCTCTTTGTGGCGCTGACGCGATCGATAAGGTAGGCGATCCTTTCCCGGAGGAGACCTATCGGATTTGTAAGGATGCCGACGCTGTTCTTTTCTCGGCCGTGGGCGATCCTAAGTTTGATAATGATCCGACAGCGAAAGTACGTCCGGAGCAAGGTCTTTTGGCGATGCGTAAGAAGTTGGGCCTGTTCGCTAATATCCGTCCGGTGCAGACCTTCAAATGCCTATTGCATAAATCGCCGTTGCGTGCCGAATTGGTGGATGGCGCGGATTTCTTATGTATCCGTGAGTTGACCGGTGGTATGTATTTCGGTGAGAAATATCAAGACAACGATAAGGCATACGATACGAATATGTATACCCGCCCGGAAATCGAGCGTATCTTGAAAGTGGGCTTCGAGTATGCGATGAAACGGAATAAGCACCTGACGGTTGTTGACAAGGCGAACGTACTTGCCTCTTCCCGTCTATGGCGCCAGATCGCTCAAGAGATGGCTCCTAGCTATCCGGAAGTAACGACAGACTATATGTATGTGGACAACGCCGCTATGCGTATGATCCAAGAGCCGAAATTCTTCGACGTGATGGTAACCGAGAATACGTTTGGTGATATCTTGACGGATGAGGGTTCTTGCATCAGCGGCTCTATGGGCTTGCTGCCTTCCGCTTCTACCGGAGAGAGCACGCCGGTTTTCGAGCCGATTCATGGCTCTTGGCCGCAGGCGAAAGGGCTGAATATTGCGAACCCCTTGGCGCAAATTCTTTCAGTAGCGATGTTATTCGAGTATTTCGACCTCAAAGAAGAGGGAGCCTTGATCCGTGAAGCCGTAGACGCTTCCCTCGATGCGAATGTCCGTACGCCGGAAATCCAAGTGGAAGGTGGAGCGAAATATGGAACGAAAGAAGTGGGTAGTTGGGTTGTCAATTATATCACGGAAAAGTAGTATAAATGGGCCGATTTCGCACCAGTAGTGGCGCAGGCTCACACGTATAGTGGCATCGGCTCACGCGAGTAGTGGCGTAGGCCAATACCACTA
>ENA-UOJA01002007-UOJA01002007.1-human-gut-metagenome-genome-assembly--contig:-C19-NODE-2007-length-15094-cov-8.587007_pt1 | contig 15094 bp, 13 predicted proteins | sample MGYA00242337_ERZ723884 | MGnify/ENA metagenome assembly ERZ723884
AAATCCTGATATATTTCCCGTTATAGTCCTCTTCGAATGAAAAAAAATCCACCTCGAAATCAATCTTTCTGTGGCGTTTTATCTCCTGAAAACATTTTGCAAGGATCAGTCCATTCCCGCCCTGTGCAATACAGACTGCAACATGATCGCCGTCTTCCACTAACCGGTAGGTGTTGATTGCTCTTGCAAAACGTGAAAATATTGTCTTATGATATTTTTTGCGAAGACTAAACTCCGCTTCTTCTTTTCTTGTATCTCCCATGGAAACTCCATTCTTGTTTTTTTGCTGAAAATTCACTCTATAATAAATTGTACACGTTCAAACACACTGTCATCAGGAACAATAAACAATCGAATGCGCGTTCCCCAGACATTCCGGTGCCAAGAATCAGTATAATTTCTCCGCAGAGGGAAGTCAATTTCTAATATCAAAAAAAGAACTTCCCGGTCTGAAAAATTTTCATGACCGTTCCGTTCTTTTTCCGTTGTGCTAATAGCAAAAATAATGCCCACCAATTTTGACCTCCACATGTTCCGTCAGCGGAAATGTGGAAAAATACATTGTATCATCTCTTAATATTCTGGTTTTTCCGTCCAGCACCTGCTGGATGGAGTCATATTCCTTCTGTGTCGGTTTTGCCCTGTCCCTGTTTTTAAAAGAACAGAACTGTACCGGATTTTTCTGGCTTAAAACCTCATAAAGTGTATCCGGATACACATCACTTCTCATACGGTTAAACACAACCTCCACAACCGCCTGCTGTCCTTTCACCGGTTCTCCCTGTGATTCTAACCAGACGATCCTTGCAAGCAGCTCTGTTTCATCCGGCGATAAAGTGATATGCCAGCGGTTTTCCGGTGCAGCCGGTGCCGCCTGAGTCTCCTGCACGATTTGTGCATCCTGCTCTGCCGGAGCTTCCTGCACGATTTGTGCAGTCTGCTCTGCCGGAGTTTCCTGCACCGCCTGTGCAGCCTCCTCCATCTGTGTTTCTTTTGTGGTTCTTATTTTTTCCTGCATCAGATCATCATCATATGCAGATGTTACTATCATACTTTCTTTTTTTTCGATTCCTGTTTTTTCATCTGATTCTGGCGTAAATGAATGTGCAAAACGTATTGATCCTGCTGCAAGTCCCTCCATTGCCGGAACTTCTTTGATCTTTACGTCTTCTTTCATGTTGGATGCTGCAGTCAGACTGACGATAAAACTAAACAGCACTGCCGCGCCCAATATTCTCTTTCTCATTTTGCTCCTTTCCTCAAGAATGATACATATATGTCAACATGACGAATGCCGTCATTTGATACAGGCACATATCATACTTAGGTTATATCCAAAAGTCAAATTTTTTATACATGTTTTCCCGAAAAAAAATTTGCTTATTTTTACTCAATTTTTTGATATGTGTCCTGTTTTTTATCAGCCATTCATCCATCCGAAATTATGTTCGAATAAGGTAGAACTGACCAGGTAAACAAAAAAACACCCGTTTTTTCGGATGTTTTTTGAAATAATTGCCAAATTTATTACTACGTTTTTCGGATGTTTTTTATAAAAAACAATCTTTTTATCTTCGATAAGCACATTCTTTATTGCTGCAGGATGCACAGATTCCGGTACTTTTGTCACCACATTTTTCTGTTTCAGCAGCATTCCATTTTACTCCTGCACCGGAACTTTCCCCGGATTTTTCCCGGAAATTCCGCTTAGATTCCACTTTCGGACTTCCACCGGAAAGTTCCGCTAAAAACATCACGCTTTTTTTGGGTTCCATGCAGTATGCCTGATTGCAGGTAATCCGATTCTGTCCCATCTCTGCTAAAAGCTGTGCCATTTTTTCAAAAGGAAGCCCCTCCTCCGAGCCAAAAAAATGATAAGATTCAAGGCGCTGTTTCAAATGTGCCTCTGCCCACCTCTGAAACATGTCATATCCTTTCCGCAAAAGTTCCCAGCAGATCGTCTCAACTGCATATGCTTCTCTTAAACGCTCTGTGCTGCTATAACGGTTCTCGAGCTCATCTACCCTGCTCCCCAGCGTAAATATCCCGATTGCATAATTTTCTTCTCTGCACAGATTCAGGATCTGTTCACACTGACGCCTCGTCATGCAGTAAAATCCTTCCTCCCCGGCAAGGCATTCGCGCAGTTCCCCTGCAACTTCCTTTAGCATTTCCATATCTTTTTGCTCATAATGGTAATGCTTTAAAATTTCCACAAGGAAATCGTGTGTCAGTTCGTTTTTTAAATTAGTATGAATAAATTTCTCTTCTGTCACTTATTTTTCCGTCTCTGCTTTCTTTTTTAAAAACTGCATGATAATATCATAATTTTCCGCTTCGTGGGGAAATGTGCAGTGCATGCAGGATTTGATGACTCTGCCCTTACTGTTAATATATTCCGGATTGCCCGGACAGTGTTCTCTCTCATACAGCGGACAAAAACAGAACAGGCAGTTCATCTCATCATTTTCCACCTCATGACACGGATAATATTTACATGCCCTGTTTTCAAAATAACGATAGGAATTTTCCAAGGTCAATGCTCCTTTACGATCACAATGGTAAGATAACCGGAGGTATCATCTAACTTTTCCACCTCTGTGGTTATTTTTTCATTCATCATACCACAGTTTTCTACCGAATACACTTCCAGTCTGCTATCTTTTTGCTGTTTTTGCAGCATCTGCTTTAATTCTCCTAATTTCTTCCCGGACTTCATATAAATTCTGGTTCCGGAAAATTCTGCTGTTTTTCCTATCTCATAGGATGCCGGTATCACATGGATCTCTTCTTTATTGTCCGCTAACGATATTCCAAGTGCCCCCGCCGCCGCACAAAAAGACGGGACTCCGTTTACGATATGTGCCTCATAGCCGCCTTTTACCACACGTTTATGGATATACTGGTAAGTGGAGTAAACCGTCGGATCTCCGATCGTCAAAAAAGCCACCTGTCTGCCGTTATCTAACAATTTTTTTATCTCAAGACAGATCTGCTCATGCGCCGCAGTAAGTCTGCTTTCATCCTTTGTCATCGGAAAGGGCATACATATCAATTCTTTTTCTGCAATTTTCCCACATGCCTCTTTCATGATTCCGTAGGCGATGCAGTCCTCTTTGCTTTTTGCCGGGAGTATCACGGTATCGCACTCTCCAACGATCCGTACCGCTTTTAATGTGACCAGCTCCGGGTCACCAGGTCCGACGCCGATTCCGTAGAGTATCCCTGTTTTTTCTGTATTTTTCACGGTTGTATTCCCCTGTTTTTACTTAAATTCTGTTCCTGTGTTTTCACTTCATATTTTTTGTATTTCACAACAATTTATTTATCCTGCTGCATTAAAATGCTTCCTTAGCTATTTACTTCTGACCTGTCCGCATAATTTTTTGCTTTTTTTACAAAATTTTCCACAAATTGCGGCGCAGATGGATAATAAAGATGCGGAAATCCCACAAAGCATGAATTTTTATCAAAAACACAGTCATATTTTTTCCCACTTACCGGTTTTAATGCCACACAGTCATCACCGTTTGCGGTACTGTCGAAATAATGAAATTCATGCCCTTTTATGCTGCCATTTTCCGGCAGAAAGTTTGATTCTTTTTCCGTAAGTTCGATGTACCCGAAACGAACCAGTTTCCCTGTGTAAAAGCAGTCTCCCGGCACAACGCCTGCCATCTCATAAACATGATGCTCTGTATCTTCCATCGTCTGATGCAGATACATAAATCCGCCACACTCAGCAACGATCGGCATCGCGAGTTCCGCCTTTTCCCTGATATCCGCAAGCATCGTCTTATTTTCAGATAATTCTTTCGCATAGAGTTCAGGGTACCCTCCCGGAAGCAATAGACCGTCCGCTTCTTTTGGCACACTTCCATCATGAAGCGGTGAAAAAAATACAATCTCTGCGCCGGCTTTTTCAAGTGCCTTTAAGTTGTCCTCATAATAAAAACAGAACGCTTCATCGCGTGCCACGGCAATCACGGGTCTTTTTCCGCTTTTTTGCAAATGTACTTTCTGCTTACCGTAACTGTCTTTTTCTAATGTGCTGCCTTCCGGCAGTTCTGATGCCCCCTCCGCGATTGCGAAAAGCCTGTCTATATCAACGCTCTTTTCTAACATATCCGCCGTTTTATCCAGCAGTTCTGCCATCTTTTCTACTTCTTCCGGGCGTTTAAGTCCCAAATGTCTGCTCTCTAAAAGAATCTCCTTCTGGTTTGGAAAATATCCAAGAACTTCTACCGGAAAACTCTTCTCGATCTCCGGCCGTATCGTCTCAAAAAATGCGCCGGAGGTGCGGTTTAAAATAATTCCACGGATCAGATGAATCGTATCATAGGAAAGAAAACCGGCGATCAGCGGAAGAATGCTCCTCCCCATTCCGTGCGCATCGATGACTAAAATGACCGGCGTGTCTGTCACCGTCGCAAGGTCATAGGCAGATCCTTCTTTCCGGATCCCGCCTAACCCGTCATACAGTCCCATTACGCCTTCCATCACAGAGATATCTACATTTACTGCAGACTCCATAAACAGTTCTGCCGTCATTTTCTCCCCGGTAAAAAACGTATCCAGATTTTTCGATGGTATTCCAAGTACCGTGCGGTGAAACATCGGATCGATATAATCCGGTCCACACTTAAATGCCTGTACTTTTTTCCCCTGTCTTTTTAATATTTCAAGCAGTGCACAGGTGATCGTAGTCTTTCCGCTTCCACTTCCTGTCGCGCCAATCAGTATTCTTGGTGTCCTCATGACTCCGTCCCTCCTGCAAAATAAAACGACAGGATAAACACCGGATTTTCCGCCTGCATCAGATGGTAACGTCCCGCCTTTTTCGCACGGCTGACTGACATCTGGATGATTTCTTCCTGTTCCACCGGAAACTCATTTAATATAGAAGAAACAGCCCCAACCGTCTCTAACGTAATTGCCGTCACTACCACACGCATACGCGGATTTTTCCGGTATAAATCCGTTAATATCTCCTTTAAACTGCCATTGCTTCCACCGATAAATGCATGAGTTGGAACCGGAAACCCTGTAAGTGCCCCGGGTGCCTCCCCACAGATCACTTTTACATTGGCAAGTCCATACTTTGTGCAGTTCTTTTCGATCAGTGCGACAGCCTCCTGTTTTCGCTCAATGGCATAGACGGTAAGATTGTCTGACAGCCTTGCCATCTCGACCGCGATTGAGCCTGTCCCGCTTCCGATATCATAAATCACCGCGTCGGGTGTCAGGTGCATTTTACAGATTGCCGCCTCCCGGACTTCCTCCTTTGTCATCGGCACCTTATCCCGGCAAAATGCGTCATCCGGCAGACCATGCGTCAGGAATTTTGGATCAGAATTCTTTTTTTCTCCCGAAATCCCCTGATTCTGGATCAGACAGGTATAAAGTCCCTCGTCGGTAAGCTGCATACATTCTTCCGGGGACAATGTTTTTATCTGTTCCACCGGATAGGACAGCGCATATCCGACCGTCACAGTCGTCTCTTTTAATCCACATTCGATCAGCCGCTTCCCGATTTCGCGGACGTCCGAAACACCGGATGTAATAACAAACACTTTTTCTCTCATCCCTGCCGTTTTTATCAAACGCTCCATCTGGTCTGTCCCATGCAGGCTGACGATTTTAGCATCCTGCCAGCTGTTACCACTGCGCGCAGCCAGATAAGAAACCGAGGAAATCCCAGGACAGACGGACACCTCCGTGTTCTCCCTGCCCTGCAATGCCTGCACCATTTTTTCTGCACCGCTGTAGAATCCGGTATCGCCGGAAAATAAAATGACTGCATGGAAAATGGCTTTCCCACTTTTTTCACCTGCATCATCAAGGCATGGAAGAATGTCTTTTGCCAGATAATACGGCAGTCGTTCCGCAGCTACATTCCATTGCGCCGGCACCGCATCCAGCAGTCTTTTTGCCCCGAATAACAGATCTGCGCCTTTTATACGCTCCGCCGCTTCCTCTGTGATCAGTTTTGTATTTCCCATGCCGATCCCGACAAGAGATACCTGCATCTGTTTTCTTCGAATGTGTTTACCGGTCAAACGTTCTATTTCCTGAAGAATTTCCTCTAGGTTTTCCTTTTGCTCCCCGTTCTCCGCCTCCGGGTTTTCGATCACAAATACCGATACCCCTGCCTTTTTCGCGGCACTGATCTTCTCTGAAAATCCACCGGACGCACCGCTCTCTTTTGTGACCATATAACGGATCTGATACTGATGGAGAAGTGCAAGGTTCATTTCCTCGGAAAACGGGCCCTGCATGGCAATGATCTGTCTCCCTAAAATGCCGTTTTTATGACAGATCTCTATGCTCTCTGTCCCTGGCAGGACACGGACAAACAGCCGCTCCCTCAATGCCTCATTTTCGCAGTAACAGTGCAGTTCCTTACTTCCCGTTGTAAGAAGAATATTGCCACTGGTCTGCTCTAACGCGCGGACACATTCCTGCTGTGACTTTACATAAATTACATCGCTGTCATCTCCGGCCGACTGCAGTGTCCGCCGCAGACGATAATACGGAAGTCCTGCCTGTGCGGACGCCTGCCTGATATTAGAAGAAACCACGACCGCATAGGGATGCGTTGCATCAACGATTGCAGCATAGTCTCCCTTTTGCATGAATTCTTTCATTTCTTCTTCCGTAAGTCTTCCGGTGTAAATATTCCGGTACTGCCCCTCGGTCATGACCTCATGCCCATATTCCGTGGCGACACAGACATCCGCGCAGATCCCGGATGCATCTAAGATATCCGCTAACTGTCTGCCCTCTGTGGTGCCGGAAAAAATCAATATCCGTTTCATATATGATATCCTCTTTTAGTGACGAGATGTCCGTCTATGATCTTTGTCTCTGAATTACCGATAAACACGGTCGTAAACATGTTGACCTGACGGTCCCGCAATTCTTTTAACGTGCAAAGTTCCATTTTTGACTCATCTCTTCCGATATTTTCCACATATCCGCACGGGCGTGTCTCCTCAACTGTCTCTAACAGAATATCACAGGCACGCATCAGATAGTCCGCACGTTTTCTGCTGGACGGGTTGTAGATCGCAATCGCAAAATCCCCATCCGCCGCCGCTCTTAAACGTTTTTCTATTTTTTCCCACGGCGTCAGTAAGTCACTTAAGCTGATTACGCAGAAATCATGGTTTAATGGTGCTCCAAGGCACGCTGCTCCGCTAAGTGCAGCGGTGACGCCCGGCACGACACTAAGTTCACAGTCCGGGTAACTTTCCCCGATCTCATACATCAAAGATGCCATTCCATAGACCCCCGCATCCCCACTGCAGATCAGGGAAACTTTTTTCCCTTCCCTCGCCTTCTCAAAACAGAGGATGCAGCGCTCCCGCTCCTGCTTCATCGGTGTAGAAAGCTGCTCTTTTTCCGCAAATGCTTCGCCTAACAGTTTTAAATAAACCTGATAGCCGATGATCGTATCGCATGCCAGCAGTGTATCATACGCCTGCATCGTCATCATTGCTTCTTCTCCCGGTCCCATTCCCACAATATATATTTTATGTTTCATCAAATCTTACACTCCATTCCCGCTCAGCTATCGCAAGCGTCATTCCGTCTTTTGCCTTCTTTTTGAGCAGTAACCTGCCCTGTACTAACATTTTTTTCTGATTTTCCCTGCTGTCACAATTTTGCTGCATATACGATTTTTCTTTTCCCTCACTGCCACATCCAGGCTGCTTTATTTTCTCTTTATCTTCTTTCCTGCATGCTGCAAGCGCTGCGCGTTCACACACATTGTCCACGCCGACTGTCTGTGACACAAATGCCGAACCGCTGAAGGTTCCCGGCACTTCTTTTAAGACTTCTTTCGGATACGTCAGAAAGTCCAGCCCATATTTTTTTACAAATTCTAAAAATCCCGGTTCTTCTTTTTTCAGATCGATCGTGGCAAGCGCTGTAACTGCCTGTATGGATATCTGTTCCTGTTCTAATGTCTCTAAGACAAACTGCCCGATCTCCTCACAGGATTTTCCCTTTTTACAGCCCATGCCAAGGATGATGGTGCGGGGGATCAGCCAGAGCGGATCTGTATGCGTTTTAACATCCACCTGTTCATCTATGACCTGACTCTTTGGAATATTTTTTACCGGATACCTTGCAGAAATCACAACATCCGGCATAGATATATGGTCCTGTTCTTTTTTCACCGACCACTTTTGTGGCGGATTTTCTTCACATGTTGTTATGTCAGATATCAGTACCGATTTTGGTATCTCTCCTTCCACCCGCCCGCCTGTCATTATCATAATCTTCTTTCCATCGAGAATTTTCGACGAAATTCCTGCAATTTTCTCTTTATTCTGTATGAAAAGTCCATTTTCTTTCGCAAAAACATCCACGGCAAACGCATGATTGACATCGGTTGCCGTTGTTATGACAGGCACTGCACCGATCCGTTTTGCAAGCAGTCCTGCAAGTTCATTTGCTCCGCCATAATGTCCGGACAAAACCGGGATAACAAACTGTCCCGCCTCGTCCACCACCAGAACCGGGATGTCTGTCAGTTTATCACGCAGAGAAGGTGCCATGGCGCGCACCGCGATTCCGCATGCGCCGATCCAGATGACTGCTGTCTTTTTCCCATTTCTGTTTTGTTCGAAACGCGCGCGCATCCAGTCGTAGATGCTTTCTTTGACATAAACCGGATTTTTGCCATTGGCACGATTGTGTTCCCGGATCCACTCAGTCTGTATCTCTGCATCTGATATTTCCTGATATCTGCCATACTTTGTATACAGACACACTTCGTACCCTTTCCCACACGAATACAGACATTCCCGTATCTTTGCCGAGAGTTCTATCCCGCGCCTGGTAAAACTCATGATATCGATCTGCATGTGTTACTCCTTCTTTTTACGGAATTCCGTTTCAAAATCCGGCGCATACAGTTTTGAGCGCGCGCAGCGTTTATTTGCAAGAACATTTCCCACCAGAACCAGTGCTGTTTTCGTAATATTATGTTTCTTTGCAACCAACGGCAGTGTTTCCACTGTACACAGGTATGCTTCTTCTTCCGGCCAGCTCGCCTTATACACTAACGCTGCCGGGGTGTCTTTCGTATACCCACCTGCCACAAGACGTCTGGAAAGTTCCTCTAACATACCGGTACTTAAGTAGATCGCCATGGATGCCTGATGTGCTGCAAAACTCTCGATACTCTCTTTTTCCGGCACCGATGTTTTTCCTGCCATGCGGGTAATAATAAGGCTCTGTGAGACCTCCGGCAGTGTATATTCGATCTGCAGAGATGCAGCTGCACCAAAGCAGGCGGAAACTCCCGGACAGCTCTCATAAGAAATTCCAAGTTCATCGAGACAGTCCATCTGCTCCCTGACTGCGCCGTAAAGACTTGGCTCCCCGGTATGCAGGCGCACTACCATCTTGCTCTCCGACTCTGCCTTTCTCATCACTTCGATCACTTCCTCTAACGTCATCGTGGCACTATTATATATCTCACATGCCTCTTTGGTATAGGAAAGCAGCTCCGGATTTACCAGTGATCCTGCATAGATCACCACATCCGCCTTTTCTAACAGTTTCATTCCACGCACCGTGATCAGATCCGCCGCCCCACAGCCGGCACCTGCAAAATAAATCATCTTTTCTCCTCCTTCAGTCTCGCAAGCAGCTCTGCCGCCCCTGCACTCTCTCCAAGTCCTCCGTGCTCGTTGGAATACAAAATACACGCGACCGCAATTTTCCCTGCGGCTCTTTTATTCAGGTAAAACATTATCTTTTGCATGATCAGTTCCATCGTCTTTTCGCACAATCCGGCTTTTTTCAACACATTAACCGCCTCTTCCGTTGTCACGCAGGAAAGGATCTGACGTGCCGTATCTGCATCGGCACCCGCTGACAGCGCAGATGACGTGATCAGTTCCATCCGGCAGTCCCCTTCCCGCGAGTGTGTGTTCATGATGCCGCCGGCGACTTTTATCAGCTTGCCGATATGACCGGTCAGAAGCATGGCTTCAAATCCATTTTCCACAGCCATATCGATCGTATCTCCGATAAAATTACTGCATTTTACACTCTTATCGAGATCATAACCATAAGTCCGTTTCATATAATCCAACCCGTAATTTCCCGGTGAGACTGCCACAATGGAATACCCCATGGCACGCTTCTGATTTAACTCTACCCGGATTGTTTCAAGCAGTGCCCTGCTGCTCATCGGCTCCACAATACCGCTCGTCCCAAGGATGGAGATTCCGCCTGTGATGCCAAGTCTCGGATTAAACGTCTGCGCCGCAAGCTTCTCCCCCTCCGGCACGGAAATTTCCACCAGAAGATCTGCCGTTTCATCCGTGAGCGCACAGACTTCCCGCACCTCTTTTTCGATCATCTCACGCGGCACATGATTGATGGCTGCATTTCCGACCGGCTGGTCTAATCCCGGTTTTGTAACACGTCCGACACCATATCCCCCGTCGATTACGATTCTCTGTAAATGTGCGGACTGCCCTTTTTGCTGCATGCTGCCATCCATCGTACTCTTTTGCCGATGCACGGACGGTTCTTTTTGCTGTATGCCGCCGCCAATCCTTGAAACCGCTGCCACGATATGTGCGCCCGTCGTAATGTCAGGATCATCTCCGCCATCTTTAATCACGGCACAGCTCACTGCAGTTTCACTTCGCCGGATATCTGTGATTTCAGCATGATACCGAATCCCTTTTGGCGTCTCGATCTCTATCTCATTTTTTATTTTTCCGGTGATCAGCATATATGCCGCCGCTTTTGCCGCCGCTGCCGCACAGCTTCCGGTCGTAAATCCGTAACGCATAGGTATCTCCATTTCCATTTGTAAATATCAATCCACCTTTTTCGCTGCATCCTCCCGCCGCACTTCATACAAAAGTGCATTACAGATCGCAGCAGCCACATTGCTGCCTCCTTTTCTTCCCCGGTTCACGATACATGGCACATCGGTGTGCAGGATCATTTCCTTTGCCACCTCCACATTGACAAAGCCGACCGGAACTCCGATGATAAATGCAGGACGGTAAATTCCATCACAAATCAGCTCATACAAACGGATCAGTGCCGTTGGTGCGTTGCCGATGGCAAATATGACCGGCTTGTCCAGTTTTGCCGCATGTTCCATGGAAACGACCGCCCTTGTCACCTTGCGTTCTTTTGCCTCTCCTGCAACCTCCTCGTCCGCCATAAAACAATGCGCCATTCCACCATGTGCTTCAAGCACTTTTTTGTTGACACCGGAGAGCGCCATATTTGTGTCTGTCACGATGTCCGCTCCTGTGCGGATCAGGTGTTTTGCAATCTCCACTGCATTCTCCGAAAAAGTAAGTGTATCTGCATATCCGAAATCCGCACTCGTGTGGATCACTCTTTTTGTCACCGGCTCCTGCTCTTTCGGGATCACAATACCGCGTTCTTCCAGTTCTTTTGTAATAATTGCAAAACTGCGCCCCTCGATCTCTTCCGGCAGCACAAATTCTACTGCCTGCGCATTTCCATGGATCTCTCTCAGCACCTCTGCAAATATCCGGTTCTGTTCTTCCGATTTTACCGCGATCCGGTAATAACCGCTCTGGAGTCCCCGGAAATTACTACAGTCACGAATCAAAATACCGCGCTGTAAAAAAAGTTCATACAGCTTTTTTTCACTGTAAAACAACAGATAATCTGCATCTGAATCATACACAATGCATCCTGCCGCCTTTAATTCTTCACGCAAAAACAGCCTTTGCGTCTGTATACAGGTCACAGTGCGTGCAACATATCCCTGCTCTTTGATTGCAGCGACTCCTGCCCTCTGGGCGAATACCGAAAGATTCCACTCCGGCAGCTGCAATCTGATCTTTTCCGCCAGAGTCTGTTCACAGACCAGATACCCAAGCCGCACCCCCGGAATCGCATATAATTTGGTAAATGCACGCACCACGACCACATTCGGAAATTCTTCTAAATAACTTAAAAAGGAATATTTCTGTTCTTTTCCGGTCAGTTCCATAAAACACTCATCCAGCACCAGTGTAATGTCACATTGTCTGCATTTTTCTGCAATTTTAAATATCAGTTCCGGCTCAACCAGATTTCCGACCGGGTTATTTGGATTTGCCAGAAACACCAGAGAAATGCTCTCATCTAGTGCATCAAGGATCCGTTCGGTCAGGCAGAATTTTTCCTCTTTTTTCATCTCATAAAAAATAACTTCACAGTCCAGCGCCTTTGCCGCCTCTTCATATCCTAAAAAGGACGGCACCGGGATCAGTATTTTCGATGGTTTTACTGCGTGTAAAACGGCATGGAACAATTCTGACGCACCATTTCCAAACACAAGCTTTTTCTCTGATATCCGCAGCTGTTCTGCAACTGCATTTGCAAGTTCCTGTGCATGGATATCCGGGTAATGTTCCGCCTCCTCCACCGCCTGATGAAGTGCTTCCCTTACCGAGTCCGGCATTCCAAGCGGATTGGTGTTCACCGAAAAATCCAGTCTTATCTGATTGCGGTATATATCTCCTCCGTGGTACTGCATTCCTTTATTTCTCTCTTTCTGTAGTCTGTTCTTTTATTTTCGGACATTGAAACAAAACGAAACCACGCTTTGTGTGATTTGTCGTTCCAAAAATATAGATATATCTTTCGTATTCAGAGTATAACACAAAGTGCCATCTGTACACAATTTTTTGTGTTACAGACGGCACTTTGTAATCTATTCTTTTAATTCTCCTGATATACAAAACTTTCTAAAAGAATGGGCGAACAAACAGAATACTATAAATAAGTTAAAATATGAAGCCGATCACACGCCAGATGAAAAGGTAAGGCTTTATCTGTTAAAGCGAATTAATGATCTTGAAACAGAACTTGAAACCTTTACAATATAAAAAGGTTTCACCCTTATATTAAAAGTGAAACCTTTTTCCTTACCCATATATTCTCGTAAAAATATTAACATGTTACCATATAGACATACTTTTTATTTAAATCAGTATGCACTTTAATATATAGTAATAGTCTTGCCCAATTCTCCGATCCCATATATGTATTCATATATGTATTTATTCCCTTTACCACATCACTAGCATTTTTCGCATTATCTATTTCTATTATTTTACTATTATCCCCAAACATATATTCTCTATCGCCATACATCGAATAAAAGCATATTGCATCTTTAAAAGGCGTATAACGAAACAAATTCATTCTTTTTCGATCTGATATCTCTCCATTGTACCATTTATCTGCTGTTGAAAGCAAAAATACCAACTGATCTTTTGGCATAGAATAACATGATGATGAAATATCTGTATTTCTAGTCTCTTCTGTTTTTAATAAATTATATACCTCATTTGTAAGCTTCTCATCATAAGTACCCTTTTTATCAATGTATTTTCCATAACTATTAATTGTTATCACAGCTTTCGTGAAGCCATCCTTGGAAATTCCTGTAACTTCCGTTGTTCCGCTATCCTCCACAATATAATGTGTGTATGATCCATCTGGTGTAGTCTTTTTCTGAACCAAATCAGTTCTATTCCACGTCCAATCCAAAGAAACTCCTAAAAAGTTTTCCGTATTTACGAGTTCATCCATATTTTTCGCTGATTCATCATAATCAAATCCCGTTCCTTCTTCGCGTGAAATATTGGTTTTATACAAGCTATAACTTACTACATTGCAAGAATATGTCTTTCCTTTATAAGTTGCTGTTACAATAGCTTTTCCACCTTTTAAATTATTATATATTACAGCACTATTTCCTTCAGGATATATACGCACTATTTTTTCATCTGACGTATTCCATATAACATCATCACAATCTGCATTATTCAATGTTAAATACGTTCCATCATCCCCATCACCAAATTTCCAAGTAATAGATGTAGTGCTTAATTTTGGTGTTTTTGTCTCAATGCTGTCATTATTATCAGGCTTTTTATCTTCTGTACTCTCAGTATTTTGTGCATCATCTTTATGCGGCTTCTTTGCAGCTGTAACCCTTATGTTACATTTTAATACAGATCCGTTTACTTTTGCAATGACTGTCGTATTTCCCTGTTTCTTTCCAGTAATCTTACCGTTTTTTACTGTAACAACATTTCTATTCGAAGACGTCCAAACCACTTTCCTGCTTGTACCTTTTACTTTCAATATATACGATTTTCCACTCTCGATAGTGACTTTCTTCTTGCTGAGCTCCGGTTTTTCCACTTTAACATTACATTTCAAGATAGTACCATTTATTTTTGCCTGAATAACCGTTTTACCTGTTTTCTTTCCAGTAACTTTACCATTTTTTACAGTCGCTACCTTTTTATTCAAGGAACTCCATTTTACTTTCCCTTTCATGCCTTTTATTTTAAGATTTACAGTTTTTCCAACATTAACTATAATTTCATTTTGGTTTAAGTATGCTTTCGCAACAGTAATTTTATATATATATGTATTTCCTTTGTCCTTTATCGTAATTTTAGCTTTTCCAATCGATTTTCCTATGATTTTTCCATTCTTTATTACAGCAATCTTTTTGTTGCTAGTCTTAAATGTTGCCTTTCCGCTAAAAGTCTGCTCAATGGCATATGTTTTTCCTTTCCCTATTGTAATATCCTTTGTTACAGTTTTTGCTTCTACGCTTACATTTCCGATCATACAAACAAAAAATGTGCATATCACTGTCATAAGAATCCATATAATGCAACTTTTCTTTTTCTCTAATTTAATCATAATCCTTTTCTCCTCATTATAAATATAAAATCTCCTCACGGTGAGTAACCTTTCTGTAGCCTTCATATTCAACTACATCAATTATAACATGCTGGGTACGAAGTTTTGAATAAATATTTCATAACTTTTCTCACTTTTGGAAATTAAATCTAAAAAGCAAACAGCCAGCTACAAACTGCTTGATTCATAACTGTCCTAGCGCGTTGCTTTCTTTCTTATTTGTTTTTTAATATACATACTTGTCATTTCTTTTATCATAAGCCTTAACTTTCCTGCAAATCATTTTTTCAATTTTCTTCTTTCGAGTTGTATATCTATCTATATTAGAATTTTTCGCCCAAAAAATAACAGCCACATA
>ENA-UOJA01002008-UOJA01002008.1-human-gut-metagenome-genome-assembly--contig:-C19-NODE-2008-length-15092-cov-5.656181_pt1 | contig 15092 bp, 10 predicted proteins | sample MGYA00242337_ERZ723884 | MGnify/ENA metagenome assembly ERZ723884
GCAGATGAAGTTTCCTGCACCTGTTTTTACGATGCAAAGGCCTGTATCCAGATGCTTTGCAAACATATTCAGAAACATAAAAAGCAGTTGATAATAAATAAAGAAACGACCGGTACAAAACATAATGTAAAGAAATGGCTGGCTCATATTTTTCAGGCAGCGCTGCCATTCATTGAAAATATGATCTGCTTTATCCCGTTTTTTATGATAAATAACCGTGTAACGGAAAGTGCCTATTTTGCACGGCTGGACTGTTACTTATTATATGTACTTTTATTTGCGATTGTATATGGCCAGCAACAGGCTTCTTTTTCAGCCATTCTTTCAATTGGCGGATATTTTTTCCGGCAGATGTACCACCGCACCGGTTTTGAAGTCGCATTGGATTACAATACTTATGTATGGATTGCGCAGCTGATGATTCTGGGTTTAAGTGTCGGCTACCTGCGTGACCAGCTTTCTTCCATGAAGGCTGACAAAGCGGATGAGATTACCTATTTAAATAACCGTTTAAAGGATATTGAAGAAATTAATGCAATCAATACCCGCCTAAAAAATGACCTTGAAACACAGGTCGTAAACCAAAGCGACAGTATCGGGAAAATTTTTGAAATTACTTCCTCACTGGACAGTGATGAACCTGAAAGCGTATTCTTCCATGCGGCGGAAGTTGTTTCACAGCTGATGGACTGCCGTGACGTTGCAATTTACAATGTATCCAACAGAAATTATGCGCGGCTGATGTCCTCTACCTCGGAATCTGCCCGCCGACTTGGCAACTCAATTGCCTATACAGAATACACGCAGATGGTTGAAGCGTTTAAAAACCGTACTGTTTTTGTCAACAGACAGTTAACGGAAAATGTTCCGCTTATGGCAGCTGCGATTTTATCCAATGATGAAATCCAATCTATTATTATGTTGTGGGATATTTCATGGGACCGCTTAAATCTCTCCTTTATGAACCGCTTTCAGGTTATCGGGTACCTGATTCAGAATGCCGTACTGCGTGCAAACCGCTATATTGATGTGCTGGAGCATGAACGCTATATCAACGGCACAAAGATTTTAGAACCCGCAGCATTCCGCACTCTGTTAAAAGCATTTCTGCATGCACAGCAAAAAGGACTCACGGACTGTTCACTGATACAGATTACACCGAAAGCAGAGGGTATTGCACATGCCAGCCGCGCATTGGAACGTCTGTTCCGTAACTCGGATTATCTGGGCAGTATTAACGACGGATTTCTTTATGTCCTGCTTGCAAACACCAGTCCGAAGGATGCAGGCTATGTCACGCAGCGAATCGCTGAAGCGGGCTATAGCTACCGCCTTGTAACCGACATTAAAGATTAGGATTTGCCATCCGGCAGAATGGAGCAACTATGTCTACTACCAATTTATTACTATGTGCGGTGTTGCTTTTAAACACAGCCGCTGCCGCCGCATATCTGATTTGGGGAATGCTGACAGCCCGGCGGACTAAAAAAGGAAAAATGCTTGTTTTTATCCGTTTTTTCCTGATGCTTTTCTGTCCGGTAATTGGTATTTTGTATTTTGTATGCAGCATGCTTTTTCATAAACTGCTGTTTCACAAAAAAGTTGATTTGTCCGATGTTATTTTTAATAAGGAAAAAATCAGGCAGGTTGAACGCAGCGACTTAGAGCGTGAACGTAACATTGCACCGATTGAAGAGACCATTGCGGTCAGCGATTATAAAAACCAGCGCCAGCTCATGATGAACGTTTTGCGAAACGATTACAGGGATTCCCTCGGTTCAATATCACTTGCATTAAACAGTGCAGATTCCGAAGTATCCCATTATGCTGCCAGTGCCCTGCGTGACGAACTGGGTGCTTTCAGAAACAGTGTTTCCCAAAAGCACAAAGAAATGCTGGCAGATGAAAAAGATGCTGGAAAAACTGCGGCAGAACTCATTGAGCAGATGGTTCCGATTTTAAAACAGAACGTCTTTCCATTTTCAGAATATGCCACTTATGTTCACATTCTGGAAGATGCCATGCATACACTCTGTCAGAAAGATGGAACCGCAGCCCGTCCCGTCTATTACGAATGGCTTGTCCAGCAGCTGCTTGCCGTAAAAGAGTATGACGCAGCCGCACACTGGTGTGAAACTGCAAGACATGAACTTGCCGGAACTTTAATTCCTTATAAGTGTCTGCTTCAGCTTTACTATACCACCAAAGACCGCAAACGGTTCTTTGATGTATTGGAAGCCCTGCGCCAGTCGGATATTCCGATTGATAACGATACTTTGGAACTGTTCCGTATATTTAACCGCATTTAAAACCTTTTGACACTTACATTATTTCACTGGAAACGAGGATAACCATTATGACCGTACATACGATTTTACAGGCAGTATGCCTTTTTATAATTTATACAGTCCTTACGGTTGTACTGCCGGAACTGGTTTTTCATCAAAAATATAAAGGCAGAAGAACCGGTGAACGGCTGATGTTAGATATTACTGTCAGTAATTTTTACATTATGAACCTCGTTTTTATATTGCAGCTTCTGCATATTTCTTCTATATATACACTGCTTATATTTACGGTTATGCCTGTCTTTGCCATCATTATTATTCAGTACCGGAAAGCATTTAAGGCATGGGGAATCCGGCAACTTGCACTCCTTGGAAAAATTTCCTCTAAAACGATGGGCATAAAAACTTTCTTTGCCATTGTTTTTACACGGATAAAAGGCATTTTGTGCAATGCCTGTAAAAATATTTTTCATATCATCGGACGGCATAAAACAGAATATGTATTATTTACCCTTTTATCCGTGTGGCTTCTTTATATATATGGAAGCAATGAAATTATCCAGTACGGTTATACGGTTTCCGACCTGCCGGTACACAATTACTGGATAAATGAAATGTCTAAAAACAATATTTTTGCCGCCGGTGTTTACCCGTTTGGATTTCACTGTATCATTTATTATATCCATACGGTTTTTCATATAGATACTTATGTAATTCTGCGGCTGTTTTCCGTGGTGCAGACCTTTTATCTGCATCTGGTTTTGTTTACCTTTATCCGCTGCATATGCCGTTCTTCCTTTGCTGCCTATGGTGGACTGTTTTTATATCTGGTTCCATCATTATACCACGGCAACTGTACGATCCGTTTTATCAGCGCACTGCCGCAGGAATACGGCATGCTGTTTATCCTGCCGTGTATTTACTTTTTATTCGCATTTTTTAAGGATATGAAAGAAAATGCCGGTAAATGGATTATCTGTACCGATTTAGCGGCAGCATGTGCGTGTTTCAGCATGACGATTGCCGTCCATTTTTACGACACAATGATTGCCGGACTGTTCTGTGCCGCCATCGTGATAGGCTTTTGCGTGCGTTTTTTCCAGCCGCGCTATTTTCTCCGGCTGATGGGGGCTGTCCTTTTAGCCGTTGTTATCGGGGTTCTTCCGATGTTTACCGCGGCACTCTGCGGAAAACCGATGCAGGGTTCTATCGGCTGGGGCATCAATATTCTGACCGGCAGGTCTTCCTCCGGAACAAACCAGAATCAGGACAGCAACGAAAATAAAGCAAATACATCATCTTCCGGTTCATCACAGATTGCCCTGCCGGACACTACAAAAGAAGAGGTAACACCTGAACCGGAAAATCTGGCACAGGATATTGACACTGAACCGGTGCTGACTCCGTCTGTTTCCACGTTGGAAAAAACGACACATTTTTTGCAGCATTTTTACCAGACCTTATCAAATGATATTCAGGAAGATATTTTTGCACAGGACGGCGCATTATTTGCTGCGGTCATTTTATCCTTGTGTGCCCTCATAGTCTTTGCAGGTATCGGTATGTGTATCGCAAAGCAGCCCGATTATGGCTTTATTCAAATCAGCACCGGTATTTTTCTGCTGTTTCTGCTGATTTTGTTTAATGCAAAAAATATCGGTCTGCCGCAGCTTATGGATCAGAACCGTTCAAGAATTTACCTCACGTATATGCTTACGGTTTTGTATGCACTTGTTCTTGATTTACCGGCAGGCATTGTGCTTTATAGTTGTAAAAAGCCGCGTGCTGCAAACGGTATTTCCCTGATTCTTTCGGGAATCATCTGTGCCGCCGCATGTATGGTATTTCCAATCCGCAGCCATATCCTCGCACCGCGTGTCAGTGTTCTTGAAACCAACGGCGCCATCACCTGCCTCGGACAGATTTTATCCGAGCGCAGAAATACGACATTTACCGTTGTATCCGCCAATGACGAACTTCAGATGCTTGCAGGACGCGGACAGCATTACGAAACGATTACATTTTTACGTTACTTAAAATATGCCGCGCAGGGACAGCGGATTATTATTCCGACGAAATATGTCTACTTTTATATAGAAAAAATCCCTCTGGATTATACCGTTTCCTATGCGGACAGCGGTCAGTCCATATCCCGCACAGGCGCTGCAAAGACACTTCCTTCCAGTGCCGGTATCAATCCTTATAAAGGGGAAAACCGCTGGATTGTCATGTCCAAAATGTATTACTGGGCGGAGCAGTTTAGAAAGCTGTTCCCACAGGATATGACCGTCTATTACGAAGATGACGAGTTTATCTGTTACCGGCTGATTCAGAATGAATCCAGCCCGTTTAGTCTTTCGATTGACTATAACTATAACCAGTAAAAATCACCGCTTCGCAGCAAATTGTTCAGGAATAGGAGTATTATGAATCACCAGATGTTGACAAAGAGAATTTATTTTACCATCAGCTGTATTATGCTGCTCGTACTGTTTCTGTTTCAGGGGGCAAGTCTTGTACGACAGAAATATAACCGTTACGATGAAAATATCTACGCAAATGAAACGGCTCCTTTTGATGCCGGTACACAATTTACGGTTCAGACAGATTCTGCCGCCGTACTGTCGGATTCGCATGCTTTTATCGTCTTTATCGGCGATACGGATTCTGCATCCGGTACAACAATCCGTCAATGGTGTACCTATACCAAGCGTAATCTTTTGACGTACCGGCAGATTTCGGATTACCGCACCTACCGCGAAAAGCTGCCCGATGCGGTTTTGCTTGATGCCGCCTTTGTAGACTGTAACAGCGATCTTTCTTTTCTTACAACGCTGACCAGTTACGGCATATCCATTGTATGGTGTAGCCTGCCGGATTTTAATACGATTGAAAACAACAGTGTCCTGATGGATTTTTTAGGCATTGCAAATGCAGTGTCCCCATCGCTTACCGTATCCGGTTATAAGCTCTACAGCGGTTTTTTACTGGGCGGTGAATCCTGGTATATTGCAAACAATGAAGACGAAGAAAAATATCAGGACTTTTCTCTGGATATGCCGTGGTATATTCCGGGAAATGCCACCAAGACTTATATGGCGGCAGAACTGGACAGTTCCGTATACGGCACGATTAAAACACAAGACCGTCCTGCCGTATTCTGGCGGAAAAGTCTTGAAAACGCTTACATTTTCTGTGTCAACGGAGATTACCTGTCGGATACCGGGGGATTTGGCATTTTAAATGCCATTCTTTATGAATTAAAGGACTATGCCGTTACACCGGTTGTCAATGCACAGACCGTTTCCATTATCAATTATCCTGTTCTTGCTTTTGAACAGGAAGATGCCATGGATGCCGGTTACAGCCGTAACACTGCTTCGGTACTTGAAAATGTCATCTGGCCGGATATTTCCACACTGTCAGAGTATTTAAACAGCCGCTTTACCTTTTTGTTTACACCGCAGTTTCATTATCAGGATGAACACGAGCCGGTATCGCAGGAACTGGAGTATTTTTTCCGCCTGTTACATGAAAAACAGTTTGAAGCCGGGCTGTCTTCCACAAGAGATACGGATACCTCCATCCGCGAAAAGCTGCAAAAAGATACTTCTGTTTACCGCACTTTTTTACAGCACTACCGCTTTCTTTCTCTTTATGCAAAGGAAAGTGAGATTTCCGAAGTTTTAAACGGCTCACCGGAACTGACAAATACACTGCAGACTATTGTTACCGAAAAAAGCAGCAATGACGGGAATTGTTTATTTGCGTATGTGGGAAATGATGTTTTACAGATGAAACTCTTGTCAGACGGCACTGCCTACAGTTATAAAAATGATTTTATACAAAAAACCTTAAATACGGCACTTGCTTATTCAAGTATCGGTGTTGACTGTACGGAAATCTGTAATCCGAAGGAGGATGATGAAAATGTGCTGTGGGATAAATTTTACCAGAAAACGGCGACGGCACTGGCAGCCTATCTACCGCCTAAATCGGTTTATCAAAGCTGTACGGTCACTCAGGCAGCCAGCCGTATCCGCGCCTTTTTAGCCGTGGATTACAGCAGTATGCGCACCGGTAATACCATTACACTGCAAATCAAAAACCGCAGTGAAGACACTTTCTTTATGCTGCGCCTGCACAATGAAGAAATTGAAGACATAGACGGTGCCGCTGCTGAAAAGATTGAGGATGGTGCTTATCTTATCACTCCGGAGCGTGATACCGTAACCATATCGCTTAAAAAATAAGGAAAGGAGCAGTTTATGAAAATATGTATTATTGCTGAAGGATGTTACCCTTACGTTGTCGGCGGGGTTTCCGGCTGGATTAACAATCTGATCTGCTCTTTTCCCCGCGTCAGTTTTAGTGTCCTTGCAATTATTTCCGACAGAAGCATCAGCAAAAAATTCCAGTATACCCTGCCGGAAAATGTCACCGAAGTACACGAAGTTTACTTAAATGACTGTGAGTGGACCGGTAAGGGAAAGTCACGGAAGCACTGCCATCTGTCTGCAAAAGAAGCTGCCGCCTTAAAAAGCCTGCTGCTTGGCAAAGATACTGACTGGGTAACACTGACAACACTGCTGCAAAGCCGGAAGTTTTCTTTAAATGCCCTGCTGATGGGACCGGATTTTTTAGATGCCGTTATTGAATGTTACGAAGAAAAACACAGTGAAATTGTCTTTTCCGACTTTTTATGGACAATGCGCTCCATGTACCTGCCGCTTTTTCTTGCCATGCAGTCCGATCTGCCAAAAGCAGATTTATACCACTGTGTCGCAACCGGCTATTCCGGCGTGCTTGGCAGTATGGCAAAACTGCTGCACCCGGAAAGTGCCTTGTTAATCTCGGAACACGGCATTTATACCAGAGAACGTGAAGAAGAAATCATCAAAGCTTCGTGGATACGGGGACTGTATAAAAATCTGTGGATTGAACAGTTTGCCAAAATGTCGCTGTTTGCTTACCAGACTGCGGATAAAGTCACTTCTTTATTTGAACATGCCCGCACCTTACAGATTGAACTGGGCTGTCCCGAAGAAAAAACGATTGTGACACCCAACGGCATACGTCCCGCACTTTACCGGAATATTCCACAAAAAGACCCGGCAGACCCAATGATTCATATTGGAGCAATTTTACGAGTCACACCGATTAAAGATGTCAAAACACTGATTATGGCATTTGCCTATGCAAAACAGAAAAACCCGCGGTTAAAGCTCTGGATTATGGGACCTGCTGATGAAGACGAAACTTATGCTTCAGAGTGTTTCCGTCTTGTCGGGGATATGCAGATTAAAGATATTGTATTTACCGGCAGGGTACAGGTCAAAGACTACATCGGAAAAATGGACTTTACGATTCTTACCAGTGTCAGCGAAGGCCAGCCGCTTACGATTCTTGAAAGCTTTGCGGCTCACCGCCCGGTGATTGCAACCGATGTCGGTAACTGTAAGGGGCTGTTACTCGGCGAATCCGATGACTTCGGTGAGGCAGGCATTTTAACGCATATTATGAATATCGAGGAAATTGCAAATGCGATGCTGACACTCGCCGCCAATGAAAAAATGCGGCACGAATACGGTGAAAACGGCTACCGCCGACTGATGAATAAATACACCATCAAACAGATGCGCAGCACCTATGCCGACATTTACAGGGAATTAACAAAGAAAAAAACGTCTTAAAGAAAGGAGCCATTTATGGCAGGGGTTGGTTTAAGATTAAATAAATTTTTTAATAAAAAATCTATGAGCAGCCACATTGCGGGTGCCGGATACAGTATTGTCATTACCATTGCGCCGATGCTGCTTGTCATTGTAACACTGATTATCATGCAGCGGCTTTTGGGCTACACGCAAGAATCGTATTATGAAAAACAGCTGTTCCAGAACACCGTGCTTTATATTTTTATTTTTTCACTGCTGGCAAGCGCGCCGTTAAATGCCGTTCTTTCAAGATACATTTCCGATGTTATTTTTGAAGAAACTTATGCAGATATTATGCCATGCTATTACCTCGGACTGCTGATACAGACTCTTTTTTGCTGCCTGATGGGGATTCCGTTCTGTCTGCATGAGTGGCTCTCTGGCGGAGTACGCCCGGCATACGTTTTTATATCCTTTTGCTGTTTTATCGCATTGTCCTTTATTTTTTATACGATGATGTATTTATCAATCTGCAAGGACTATATAAAGATTTCGCTTTTTTATGCTGTTGGAAGTATAATCAGCCTTTTCTTATCGTTATTTTTGGTATATTATATAGGTATCAGTGTCTGTATGTCCATGCTGCTTTCGCTGACTGCCGGCTTTTTAATTACGGCATCCCTTGGATTAGCACTGCTTACTCAGTATTTTACGGAATACAGCCACCAATATAAAAAAATACTGAAACACATTGTAAAATACCGGAAACTGATTTTTGCCAATACTTTTTACACACTCGGACTGTTCGTGCATAATTTTGTATTCTGGACATCCGATTTGCAAATCAAGACTGCCGGTTCTTTCGTGTGTGCCGAAACGTATGATTATGCTTCATGCGTGGCGATGTTTACGAACATTTCTGCAAGCATTATTTTTATCGTTTTGGTTGAAATGAAATTTAATGCCAGATACAAACAATATTCGGAAGCCATTATCGGCGGACGGCTGCTTGACATTCAAAAAACCGGCATGCGTATGTTCCGTCTGCTTGCAGATGAACTGATGTCTTTGGTGCGGATTCAGTTTATTATTTCAACCGTGCTTTTTTTAGTCAGCCTGATTGTGCTTCAGCGCTTCGGCTATACCGGCACGATTATTCAGATATACCCGTGCCTTGCCGCCGGATATTTTATCCTGTTTTTAATGTATCCGGTCTTTTTGTTTTTATATTATTTTAATGACTTAAACGGTGCTTTGTATACCGGGTGTATTTTCTGTCTGACGACACTGGCTGCAAGTATCTGTCTGTTAAATACCAGTCCCGTTTGGTACGGCGGTGGACTGACACTTGGTGCATTTGCCGGATGGACATTTTCATATTTCAGACTGTGCCGGCTGGAAAAGCATATGAAAAACCATATTTTCTGCAACGGTACGATTTTAAAACAGGTTTCCGGCATCCGCCCAAGCGGACAGGTGTACCCGGATACGCAAAAATGAAGCCCCGCACTAAGAAAGGAGAAATTATACTATGCCGCCTATGATACTTCGGATAATACTCATTGTATTCGGAATTCTGCTGTTTGTCTGTGCAATGCTGTCTTATGCCGGAAAAAAATTAAAAGAAGGCTTTTTACTGGGGTGGTGTCTGTTTGCACTGTGTTTTATCCTTGCAGGCATTATTCAGGCACTCAGCGTCTGTACCGGGACTTTCACTGTTTTTTCCGGTCCTGCTCAGATGATTTTATCCTCCTTTCTGGGCCGGTTTTTGTTTAAGATTTCCGAATATGTTTCTGTTTTAAGCCGCAAAAATCAGGAACTTGCCATGCAGGTTTCCCTTTTAAACCAGGAAAATGAACGGATTCTTACAGAATTACAGCAGCTGACCGGAAAAAACAAAACAGAACTTTAATATTGGAGTACGTATGAAGAAAAAAATTTTATTTGTAATCAATACACTGGGACGCGCCGGTGCGGAAACCGCGCTGATAACCCTGTTAAAAAAACTGCCTGAAAACGAATATGATATTTCTTTATATGTATTGTGCGGACAGGGAGAACTCGTCCGTGAACTGCCCACCTATGTCCACCTGCTCAACCGTCATTTCTGTGGGGAATCGGTCTTATCTAAAAAAGGAAAATTTCTTCTTTTTAAGACAGTACTCATAAAAAATTTCTGCCATAGTGCATTTTTTCATAACCTGTCCTATCTGTTTTTAAACCGCAAAAACACACCGCTTGAAAAGCTGCTGTGGCGGATTGTATCAGACGGATCTGAACGGTTTGACACGCATTTTGACTTAGCAGTTTCGTATATTGAGGGCGGTTCTGCCTACTATGTACACGATCATGTATCTGCCGCTAAAAAAGCGGCATTTATCCATGTTGACTATGTACAGGCAGGGTATACACGCAGACTGGATAAGGACTGTTATGTGGATTTTGACAGGATTTTTGCAGTTTCCGATGAAACAGCCGGTGTGTTTGCCGGTGTCTATCCAGAATGTCAGCAGAAGCTTTCGGTTTTTCACAACCTGATTGACACCGAAGCAATCCGGCAAAAGGCACTTTTACCTGCCGAAAAATCCATGCATGAAGGAATCCGTCTGCTGACGGTTGGCAGACTGACACCACAGAAGGGCTTTGACTGTGCGGTTTATGCCCTCAAACTGCTGTTAGAAAAGCAGTACCCGGTGTACTGGTATATTATCGGGGAAGGTCCGGAATACGGCAGACTCACACAGCTTGCCCGGTCACTGCACGTAGAAGACCATTTTATTTTTTTTGGAATGCAGACCAATCCGTATCCGTATTTTAAAATGGCAGATTTTTATATTCATGCGACCCGTTTTGAAGGCAAGAGCATTGCCATACAGGAAGCGCAGGTGCTTGGCTGTGCTATTGCGGCATCCGACTGCAGCGGCAACCGCGAACAGATTGTTTCCGGTGTAGACGGTCTGCTTTGTCCGTTTTCACCGGAAGGCATTGCAAATGCGGTGGAATATCTGATAGAGCATCCGCAGACTGCCGAAAGTTTTGGCAGGGAGGCAGCACAAAAAGCCTGCCATTTTGAAAACGATATTCATATGATTCGTGATTTACTTTACTCACCTTAAGCTATAATGCAAATCTTACAGGGATAATTGCGGAGGACAAATTAATGCAGAAAGAAGTTTTAATTATTATACCTGCTTATAATGAAGAAAAAAATATTTCCAAGGTCTTAGACCGTCTGGAGCAGCCTGAAATTGCTGAATTTGCTGATATTCTGGTTATGAATGATGCTTCTTCGGATAACACCAACTGGATCGTCAAAGCAAGACACCACGCCGTTGTCACGCATGTATTTAATCTCGGCTACGGCAGTGCCTTACAGCTCGGTTATAAGTATGCAATCCGCTGTAATTACCGCTATGTCATTCAGATGGATGCAGACGGACAGCACGATGCCGGTAATTTAATCAATCTGTACCGTGCGTTAAAGACGCCTGATGAAAACGGTGTTTATCCCGATATTGTACTGGGGTCACGCTATTTAAACGACAGTCCGTACTTTGAAACCTCGGCTTTAAAACGTTTTGCATTTTTCTTATTCCGCCATATTATCAAGTGGTCAACAGGACGTACCATCATGGACCCGACAACGGGATTACAGGGATTAAGCCGCCGTGCCGCCTTGTGCTATTCAAAATTCGGCAATTTTGATGAAAAGTACCCGGATGCAAATATGATTACCAATATGCTTTTATCAGATTTTAATATTGTGGAAATTCCGGCGGTCATGCATTTAAGAGAACACGGAAAGAGCATGCACTCCGGTTTAAAACCAATCGGCTATATGTTTCATATGTTTTTTAGTATTCTTGCCGTTTTAATCCGGCAGAAAATCTTTAAAAATGTACCGAAAGCGGAGCGTTATAACAATGATATTCAAAAAACACAATAAATTTAAGCCGTATCTATCCATTGAAAAAGCAGATGACCACACGGTTAATCCCAAAAGAGGGTGGTACAGCATTTATCCGTTTACCCTCCCGGAACGTCCTGATTTTGAGGAATTGCAGTGGTGTTTAAAAAAACAGGAATCCCTGTGCCTGGTACGTGTCTGTATCGGAAATTATGCTGCACGCAGTTTTGATACACCGGCACTTACGGTTTTTGAAGAAATTTTGTCTTTTTTTGCCCGTCATAACAAAGACATGATCTTGCGGATTATCTATGATGATGAAGGAAAAGGCATGGAACACGAACCTGCTGGACTTTCACAAATCCAGTCCCATATGGACCAGCTTGGCAGTATCATTTACAAATATGCTGCACATATCTACACTACACAGGGACTTTTTATCGGAAACTGGGGAGAAATGCATACTTCCAAATTCTGCGACAGACAAAGCCTCTGTCGTCTGATAGACAGCTTTTATCATGCCACAAAAGGCGCTGTCGCCATGGCAGTGCGCACGCCCGCACAGCTGCGCAGTCTTGAAACGGGACTGTCTGAATATACGGATACCGGCACACGCGGACGGATTCTTTCCCTGACCGGACTGTATAACGATGCCATCACCGGCTCTGAAACCGACTACGGCACTTATGCCGCCGGGGATACCGTCTCCGGTAATATTCCCTCTGATAATGTGTCTTGGGGGAACGTAAACTCCGGTGACGGAAAGTGGAGCAGGAGCGCAGAGCTTTCTTTTCAACAGGAACGGTGTATGCAGGTTTATAACGGTGGGGAGGTTATCATGCCGAATCCATACAATGACGGGGATATCGCAATTGAAACGCTCACCAAAATGCACGTTTCTTACCTGAACAGCCAATATGACGGCACCGTACTTCAAAAATGGAAAGAACAAAAGACAGACAGAACTGAATCCGTCTTTGAACAAATCGACCGCCGTCTGGGGTATTGTCTGGTTTTATCCGCTGTCAAAGCGGCAGATAAAAACTGTTCCAAATTTATAATTACCATAAAAAATACCGGCTTTGCCGCCCTGTATGAGCCGGTCATTTTAACACTGTCTGCTGTCTGCTGTACGACTGATAATATAAATAATGCACCCTGTCTGCCGTCAGAAAACATCGTACTTGGCAGGCGTGAGATTGCAAAACTCCCGGCGGGAGAGCAGTGTATCGTATCCGTTGACTGCCCGCTTATAGCACTTTCTTCCGGTCAGTATAAACTAACTGTTTCCATGGCATTGAAACGCAGTCAAAAAAAAGTCTTTTTTGATAACTGTGATACAGTGGGAATCCTGACGGTCATATAAATTTACGCCTGTATTTTGTTGTCTGTTTGATTCCATATCGGAACTCTATTTACTCAAATATAAAGGTAGCACACAGGTATCCGTTTTCCGTCGGTTCTTCTGTGAGTGCAAATCGGATTTGTTCACCGCTCTTTGGACTGCTCATTTTCAGATAAACCTGATAAGTTCCCTTTGCAATGTGCAAAAACACCGGACAGGAGAGTGTAACTAGGCTGTCCGGCTGTAATGCTGTGGTTGAGAACTGTTCACCCAGATTCTGTGTCTGTATGATATTTCCCTCCATGTCACATATCCGCAGTTCTGTCGTAAAATCATAATATGCCGGTGCAAAGCCGGTATTTTTTATTGAAAACGTAAGCTGTGCCGTCTGTCCAAACATTTTATAAGAAAATGCCGTCCCGCTGATTTCATAGCGGTAACCTAAATGCGCGCCAATATAATCATAACCTGTCGTGTCTTCATACGGCTGATTTTTCCATTTTTTTAAAACCTTTTCATCATACATACGGTTTAAATACGATACGTGCATTGTCTGCAATGTATTCATTGCATTTTCAACGTCATTGTAAACGGTATCGGATACGACTTCGCCGCCGTTTGGCACGGTAAGACAAACTTCATCCTGATAAGAAAGTTCACGGCTTCTGTTGGTATACGTTCCCAAATCCGACTCCGATGCCATAATACCGTCATTAAACAGCCCTGTTTTTATAACCGCCGCCTGTCCTTCATCCAGATGATCCGCCGCCAAAACTGCACGAAGCTGAGCCGGTGTACGTACTGCCATATAAATTTCATCATCCAGACTGCCCCGCAAAACCGTAAAAAGCTGTATCTGTTCCTCTTCGGATGAAAAACGGGAGTGGTGCATTTCACCGTAATTTCCTATAAAAATTCCCTGCACCAGATAGATATTGTCTTTATGCTCATTCAGTATTTGTGCGCACTGCCGCATATGATTCTCAATCTGTGAAATGTCGTTTGGCTCGGTGCTTTGCGGATTGCCGTCCCAGTCATATAAAAAACGCAGAATCAGGCTGCAGGAGCTTTCTTCCCAGCGGGTAAGGATATGTTCCAGCTCTGCCAGCGCATTTTCGGTAAGGTCACGGTCTGCAAACTGTTTTAAATTGATTTGAAGCAGCGCCAGCCGGTCATTGGCACTTTCACTCTGTGCAACAGCCGCAGAAATCTTTGTATCCAAGACACTCCATGCCGGATTCTGTCCGGCCGTCTGACTTTCGTCCGTCAGCGTATAGCCGTAAATCTGATACCAGCCACAGTACGGATTGTGCAGAACTTCCTGTGTCACCGTTAAATCTGCCTGCGTCCACACCGGCTTTTTATTGTATACAAAATACAAACACAGTCCAGCTGTTCCTAAAATCACCACAATCACACAGACTGCAAGAATACAGACTGCCCGGCGGGTTATCTGCAAATTTCTATTTTCCGGTTTATTTTTCATTGCATTTACCTTTCTAATTCATTGCAACATATGATATAATGAGCACAAACGCCATTAACGAACGAACAGCCCTGCAAAACAGGGCGAAAAACGCAATAACATATGTTTGTAAATGTAAGGATAAAGAAGGCGCAGCATACAATATCCTCACATCATAGTTGGAGGCTTTTGACCCTAACATTATAAATATATGATATAAGTTATATCATGGCAACAGAAAGCAGGCAATTTATGACAAAAAAAAGTATGCAGTCTTCCACTTTAGATTTTGTAATTACATGGGTCGATGGCAGTGACCCTGCATGGCTTGATGAAAAAAGCCATTTTGCATCCGGCAGTGAAGCCGATAACCGGAAAGAACGCTACCGCGACTGGGATCATTTAAAATACTGGATCCCCGGCATTGAAAAAA